>Ga0207124_1022_pt1 | contig 30903 bp, 40 predicted proteins | sample Alteio_BWMinHeat_37_FD_153506 | JGI IMG/M metagenome (GOLD analysis project Ga0207124, IMG submission 153506) | Enriched cells from forest soil in Barre Woods Harvard Forest LTER site, Petersham, Massachusetts, United States -... | ecosystem: Environmental > Terrestrial > Soil > Temperate forest >... | reverse complement strand
AGGTAACCCCGCGATGCTTCATACGTTTGTATTTGCCGCAGTTACATTCCCAATCTTTTACCGGACCAAAAATGCGTGCACAAAACAAACCATCACGTTCAGGTTTTAACGTTCGATAGTTAATCGTTTCAATTTTTTTAACTTCACCATAAGAAAGCGAACGAATCTTTTCAGGAGAAGCGATACTTAAGCGTAGTGCATTAAATTGCGTTACGTTTACGTACTCTCTAAATCTCTCTAACATCTTATTCACTGATTTTCTCCTTGCCGCTCTTGAACAAGTCTACTTGCAAGCCCAAACTTTGAAGTTCTTTAATGAGAACATTAAATGATTCTGGCACTCCTGGCTCAGGAACCTCTTCACCGCGAACAATCGCATCATATACCTTATGTCTACCATTAACGTCATCTGACTTATACGTAAGCATTTCTTGCAAGGTATATGCGGCTCCATATGCTTCAAGTGCCCATACTTCCATTTCACCAAGACGTTGGCCACCCATTTGTGCTTTACCTCCCAATGGCTGTTGCGTCACCAATGAATATGGTCCAACAGAACGAGCGTGCAATTTATCATCAACCATGTGATTGAGTTTCATGATATACATAACACCAACGGTAACAGGTTGATCGAAATACTCACCAGTACGACCATCGCGCATTCTAAATGCACCAGCCTCTGGCAAACTTAGTTGCTGCAATAACGGCTTGATATCATGCTCATAATCGGCACCTTCAAAGACTGGTGTTTTGAAACACAGCCCATGTTTTGCAGTGCTTCGACCAAGTTCCATGACGGCATCTTTACCGTGCTGCTTTTCATACGCAACGATAAACTCTTTGCCAAAGTAGCTCTCAAGAGCACCCCTAATAGATTGATAACCTTCAGTTTCTAGCATCGCTGTAAGTCGATGTCCAATTTCTCTACCAGCTAATCCGAGTGCTGTTTCTAGAATTTGTCCCACGTTCATACGAGAAGGAACACCGAGTGGATTTAATACAATATCTATCGGCGTGCCATCTTCTAGGCTTGGCATATCTTCGCGTGGCACGATCGTTGAAACAACACCCTTGTTGCCATGACGTCCAGCAATTTTATCGCCAACCGAAATATGACGCTTCATGGCAATATACACTTTAACCATCTTAATAACACCCGATGGTAGCGGATCGCCCTTCTTTAACTTGTTAATGCGCTCTTCTTTGAGACCAGCAAGAATACGCAATTGATTTTCAAATGTGGTATACAGTTGTGCAATAGTCTCACTAATTTCAGCGTCCTTGGCTTTGAACAACACAAGGTCTCTCAGTGCATGGCCACGCAACTTTTCTGCGTCAAAGACACCTTTGTTTACTACGGAAGTCAGTTTTTTGTTGTGCGGCTCATTGCCAGCAAGCAATGAAATAACCTTATCAATCATCATGCTTTCAAGGAACGCACTATGGTGTGCAAAATCTTGATCAATCTTGGTAGCATGTGCGGCTACTTCATCTTTGTAACGCTTATCTTTTCTAATACCGCTTCGTGAGAAAATTTTTACATCAACAATGGTACCTTCGATACCAGGTGGAACACGCAATGATGTGTCGCGCACTTCACGTGATTTTTCACCGAAAATAGCTCGCAGTAATTTTTCTTCTGGAGAATATTGAATATCACCCTTGAGCGTTACCTTGCCAACTAGAATGTCGCCAGGTTTTACACGGGTACCAACGCGCACAATTCCATCTTCATCAAGTCCAGCCAATGCTATTTCGCTTACGTTTGGAATGTCGCGAGTAATTTCTTCAGGTCCAAGTTTCGTGTCCCGCGCATCTACAATATATTCATCAATATGCACTGATGTGAGCAAGTCGCTTGCCACTAAACGCTTACTGAGAACAATAGCGTCCTCATAGTTGTAACCAAGCCAGGGCATGAAGGCAACAATAAGATTTGAACCAAGTGCCAATTCACCACCATGAATGGCAGCTCCATTGGTCAAAATATCGCCAGCTTGCACCACATCGCCTCGTTTTACTATAGGAGTATGGTGAATCCAAGTACTATAACTTGAACGTTCAAATTTTCTAAGATAATAGGTTTCAACACCTTTACCAATCCAGTCATCGCTATTTTTAAATTGATCTTCAAAATAGCGAATTACAATTTTCTCGGAAGAAACGTATTCAACAACGCCAGCCTTTTTGGTAGTTACCACGCTGCCCGAAGCTTTAACAATTTCACTTTCCATACCGGTCGCAACCACTGCAGGGTGTGTTTTAATCAGCGGAACTGCTTGACGCTGCATATTTGCACCCATCAAGGCACGGCTCGCGTCATCATGCTCGAGGAATGGAATTAATGCTGAAGATACTGAAACCAATTGTTTTGGTGATAAGTCGATATAGTTCACCTTTTCAGAATCCACCAACATAAATTCATCTTCATGACGCGCAAAAACTTTGTCTGCTTTCAGATGCTCTTCATTGGTGTCAGCAGCATCTGCTTGCGCAATAAACTTGTCAGTTTCTTGGAATGCATCAAAAAATACCACATCATCTTCGATAGTACCATCTTTGACTGAGCGATATGGTGTTTCGATAAATCCTAACTCATTTACGGTAGCGTACGTTGCAAGAGATGAAATCAAACCGATTGTTTGACCTTCTGGTGTCTCGATAGGACAAATTCGACCATAGTGCGATGGATGCACATCTCGAATTTCGTAAGTGGCACGATCCTTCATAACACCGCCGGGCCCGAGAGCAGAAAGACGACGCTTGTGTGCGATTTCTGAAAGTGGGTTGGTTTGATCCATAAATTGAGAGAGCTGACCAAGACCAAAAAATTCACGCAATACTGCACTTAAAGGCTTTACGTTTAGAAAATCTTGAGGCATAAGCGCGCCGTGTGTCTCTTGCATTCTGAAACGCTCGCGCACAATGCGATCGATACGTAAGAAGCCAAGATAAATTTGATTACTCAGAAGTTCACCAACGAGACGCACTCTTCGGTTGCCAAGATGATCAATATCATCCAGTTCACCTTCACCGCGTTCACGAAGATTCACAAGATAGCGAATAGTAGCAACGATATCGTCACGATTTAGGACCATGGTGGTCTTTGACACGGAAAGACTGAGCTTTCTATTCATACGAATACGGCCAACTTTGGTCAGATCATAGAATCGCGGATTGAACAGAAGATTTTCAAGGCGCTCTTTAATTTCCTTGATCGAAGCACTATCACCCGGCCAAACTTTTGCATGTAATTCACGCAGCGCTTCTTCTTCGTTTGTGCAACGATCTTGTGTTAGTGTCATCGCTATAGTTGGCTGAAATACATATCCAGAGGATGCAATGAGAGAAAATTCTAAATTATTAAATTTCTGGAAAAGTTCAAAATGTTCCTCACCAAAAACTTGTCCTTGTTCTACGAGAATTTCACCAGTATCCGGATCGATAACGTCACGACCGAACACTCGATTAAGGAGTCCAGATTTTCTGAATGAGAGTTTGCTGACGCCAAGCTTTTTTATTTGAGCCAGAATATCTTTAGTAACTCGCTTGCCCAAGAAAACTTTTTCTTCTTTTTCTGGCAACATACCTTTTTCAATACGCTGACCGATCAATGTATCATCAACGGCTCTGAAAAACTCACCTTTTTGCGCATGCACTACATCGAAGTTATAAAATAATGGGATAATTTCTTCGCGCGAAATGCCAAGAGCTTGTAAGAAGGTAGTGATTAATAATTTTTTCTTTTTATCGATACGAACGTAGAGAAAATCACTACTGTCGAATTCAAAATCAAGCCATGATCCGCGCATAGGAATAATGCGCGCAAGGTAATAAGGACGGCCTCTGAAATCTTTTACTTTTTTACTTTGTGAAAATACTACACCAGGAGAACGGTGTAACTGGGAAACGATAACACGATCAACGCCGTTAATAAGGAATGTACCTAAATTACCCAATTTATAACGTCCGTGCTCTTCGTATAAATCTGCCATCACCGGAACATCGGCAAAAAATATGTCTTGTTCCTTAATGTCGCGAATAATTTTAATACCAGCTTCATCAACATCCCAGGTCAGCAATTGAATCTTAACCTTGAGGGGCATGGAGAATGTCTGGCCGCTGGATCGACACTCATCTAGAGTCATCGGTAATTGTACCGAAACTCTAGATAAGCAGTTTGAACACGTTTTATAACGAGCTGTTTTCTTCTTACATGCTGTACACGCCAAATCTTCGCTCAAACGAGAGCATTCAGATTTTTTACAGGACGTACAATGCCACTGATAACGATTTATAATACCGGTAAGTTTGCCGCATGTGCACGACCAATTTCCCAATTCATAGCTTACATATTCCAAGGCCATTTTGTCGTTGTATTCTATAGGGAAAATGTCCCGCAATACTTTTTCAAGACCTATTAACTGGCGCTCAGAAGGCAAATAATCCAATTGCACAAAGTCATTAAACGATGAGGATTGGATCTCAATTAAATTAGGAACGGCAACAACACCTTTGGTTTTTCCAAAGGATTTACGAACAATACTCTTGCTCATGCGCAAGTTAGACATTAAGCAGCTCCTTAATATTCTAAAACGGTATTCTTTATTTATCAGCGGCAGATTAAAGAAAAATCACTCTATATTTTTTTGCAAAGCTCTTATGCAAGCTCTACTTTTGCACCAGCAGCTTCAAGCTCTTTTTTCATATTTTGAGCATCCGCTTTTGCAACATCAGTTCCAATTACGGTTGGTGCGTTTTCTACAGCTGCTTTAGCTTCGGCAAGCCCAAGAGTAGTTACCTTACGTAATGCCTTGATAACATCAATCTTTTTGTCACCAGAAGCAGTAAGCGTTACTTTAAATGAAGCTTTTGCCTCTTCTTTTGGCGCAGCATCAGCAGCAGCTGCAGGAGCAGCAGCGGCACCGCCAGCCATCATAGGCATAGCAGCAGACACGCCAAATTTCTCTTCAAGAGATTTAACTAAATCAGCTAACTCTAAAACAGACATATTGCCAATTTCTTCAATCAATTTGTCAAATGATTTTGACGCCATGGCTTTCTCCAAAAAATAATTAAGAACTTACTCACACATAAAACAACTAAACTACAAATTCATTACTGCTTTTTTTCACCAACCTTTTGCAAGGTCCACAGAAGTCTTAAGATTTGTATGTTCAACACATTAACAAAACTTGACATTGGTGCTTTCAAGGTGCCGCATACTTGCGCAAGCAATACTTCACGTGGAGGCAAGGTTGCGATGACTGCGACTTTATCTTTCGAGATAACTCGAGCATCTACACAGCCTGCAACAATGCGAAACACTTCGTTTGCTTTAGCAAATTCGGTTAGAAGCTTAGCCACATCAGCAACATTAGTTGATGCGAATACTAAACCGACTTGTTCCTTGAAAAATGGGGACATTTCATCGACGCCAGCAAGACCATCAACAGCTAGTTTCATAAGTCGTGCTTTAGCGATGCGTAAACTGCCACCTTTGGTGCGCAAGCCTTTGCGCAGAGTTTGCACTTGCGCGACGGACAACCCTTTTACACCAACCAAAAAGGATGCTTGGCTTTGGGCGAAATCATTTTTAAGCGCATCAATAACTAACGCTTTTTCTTCACGATTCATTCTGTATACCTTCTCAACAACATCAAGCTCACGAGAACTCGTCTGGATTAATTGCAACTCCCACGCCCATCGTGGAACAAAGGGTCATTTTTTTGAGGAATTTACCTTTTGATGTTGCCGGCTTAGAAGCAATTAACGCTTTCATGAATGCTGATAAATTATCTTCTAATTTCTTAGAATCAAAAGATTTTTTACCAAATGAAAAATGCACCAATCCTTGCTTGTCATTCTTGAAGAAGACACGACCTTTTTTGAGCTCTTTGACGGTTTCGCCGACATCAAACGTTACCGTGCCAACTTTCTTGTTTGGCAACAAGCCACGAGGTCCAAGAATTTTTGCAACTTTACCCACGATACCCATCATATCCGGGGTTGCGACTGCATAATCAAAATCCATCCATCCAGCAGAAATCTTTTCTACCAAATCATCCGCACCAACATAGTCAGCACCTGCCTTAGTTGCTTCATCGGCATGGTCAGCTTTTGCAAACACAACAACCGTTACGGTTTTGCCCTTGCCGTGCGGAAGCACCACTGAACCACGTACCGACTGTTCACCCTTTGATGCATCGATCCCCAAATTAATGTGAGCATCTACCGATTCATCAAATTTTGCATAGGCAAGTTGCTTAACTTTATTTAATGCCTCAAGAACAGGTAAAGCCTGACCTTTTTGGATTTTTTCAGAAGCCTGATTATATTTTTTACCATGTTTTGCCATATCAGCTCCTATATTAAAAAACTTCAACGCCCATGCTTCTTGCGCTGCCAGCTATAATTTTTTTAGCCTGCTCAATATCAGTGGCGTTCAAATCAGGAAGTTTAATCTTTGCGATTTCTTCAATATCGGCCCAGCTAATTTTACCAACTTTGTCGGTATTTGGCCGTGAAGAACCTTTAGCAACATTTGCACGTTTCTTAATAAGTTCAGAAGCTGGCGCTGATTTTGCCACAAAAGAAAATGTTTTGTCTTTATATACGATGATATCAACAGGGACAGTTTCACCTTTTCTGTTGGCAGTTTTTGCATTGAACTGCTTGCAGAATTCCATAATATTTACTTGCTGTTGACCGAGCGCTGAACCTACTGGAGGAGCCGGTGTAGCTGCGCCACCGGGTATGAGAAGCTTGATTCTTGCTTTAATCTCTTTTGCCATAATAAAACCCATTCCACATTATCGTTGGACTTGATCAAAATTTAATTCTACAGGAGTCATTCTACCAAAAATACTTACCATCACCGTGAGACGCTCATTTTCCTGATCAATTCTGTCGATGATGCCCACAAAGCCGGCAAATGGACCTTCTTTAATTTCAACTTCTTTGCCCACTACAAATTCGCTCTTTTCTGGACCAACAAGCACTTCGCCTTTGACTTGCGAAATAATGCGTTCAATTTCTTTCTTTGAGAGAGGAACTGGATCTTTGCCACCTAGAAATCGCAGAACGCGCGGGGTTGAAGTGACAAGACGAAAAACCTCCGGTGTAATTTCTGCTTCAACCAGCACATAACCAGGAAACAACTGCTGATCTTCGTTCTCACCCACATTGAAAAAGTTCTTCATTTTTGCAGAAGGAACGAGAATTTGACCAATATAATCTTGCAGACCTGTTTCTTGCACACGCTTGCTAATATCGTTTTTTACTAATTCTTCATAGCCAGCATATACCTGGACAACGTACCAACGTTTCATCTATCTTCGAGCCTCATGCTTTATCTTTTATCCGCCATACTGACTAATCAGATATTTGGCTAGACTAGAAAAGCAAAAATCAACAACACCCAAAAAAATTGCGAATATAATAACTAATACTAGGACAATAATTGTAGCCCCAATCCATTCATCGAATTTTGGCCAAACAACTTTTCCTAGTTCTAAGCGTACTTCTTTTAAAAACTGTACAACATCCTTCATTGATACACCCGCGGTCATTTTTGTTATATAGCTAATAACTTAAACCCCAACCGCCCTGCTTGCCTGGCATCCAAATTAATTATCGCTTTGGCAAGCCCACCTACTTAAGTGAAACACCTTGTATGGCAGGCCAGGAGGGATTCGAACCCCCAACCCGCAGTTTTGGAGACTGCCGCTCTACCAGTTCGAGCTACTGGCCTAAACTACCTACTTTGTTTCTTTATGTGCTTCATGCTTGCGGCAGCGGGAACAATATTTATTGAGCTTCAAAGAACCAACCGATCTTTTTTTACTCACTACCTGAGTATAGTTGCGTTCTTTACATGTCTCACATGCTAAATGAGTAGTTACTCTATTCTTTGCCATAAAACTCAATCTTTATAGTATTCTGATTGTGTATTTTTTTTCTTAAATTTTGACTTCTAAACTGAGGCTTTTAGCAAAAGCTGGAGCCCGCGACTGGATTCGAACCAGCGACCTCTCCCTTACCAAGGAAGTGCTCTACCACCTGAGCTACGTGGGCAGCAATTTTCCAATTATCTATTATAGGGTAATTAAAAAAACAGAAAAAAACAACTTATATTTTATATAAGTAATCTCTTCTGTTTCATTGGAGCTGGCGACTGGACTTGAACCAGCGACCTGCTGATTACAAATCAGCTGCTCTACCAACTGAGCTACGCCAGCATTACATAATCCCCAGCCTCAAAATTCGTCCGGGGAACCCCTTGAATTTTTTTCCAAATTTTCAATTTGCTTCGTTAATCTCTCCTCATAGGGGAAAAAATTTGTCCCCTTCAAGCCTTCTTGCCATAAGCTGCGTCGTGACTTCAGCGTGACATGACGCCTTAGCCTCCTACGCCTGATAGGCTACGGCGTAGCGACGGCGGTTGGAGCGGGAAACGGGACTCGAACCCGCGACCTACAGCTTGGAAGGCTGTCGCTCTACCAATTGAGCTATTCCCGCGTTCATAAATTTCGATCTCTAGCCAAAGTGGGCGATGCCCGTCTTCGTTCTTGCGAACTACAGTCTTCGCTATAAAATCCTTTACTGGCTGCGCCAGGCGAAGCTCCTAGGAGCGAAGACTGGTGAGAGTAGGATTCGAACCTACGAAGGCTGTGCCAACGGATTTACAGTCCGTCCCCTTTGACCGCTCGGGAATCTCACCGGAAAAATATGTCAATCCCAATGTGGAATATAATATACTTTTCAAGCAGGATTTCAACCTAATTTTTACTATTTTTTAACTTCCTGCGCTAAAATATCATGCACTTCCGCTACACAGCTGGAGCATCCAGTGCCCACGCCAAGCGAGTCTGACAAGGCGTCAAACGTAGTGTTACCTTTGCGAATCGCATCGCAAATATCTGAATACATAACACCCATGCATGTGCACACGAGGTAATCTGCGCACTGTTTTTGGCATGATTTTTGTTCGCTCATGAGAACCTTTTAATTTATAATTCTGGAATGGTATACGTCAGCAGCCTTTCATGATCTGCATATTCAATAGTACAATGACAAACGTGCGAGTGCAATAAGGGCATAATTACCTCTGGCCACTCGATTAATGACCAGCTGTTTGGAGCATATAAATATTCATCAAATCCAGCGGCAACAAAATCATTCATGTTCTTTAAGCGATACAAATCAAAGTGATAGAATGTTCTATCGTAATCAAGCGTATATACATTAACATAGGTAAATGTTGGACTTGTAATAACTTCTTTAACACCAGCTTGTTGCAATACAGTTCGAATTAAGGTTGTTTTTCCTGCACCAAGTGTTCCGGTGAAGGTAAAAATTTTGTATCGATCAAACATGCTGAGCAACTTTTGGGCAACTTGTGGCACTTCATCAAGGCTATAGCGTATTTGCATACTACCTCACAATTTTTTAATTTTTTTAAGAATTCGCCGTTCTTTTTTTGATATTTGTTGTGCTTTGACGCGCTGCTCTTCTTGTAGTGTACTGTCTTCATGTTTATGTGGCACACCTTTGGTAAGTTCAGCCATCAGTTTATCAAGTTCTTCCGTTCCTTCAGCACTTGTTTTCACTGCTTCACGTGTTGCGGATGCAGAAATCGGTTTCTGGCTCAACGATTGTGAAAGCATATGATAAAAATCAAGCGGATCAAAAGTATCTATTGAATTTTGTCCTGCATGACGACGCAATTCCCGATCTGAAGTTATCAGTATCATATCGTGCGATTTATGGGTATTTATATATTCACGAATGTAATCATCAGCGGTCTCACGAGTTCCTGAATATACCACATAAATGCCAGAAATCCGTTCTTGCACAGGGCGATCATGTGGTCCTGCATCAAACACCAACACAATTTTATGAGACTTCTTCGCGGCATATGTACCAAGTTGATTAATAAATTGCCGCCGCTCAGATTCGGTTATCATGGTATTTCGCATTTGTTTCAATACATTGTAGCCATCAATAAGTATAATCACCCGCCTCCCTTATCATATGCTTATTAATTTTTTATTTAGTTTAACCAATAGCATGGCGTAAAAATAAGAATATTACGCATATATAATTGCAAAAAAAATGCTGCAGAGCTACTCTACACATTATTAACATATTATTTTACCCCGGTCATGTGGTTCGATACGCCCTCGCCCTGCTCGGGAACTCACCATGCTCGGAATCTTTTGGTGAGGCTCCCCTGAGCTTGTCGAAGGGTGATTTGCGAAGCAAATCGTATCGAACCATCAATCCGAATAATTTAAATCAGGACGTATCCTTCGATACACCTCACAAAGTTCGGTACTCAGGATGACCGGACGAAAGAGTTTATATTATGGCACAACTCATTCACTTGCGCCAACGCATTAAAGCAATAGAAACTATAAAAAAAATTACGCACGCGATGCGGTTAATTTCGATGTCAACTCATGCGCAACTTAAAAAGCGTTCACCATTCGTAACCGCCTACACCAATGCAATCAACGATTTATTTAAAAAACTTCGCGCATCAGAAAAAGAAAAAAAAGAAAAGCATCGCATTCAGCCCAAAAAAGATCATCTCATTATTCTAATCGGTGCACAAAAAGGACTTTGCGGTAACTTTAATGTTTATTTATTTCATTTTTTATTTGAACACACCGAACATCAAACAGTTGATCTCATTGTTATCGGCAAAAAAGCTCTTGAGTATGCAGAACATCAGCGACGCCCAATTTTAAAATCAATCACAAATCTTTCACTGCGGGCGCTGAATTCATTAGCAACTGAACTTACTGAGATTATTTTGCAAGAGCTCACCACCTATGCTCGCATTAGCATAATAAGCAATAGTGCCAAGACATTTTTCCAGCAGACCCCTCGGCTACAGACGTTGGTTCCACTCCCAGAAAACAATGGACACAATCACCAGTTGGAAGATTATCACTGGGAGCAAAACAAGCAGGAACTCAGTGAAATTCTGTTGCGCACCTACATTCAAGCAGAAGTCTATCATGCTCTGTTTCAATCACTGATGGCAGAACAAGCTGCACGCTTTATTTCTATGGACTCATCAACGCGCAATGCAAAAGAACTACTAGAAACTACCAAGCTGCACTACAACAAGTTGCGTCAAGCAAACATTACAAAAGAACTTACCGAATTGAGTAGTAGTTTTACTCAAATGTAAATGTTGTCTCAGATTATTTTTTCTTGATGATTCACACTAATCATACTTCATGCTTAGGTGCTAGATAATGTTATCAATCGCCATCACAAGGAGTATCGATGAACCAAGCAAAAACTTCTCTAGCCATCGTTAAACCTGCCATTATGGCTTTTGATCAACAGGCATTAAGTGGGTATACTAGCTAATGGTAAGTTTTTTATACTATTAAAATATGGAAAATTATGAACAAATCTAATTTGACAACGCTAGGATTAGGCATTCTCCTAGTTACAACGTTCAATACTATGAAACCAGAACAATCTTTGGTGCAAAAAACCTGGAAAGGCATTAAAAGAATAGGAGCTGGTGCCGCAGTTGCTTGCCTTGCAGTAGCAGAGTTGGAAGCTCTTAAAAATGATAAAAACTATTTATTTAACCGAGCAGAGCACTATCCATATTATCGACGCTTAGGGGATTTTGCGTGGGACACTGCGTCAGGTCTTGGATACCAGATTAGTGGTCATGCTGTACGCATATGGCTCATCAAGAAACTTGGTAACTATGCTTATTATGGAGAATTTAAAAGAAACAACGCGTAAAAATAAGCTACAACAAAAGAGGCTCGTGAATATCACGAGCCTCTTTTTATTTTGTACCTATTTCCCTTAAACCTGTACCTGCAATCCACCGATTGTTTCTACTGGTGATACACTTGGCAATTCTTCAACTTTGTGCGCAATCCGCGCACCAAGTTTTGCAAGCTTTTGCTCGAGCGCATCATAACCGCGACGCCAATGGTGAATTGCTGACATGGTTGTCGTGCCTTTTGCGGCAAGTCCGGCAAGCACCAACGCGCACGATGCGCGAATGTCTGATGCAATGACCGAAGCGCCATATAATTCTTGCACACCCGTAATCTGTGCGGTGTTATTTTTAACCACAATTTGTGCGCCCATTTTTTGCAGTTCTCGAATATGCACCAATCTATTTTCATACACCGTCTCTTCAATCACACTGGTGCCTTGCGCAATACATTGCGCTGCCATCATCGGTGCTTGCAAGTCGGTAGGAAATCCTGGGTATGGTGCAGTTTTAATGGATACTGCTCGTGGCGTTGAAGTCGCTTTGAGTAACACGCCAACATCATGTTGACCAATTTCTATAGTGTGCCCCATCTCTTGTAATTTATATAAGAAAATATCCATCGCGTACGCAGGCGCTTGTGGCAAGTAAATTGAACCACCTGTAATTGCAGCTGCGAGTAGTAGTGCTCCCGCTTCTAAACGATCTGGCATAATTTCATGTTCAATAGCATGCAACTGATTCACACCTTCAATTTCAATTGTTGCTGGCGGCAGAATAGAAATTTTTGCTCCCATTTTTTTAAGCACCGCCATCAAGTCCAACACTTCTGGTTCTAATGCTGCATTCACAATGCGTGTCACACCGTGGGTCAGCGTTGCGGCCATCATTAAATTTTCGGTAGCGCCAACACTGGGATAATCTAACACAATTTTTGTTGCGCGAAGGCCGGAGGTGTGTGCGTTGATAAAATCACCCACCGCTTCGATCATCACGCCCATGCGTTCAAAATTTTTGAGATGATAATCAATGGGGCGCGCACCAATCACGCAACCACCTGGCAATGCTAGATCTGTTTTACCAAAGCGTGCAAGCAAAGGTCCCATGACAAGCACCGAGGCGCGCATTTTGTTCATTAATTCAGAAGACACGGCATGTTTGCTTACAAAGGTAGTATCAATTTCAAGAATGTGTTCTTGTTCATTAAAGTGTGTGTGTGCACCAAGACTCGTAAGTAGCTTAATCATCTGATGTACATCATGCGAACTTGGGACATTACTAAAGCGTGATTTGCCAGCCGTTAACAATGTTGATGCCATAATCACAAGGACCGCATTTTTTGCACCAATCAATGATGTTTGTCCTGAAAGATGTAGCGATTGTTCTATCTGCAGATATTCATGAATCATGTTCTAAAATCCTCTAACTAAAAAAATTAATTTCGAGAAAAAAAGCGTAGCACATGCAAAGATTTACTACAAAAAAAATTTGTTGAAAAATACTTTAACTTACATGCAAAAATTTTTTACAATGTTTCTTAAAATCAAGTAGATGCATAACAGGGCAACAAAATGGTAAAAAAAATATCCAGAATAAGTTCAATATTCTTCGCATTAATTTCATCATCACTCTGGTCAACAAACAATTTCACCATCATGGGGAATGTTACCCCGCCAAATAATAGCGAGTACCTTGCAGCAACTGATGAAGAACCTTTCATGAACCTCGCAAAAAATGGAGAAAATATTTATGTGAATCATAAGGGTATCTATTTTTATTGCGGCGAACGACCCACATTTTTTACTGAAAATCATGAAATAAATCATACGGCGCCTCAAGAAATTCATGATGCTGGACAACGATTGCAGAAATTTTTTAAAAAGAAGGTAGATTCTTCGACAAAAAGTTTTTATCTACTTTTTACCAATCATTACAAAATGGGACATCATACCGATAAACACAACACTAAAACTCATTTGACCGAGGATGATTATGTAGAACTTGCTAATATCGCATTGTTAATGAAGGAGAAGAAAGGAAACAAATGAAGACAAAAATAGTATCAATTATGTTCACCATATGCGCATGCAACATTCGATGCATGAATAATGAAAAAACGCCCTTGATGCCAAGACAGCAGCAATCACTATATCCAACAACAGCAACATCGTTTGCTTTAACGGTTCAGCAAGCCGTTTATTCTGAAACAGATGCCAGAAATATAGAAACTGCACTGCAAAAAAAACAAGAGCAAGAAGAAAAACAACGACAACAAAGAGAACGAGAAAAAGAACAAGAAAAATTAAGAGAGGAATCTTCCAAACAAAGAGCAACATTACTCGATCATGCAAAATTTGCGCTAAGCACAAATCAAACGTACTTCAACAGATTCCGCGCGACAGCATTACAAAAATATCAAGAAAGCATAACAACAAATATCCCCGTAGATGAGGATACCCTTAATAAAACCTGTGTTCATAAAAACATACAGGACGACATGCTCGTCGCATTCTTTAAACTTGCCGTAGACAAAAAAGAACCACTCACCACTGATGAAGAAGAAGATTTTAATGCATCGTGCCGTCATCATTTAAAAATAGCAAAAGTGCATAGCATCGCTAAGTTGGAAGCACAAATAAATAAACTGCAAAATAATGAAGATAATGATCGAATTGGTTGGCTCTGTTGTCTGCCAAGTACCTGCATTTTGAGTGGCTGTATTGGCATCATAGAAGGCTACAGTAGTACGAGTAAAGACAACGAAAAGAAAGCTTTGCTTGCACAAATAGACGTATTAGAGCAGCAGAAAATCAAATGATCATGTATGCAACAAATAATTCGAATCTTACCAGGTATTTGTTGTTCTTGTTCTTGTGCTTTTCTCCTATTAAAGCTCAACACTTTATTTTGATCACAAGTCTTTATAATGAAACGCACACAGAGCGCAGGCAGGAGTACATCACCTGCCTTGAGCGCAATTTGCAACATCCTGCAATTGAACACATTCATGTAGTCTATGACACGTCAAATGATGGCGCTCATAATGAGCTTCTTGAGTATCTCAAACAACAACCGGTAAGCATCAGCTACATCAATGACAGGCCGACGTTTGGTTATTGTTTTGAGCTCGCCAGTGAACAGTATCCAAATCGCGGCATCTTGCTGAGCAATGCTGACATATTTTTTAATAAAACGCTTTTTTTACTCGAGAATTATGATCTCACAAACAAATTTTTAGCACTCACGCGATGGGATGTCAAAGAAGATGGTAGGTTAGAAATTTTTAAGCAATATGATAAAAATGGCGAATTTGATCCCATCTCCTATTTGTCCCAAGATGTGTGGATTTTTATGACACCGCTCAAAAAATTTATTAATCCAAATTTCCAACTGGGCACGTGGGCATGCGATGGGTACATTGCTTGCCAGGCCTACCTCAGTGATCTACACGTTATAAATCCTTGTCTGAGCATTCAATGCTGCCATCTGCATTTGTCAAAAATTCGGCATTGGATTCCACAAAGCATTCCTGGTGCTAAAGCGTTGCTATTACCTTGGTGTACGTTATGAAACTGCGCGAAGAAACTTGGCATAACGCAGCCTAAATTTTAAATCATAAAAAGAGAATTCTCCCTGTTTGTCATCCTGACCCTGAAACAAGTTCAGGGTGACAAATTGTATCCATGCATCGAATCACCAATGAATGTGCAGTGTAAAATCAGTTTTATTAAAAATGCATGCATTAGAAGCAGAATGATTATGAGAGATAGATCCTGAAACAAGTTCAGGATGACAATCGGAGATTACAAAATCATCTGCCATGCAAGGGAACAAATTTCATATTGGAGTAAAAAATTGAACGCAAAAAAACCCCGCTAATAACTAAAAACAGCGTCTTCATCTTTATAATTAAACAAGGTACTATATGCACATCAAAAATATTAGAAAGGAGTAGATATGCTAAAAAAAGTTTTCTTCATTATTAATGTTGGTGTACTCTTCGTTGCCCTTGCTCAAGGCATGCAAGAAGGTGCTTTAAGAATTAAGGGATTTTCAAAAAAACAGAAACCTTTGCTCAGTATCGCTGCAAACAATAACAAGTTCATGTGTTTTAAAAATGGCAGCATCTACTTCGCGCGCGAATATCACGAATTTTTTGCAACTCCTGAAAATGAGGTAACTATCACGGACTCTAGCTCCGAAATTGCCAGAATCGGACAAAGTCTTAAAGAATTTGTTACCGCCACATATCCAAATCAAGAAGATTTTGATTTTTTAATAACCAAATACGATAAAGACCATAACACAGAGCACATCGCTCAAGATCATGCTGCTAAACTTCTTGTCATCGCTGAAAAACTAGCACGTGCAAACTAAAGAGAGGTTTATGATGAATCTCAGTTTACTGTTACTCACTATTTTTTTAACATGCAGCATAACGCCTCTTGTTAAGACAATGAACCAATCGAAAGAACAACGCTCCTTGAGGAAAATGCGAAAAGATATAAGCAAGATGCCAAATACAGGGTTAAAACCAATCAGTAAAAAGTCTGATCTTGAACTTGGGCCAGCAACTTCGGAAGAAATACGGTCCATGCTCGCGCAGGCAATGACAACAAAAAAAAATCATGTGACCAGCAGCTTGAAAGCCTTTTCATGCGTTAATAAACAAGCTGAGGCAAGCCTCAGTAAATTAAAAAAAGAACATATAAAATATGGAACTGCAAGTATTGCATGTTCATTATTTTCAGGATGGGTCACATTTGATCATATAAGCTCCCTAGGCATAGGGCTTATTGGTTTAAATTCCATCTATCAAACATGGTGCATTCATGATCAACAAGAAAAGTTAAGCACACTTGCAAGTCTCGAAAACGACCCAGAACAGCTCATAGCTTATGCGACAACCATGCAAGATCAATTCTCAAAGGGACAGCGAAAGCGATTGCACGGCATAACTTCAGCACATAAAGATCTCAAACGTCTCAGTACATTTTCTAGTCAGTTTGACAAAATCAAAAATGAAAGAATTAACTCAAGCAAATAGTGTAGCTTACCTAAGAATAGACGAACTTTTTACCAAGCATCTAAAGTTTTTACTGACCGTCTGAACTTTCTCCTTTATTGTCAGAAGCCATGGCTTGATAAAATTCTGTCAATTCAGATCTATTATATCCTCTTAATGCGCTTTTGAGCTCTGCCAACTTAGTTTCGTCTTTGATAAAACCAAATGAATTATCGATCATTCCACATAGATCGTGAATCTCTTTTAGTCGCACAAATTTTTGTTTAATGAGATCTTGATTTTTTTGTGTCTCACTTTCAAACAAATTCTTCGTTAATTTTATAGCCAATAAATCACCATTCGTTTGGTTTGCATCATTTTTTATTGTCCAATCACATGCATATGGTAGTGGCTCAACTAGCGCCAGACTACATTGCACAGCAGTCCAGTCATCCTCGTGTAATAAAGCCAAATGTAAAGCGGTGTTACCAGCGGCGGATTTTTGATTTAATATTTCATGCATTGCATTAGCATGTGCCATTATAAGAACACAGATGATTAAAAATATTCTTTTGATACTGATCATAAAAAATTCCTTTCCAAATCTTTAAAAACCTTTTTTTATTGAACTAAGCTTATTTCTTTCATGTAACTCTAAACAATTAATGAGAAAAAAGAAAAATAATTTTAAAAAATTCAATCAATTGGAATCTTAGAGGGGATAAACATCGTTATTTATTCGCTTCTTGTAAAAATGCCTGCACATCTTCTTCGCTAGTTGCCCGAGCGTACATTCCGCAGGACAACGATTGCAAAAATTTCTTATTCAAAAAGTGGATTCTAACAACCCAAAGAGTTTTTATGTTCTTTTCACGCAATACTACGCAATGGGCCATTACACCGACAACAACGAAAAAATCAAGCTCATGAATAGCGACTATGATGAACTTAAGGAGATTGCAGCATTAATGAAAGGAGAAAAGTAAATAGTGAAAATCTTTTTTACTAACAAAGCATTTTGATCTCTTGTGCTCGACTGATCGCATCACGATAAAATGATGGCATTGTCAAATCAGCAATTTCATCTAATGAAAAAGCCTGGAAACGGGCAACCCCCATTTCACCACTGAGCTCAAACTCGCCAACTTTTTCCAACAAGGCGCATACATAAGCAATGATCAATACTCCTTGGGATTCATCGATTGATCCAGGAATCACATATTTATAGGCATGCACTAACCCCAAAACCTTAACATCAAAGCCAAGCTCTTCACGCAATTCACGCACCACCGTTTCGGCAGGCTGTTCATCTGGATCCAATTTCCCTCCCGGCAATTCCCATTCATTGCGTTCATTGTAACGCAACCAAACTTTGTTATCTTCAAACACAATGCCTTTAACTGAAATTGGGATTTTATACGGAAGATACATGCTTGTTCCCTAATGATCTATATTTATCAATCAGGTAGGATTATTGATAAGTTGGTTGATAAACTCTTGCACTTGGTGCACATAAAGATGCTGCACATTTAAATCATCTTTAAAATTTTGCTCAGCATCAAGCACCAATACCGGAATATTAACATATTCTTGGGCAATGTCTTTCTTGTTGATAAGCCAATTTTCGTGAAAATGACATAAGGTGCTTTCAAATTCCATAGAAAGCGCCTCTTCTTCAGCTCTACCGCGTTGTCGAATGCGATTCATGGCGCTCTCGGGATTGATACGCAAATAAATGTAACCAGCGGGTTTAACCGTTAAAGAATTCCATAACACCGAACAAACTTGACGTGCAATTGCCAACTCTAAATCAGTTAAACAGCCCAATCGATGCGTCGTATATGCGAATGCATAAAAACCTGTTTGTGGTGAACGGTCAAAAATTATTATCGGACCAGCTGCTGAACGAACACAACGATCAACTGATTTTATACATGTTGCATTGCAATACAGAATAGAGGCGAGGCCCCAACGAGATAAATCCTTGAAATACAAATCCACAATATTACCTGCACCTTGCACATCACAATATTCGTCAAAAGGTTCGTACATAATTGATATGTCAGGAATATTTTTTTTCAGTATTTCTAAAAAAGTTGTTTTCCCTGCTCCGGGTATTCCTTCAACGTAAATACAGATAGGAGACGCTGGTATGTGGAGAATAAACAAAGTAGTACCGAGTATAATTTTTCTCATCGGAATAGAAAGTTTGCGTGAAAGCATGACTAATCCTTTTTTTAGCGAGTTCTTTACATATCAATTTCTTGATTTGTCGAGTTATTTACTTGCTTCGTGCAAAAATTCCTGCACATCTTTCTCATTGGTTGCCCATGAAGTCATTAAGCGAACTTCAGACTTCTGCTCATTCCACATATAAAAGTGAAATTTCTGTTGCAGAGGCTTAATCAGATGGGCGGGCATCGTAACAAATACGGCATTCGCTTGAACTTTTTGGGTGATTTTGATAGCTGGAATTTTTGCAAGCCCATCGGCTAACATTTGGGCCATGTTATTGGCATGCTGCGCATTCCGCAACCACAGATTATTGCTCAACAAGGTTCCCAGCTGAACAGCTACAAATCTCATTTTTGAACACAGCTGCATGGCCTGCTGCTGACGATTTTCAAAATATGCAGCCAAACCAGGGTCAAAAAAAATTACCGCCTCGCCACACATAAGACCATTTTTGGCACCGCCAAGTGAAAGAACATCAACGCCAACATCACGAGTTAATGCTTTTAATGAGACACCTAAATATGCAGCTGCATTATAAAGACGATTGCCGTCCATATGCACTAATAAATTTTGCTCATGAGCAAAATTACAAATCTCTTTTAGTTCTTGTGGCGTATACACGGTACCATACTCGGTTGCTTGCGTAATCGAAACAACTCGCGGCTTTGCATGGTGGATAGAACCCACCGTGCGCAGATGGTGCTTAATTTGATCAATGGTTATTTTTCCATCGCTACTTGGCACGGTTAAAATCTTAGAACCCACGAACTTCTCAGTTGCGCCACATTCAAATGTGTTGATGTGCGCTGTTTCAGGCGCAATAACCGCTTGATAAGGTTGCAGCATGGTGCTCAATGCCAAGGTATTGGCAGCGGTCCCGGTGAGCACAAAAAAAACTTCGCACTCACCAAACAGTTCTTTGCAGATAGTGCGTGCTTCTTTGGTAATCACATCTTTACCGTACGCTAATGCGTAGCCTGAATTTGCAGCTTGCAAGGCTTGCATAATGTCTGGATGAATGCCTGCATGATTGTCGCTGGCAAAACTAATGGGCAGTGAATTAATTTGCATGTTCGCTCCTACTATAAAAAGTATCAACCATCGATTCATGTTATGTCTGAGAAATTTATGTGAAACAAACACGCTCTTGCGCCTTAACACTATGTATCAATCTGCTTTTCACTAAGTTGTCCGATAAATTCGCGCACTTGTTGCACAAAACTATGTTGTGCTTCAGCATCATCTTTAAAATTCTGTTCTGCGTCGATTACCAATACCGGAATATTCACATATTCTTGGGCGATGCCTTTCTTGTAGATAAGCCAATTTTCATGAAAATAATGTAATGTTTTTTCAAACTCCATGGAAAGTGACGCTTCTTCAACCCGCCCTCGTTGTCGAATACGATTCATGGCAGTTTCAGGACTACAACGTAAATATATATAGCCAGCAGGCTTAATGGTTAACGAATTCCATAACACCGAACAAACTTGACGAGCAATTGCCAGTTCTAAATCAGTTAAACTACCCAATCGATGGGTGGCGTATGCAAATGCGTACATGCCTGTTTGCGGTGAACGATCAAAAATTATTAAAGGACTTGTTGCTAAACGAATGCAATGCTCAACAGATTTTGTGCATGTGGCATTGCAATACAAAATAGCGGCGAGTCCCCAGCGCGATAAATCCTTGAAATATAATTCCAAAATATTACCGGTTCCTTGTACATCGCAATATTCATCGACCGGTTCGCGCATAATTGCAATTTCGGGAATATTCTTTTTTAGCAGTTCGAGAAATGTTGTTTTTCCAGCGCCCGTCAATCCCTCTATGAAAACACATATAGGCTGCCCTTGCATAAGCTGTATAACAATCAAGCTCATGACAAGAGCAATTTTTTTCATCGAATTAGAAATTTTGATTCGATCCATTAGCTTCCCTTTTTACTGAAGTTTATTTAAGCATTGCAACTTCGTGTTTTACCAAATAGCGCCAAGCACCACGCGGCAAACCCTTTAAGGTAAGCCCAGCATAATTTACCCGATCAAGTTTTGTTATTTCAAACCCAAGGTGCTCAAAAATTCTGCGCACAATTCTGTTTCTACCACTATGCAACCGAATGCGCACGCGACTGCGTGGATTGTCAGGGATATAGGAAATTTCGTCAACATCTACAGGGCCATCTTCTAGCACTAGACCTTGCGCAATTTTTTGGAGTTCGGCAATTTTAATAACTCGATCAAGTGTAACATGATAGACTTTTTGCGCTTCATATTTTGGATGAGAAAGTTTCTGCGCAAAATCACCATCATTGGTTAAAACCAATGCTCCGGTAGTATCGCGGTCCAAACGTCCTACAGGATAAATGCGTTCGTTAAAGTGTGCAGACTCAAGAAGCTGCATCACGGTTTTGCGATTGCGCTCATCTGCAACGGTGGTGATATAACCTTTTGGCTTATTCATAAGAATGTAAATTTTTTCTTCCTGGCGCACCACGCTGCCTTGAAATTCAACAACATCGGTTGGCTTAACCTGATAACCCGGTTCTTTAACTACTAAGCCATTCACCGTTATTTTTCCGGTTTTAACAAGCTCAGCAGCCTGTCGGCGAGAGGCAATGCCTGCATGGGCTAAATATTTATTTAATTGCATGATTTAATTCCTGAGGCAAGATGTTGAGCTGCTTCTTCATCAGTCAACCACTCTTCATGGTCATGTAAATAGTCAAGCTGGTATTGAGCGATAATTGGATCGAATTCTGCGTCAGGATATGGCCCAAGATAGTGATAACCTTCAAATGCAATACCGCGACTCGCTAACTCTTGTTCAACCGACTGTAAATTCCCAATTTGATCTTCAAACAACATTACGCGATCTGGTTTATACCCTTCACGTTCGAATATGGTATCGAGAAAAGCCCCTAAGACTTCCCCTTTTTCATGTCGGTTGGTCACCAGAATGCCTTTGTAAAATACCGGATAATTGTTTTCGCGAGTTACACATTGAGAGAATTCCATACGATGGTCAGACCATGATTTAAATGTGATGCCAAGATCACGCAACTCCTGGTAGCGCCATTCCTCCATTAAGGGAATTATGCCATAATTCCCCGATTCCATTTTGGTCAGGGCAAGCACCTTTACTTCACGATCTTGTAACTGTCTAATAATATCTGCAACGAAAGGTTCGATAAGCACCTTTTTGCACTTGAGAAATATTTTGCTACGAAGCAAAGTTTGACGGTCGCCAGCGCGTTCCCAAGCCATTTTCTTCATATCTTGCCATTGGGATTTAAATTTTGGGTATTGGATCTTGTCGGCCCAATAGATGAGTGTTTCATCAACATCAAAAAGTACCAGGGTATTTTTATCTGTCGTGGCTAATATAGCTTCTGCTTCCTGAAACGATCGGATTTGGCTAATTTCAGCTTGTAATGTAATATTACAGAGAATAGAAAGAAGAATATAGTTCTTATAATTCATGGATCCCCACCTACATAATTAAGGTTGTACCTACTAATAACTAGTGTATCCTATTATCCTGCTGTAGACAAAACTTAATTAAGATTATTAGAGATTATCATGACCAAGTTTATCTGTTCCCCTCCGTTATGTATCTTTTCACTTTTGCTCATCACAACGTCTATCTTAGGCATGGAAAATAACCCCCAAGCCCTCAAAACTTTTTCTCTTAATAACATTACTTTTGTGCAATCGAAAGAAGCCTCAATTACCTATGAAAACTCGGATACATTTCATGACTCTCGTCGTGAACTCTTTATTGTTGATAACAAAGACCGTATTTGGATTGAAACATGTTATGGCGTGCCCTTCATATGCAACCAAGCCATTAAATATGATAAAGCCACGAAAAAAATAGCGCTTATTTCTACTTTCGGTACATTTGAGCCTCCTTATGAAGACCAAGTACTTGCTTTGTATAAAGACCTTAGATCAATGCTTGAAGCGTATAAAAAACTCAACAATATCGAATAGGAAAATCGTTATGAACCGATATCAATTATTTGGCACTATAAGCATCGCGTTACTCTTGATTGCTGCCCCAATCAAAACCGTGGGAAATGACCCCCAAGCCCTCAAAACTTTTTCAATTAAAGACATTACGTTCACGCAATGGGCAACGGGCTCAGATACTTTCCATGCCGGCACAAAATTTAGCCTCATTGACAATAAGGACTACGTTCGCATTATAAAATATGGTTTGAGTACGGGCACCACTCTTAACTATGATAAAAAGACAAAACAACTAGCATGCACTTTTATTACCGATGAGCATTGGGCTAGTCATCAAGATGAGGAACTTAGCTCACTTTTTGATGCGTATAAAAAACTCAACAAAGAATAGGAAAATCATCGTGAACAGCTATCAACACTTATTTCATGCTTTCATCATTGCGATAGTTCTGCTATCAACAAAAATCAATAGCATGGATCAAGAGCAACCTTTAAAGACATTTAAAATTTTAAAGCATACTTTTGTTCAAAGTCGCAAAGATCCCGAACTATTTAATTCGGCCGATAACCAATTTTGTTTAATTGATCGTGATCTATTTATAATAGTGAAACAAACGCATGGAGAATATATTTATCAACTTTACTACAATAAAGTGCGTAAAGAAACAACATTCAGTCGCCCAACGCTACATGAAGATATATCTACTGATGGCGCTAAACACGAGAAAACTTTAAGCAAATTTCTCGGTGCATACAAAACACTGAACAATTTAGAATAGGAGAATCATCATGAACTATTATCGACAACATTGTGTTTTTAGCATTGCGATTGTTCTGCTATCAACAAAAATCAATAGCATGGATCAACAGCAACCCTTACAACGATTTACTATTTTAAAGCATACCTTTGTTCAAAGCCGCAAAGATCGTGAGCTATATAATTCAGCCGATAACCAATTCTGCTTGATTGATCGCCCTGATTTGATCCATGTGAGCGAAAGAACCACAACTACAAAGCTAGCAACAGGAATTACAACGCTAACAACAGATGTTCTTACGTATGATAAAACATCAAAGACAACAACCTCGAGTCGGTCAGAAGATACGAATGGCAAAAGTGATATTAATTTCTTAGATCTTCAATCCAATGCAAATTTGGTCTCTATTGCTTGATGCATATAGAAAACTCAACAAAGAATAGGAAAATTGTCATGGAACGGTATCAACACTTATTTCATGTTTTCATCATTGCGATACTTCTGATATCAACCAAAATCAATAGCATGAATCAACCTTTAAAGTTTACTATTTTAAAGCATACCTTTGTTCAAAGTCGAAAAGATCCTCAACTATTTAATTCAGATGATGACCAATTCTGCCTAATTGATAGGGATTTCTTTATACTGGTGAGACAGTATGAAGAGCCTAATTATCAACTTTACTATAACAAAGTACTCAAGAAAACAACATTCAGTCACCCAACATTACATGAAGATACATTTACTGATGACTCTAAGTCCGAAGTAGATTGGGCTGCATGGCAAACTTTACACAAATTTCTTGATGCATATAAAAAAAACGGCAACTACTAGCAAATATCCAAAAGTTTTTTTATAAGGAAGTATTATGTGGCGCAATAAAAAAAATTCTTTCTCATTCATTTTTTTATCATTGCTCATCACATCTCCTCTCATAGGCATGGAACATGAAAAACCTTCGCTAAAAACACTTTGTCTGGGTAAGTATACATTCACACAAGACACTAAAGATCCTAGCTTTTTTGAGTGTGGACTTTTTACTCTAAGTGATGGACGAAGATATATCCATTATGTTCATATAAATGTGCCTGATGGCACCAGAGATATGCTCGTATATGATAAATGGAAAAAAAGCAGAAATTTTTTTCAAGAAAGACTTGGCACAGGTATAAATATCCAAGAAGACGCAGCTGTTTGCCCTAATAAAGACCTCAACACGATTCACGACGCATTTTTTGAATTGAACAACGGCACATTCAAGGCGAGTATTTTGAATGGGGAATAAAAGAAATTATATATGGCATACATAAAAAGCTTCCTACATAAAAATCAACCGTGTTACATTACCTTCAAAATAATTAATGTTCAAATGTGGGAGAAACCTGTATGAATTTCGCAAATGCACGTCTGTTAATAATATTTGCATGTCTCTCTGCGTATGCTCAAAATCATGCCAAGCTGGTGGAAGTACAAAAAATCAGCCCCACTATTGTTGTGGAACTCTATTTTGCTTCAGATACTAATTTCTTAGGCAAAGCTTTATATCCCAAAAATGCCAAAGCGTATCTTCTTGAAGAGGTTGCACTTGCTTTGGATAAAGTGCAGCACGAGCTCGCACGATTTGGCTATGGCCTCAAAATCATGGATGCCCTGCGGCCGATGTGGGCACAAAAGAAATTGTGGGAAGGCGTTCTTGCCATAAACATCAAAAATCCAGAAAATTATGTTTCAAATCCCTATGACGAAAATGAAGGCGGCAGGCATACCAGAGGAACTGCTATTGATGTCCGCTTAATTAATCTTTCTGATGGATCAGAATTAAGTATGCCTCCTTTAAGTTTTGCACAAGAGGCACATCAAGGTTGTATTACCAATTTAACTGCTGATCAGATCAAAAATAGAGAATTTCTTAAAGCAATTATGATGCATCATGGTTTTACACCCATCCGCTGTGAATGGTGGCATTATGATTATCCAGGCTGGCGAAATTTTGCATCAATTGATAAAAGTTTTGATGAAATTGAGCAAGAAATTTTTTAACAAATATTGCGCCATATAATTTTGCCAGACCAAAAAAGTTCCTTTATTCTAAATCATCTATCTAAACGTTCAACAATCAAATTGAAAAATCAAAGGAATTTATTATGTCTTCGGGTAAAAAAGGTTCTTTGGAAATTATTTGTGGTCCCATGTTCTCGGGAAAATCGGAAGAACTTATTCGGCGCCTACGACGTGCAAAAATAGCACAACAACATGTAATGGTGTTTAAACCAAGCATCGATAATCGGCACATGATCGAATGTGTCACCTCGCACAATGGCTCAAAATTGGATGCCTTTCCGGTTGATGATCTTAAAGTAATTTTAGATCAAGGAAGCAAAGATTCGGCTCAGGTGATTGGTCTTGATGAAGTGCAATTTTTTGATGCGGGAATTGTTCCCATTATTTGCTCCCTCATCGATATGGGCAAGCGCGTCGTCGCTGCTGGTCTTGATCTCGATTTTCGCGGTGCTCCTTTTGGCAGCATGCCTTTGTTGCTCGCAATCGCTGATCATGTCACCAAATTACAAGCCATCTGTACCTTATGTGGAAAAGATGCCAATTTCACCCAACGTCTGGTTGATGGTAAAGTAGCACGCCATGATGACCCTATCATTTTGGTTGGTGCGCAAGAGGCTTATCAAGCCCGCTGTAGGCAATGTTACAGCATTGATAAACAGCCGTCGTTTTATTATATGAGCGCATTGTAAAATCATGTCCAAACAAAAAATTAGTTACACCTGCTCTTCCTGCAACTACCAGACCATCAAATGGATGGGCTGCTGTCCTGAGTGCAAGGAATGGGAAAGTTTTACCGAAGTTAAAGCTGCTCCCAAAATAGGGAGCTTTCGTGCCTCTGGCGCAACAGCAACCACGCTCAATTTAGTTTCCTTAGATACCATCGACACAAAAACTCGTCCGCGCATGCTTTCTAACATCAAGGAATGGGATCGGGTTGTTGGTGGCGGCATCATGCCAAGCTCACTCATTGTGTTGACTGGTGATCCTGGGATCGGTAAATCAACGCTGCTCTTGCAAATTTCTCATCAACTCGCACAAAATTACCAAGTCTTTTATTTTTCTTCGGAAGAATCTCTGCAACAAGTTAAGGGACGCGCCGAGCGCTTAGGCTGCAGAAATAACAATCTGCTTTTTTCTGACCAAGCAGATCTTGAAGCAATCATTGCGACAGCGCAAGCTCAAAAGCCAGATTTGCTTATCATCGATTCGATACAAAGTTGTTACACGCCCACAACTCAAACAATTCCCGGCAGCATTGGCCAGCTGCGCGAGTCAACCTTTGCGCTTATGCGTTTGGCAAAGGAACATGATATTGCCATTATCGCCACGGGACATATCACCAAAGACGGCACCATAGCAGGACCAAAGACTTTGGAGCATATGGTTGACGCAGTTTTCTATTTGCAAGGTGAAGATCGCTGGCAAACGCGTGTACTACGCTCGGTGAAAAACAGATTTGGCACGATTAATGAGCTTGGATTTTTTGAAATGCATGAAGATGGCATGATCGAAGTTCCCAATATTAACCAACATCTGATTAGCGAAATTTCCCATTCACCTGGTTCGGTGCTGGTTAGTTTTATTGAAGGCTCGCGACCGTTACTTCTTGAACTACAAGCGCTCACCATCGCCTCAAAATTAGGCATGCCACAACGAGTAGTTTCTGGCGTTGATCATAAACAAGTGGTCTTAATTGCCGCGATTTTAGAAAAATATCTGCAGGTAAAATTGAGCATGCATGATATTTTTTTCAAAGTAAGTGGCGGCTTTAAAACTAAAGGAAGCTCTCCCGATTTGGGTATTGCATTGGCACTGCTTTCTAGCTACTTCCAGCTGCCACTGCCAGAAAAATCGATAGCATTGGGTGAAATTAGTTTGACCGGACAAATAAAACCGATCAATCAGATTGGCATGTATATCCGTGAAGCAGAAAAATTTGGTATTGCACAGCTGCTTGTTGCGCACAATCAGAAGATTGAAACAACTTCATGCGTGGTGAAACAATTTAAGAATGTATATGAATTGTTATCGTTATTTAGTGAATAGATGAAAGGACAACTTATGATAAATCACAATCTCGTAATCTTCAGCATCATTTTTTTAAGTACTGCCGGAATAAATCTTTATAGTATGGATAAATCATTTAAAGAAGGTATCGATCAGCGTTTAACAATAGCAGATGAAGCATGTGTTATATTCAATGATCATAAAAAATGGCTTGCTTCAACAACTCAGATCTTAGATAAATCCCCTTATAGCGAATTTACCGTTACTAATTTTTCCCCAGCTACTGGAGATAATACCTACGGCTATCTTGTGCAACCAACTGGTAAATGGGAAAATTTGTTGGTTTTCATTGATGATATCGAGACAGCATATCAAAAAATTGATGGAGTGGTATTTGTTGGTGACTTATCAACTGCTCGCAAGAAATTTGCTCATGATAATTTTTTGCCCTCTGCTTTGACAGTAATCAAAAGAAAAGCCCTAAAGAATATATCTACGAAAACTTATATTAGTACTAAGAAAGACAGTGGCAACCAGTAGAATATTTAATTAAGAATATCGTGTTGCACAGCAAAAAAAGATTGGCCCATTTCTGAGCCAACTTTTTTTAAACTGCGATTGGTAACAAATTATATTTCTTCGAGCTTTTTAGGTTCTGCAGTTTTTACCATGCCCGCTTTTTTCTTTTCTTCTATTCGCTTTTTCATCATTTCAACACGACCTTTAAGCTTTTCAGCCCATGGTCCTTTGGATGTTTTGATCTTCTCTTCAATTTTAGCCAGACGAGCCTCTTGTTGCTCAAGCGTCATATTCAAGTTCTTACCTTTCAAGTGTCTCGATCTACCTTTACCATTCCACATTCTACCGTGCATCTTGCCGCCTTTTTTGTATCTCATTCTAGGTTGCATAGTTTCGGAATACATTAAAGAAGTTGACAATGCGGTAGATACTAATACTAAGATAATCAATATTTTTTTCATGATAATCTCCTTTTTCAATTACACTAATTAATAATTCTTACAAAGATATTGGTTTATTCGATGTCCGGCATTTCATACGGATCATTTTCGTATTCGTAGACAGTACGAGATGGTCGCGATATGTTTGTGTATCTTACCTGTCTGTACGGCATAACACGTCGTTCTTGCGAGTATTCCATATTTTGTTCAAATTCTTGTGTTGGCGCTAAGTGCTCGCCAGGAATCTCATACGCCTCTGCAGGAAACTTTGTTCCTTCACGAGGTATATTCATAGGAGCATCTTTTGTTTGCCATTGTTCCGGATAATCTTGAATCCAACCAACTATCGATGATGAAGCAAATAACATTGCTAGTGATAAAATCCGTTTCATGATGTTATCCTCAATGTTTAATAAGTTGTCATCGCTTCTTCAGACATTTCCACCGTCATCGGTTCTTCCAGCATCATGCCTTCTTCTTGCTCCATTTCTTCTTTTGTGATTGCCTTAAGCTGTTGCAAGGATCCTTGTAACGCTTTAACTTCAGGAAATAGAGGAAAAGCTGGTTCTAAGTCGGCTGCAAATTCATCAACATCTGCTAATTCAGCTTGAGCTCTTTCATGAATTTGTTTTAACTCTTCCTTATTGAATTTATCTTCAGGCTTATCGGACACCACCTGTGCGGTTATGTCTTCAAACTCTTCGGTTGTTTTTTTAAGTTCGTTAGCGATTTCACGTGCTTCAGCATCTACTGAGAAAGCAGCTTGATGCATTGATAAAGCTACACCTAGCAAAATGAAAAATAGTGACTTCTTCATAGTGGTCCCCTTTTTTTAGATAGTTAAAATATGATATTACTGTTAATTTAATAGTAACAATTTGAAATTAAGAAAGTCAAGATTTTGGCGTATTTAAGGACTTTTTTGGCACTTTTAGCATTTTTTTTGAAAGCAGAAAAATTACGGCCCTTTTTTATGAATTTCTGGCCAAAATTAGAATTATCTAAAAATTCCAAACATTTTAAAAAACTTGATAATCGGATTTTGTCATCCTGAACTTGTTTCAGGATCCATAGTCGCATAATCATCCTGACTTGATAAAATAGAAAAAGTTATATAATGATATGATTAATAAGATTAATTTTTACACTGTAGGCTCTTTGGTAATTCGACACATGGATCCTGAAACAAGTTCAGGATGACAAAGAGGGGCAATCGCTGTTTAATTTCAAGATATAAAGATTATAGACATCCTTTTGATAGCATTATCTATCTAATCAGCTTTGCATTAATTTTCGGATAAGCCCTTAAGATAAAAAACTTGCGGAGAAACTATTATGGAATTGACTCATAAATTAGTCGCGATCGTCAACAAGGATTTACCAACTGGCGTTGCTATGAATGCATTAGCTCATATGGTAATTGGACTCGGCGCAAAACTTGGCACCACACCATTACAACTTGATGATTACAAAGATAAAGAGGTAAATAACTATCCCAATATTTCAAAAATACCCTTCATTATTTTGCGTGCAAAATCGGGTGAAATTAAAAAAACGGTAAAAGCTGCTCGCGAAAAAAATCTCGCATATGGGGCATTTGTAAACACCATGACCGGCGGCACCTATCAAGAACAAATCGCCAATACGGCACAAACTCCTGAAGAGCACCTAATTTTTTATGGATGTGTTTTATTTGGATCAATTGTAGAAGTTAATGAGCTGACAAAGAAATTTTCTTTGTGGCGGGATCAACCTGCGGTTTAAAGAATGAATAAGTCCTTTTGCTGCCGCATAAAATTATGGAGTGGTAAAAATAATGGCTCCGGTAATGAAAGCACCGGAAACCATTTCCAGCTTTCGCATTTTTCAGGTTCTAGAAGGCAAGGTTCACCGCTTGTGTAATTTCCTCTCATAAAAATAGTTACATAATGTTTATCATCGGAAACAAAAACATCATTGGTGACACTGCAGAATGATATATTATCTATCATCAAGCCAGTTTCTTCTAATACTTCCCGCTTTGCACATTCTTCGAATGTCTCACCAAATTCAAGATGTCCACCCGGAAGCCCCCAGCAACCGGTATTCCAGGTGGTGGCATTATTGTAATGATCCCGGTGCTCAAAGCCCAACTTGGTTT
>Ga0207124_1021_pt1 | contig 31644 bp, 47 predicted proteins | sample Alteio_BWMinHeat_37_FD_153506 | JGI IMG/M metagenome (GOLD analysis project Ga0207124, IMG submission 153506) | Enriched cells from forest soil in Barre Woods Harvard Forest LTER site, Petersham, Massachusetts, United States -... | ecosystem: Environmental > Terrestrial > Soil > Temperate forest >... | reverse complement strand
TTGGGGCAAAAATTTTGTACTTTTCAAAGAAAATTGGAAATTGTAGATTGCCACACTTTGGTGGAATGTTTTGGGTTAATCCTTTAGGTGGAGTTTTTAAACCATCAGATTGCCGCATTTGGGCTGAAACTGCTAATAATGAAGATTGCAAAGATCTCTCCAATTTTCTGATCGATAATGATAAAGGCGAGTTCCTTGATAGGTTGATTGCCGAGAGCGAACATGGTCTCGAGATTATAAGAAAAAAAGACGAATGGGTTTCGCCGGCTAATCCATTCACTGGTGTTCGGTATCATGACAAAAATCAAGGTGTTTCTTTCAAGAGGTATTTGTCTGATGATGAATTTATTAAAGCTATAGATGGTGTTAAATCATGTCGTAATAAGGTCAGTTATTTGGCGGTCGGCAGAAAAAGCACTTTTGATGTTGAGCGCAATAAAAGTAACGATGAGATTGCAGCATGCATGAAAGGTGTTGAAGTAGAAATAAATCAACAGCAGAAGAAATAATAAAGTATGTATTTGAAAAAGCCGACTGGTTAACCCTGGTCGGCTTTTTTGTTTGCGCAATGGATTTATGCTAAAAATCCGAAACTTTTTAAATGTGCATTGGATTGCTTCTAGCCTAAAACCAAACTTTGCTTTTTCTGTACTGAAACTGTCAATTAGGTGTCGGGCGGTTGGCTGCTTTTGTTAAATCACTTTTTTTGGCCATACAAAAGACTAAAATTTGATCTCAAGCTTAAGCGATGTAAATACTGTTTGGATGTGGCGTAACGTAAAATTAAATGTTATCATATGCATTTCGGAATGCATCTACCAAGCGCCGCCACTCTTCACCTGCATGGTCCACACTTCGATGTCAAATTACGGCTTCGATTGGCTGTTGCCAGTATCTGAGCGGAATTGATGGCGAAGATTATCCGAATAAGCCGTAGGCGTAGACGGACCGGCACCATATCATGTTTTATGTTTATCTAATTAAATTCTTAAAATTTCCAGAAATATTTTTGGTTATACAACTGCCTTAGCACCCATTCACATTATAAAAATTATTGCATATCCTTAAGACAATTTTCTCACATGATTAAAAACAGGAGGAACTTATGCATACAATAAGACGAATGAAAGCTAGTTGTTTACTTTTCTTAAGCATACATTTAAGTTCACTATTAGCAGTAGAAAACGATTTCGGTAACTATACAAAGGTTGTAGTACATACTATGAAAACTGAACATAAAAATCATTTAATTGAACTTGCACAAGGCTATTTAAAATTTGTTCATGATGTGGGTAGTGCAGGATCTGTTCAACCAGATGATGTGCGGATAAAATCTTTATTTGCTAAGAATTTAACCAAGACTGATAATCGCTCCGTTTTATTTGAAGGCAATCGCGACTTGTTATTGCCACAAATGAGAGGATTTGAAAAAGAATATAATCCTGAGTCTAAGAAAGCAGACTGGGTTGTTGATATAGCTAATGCACTTATTATTCCATCTACCGAAACCAATTCTGTTGTTATTTATTTTGAGTGGACACATGTCAATGTCGGCAGAGCTACCACAATGGTAGTTTTGCAATGTAACGAAAATAATCAAATAGCTCGTATTATAGATGTTTGGGCAAAAGTGCTGAATTAACGCCAACTGAATGTAACTTAATCATGTCTAGAATTACTTCATGTATTTGTGCTACTCTGCTCATGTCACAATCTTATTTTTGTTGTAATTATATTTTGTATCGAGGATTCTATGTATATCAGTCATGAGATTCAAAATAAATTTCCATTGAGTCACAAAAAACCATTTAAAAAAGCTATGCGCAAAACTATGTTGATCGTTGGAATTGCCTCAGTTGTTGCAATTTCACTTGAGGCCAGCTTAGCTGATTTTAAATTCTGGCATCTTGCATTAATCATTCCTTTTTTCATGATCTTCTATGCCTTGGTATATTTTTATGAAACGTGGTATTACAAAAACTACTTTTATGATTTGACAGATGATTATGTAATTATCAAAAAAGGTCCCATTGCGCCGCAGGAAATTACTATTCCTTATGACCGAATCCAAGATGTATATCTTGATCAAGATTTGTTAGATCGCGTTCTTGGCCTCTATGATGTGCACCTTTCTACGGCAACAGTGGTTTCTGGCATGCGGGCACACATTGATGGTGTTGATCGCAACGCGGCTCATGGCTTGCGTGAAATAATTCTTAAAAAAATGAAAGAAAAACATAGCAAATAAAAGGATGCTCATGGATAGCAGAATTTCATCGATACTGTTACTAGCATCCCTCGTCTTTTCTAGCCAAAAAATAATCCATGCTTCATGGGCTGAAGAAACATTACAACACATGACGCTGCGAGAAAAAATTGGCCAACTTTTTGTTATTGCTGCCGCATCATGTTTTGATCAACCTGAGGAAGCATTAGCTTCCATGATGTTCAAATCACGTCTCAATATGTCTCAAGAATATGTCACTTCCATGATCAATGAATATCAAGTGGGCGGCATTATTTTTTTGTTCAAGAGCACTCCTGAAAAACAAATTGAGTTTATGAATTATTATTATTCGCTCAGCACATATCCTATGTGGACGTTTCAAGATTGCGAGTGGGGTTTAAGTATGCGGTTGTACGATACCATGAGGTTCCCTAAAAATATGACACTTGGTGCGATTCAAGATGATGATCTGCTGTATGAGCTTGGCAAAGAAATTGGTCGTCAATGCAAAGTTATTGGTGTCGATGTAAATTTGGCACCAGTTATTGATGTGAATAACAACGCAGCGAACCCAGTGATATTTGATCGCTCATTTGGCGAAGATAAAAATAATGTAACGGAAAAAGCTATACAGATGATGCTGGGCATGCACGATGCGGGAATTTTAACCTGCGCAAAACATTTTCCAGGACATGGTGACACCGCAGTTGATTCACATTTTGCGCTTCCAATAATTTATCATGATAAACTTCGTTTGCATGAAATTGAATTATTTCCATTCAAAAAAATAATTGCAGCAGGAGTTCCCGCAATTATGACCGCGCATTTACATATTCCTGTCTATGATGTGCGCGCAAATAGTGCCTCAAGCCTGTCATCAGCGCTTGTAACCGATCTCTTGCAAAAAGAATTGGGTTTTGCAGGACTCATCATCACCGATGGATTGTGCATGGACGCTGTCACAAATCATGTTCAACCGGGCGAACTCGAACTTCAAGCATATTTGGCAGGCAATGACATTTTGCTTGCACCCATTGATGTAGTGGCTGCAGTTGGTGCGATTGAGCGAGCGCTGCGTGATGGTAGAATCACCTTGAGTGAACTTGATCGGAGGGTATTAAAAATTTTGCGCGCAAAAGAACGGTTGGGCGTGCATAATAGAGATCCAATCGATGTGCGTAAGGTGCAAGCTCAGTTGCACACCCCTGATGCCTATGCGTTAAAAAAGCGATTGTTCCAGGAAGCGATCACGTTAGTGGGGAATGGCAATACTTTGCGCGAAATATTGCCTTGTAAGAAACTTGCATTAGTCCAAATTGGCGGAGTTCCAGAAAGTATATTCGTGCAAATAATCCTCAAAAATAATTCATGTTCTTTTTTTCATGTTCCTTCACAAACATTTAATTGTGCGCACCTAGAGCAACAGTTGACATCATGCGACTCTGTGATTGTTGGAATTTTTGATATGAACAAATTTGCTGCTAAGAACTATGGGCTTTCAAATAGTACGCTCAAATTATTAAGCACGTTGCGAGAGCAAGGAAAGAAGTTCGTAGTCACGTTGTTTGGCAATCCCTATAGCTTGAAATATTTTAACCAAAATGATGTGGTGATTGTTGCTTATGAGGATGATTCAGATGCGCAAGAAGCAGCAGCGCACGTGCTTTTGGGCAATTTGGAAGCACATGGCAAATTGCCAGTGACGGCAAGTTATGAGCTTGATGAGCGATTAAAAAATACTTGAAGAAAATAGCTTATAAGCTAAAATAATGATATGAGCCTTATAAAAACCATTATTTACAAGACAAGTACGGGAAAAGAACCGTTTACTCAATGGTTGCTTGATTTAGATGAAACGACTAGAGCAAACATTATAGCCAGATTGAAGCGAATCAACTTAGGTAGCTTTGGTGATTGTAAGTTGCTCAAAAAGGCATCAGGTGTTTGGGAGTTAAGAATTGATTTGGGACCGGGCTATCGCATATATTTTGGTAAACAGGGTAACATTATGGTGGTGTTATTGGTTGGGGGAGATAAAGGAAGCCAAGAACGGGATATAACGAAGGCTCAAAAGTACTGGCTTGATTATAAGGGGTCAATAAAATGAAAAGAAAAAAAAGCGCAAGCAAAGCGAGTATCAAAAGAATCCATCGAGACTTTCAAGAGTTTTTATTGGAAAATCTTAAAGATCCTCGAGAAGCAGCAGCGTATCTGAAAGCTGCTCTTGCTGATGAGGATGAACGTGTATTCTTATTAGCTTTGCGTGACGTTTTGGAGGCCCGTGGTGGCAGCATTGCCGATTTAGCTGAGGAAACAAATTTAAATAAACAAAATCTATATCGCATGCTTTCTAAAAATGGTAATCCCCGCCTTACTTCATTAAAAACAGTTTTACATGCTATTGGTTTTGAGATGGATATAACTCCTATAAAAAGGTAATTCCCTACGCAATCAAATCAAATAATTCTTTGGGATGATGCAGCATATAATCAGGATTTTTTTCGCGTAATTTCTGTGAACTATTAAATCCCCAGGTAACCGCAGCAGATTTTATTTTATTATGTTTTGCCGCTTCAATATCTCTGGTTTCATCGCCTACATAGATGGTTTTTGCTGCATTAATCTTATGGCTAGCCAAGAATTTTTTTATCAAGTTACTTTTTCCAAATATACTGCTTTGCCCATGAATATGCTTGAAAAAGTTGAGGTTATGATTGCGCAAAAATATTTCCACATTTTCTGTTGCGTTGCTGGTGATAATACTCATGCCTATTTCTTTTTTATGAAGCTGAGTGAGCACTTCAGCAATTTCTGGAACCGGTTGTAACGCATGAATTTTTGAACGCATATCATTGCGGACTGCTTGTACAACAAAAGGCAATTTACAGATTGATAATCCCAGTTCTTTAAGAATTTCAGCGGCTTCTTTGTTTCTTAACGCTTCAACGTCATCTATTTTTTTATAGCCATAATAATGCGCATTGTTGTTGATGCATTCGAGTAGCGCATGCAGCGAATCTGCGATAGTTCCGTCAAAGTCAAAAATTAACAAGCTATGCTCACAAAGTATCAAAAACTTCTTGAGCTGTTACAAGTGCATCAACTGCTGCAGGAAAACCGGTATAACAGGTTATAAAAATAATCAACTCAATAATTTGTGCTTGTGTCCACCCCACGTTGAGCATGCCGTGAATATGTGTTTTCAAAGGAATGCCAGTATTTCCTTGGCTGATAAGACTTGTTACCACGATGAGCTCTCGCTCTTTGTCAGAAAGCCCTGGACGTGCATAAAGATCGGCATAGACAAAATTGACAATGTATTCTGCAAAATCCGGAGAAATTTTTGTAAGACGTTCAACAACTGTTTTTCCATTTTCTCCAAGAATGTCATGCAGACGATCAAGACCCTTTTGTTTCAAAGACATACAAATTTCCTTTATAGGTGTAGTTGTTGATATTTCCATCACTATATTATATATAATGATCAAATAAGTAACACGCCTCAAATTTAAGGGTTTTTATGAGATTCTTACGAATTCTTATTCTTCTTTCGCCGCTGCTGGTAAATAGTGTTAATGGTAAAACGTTTGGTGAGGAAATTACTGAATTTTCTTTTATGTTACAACCATCAACCGCGCCTTGGGGGATCGGTATTTTTGCTGCGCACAAAATTTCAACCGGTGCTATCATACATTTTTTTCCAGATGGTTATGAACCCAGAATACTCCACAAAAAAGATATTCCCGAAGATTTTTTAAAATATTGTACGGCTCAAAGTGATGATGAGTGGAAGTGCCCACATCGCTTTGATCACATGGAAATTGTTTGGTATATAAACCATGCAAACTCACCCAATCTCAAAAGAATTGGTCGTGGAAAATTTATCGTGATAAGGGATATTAAAAAGGGTGAAGAAGTCACGATGGATTATAATGAACTTGGTGAGCCTGAACATTTAAAACAAGACTATTATAAACGCGATGCAGATTTGTAACTTTTGTTAATGCTGACCAGTCTTTCACACCTGCAGAGCTACGCGGCAAGCTGGAATCAGCGCCTGCCTATTTTTGTGTTCGGGAAGAAAACGACAGCAGTGCATTGGTAATAGTAATAATAGTGCTTAATTTTGGATTGCCCTCTGGGGATAATGTTTTATAAAGACTTGGCCGACCCAACTTAGTTTTTGCTGCTAGCGCTGCAATGCCACCTTGTGCATCAGCTATGTTTTTAAGGGCTTGTAACACAAGTTTTTTGGCTTCTTCTTCATCGCACTCTTTGCATTCTTCTAAAATGGCTTCAAAGTATAGTCTTGCCTCTTTAGAATTTTGCAGCTTTTCAATTAATAAATCACGAAATTTTTTACTTCTTGCCATAAGTCCTCCCACGACCTTTGTAATCTTTTAAATATTCTTTAGCTTTGCAATGTCTTTTTGCTGCGTTTTTTTATCACCCGCACACAACAAAAGAACAATTTTTAGACCCACTACACTATAATAAATTCTGTAACCAGGACCGGTGTCTATTTTGATTTCACCGATGCCATGATCAAGAATTTTACAATTGCCAAAATTGCCTAAACATATCCTCTCTAGTTTAGCGACTATCATATATTTTATGATGCCATCGAGTCTGTCTAGCCAGCTCTTAAAAGGTCGTTTTTTGGTTTTTGTTTCATAAACCTCTAGAGTATATTTCATTGCTTACTCTCCTAAAAATATTGCACAATTGTATCCAGAAAGAGACAATTGTGCAATAATATAATGGCGGTTGCTATGATTCACTCATTTAGAAATCACTTATCGTTTTCAGGGAAAAGGCCATTTTTTTGCTACTCGCATTCTAAATTGAATTATTTATTAACGGAGTAGATTTGGCAATTATCAGGTTAAAATTGCACGTATTTACCATTTGACAATCTAATGTTGGTTGATAAACTGGAAAAGATAGTTAAATCGTTAAATAGTATAAATCCTACCCGCCGTCGCTACGCAATTGGCGAAGTCGGACAAACTATGAGGATAAATATGAAGAATAAATTAATGTTTGCGCTATCTATGATAGTGGCACCTGCTTTTGTTGGTGCGATGGAAGTAAAAAGGTTAGAAATAAGAACTTCTATCCAAAAGATGTTTCAGCAGACGCAAAACCTAAATGTTCACCCCCAATGGTCAATAGAAATTAATTGTGTTGATTCATCTACAAATTTTTGCAAAGATCTTGGTAATAAGGCAGATTACATAAGACTGTTGCCAAATGGGGAAATAAAGGCCGGAACAAAAAGAAACAAAAAAGGATCTTTATCTAGTTTCTTACAATGGACATGCCCTCTTGATTTAAAGGATGGAAAGTTTGTTTCACAAAAACATTTTTTTGAGCATGCTTCAGGGACTTGTGCGAAATTAGCTAAGTTCCTTAATTCACATGAGGAATTTCTTGATGCGCATAGAGAATTTTCAAAATTAAATGATATACATAATCAAGAGAAATAAGGCATAAATAATTTTATAAAGCCGATTGATTAATCTCAGTCGGCTTTATATATTTGTTACATAAATTTTTTCTCTTACTTCTTCTCCACAACAACCGCCATCGGAGAGGCAAGAATCTCACAGTTGCCGAGTCTATTGTGCATGTCTAAACGTCATTCTCCCTGTGGCTGTCGACAACACCTGCAGAAAAAAGGCCAATTTAAGGCCAATTATTGATTTTACTATCAATAATGCGTGCTTTAGTGTTAACTAAAATAATAGGCCATTAAGGCTTTCTGGTCGTTTTAAGCGATTATTATCAATTTTTTAGATAAATAGAGGAATAATAGGAATTTATGGCAGAATATTCGAATTCAAGACGCAAATCATCAGGTACCTGGTCCCGTAGCGATACAGGCAAAACCAAAACAGGCTACAATCGTGGGCCCAATCGACCATCAACAGGTGGACGTTCCCGTCCGGGTGGTCGGCAACAAAGGCCAATCAAGAAATTTGACCCTTCATTATTCATGAAAAAGGTCGAAGAACAAGCAATTACCGCTGCCTATATTCCTAAAAATCTATTCACCGATTTTCTCATTGATGAGCAACTTAAAAAAAATATTCATGATAAAGGCTACACAGCGCCGACTCCCATCCAAGACCAGGTAATTCCGGAGTTATTGGAAGGGCAAGATGTCATTGCAACGGCCAATACCGGCACGGGCAAAACGGCAGCGTTCTTGATTCCGTTGATTAACAACATTTTGACCAAAAAAACTAGTCGGGTATTAATTCTTACTCCCACACGTGAGCTTGCTAATCAAATTCGCAGTGAGCTGCGCGAATTTACCAAAAATCTTGGTATTTCATCAGTGCTGTGCATTGGCGGGGTGAGCATTAATAATCAGATCAGAGACTTAAAGCATAATCCGCAGTTTGTCATTGGCACGCCCGGCAGGCTTTTGGACCTGGAAGAACAGGGTGCAATCTACTTTAAAAATTTCAATGCAGTGGTGTTAGATGAAGTTGATACCATGCTTGATATGGGATTTGTCAAAGATATCACTCATATCCTCAAAAGATTGCCGACAAAACGTCATACGTTATTCTTTTCCGCAACTATACCAAGCAGCCTCAAAGGGTTGATGGATAGTTTTTTACACAATCCAATTTCAGTCAGCGTGAAGACACGACAATCAGCAGAGAATGTAAATCAGGTGGTGGTACATATCGGCTCAAAAAACAAAGTCGACGTGTTGCACGATTTACTGATTAAACCGGAATTTAAAAAAACTATTCTCTTTTTGCGCACCAAGCGCGCTGTTGATAAGTTGGCAAAAATACTCATCGAACGCGGTTTTAAAGTTGCTACCATTCATGGTGACAAATCACAAGCGCAGCGTGACAGAGCGCTTGCCCAATTTAAAGATAATAAAGTGACTATTCTATTAGCCACCGATGTTGTTGCTCGAGGCATAGATATTGATGATGTTACACACGTCATTAATTTTGATATGCCGCAGTCGCATGAAGATTATATTCACCGAATCGGCCGAACGGGTCGCGCTGACAAGGTAGGGCAAGCAATAACGTTTGTTGATTAAAAAGCGCTCCAAAAAAACTCTTTTTTATTTTTGCGTGTCATTGTGAAATGGCATAAACTAAAAGTGTGTAAGATAATCAATAACACAAGGACTGATCACGATGAACAGATTTTTTTATGGCATTGCATTACTCATTTTTTCAATTAATGCCCATGCTGTAGTACATGTGAATGGAAAGAATATTAACGAGTTAACCAAAGGAAATACTCTTGGCCTCGAGATGCCAGCACCAGCAACTAATATTACCCTGTGGATCGCTCAGGGAAATTTAGAGGTTGGATCGCTTACCTTTGATGAACGCGATTTGCAGGCGGGTATTGCAGCATGCAAAGAATTTGAAATGCAAAAAGAGCAACTTTCTTGCATGAACGCAGGAAAAAGTTTGAATTTGGGTGCAACCAAAGGCAGCAATAAACATGATGGTGTTTATTTAAAAGCGGGAACAGAAATTTGTTTGCGCGCGGGAACTGATATTGATGTGAACTATTCTATCTTAGAATCGCCTGAAATTTATGTAATTGGAACTCAGATGAAATTTGATCATTGCTTGTGTAAAAATACAAAATTTTTGCAACTCGAATCCACTTCAGATAAGGCACTATTTAAAATCATACGATTTACTTTCAAAGAAGATGCAGCAATGCCCTATGCTGTGCAAGGCTGCATTAATCTTGAGACGGGCGAAATCGCAGAGAATTTTATGGTGATGGGCGCTTGTCGTGTTGAAATTGTATTCAATGATGTTGCATTTCAATAATGGAAATATCGCAGAAGCCTAGGCTTCATAAAGATTTAACGCCAGAACGCTGGTTTAAATTTTCTCGCATGGAACAGCTTGCCAATGTTGGGTGCGATGTTATCAGAGCAATCCAATGGAAAAAACGGGGCAATTTAGAATATAGCAATGATGCATTTATGCGGGCTCTGGAACTTCTTACATTGACTATACTTGATCCAAAAAATAAACGTCGCGGTTGTTTACGTGAATTGTGCAGAATGCGGGAAACATTAGTAGACCATTTTATGGGTGATAATGAATATAACTCGACCGATGAGCAGTGGTTCAACGATTTCAACGATTACAGCTATGCTGCTGCTGTACAGCGTGGTAGATAAGTGTGAGTTGTCTGCAGTGAAAGAACAAAAAACATTTACTTTCAAAAAAATTACTCAAGAAGATGTGCCCCTGTTGCAAACATGGTTTAAAGAACCACACGTACAGCAGTGGTGGCCGATTCCTACAGAGCATGAAGTTCTCGAACATTTTCTCAAACGCATTAGATCAAAAGATACCTTTGGCTATATTGTTAAGTTGGATGAAAATCCCATCGCTTATATTCAATATTATTACATTGATCGCACGCAAGAAAAAGCGGGTTCATGGCTTCCGACCGATTTGCCAATGACCACCGTGGGAACTGATCAGTTTATTGGCGATCCTCATTATCTTGGCAAAGGATATGGCACTCTTTTTATCAAAGAGTTTATAAAGTATCTGACCAACATTGAACCTACTATTACGACAATTATTTTGGATCCTGATCCTGCCAATATCGCCGCAATTAAATGTTATGAAAAAGTTGGATTTAAGAAAGTAGGTGAGTTCACTACTGCTCATGGATCTCACGTGTTGATGCGCTATGATTTAAAAAAATAATTTTATTGATGTGTATCTGGATAGGTAACCTCTTCGCCTTCTACATGCGCAAATAGTGTCAGTTTGTGAGGTTTAATCTCAGTTAATGAAAAAATATCTTCAACATCAATACCGCGCACCACAAGAGCATCTCCGATGAGCGAGCGGTGACAGCGCCAGGGCACAGCTTCAGCGCACATGATTGCCACCGTGTCATGCTCTGCGTATTTGATGAGCTGTTGCAGCCCTTCTTTAAATGCAGCAGTTTGCATGTAATCGGCAAATCCTCGGAACGATGCGTTGTGCCAGCCTGTGTTAATAGATGCTGCAGTTGTATGCCGCAAACCTCCCAATTTTTCCAGATGCGTATATTTAATTTTGGCAGCGCGCAGCGCATTACCAAATTCTTTTTCATTAAATTGTGGATTATGGCGCGAGCGTGGAATTGTTCTAATATCGATGACATGATTAATACCATAGTGTTGTATCAGGTCTATGAACTGTTCTAAAGTGTGCGTGGAATGCCCCACCGTAAAAATAATTGTTGCTTGTTTATTTTTCGTCATGGCACATTACCTCATGTTTAAATATTGTTTTCTCTACGTTAAAAAAATAGCATGTATCTATGACTATATTTTTATCAAGAAACTGAGGAAATAATTTTTATGAAAATAAAACCACTCCAAAAAAAATTTTTCTATGGCTCATCCATTTACGTTGCTATGGTAGCGATATTTTTTCTGGTTGGCTGTTTTGGAAAACAACGGGAACAATCTTCAACCGTACTTGGTGATGTACAATCAGCAAAAACTTGGGCCTATTTATGCGGTTTGACGCAATCTTTAGATTCACCTCAAGAAATGAACCACCGACAAATTTTGGATCGCATTGGAAAAAAACTTGGCATAAAATTTATTGCCGTGCATCCACAACATCGTTGTTCAAAATTTGCTAATAAACTGTGTTGGCCACAAGATACGCAGCAGGAGGTGGAAAAAACATATCGCGAAATTATGGAATCTGTTGGTAATCAAAATATTGCTGGTTACATTGGATTTTCTAATGGCGGTTTTTTTCTTAATGCACTTGCACAAATGCGTGCATTGCATGTGCCAATCATCTCAGTTGGTGCCGCAGGTCCTATCGGTGATGTGCATGTAGATAATAGGATTTATCTCGTAGTGGGTAAACATGACGAGGATCATATTGAGCATGCACGACGATTTTATGCAACATCAAAAAATACATCATTGCATGTTGAGTTTCTCGAATTTGATGGTGGGCATGAAATGCCTGAGCAGTTGTTGGAAAAGCTGCTATCTGATTAGAATTCGAAATTAATGGGGAAATACCTTAGGTACCATTTTTTAGTGAGTTCAACTACCTCGTGAACATGATCTATGAATAGGTGTGATGCGCCTTTTATGATGTGCAACTGAGAATTTTGGGGCAAGAGGTTGAGCGCTTTTTTAGAAAATTCAACTAAATCTAACTCTTGTTTATCCGCATCTCCATGTATGAAAAGCACCGGACAGGCAACATGTTGTAACAGCGTTTCTTGATCGATTTCTAAAATTTCTTGTAACAGTTTCCCGTCAATGTTTACGATGTTGCGCAATCCGTCATTTACGTCCGCTGTTACGTAGCCATGTTTACGCAGGTCATTGAGTTGCACCGGTGAACACATTTCTTCCCATTTCCAGTGCACAGGTCCTGAAACTGCTCCGAGCAAAACCATTGTTTCTACGGGAGTAAAAGCTTTCAGGCACGCGAATGCGCCGAGACTATGGCCAAAGAGCGCTACTCGCTCATACCCCTGCACTTTAACATACGCAATTGCAGATGTAACATCATCGACTGCTTTTTTTAGGGTTATGACAGCATATTCACTTTCACCATGTCCCGAAAAATCAAATGTTAACACATTATAATTTTCTTTTTGTAGCGATAATGCGATTTTTTCAAATAATCCTCGAGCAATTCTATTGCTTCCCGATGCATGGGGCATAATAATGATCATAGAGGAGGAGGCGGGCCAATGTGAACCCACGAGCGTTAGGTTTCTTGAATTTTTAAAGGATACCTTGTTAATCATAGTACTTTCGGAGTTGCAAACAAATTGTATGTAGGAAGTTCAGCTTAAGTTCGGGTATCCTATTTATAAGTGAGATTAGAGCCAATAACCATTATAGGCTTAAATTGAAGTTTGAATACTAATGTAAAAATAAATCTTGTACCACGTTGTAGCGAATTATTGTTTGCTATTTCTACTTGTTTTGTAAAATGGTTTTCTCTTTAGAAATTTTTTTCTTATAAGTCTCGATAAATAAGCTGATCATTGCCTTGTTAAATGCAGGAAGATCTTCCGGAGAACGGCTGGTAATAATGCTATTACAGACTACTACTTCTTGGTCTACCCAGTGGGCGCCAGCGTTGATCATGTCTTTTTTGATTGATGGATAGGAAGTTAGCGTTACATCTTTTACAAGCTCTGCATCACTAAGCAACCATGTTCCATGACAAATTGCGGCAATTGGTTTGTTGGCAAATGCTTTAACAAAATTTATTGCTGCATCATTCAAACGCAGATCATCAGGGCCGGTCATGCCGCCTGGGATCATGAGTGCATCATAGTTGTTTGGGTTTGCATCATTGAGTGGCGCATCAATTGGAAATTTATCGCGCGCGCAGGGCACGTACCAGTCCCAACTTTCAACGGTGACCTTTTCTGGTGAAATAATGCGCACAGTTGCACCAGCTTCTTCAAGAGCTTTTTTGGGTTCAGTCATCTCGTTGTGTTGAAAACCATTGGCGACCAAAATAGCGACGACAAATCCTTTTAAGAGCATTATTCATTTCCTTGTTTAGATAAGGCTTCTAAAACTATTTTTGCTTTAACTACATAATCATAATCATCTTGTCGCGCATTTGACTCTTGCTCTACTCCGATAAGATAACTTTGCATCGCTTTTCTGTAGCTTTGGGTTAATCCTAAATTGTTGCCAATTTTTTCCCATGTACAATAGGCTTTAAATAATGGGGTAACGATGTTAAGGGTGTCTCGTTTTATTTTACGTTTATATTCTTCTGGCGATTCGGTAGTTTTTTTTGATAAAGATTCGAAGGATGTATGCAATATAAAACTAAGTGTTTTATTAACAGATCCTAATGGTTTGTTACCAAAAAGTTTTTTTGCTTCATCAAATTTAATAAGATGCTTAAGTGTGCCTTCTTTAGTCATTAGTTTCTCGAGCTGAGGCTTGTATTTATTAGCTATGGAAGCACAGTCATTAATATCACGTGTGATAGTAATAAGCACAACATCTGGATTTGTAATTATTCCTACTGCTTCATCGAGTCGCTTGGCCCGGTTTGAGCTGTAGCTCATTCTTTCTTTAACTTCATATTCTAAATTGTTGATATCGTCTTTTCCCGGTATGGGTTCTGATGTTGGGTTTAAAATTGCAAATTCAAGCAATATGTTTTCGCCAAATGCAAGTTGCTCTGGTGTTGGATGTGTGTCTTGGAGTGATTGTGCCAATTTAGAGGCAGTTGTGAGGTCGAATTCATCCATTGCATTGATAGTGATTATGCAAAACATGCTGAGCATTGTAATTGAGATGATGCGAAATTTCATGGAAAATTCCTCTTATTGAATTTTTTGTGAGTACGAAATCTATTTGTCATTGTTTTTATTGTAATTGCTTATTTTAATTTTCCAAACAATTTTCGCAATTCAACTTTAGCGCGTTCAAGACGTTGTTTATCTTTTTCATTTAAATTTTTTCCCGCACGGTTGATATAATAATTGAGCATCGACATAGCCGACTGGAATTTGGTTCCTTTTGTGCGGTTGCTCGCCATGACTGCATCATACAGGCCTTGCGCAATGTCTTTTGCTGGCCGGGTAAATATCCCTTCAGGCAGCTGCATGGCAAAAGATGTTTCTTGTACCTTTTTGACCCAATAGATTTTTTTCTTTTTGGTGACCATGATCCTCTTTTTTTGTGAAATTTTTTTGTAGTTAGTAAAAGCAAGGCCCAGGATTTAACACCTGAGCCTAACATTTTTAGTACTTGTATTGTGAATGATTAATTATCGGTTAGCGAGATAACCTATGACCAGGCCTAACAATGCGCCTGTTGTAGTACAATCGATTATGTTGCGCCCTTTATTCTCAGCTTTAGAACTATCAGTTATTTTTTTTCTTATGTCTTGTACATTTGGTTGGAATTCTTTTATGAGACCGACATTTTCAGCTGCAGAATTGTGCTTAATAAGTTCTTCATTGTGCGGCAAATTATGTTTTTTATAGATTGCCTGCATCGCAGCTATTTTTTTCTTTTTAAGAGATAGTTCCTCGGTTTCCAAGACCTCAAAATGGGTTCTTTGCTTGTTGTTTACTTCAAAAAGATATGCATTATCATTGCCAGATTCTCGCAACGTGCAATAGAATTCGCGGGCATCATTTACAGGCAATTGGAAATCATTTTCATGATGCATAATTATAACAGGCAAATTGGTCGGTAGTTTTTTTGCCGAATCAAGTGCCTGGTTACCGAGTGGATTGTATGTCGGGAAATTAAATTTTGCTAACCAAGGCAACCAATAACGATAAAAAGGAATATAAGTTACCCATTTTGGCACTATGAGCTCTTGTGTAGTATGGCGTATAGCGTTGTTTCCATTGCCAAGAACCGCTTCTAATACCAAACATTTAATTTTATCTTGTATATGTTTTGGTTGGGAGGCGATCCAATTTGGCAATGTTGAAGTGCCTTGGGAAATTCCATACAACAAAAGTTGCGTATTTGGATTCTGAGCTAAAGAATCATTTTTAAATTTGGTATCAAAATGTTTTATACAGTTGGCTTGTCCTAAATCGATCTTTAGCAGATCGAAGCCACCATTTTCACCTATAGTGCCATAATTGCTGGCCTGTTTAGTGTTAATGATATTGTTTGCCTGGAAAGACCATCCGCCCCCGCCATTTTGTCCTGGGACTAAAATGGAATAGAAGTTATCAACAGAATCTGGCCCGCCATAAAGAGGTAAACCAATGACGAAGGTCATACCTGTAAGTAACGTTAAAATTACTGATTTATTCATAAATTCCCCCAAAAATAAATATCATTTCATTCTATAACTTATTTTATCAGTAAAAATAAAAAATTTCAAATGGAAACAGAGCTGAAGGCCGAGAAGTGCAAGGCTCTTGCAATTTATATGTATACGTATTATAATAGTACGTATATAGTAATTGTTCTTACCGTAGAAAGGGTCATTTATGTTTAAACCTAACTTGGGATTTGTAATTTTATTTGTCGAAAACCCGCTAAAAAGCGCAGAATTTTATAGCAAAATTCTTGGCCTTAAACCAGAAGAAGAATCACCAACCTTTGTATTATTTGCGATGGCTAATGGAGTGATGTTGGGTCTTTGGTCGCGTCACACCGCCAAACCAAAAGTTAATGCACAACCTGGTGCAGGTGAAATCTGTTTTATTGAAGGATCTGATGGCAGCGTGAATGCTCTTCATGCACAATGGCAACAGCTAGGCGTTACGATGTTGCAAGCACCACACACAATGGAAGGCGGTTATTCTTTTGTTGCTGTTGATCCTGATGGACATAGAATTCGTATTCTTCGCATCGCGCAGGAAGAATAATGGCTCGCTATTGGATTGCAGTTGCAAGTCGTGAGCATGTTCTTCGCGGAGTTGTGGGTGGATTTGCACAGGTTTGTCATGGGAAACAAGATCCATTAAAACGGATGAATGCTGGCGATTGGATTGTCTATTATTCACCCGTAGAAGAATTTGGAGGCAAAGAAGCTTGCCGACAATTTACTGCTATAGGTCGCATTAAGCCAAAACAGCCCTATCAGTTTCAGATGAGTGTTGATTTTATACCATGGCGCAGGGATGTAGATTTTGTTGACGCAAAAGAAGTGGCAATTGAACCATTAGTTGCTAAACTTTCTTTCATCAAAAATAAACAACATTGGGGATTTCCGTTCCGGCGCGGTTGTTTTGAAATATCAGAAGATGATTTTAATTTTATAGCTTCATCTATGAAGGTTGATATTCATGAATAGATCAGTTGATTTTAAGCACATAAGCATATATCAAACCCCTGAAGAAAGTCCGGGATATCTACTCTGGTGGATTAGCACACAATGGCGAAGTAGCATTGAAAATGTCTTAAAACCACTTAATTTAACTCATCCGCAGTTTGTAGTACTTGCATCACTTGGATGGATGACGCGCAATGGTGCAAAAGTAAGTCAAGTAGATGTTGGGCGAACGGCTGGTTTAGACCCTAATACAACTTCACAAATTTTGCGTGGACTTGAAACAAAAAAATTTATCAAACGTACACGATCAACCGATGAACGTACCAAAAATCCTATGGTAACTGCTTTAGGATCAGAAATTTTGGCGCAAGCTTTGCCGGCAGTTGAAAAAGCTGATGAACAGTTTTTTTCGATACTCTCTTCCAAACAAATGCAGGATTTGCTTATGCTCTTTCAAAAACTTGTTGCGACCTAAGTAAATAGTATGGTGAAAGCTAATTCATTATTATTTCTCAATACATTCAAAGCTCCACTCAGTGAAAAGATAAAGGCTGAGTACAACAAGCTATGCACCTGTATTCTTACTGTGCCTGATGCATATTATTATCAAAACAACATCGAAGGCACAGCCGGCACGGTTAGTGTGAGCGACCTTGTTGCCTATCAAATCGGCTGGGGAAATTTGTTGCTTGGCTGGTACACAGCAGGATTGAAAGGTAAGGTGCCCGTGATGCCAGGTGAAGGATTTACGACATGGGACTACAACGGGCTGGCTCAGCATTTTTATACAAAATATCAGTATGCAACGCGCGAACAGCAAGCGGAAAAGTTTTATAGCGTGGTGCAAAAAATTATCAACATTGTTGAAAAAGAGTATGCAACTGGTAACTTGGATAAAACTGGTGTCTGGTCATGGTGCATGCTTGCTTCTGGCAAACAATGGCCGCTCAGCAAGTGGATTACCGTAAATACAGCTTCACCCTACAGGCGAGCTTCGGGGTTAATAAAAAAATTCTTGATCGGAGTAAAGAAATGATGAGATATGTTCCGCTGTTAGCATTGCTTATCATTCTTGGCGGCGTCGGATTGTTTCTTTCACGTACCAGTGGTGAACACGCAGCACATACCGGCACCATAATTATTCTCAATGGTCCATCCGGATCAGGAAAAAGTTCTATTCAAAAAGAATTCCAAAAATTAATGATGCCAAATTTGTGGCTCAAAATTGGTATTGATGGTTTTTTTGATCACGTATTGCCAGATATAACTCCTGAAAATATGAATTATTGGCAATCGCCAAATCCAATTCGTTGGATTGAAAGTTCAAAAGATAATGCTGGCAATAATGTCATCACATTGTTTGTTGGCGAGCAGGGTGAAAAAGTTATTCACGGTATGAATAGTGCTATTGCTGCATACGCACATCAAGGTTGCAATTTGATTGTTGATTATATTGTCTATCAACAAGATTGGTTCAAAGATCTTGAGCGCAAACTCAAAAATTTCAAAACCTATTATGTTGCGGTAGACATTTCTCTAGAAGTGTTAGAACAACGAGAAGCAGCACGTGGCACATCACCAAAAGGTCATGCACGCAGTCATTATGCTACCGTGTATGGTGATAAGAAGTATGACTTGCACGTAAATTCAGAAAAAAATACTGCTGCAGAGATTGCGCAGCAGATTAAGGATCTGATTTCAAAGTAAATTATTTCTTCTCCACAATCACCGCGGTGCCATAAGCAAGAACTTCGGTAACCCCATCGGTAACTTCGTTCGAATCGTAGCGCATGCCGATAATTGCATTAGCACCAAGTGCTTCGGCTTGCGTTATGAGATGTTCAAATGCCTCTTGACGAGTATTTTCACATAACTCAGTGTAGAGAGATATATTGCCACCAAAAATTGTTTGGAATCCTGCTCCTATAGTTCCCACTAGACTCCGCGAACGCACAGAAATACCACGCGCAATGCCAAGAGAAGTTACTATTGAATACCCTGGCAATTCAAGCGTTGTGGTGATCATATTTTTACGAATGTTCATTATTTTTCTTTCTTTTGTTTTTCTTCATGCGCGGCTGGCCATGTAGTGTCAAAGTCTTCATCACTCGATGTTTTTTCCAAAGCTCTTACTGCCATTTCTTTCTCGTCCTGCTCTTCTTCCGCTTTTAAAATAGCTTTTATTTGTGGCGTGAATTTGCCGTGCTCATCTAAAAATAGATTCAGATTTTCTAGAGCGCTCCTATCAGTAACTACATATTCCGGATCGCTGTGGCAAATCCTGAGAAGAAATAACGAAAATCTTGCATCAAAAATATCGTGCGAAGCCATTTCTTTTAAGTTAGTAAAATTTGTTAATGTTGTTTGACATAATTCTTTGTTTGACGTTTTATCCTGCATTGATGTATTAGGTGCGACTAAAGCCAAACTGATAGCAAACACAAGCAAATTCCTATTAAAGAACATACATCTTCCTTTTTTTCATGCTGATCCCGCCTTTTTGGCTCATAAAATTATTTTTATCCTAACAAACCTACTCCTATTGTGGAAGATTCATATTTTTTTGTCGTTCTTACCACTTGCTCATGTATGTTGATATACGCTAAAATATAGTAATAGTGCCCTACATTATAATCTTTTTGGAAGGTTTAACCTTGAACAAAGCTGTTACTTGCTTGGTTACTGCAATCACTTTTTTCCCCTGCATAATGCAATCGATGCAAGAATTGGAAAAAGAAAGTGCTGATGCACACGCCATGACTGAGATTGATTCCTATACAAAAGTAGAAGATTTCGCGGGGCATATTGTTGCCTATACAACCACTATTTCTGATTTAGTGCAGAAATATTCATATCCTCTTGCAAATAATCCACTGTATTATGCCTATGTTGCCAACCGTGATATTTGGGCGAATGAGCCAGGATTTGAATTGAACCGGCTCACCAATAAGAGCTTTGGTCCCGCTTGCGTACTCAGCGACAGTTGTTTAAAAAAAGGTTCATTAACAATGCGCAAAGCCTGCGCAGAAGAAGTTGCAAAAATTGTTCATGTTGTCACGAATGGTTTTGCGGAATTTGAATATTTACCCCTTGATGCAGAAAAAAAATTATTTCCCACACTAAAACATCGTTCGAATAAAAAAAATAAATAAGGTGCGAATATGGCTCAATTACTTGCAGCATTGCTCGAAGGCTTGGTATTTGGCATGATCATAGCGTTAATTCCAGGTCCAATATTTTTTCTTATTATTCAACGCACCTTACGTGAAGGTCGCTTGATCGGTTTTCTATGCGGATTAGGTGCTGTCCAAGCAGATGCTGTGTATGCCATCATGTCTGCAATTGGGCTAACCGCGGTCTCCCATTATCTTTTGACATATCAATCACTTATCACATTGATGGGCGGTTTTTTCATACTCTTTCTAGGCACAAAAACATTTTCACGCCATATTGCTATGCCGGTGACACAATCGAATAAAAACGGTTTTATCAACGCGTGGCTTTCAACGTTTGCGCTTACCATGACCAATCCTGTAACGATTCTCTCTTACACTGCAATATTTGCTGGGCTTGGCATTGGAGAAGATGACTTTTTAACAGCGGTTATTTTTGTAGTGGGAGTGATTTTGGGTGCATTGTGCATTGTAGTTTTGCTTGTCAGCTTCCTGCATTATTTCAGATCAAAACTTTCACCACAAGCATTTACGATGATTAATAAAATTGCAGGAATCACGTTGATTGGTTTTGGTGTTGCAGCAATTGTGCGTGCACTACTGATTATTTTAAGGAATCATACATGGATGTAGCGAGGTAATTCATATGCAAAAAATTCTTGGCCTTATCTGTTTTATCTGCGGCCTCATACTAATTGGCATCGCAATTTTTCCACTGGTACTGCGCCTGGTGATGTTCTTGCTGGGAGTTTATGCAGTTCTGTATGGCTTGCGTTTGATGCAACAAACTCACATATTTCATCGGTCGCAATTTTTATTTTGGCAGCGCCGCTTTTAGTAGCTTTGTTTGGGTACATCTTATTAAAACGGGAGGTATTAAATGCCGTACAAAGTTGGTAAAAAAACGAAGACAAAAGGGTGGCCAATCTTAAAATTCGAGCGCGGTAAGTGGAAAGTTATTGCACATTCGGATACCAAAGAAAAAGCGCAAGCGAGTATTCGGGCACGCCACATGGGCGCACATCTCAAGAAATAATAAAAAAACCCATGCAGATTGCTACATGGGTTAAAAATTTTCTTTATAATTTTTTGTCAGCGATCGAGTTTATTCCATCGACATTCTTTTTTTGGCTGGCATCATAGTTGTTTCTTTTGTTGTTTCCATTTTAGGTTGCTTAGGCATTTCTGTTTTAGGCATTTTTTGCATCTTCGCTGCTTTCATGCCCTTTGCCTTTTTAGGTTGTTTTTCTTTCTTTTTCATTTCTTGTGCTGCAGATTCTTTGCCCATAGGGGTGCCAGTACCTGCTGGTATTACATCGCACTGTCTTTCTTTATAATTTTCTTTATCCCAAGCCTTGCAATAACAAAATTTACCATTCGGGTCATTATCTACAAAGACTGGGCGATCATCATCTTTTTTGTCTCTATATTCGCAAATTACGGAACACCAGCATGGGCAATTTGGATCATTGAGGCAGCCTTTTTTTGTTTGACACGCAACAGGTGCCGGGGCAGGTTTTGTTTCAGTTTTTGGTGTAGTTACCTTTTTGGCTTTTGTTTTGCCACACACTATGTGGTTTGTTAACGACATGATGCTGAGAAACAACATCATTTTTATAATCCGTGATGTCATAAGAACTCCCCCTTTTTTGATTAAATTATAATATCATCATGATATTAACAAACTGAAAATACGAATTGCAATGCCCTATAAAAAAATTTATGCCCTCATCTAGAAAAACATTCTAAATAAGGGCATTTTTGAAATAACAAAATAATGTTGTTATTTTTTCTTTTTACCTGCTTTGCGCAACATTGGAAGACCAGTCTTGCTGTTTTCCATTACTTCATATCCTGCAGGAAGTGCATCCATCGATCCTTTACCTGCTTCGCCAGAGAAATAATAGATTCTTTGCTTGCGGTTTCCACGAAGAATTACTTCTTTGGTATGCAGAAAATATGTTTTTCCGCTTTTCTTAGATTTAACACTATACGCCATGAGTATGAACTCCTTCGTTTTGTTTTAGTATTTTTACACTACTTTTTAACAGTAAAATCTACCATAATTAATTCTTAAGAAAAAAATCTAGAAATTAGTAATCTAATTTCATGAGAGAACATCAGAACATGTTATCCAAGAGTTCTTCTTAATGTGTAGAAATATTCATCAAGTGAGAATTTGCCTCCTCCAATAATCATAAACGTAATAAAGACAACTAATAATGCAAGAGCATGTGAATAGATCATAAATGAATCCCGTTTGCTCAGATGAAACACCAGAGCAACTATCATTTGAATTATAAGAAAAAAACTTGCGATACGTGTGCCAAGACCTAGGGTAAGTGCGATGCCGCCAAAAAATTCAGCACATGCCGCAAAAAATCCCCACATAGTTGGTAAAAAATAAATTCCTAGGAGGTTCATAATTTGCCCTAATCCATGCCAATTTTCTGGACCGCCAATGATTTTGGGAAATCCATGCCCAATCATTAACATACCTATGCAAACACGCAAAAAACAGAGACCGAATTGCAGGGTATCTGCTGACACTGGTTTAATTAAAGAGAGCAATAACTGAATCATAGTTTAGTACCTATTACATTAACGCGCGCTAAGACTGAAAAACAAAAGCAAGAAATTGATAACATAGAGAGACGTGCATAAAATGCATAACGATTTAATTTTGACGTAAAGTATATAAGCAAGCGCACATGAAACGAGGGCAGCCGCGAACGAAGCGAGCAATAAAAGTTTTGTTGCATCGAACAATGCAAAAATGGCGACGGCTACATAAAATGCCATACCAATTGAAGCAAGGGAAAAATAGAGATACGCGTACTGACTTTTCATAGGCTTAGTGCAGGAAATGCGATCAGAAATATCACAGAATGGCTTGTACCCGGGTACTTGTTTTAGCTTTCGTTCGGTGGCATACGTGTAAGCAGAAATGACAAAACCAAGAACTGCTAATATAATAATTGATACCAACATCAGTCATCCTTTTTTTATGAACAAAAAAATGCGCTTCTCTTTTCGATATACCATATGCCAAAAAAAATGGAAATTATTTTACAAGGTACTTGCGTTAGTACCTGTAGGTAAATTACGCTAGTAATGAATCTTAATACACATTTTTGGAGCACTTATGAAAGTATTTTCTATCCGCGAGGCAATTCGCTATGGATTTTCTACAGCATGGCAGCATATTACTTTTTTTGCTGTCGCAACGCTTGCTGCAATTGCCGCCGGCATTACGGGCATCATCGCATTCATCGGTATAAACTGGTCAACATTTTCATTCCTGATGACACGTGTGCCTGAAGTGTGCGGATTTATGTTCACAACCACCAATCCTTCAGAAGTTGAAATGCAATCATGTGTGTCGGCGGTGCTTGATTTCTTCTCTCAACACCTATTTTTTTATTCGACGTTCTTGTTGCTTGGATTTGCATTATTACTCGTGATCTCCATGTACTGCATTCTTGGTTGGATGAATGCCTTGCTTTTTATTTATGATCATAATCGTAGCTCATTCACAACGCTCTTTGTTTCGTGGCGTCGTTTGCTTCCTTTTATCGGTGCATCGATGCTTTATTTCCTTATGGTAAGCCTTGGTTTTATGCTGCTTGTTATTCCTGGCATTATTTTATCACTCCAATTTGGCTTTTACGGGCTCGTTATTGTGGACAAAAAAGTGGGTGTCATGGAAGCGCTTCGCTTGAGCTCACGCATAACAGCTGGTGCAAAATGGAAACTCTTATTAATGGGATTGTGTATTGGCATAATCAGTGCAGGAATAAGCTTGGTAGCATTTTTGCTGTTAAAAGTAGCAAGTTTTATGGGAGCTATGACCTTTGTGACAAGAATAGTTGATGGGCTTGTACGAGCATTGCTATATATTGTTGCGTCACTGGCAGGTGTTTATGCGTATCGTACGCTCGATGAACAAACTACATTACCAGTCAAAGCTTCCGTTTAAATTTCTTTTCAATTTCGTGCAAACTTAGCAGCCATCCAGTGGGCCTGCCATGAGGGCAGGTAAATCGGTTGGCTGTTTTTGTTAAGTCGCGCAATAACTGTTCCATTTTTTCTTGAGAAAGCTCATCGCCTGCCTTCACCGCCGCTTTGCAGGCCATCTGAGCGCGAAGTTTCTCATGGATTGTTGTAAAAAAGAGTTGCTTGTCCAGCGACGCATATTCTTGAATCCACGAGACAACTTGTCTGATGAGATCGTCAAAAGAACTATTTTTTAAATGAACCGGTGTTGCTTGAATTATGATTTGATTGTCACTAAAACGTTCAATGTCGATACCATGAATTTTAAAAATTTCGGCGTGACGTTCAATAAGTTCAGCTTCGCCCGACTGTAGAGTAATGATGTGAGGGAACAGTAATTTTACTGCTGTCACTTCATCAAAACGTTGTGAAAATTGTTCATACAAAATCCGTTCATGAGCTGCATGTTGGTCTACTAAAAACAGACCTTCTTCTTGTTCTAATAAAATATATGTTTTGTGATATTGGCCGATGATACGGTATGGTTCGACCTCGCTCACCACGATTGGAGTTGAATGGTCTTCAATTTCTTGATCAACTTTCGCGGGAATTTTTGCAGTTTGCACGGTAGTTTGCCTCACATGGAAAGCTTCAAAATCGAATGGGGTGAATCGAACATCAAGGTTTTGTAAGGATGGAGCGGGATGAAATGCTGCCTCTAGTTTTGGTGCAGCCAACGTAACCGTTTTCTTCAATTGTCGCGATAAATTCTCTTCTAATGTTTTTTTAACTGTTTCTTGAATTAGTGTCGTCACCTTGATGGGATGCAAAAATTGCACCTCTTCCTTACGCGGATGAATGTTGATATCTACTTGCGCAGGATCGACCGTAATGAACAGGCATGCAGCTGGATATTTTCCTGCTTGCAGCACATTTGAGTAGCCCTTGATAAGTGCGCTAGAAAGTTGATGATTTTTTACCCAACGTTTGTTCACGAATATAAAAATATTATTGCGATCATAGCGGGAGTAATGGTGGTTGGAGATAGCGCCTTCAATACTGATCGATTGATCCTTGTTGGTAATGTTTTCTAGGGGGATCATGGCCTGTGCAAGAGACGAATCAGATAGCTGTGCAATGCGCTCAACCAATGATGTGGTCGGGTGACAATTATATATCTGTTTGCCATCATGGAACAATTTAACATGCACGTTTATATAATCTAGACAAAACGCTTGCACCACATTTGCAATGGCGCGCCATTCAGTCTCATCAGATTTCATGAATTTTTTGCGCGCAGGTACGTTGCTAAAAAGGTTTTGTACGGCGATGTCGGTGCCAGTCGTGCTCGCTGCAACTTCTGAAGAAATTATGTTGCCATGTTCTAGAATCACTTTGCTGCCATGCTCGTCATCAGCTTCTTTAGTGATCAAGGTGACAGAGCTCACGGCTGCAATGCTGGGCAGAGCTTCACCGCGAAATCCAAAGGTGGCAATTTTGTGAATCTCTTCTACCGATGCTATTTTGCTGGTGGCGTGTTGCTCAAAACAAAGCTGCGCATCTTCTGCAGACATGCCCAATCCATTATCAACAATGCGAATCAGTTTTTTCCCTGCTTGTTCAATGTAAATACCGATGTGGGTTGCACCAGCGTCTAATGAATTCTCAACAAGTTCTTTCACCACATTGGCAGGGCGGTCAACAACCTCACCCGCGGCGATTTTTTGTGCTTCATGTAAAGGAAGTTTTTTTATTTTTGGCATGAAAGGAGCTCGATGTAAAAACTAGTTAGATGTAGGGAGTATACCAATTTTTTTGGTGTTTGATAGAATTTTATTATTATTCAACTTGACAACATGCTGCTAAGCAATTAGCCTGGATTAGGCCATAAATCAGGCATTTTTTATTTAAATATTAAGGTGTTTATGAATATTCAAAAATTAATGTTGTGCTTGGTCATAAGTTCAGTGATTTTACAGCCAGTCGGATTGCAGGGGATGGAAGATAATGATCAAAAGAATTCTATGTTTCAACCAAGAAATAATTGGATCCAAGAAGGAAAAAAACAAACTCTAGGTTTTGTGATTGGCGGGGCAATTGCTACAGGAGGAATTTGAAAGTTGACTAAACTAGGCAAATATCCGGTTGCTGTGGCTTTGGCGGTTACTTTACCATTAACCCTTATTAATATATCTACGCCTACAAATGTTCTATCTAGAACACAAAAATGTTTAAATGGTGTCAGAAAAACTCATCTTTACAGGGCGATCAAGGACAATTCTGATCCTGATCAAGCAATAATACGTGATTTTGAAGCTGGTAATTTCAAACCCCATGCAAATAAGGGTGGCCGCCAAATGGGTTATTTATCCAGGCAGTTATCATACTCCATTGATAGATTGGGAGAAATGGGAGCAATGATTGAAGTAGCTAAGAGCCTTCCGACTTATAGCGAATTATTAAGGGAAAAAAGGTTTAGACATTTTGTCGCGAAAGCAGTGATGGCGACTGATCCAAAAAGAATCGAAGAAATTGATAGGGAGATTCATACAATAGAACAAGACTTTGAAGATTTTAGGAAATTTTCCGCTTCAAAATCTAAAAATGAATTTTCTGATGAGTAATTTTAAAAAGATTGACAATTAACCAAAGCGCTCGACTCTCAAGAAGTCGAGCGCTTTGCTTTAAGACAATTCTGCTTTAATAGTCGCCAACGATTTTCCGTTTTTAACATTGATGCTGGTAATAGTTGGATTTTTCAGTTGAGTAATACCTACGAGCTTTTCGTGTAATGAATGTATCGCGTTTAATTCAGGTGCTGAAAGCGAAAGTTCCAGCGATTTATTCTGGATTACCAGTGAAACTAATTGTGTCTTAGCAGTTGCAATCACCTGGTGCAGGTGCTCGAGCAGCGTTTTTTGTTGTTGCGCTAACAGATCAATCTCCGTCTTAACTGCATGTGCTGTTTTTAATGTTTCGTGTTCTTTCTTGGCGGATGCCACTTCTTGCTCCAAAGATTCGAGCATTTTTTTGCGTTGTACATTTTGTTGCTGCTCAGCATGTAAGGTTTTCAGCTCTTTTGCAGACCCAACATACAACGCGATCATAAGTGCTAGTGATGCTAGCAATACTATTCCTGATAGCATGCTCCACCAAATGAATGAATGACTCTGTGAGCGATATGAGTTGACCGGTTTAATAAAATTAATACTTTCCATGGAATTCCGTTTCGCTTAAAAAAAGTCCTACTGCGCACGCAAGTGCTTTATGTTCTTGATCAAGTACAACTTCGATGTCTCGCGGAATGATTAACGTGCGTGCAATGGTGTCGGGCGTAAAGAAGGTTGCAAGATCAAAATTGTGTTGTTCAAGATGAGCACTGAGCTGACTCTGACGAAATGCAGCGCCATACATTTTTTTGTAGAGAATAAACCGGGTCATAGCAGTGCTGGTGAGCGATTGCAAATTAAGGTCGGCGTAGAGCGCAAAAAGTTGGTAGTGAAAAATATATTCTCTTGGCAATCCACACGCATAGATAATAAAACGATCATCATTGAGCGCATGGCACACATAGCGATAGTGCCATTCCTTATTTTTAAACAGGTGCCTAAAGTCAGCAGTTGGTTCAGGCGTTGGCATGAGGGCAAATTTTTCAGTTAAAGACTTAGCGTTGAGAGCGAGGGCAACATGTGGGTGTTCGAGATTGTGGCGTTTGAGAAATTCTTGGATCAAATTTTTGAGTGCAGTTGGATTATAGATATTGCCGTCAACTATTTCTGATGACTGCAAAAAAAATGTTTTGTGGGCTTTAAGTCGAGGCCTGGTATTTTTGTTGTTTTGTTCAATCCAAGAAATGCTTACATTATTTTCATCTACTACTATGCTTACCGCTTCTCGCACTCTTTTTTTCTGTAGTTGCATCTACAGCACTCCCTTTTACAACACGATCATGTCCTTGCAGATCCTGTTCAATCACAATGTTAGTAAATCCTGCCTGTTGCATTAGATCTACCACGGATTTTCCTTGTTTGTAACCAATTTCGATGTACAGATTAGAAATTCCTCGATCTACAAGTTCTTTATTGCTGCGCAAGAAGGTTGGTGCGTGCGTAATAATTTCCTTAATGAGTGCCAATCCATTATCGGGCGCTACCAGTGCGCCATGATCTTCCCAGTGCACTACGCTTGGATCTACATCAATAAATTCTTCGCAACTTATGTACGGTGGATTGGAAACTATGAGGTCAAAAGAACCTGCAACATTCTCAAACAAGTTTGAACGGACAAAGTTTACGTTTGTGATGCCATTCTTTGCAGCATTTTCTTGAGCAAGCGCAAGTGCTTGTGGGTTAATGTCGATGGCGGTTATAGTACTTTCTGGCATAGCTTGAGCAAGTGCGAGCGCAATACAGCCGGTGCCGGTGCCAATATCAAGAATCGAAATATTTTTTTTACGAAGTTCTTTGAGACGCGCGCACAAATTGCCAACCCACTCTTCCGTTTCTGGACGCGGAATTAACAGTGGTGGTTGCACGCATAGTTCTAAATCAAGAAAAGGAACAATGCCGATGAGATAGGCAAGTGGCATGTGTTCCTTAGTAATTTTATCAAGCCAAGAAGTAAGCCTCGCCTGTTGTGAAGCATCAAGAAAAATCGAAGGTTCAAGGAGCAACTCTTGTTTGCTTTTGCCTGTTATCGAACACACGATCCACCAAGCATGTTGCTGCGCAAGTTCTTGATTTTTATAGTAATGGGATAGTGTTGTGGTAATTTCGTGCATCATATTTTGAATAGTTTCCATGTATTATTTTTTTCCATTATAGAATAAAACCGTTGCATTTCCCTCACCTTATACGTTAAATATACAGGAGAATAGATAATTAATTAAATGGTAGGGGGAGGCATGGGGAAAAAACTGTTAGCGATTATATTTGCCGGAGCCATAGTAGCTTCTGGCATTTGGGTGGTACAAGCTCAGTTTAGAATTAATAAACCGGTAACAGTGCGGCCTAATATTCAATCATATATATGGCAAAATATTTACGGCGGAGCCGAGGCGTTACGAACTGCTAAAACTAAACTTGCAGAACTTCCTGGGCAGGTTGGCACCATGTTTGATGAGCTCAGCAATCAACGGCCAAAAATCCAAACAGGTATTAAAACATTGCAAGATGTAACCAGCTCGCTTGGAGGGCTGAAATCAGAAATTGAAAATAATGCCATGATTGTGCCTAAAATTAAAACGCCGCTGTTAAGTTCTATTGCGACCTTACAAACAACATTGCCTAATCTCCTAAAAGTGTTTGAACGCCTAGATGCGGAGATTGTAAAAACGGTAAACAAAAAAAATGAAAAAATGGGAGATTTAAAAGCTAAAGTTGACCAGGCAACAGCAAGCATCGACCAGCATAAAGGCTTGATTTCTAAATTAGGAATCGGCACGGGTGACTTGCCAACAAGATTGGATGAACTTGGTAATCTTCTGAAAAATTTTGGGATTGGATGATCATGAAAAAAATCATAGTGTTTAGTTTTATGGTATTTTCTGGCGTTTGTTTTATCCAAGCAGGTAAAGTGCTTGATATGCTCATTTCCAATAAAAATATGCTCATTTCAAGAAAAGACCAAATTAGTGCTAATCGTGCACAATTAACAAGCGTGTATGGACAACTCCAGAACGATTTAATAGGAAGAATTGATACGGTAATTAATTCGCAGCTGCAGGGTTTTTTGAACTCTATAGCAGCTAGTCAAAATGCTATAAAAGATATTCCACAAATTGGTTTAGATGTAGCCGCAATTGGTGATATCAAAGATGCGTTAAATAATATAAAAATAGTTCTTGATACGACAAAACAAATTTTGGAATCGGTTAAAAATGACTTTCAACCGATTGTCGGTGATTTATCTCCTGCTGATCCACAAGGAATTTACAAAGGATTTGACATTTCGCTTGCTGATATGAATAAAGCACTTGAGGAGATTAACAAATTCCAAGTGTTAGTTGAAAAACTTGGTTTATAAGCAGAGACGAGGAATGAGATTTATTTTCATTCCTCGTTTTAACTGATTATTTAACTCGCGATTTAATGGTGAAGACGCCAATTCCTTGCTTAAAACTTATAATATTTGCTTGAACAAATACCGTACGGTTGCCTCCCTCCCAGCCCGTTTGTAAATCTCGCACCGTTGACTTAATGTTAAACGAGAGGGGTATTTTTATTTCTGACACATTAGATTTTATGCCATTATCAATGTCTTCTTTTAAATTTTTTATTTGTTGCATACTATATGCTTCTGCTTGCCTGTATTCATCATTATCCCAGCCATTTCTTTGGGCATTTTCTTTTTGATCAGCGGTGATTTTTTCAAATCTAGCTAAATTGTCCTTAGCTATACTGATAGGAAGCGTATAGGTTAAATTACTAAGTTCACCAGTTACAATAGGTAATTCAACTAATCCATCGCCACCTTCTGCTTTTGCAGCTTCTGCTTCTCGTATGTACGTTTCTAATCGTTTGATTGTTTGGGCATTATAATCAGACTTCTTGAGAAGGTTTTCATCTTCTATTTGCTTAACAATTTCGCGCGCTTTAGCAATAGGAACATCCATATGATGTAACCAGCGGGCGATATATCTTGTTTTTATAAAGGCTTCAACAAAATCTTCTGTAATTTCTCGTCTAGGCGCTAGTACGGTACCCGGTCCTGAGCCTACGACAAAGTAGATAAGCTCTATATCAGCTCCAGATTCATTATCCACTGTTAATGCTTGCATGCCCGACACAAGGCCGAAAAGCAGTAAGTAGCTTAAAATAATTTTTTTCATATGCCGGTCCTTTTTAAATCTGGGCGGAGATTAATCCGCCCAGGTATTTTCTATTAACTAGCTAATGGTAACGCAGCTTTGATGTGATCGATTAAGCTAGCATCCAATTTAATACCTTGGATTTGTTGAATTAAATTAAAGAACTGTTCTTTATTAGCTTCAATGAAACCTTTAATAGTATCCAACGCAGTCTTATATTGTGCTTCGAATTGCTGAGCAAAACTAGCTAACTTTGCTTTTGCTGCAGCAGGATCGATTGTTTTAGGCAATTGATCGATGAGAGTATTCGCTTTGCCAAGAAGTTGTGCAATTTGTTGTGCAACTTCAGGATGTTGTTTTAACAATTCAACGCCAGATTTAAGAGCCTGAATAAGTTGACCACCAAATGGCAATGAACCAACTGAACCTTCAAGTTCTGGAAGAATCATTGTATCAAATGCAATGGTGAGCAATGCTGGGTTTTTTAAGGCTAAAATAGCTAAATTAAGTTTTGTTTTTATTTTTTTAAGATCAGGTTTTAGAACGCCAAGGTCCACATCACCAGCTTTTAATGCTGTTATGTTAACACCGAATAAATTTTCAGGTAATTTTTGTAAATTCGCTGAAATAACGCCTTCCACCGTTGCAATGTCT
>Ga0207124_1020_pt1 | contig 32036 bp, 30 predicted proteins | sample Alteio_BWMinHeat_37_FD_153506 | JGI IMG/M metagenome (GOLD analysis project Ga0207124, IMG submission 153506) | Enriched cells from forest soil in Barre Woods Harvard Forest LTER site, Petersham, Massachusetts, United States -... | ecosystem: Environmental > Terrestrial > Soil > Temperate forest >... | reverse complement strand
ATACAAAACTTCATTAACCTGTTTTTTGAGTGTGTCATAGGCAAAGAGAGGGCATGGATTCATATACGGCGCAAGATGTTGATTAAGATATTTGAGTAGATTGGCAAATGCATAGCCATTAACATAAGAAGAGCTTTTTATTTTGTTGGTGAACAGTTTTAGCACTGATTTTGCGTATGCTTTTGAAGCAGTTTTTCTGCCATGATGCAGCAGTTGTAACACATGCCTAAAATCATTAGGTAAAATTTCAGTGCCATAGATAGGACGATTAAAAGTATCTTGAATAAAACGCTGAACACCATCGCCAGAAAAGATGATCGGCGCAAGCAAATCATGTTCTTTGTGGACTAATTTAATATCAGCCTGATAGATTGCCGGTTGATTATCTGTTGGTTTTAGATTATGACTAAAAAGGCAACATGCTATAATAATGTAGAGGTATGAATATATTTTCAATGTGAGCCTCCCTTTGCTATAGTGACTTTCATTCACGTAGCGTAGCATGAAAATAATACAAATTACAAGTTTGCCTATTTGTACTAATAGGAAAAATCCTTCGATACGCCGCTCGAGCGAGCGGCACTCCCAGCCTTCGCATAAAGCTACGGCGGGCTTCGCAGGATGATGGTTCGACTAGGCTCACCACGAACGGTTGGTATGGCGTTATATTTTTATCAAGCATTTACTAAAGCAGGAAAAAAAGTTTCCGGCTACCTTGAAGCGGGTTCGCAACAAGAGGTGAAAGATCGCCTAACGCAACAAGGTTCGTATCCTATCAAAGTTGAGCCAGCACGCGAAGGTGCTCAGGTCGGTTTTTTCCGTCGCTTGTTCAGAGGCGGGGTAAAGGCTAAAGATAAAATTTTATTCACTAAACAACTCGCCGTCTTGCTCAAATCTGGCATTCCCTTATTGCAAGCAATTGAACTGCTTATTGATCAATTTAGTGGCTCATTGCGCAGCATTATCATCTCGGTAAAAGATGACGTCAAAGAAGGTAGCTCATTTGCCGATGCGCTCAAAAAATATCCCAAAACGTTTGACAATATTTATGTGCAACTCGTGCGTGCAGGGGAAGCAAGTGGAAAATTGGAAGTAATCTTGGAGCGTTTGACCGCATTCCTTGAGCGTCAGGAAGAAATGCGCGCACGCATACGTGGAGCATTGTCTTATCCACTGATGCAACTTGGCGTTGCCGTGATTGTAGTTGCCGTGATGCTTATCTATGTAGTGCCAAGCATGGTTGAAAATCTTGTATCAACCGGACAACAGCTGCCAACTCCTACGCTAATCTTGATGGCAATATCAAATCTCTTTGTCCATTATTATCTCTTCATGATTATTGGTATTACATTATTCGTGATAGCGTATAAATACTGGAGTGCAACGCCAGCGGGAGGTAGGTTCATTGACCGTGTTAAATTGAAGCTGCCATTAATAGGATATTTTGCACGCATGAACGCTGTGGTGCAATTTTCACAAACGCTTGGCATGCTCATAGAAGGTGGCGTGAATTTATCTGAAGCGTTAGACATTGTTGTGCAAATTACGAGTAATCGAATTCTTAAAGATAAACTCAATGAGGCCCGAGATAAAATCATCAAGCAAGGTAAGATTGCCCAGTATCTTAAAGAAACAAACTTGTTTCCTCCAATTGCCATACATCTTATTAAAACAGGGGAAGAAAGCGGACAGCTTGATTTTATGTTATTGACGGTTGCAAAGAATTATGAAACTGATTTGCAAGAAACTGCTGATACGCTTGCCTCAGCTATGAGCCCAATTTTGCTGATTGTGATGGCATTAGTTGTTGGATTTATTGTAATAGCAATTGCAGTGCCTTTAATTAAAATGAGTGGTGGCGGTATTGAATAATATATTTCTTAAACGAAAGGATTTTATGGTAATTCATAAAAGGCATATTAATAGCGGGTTTTCGCTTATGGAAATCATGATTGCCATCGCTATTATGGCCATTCTTGCCGTAACGGTGGGACCGACATTTCTTGGTTATCTCAGTAGAGCGAAAGTAAGTAAAGCTAAAATCGAAGTCAAAGCAATTAAAAATGCTATTGATGTATATAATGGCGACACCAATGAATATCCTGCTGCAATAGGCGATCTGATTAAGCGACCAACCGAAAATGAAGAACTTGCTCGGAAATGGAATGGGCCATACCTCAAGGGCGGCAAAGAAGAAACTAAAGATTCTTGGGGCAAGAAATGGCATTATGAGTTAACTCCTGGTGCAGCGCATCCTTATGAGCTTTATTCGTATGGACCAAGCGGCAAAAGAGATGCACCAAAACATGATTGGATTGATGCGTGGGTAGAAGAATAAACAAACGCGCATTTTCATTAATAGAAATAATGGTTGCCATAGCGATTATCGCAATTGTGGCAACCATTGTTGTTCCAAATTTAACTAAACGTAGCGCGGTGGAAGAGCGTAAAGCTTTCATTGGCCGGCTTACGGCATTAACACAACTTTCTGCACAACGTGCTATTGAATCAGGCAAAGTGCATCGCGTAAGTTTTAACTTGACTAAACAGCTCATTATCTTGTCAGTGGCTAGCGATAAAAAAGATGACAAAGGAATTCCTGAATTTCAGTCGCCAAAAGGATATCAGTTAAATACCACCTTAAAAATTCCTAAGAATCTTGTGTTCAAAAATTTTTATGTTGACGGCATTGATGAGATGGCGCGTCATGGTGGTCGAGGTACGGAAGAGGTTTGGTTTTATGTATTGCCCCAAGGCGTTGCCCAGTCGGTAATTATTAATATCGCCGATACATCCGATAAGCTGGATGGTAAAAATAATCAGATAGGTTTAGTGTTAAATCCTTTTAATGCTCATTTTAAAGAATATGATACCTTCCAAAAACCCTAATTTTACCCAGGCTCCGCCTTGCTTCGCCCGGGACCCAAAGTTAGTAGATTGGGGTCCCCAATCGAGCGATAAGTTTAGTGGGGCACATGGTTTTATGTTGCTGGAAGTCCTCATTGCACTTGCCATTGTGGGCATCGCTTTGACGCCCATTCTTGGTTTGCAATCAAATATATTACGTTCAATCGTGCATATTACGGCGCGCATTGAGCGCTTTTTTTTAGCGGAAGATTTTTTTCTCCAATCGCGTGCTGCTTTTTTAAAACAAGAATCAAATGAAACTAAACAAGATAAAAAAGTTGCCAATCCGCCTACTACACTAACCTATGCAGCAAAGCCGATCAAAGAAGAAGGGGCTTTCAAATTATTGCCGGGAATTATTCAAGAAGAAACTGAATATCAATGGCAAGAAGGTAACGCTAAACAGCGTGACATGTTTATTTCATACGTGTACAAGCCAAGGAAAAAGCAGGGCCCGAGCGTAGCCGAGGGGAAAACATGATGGTTCCTGGGCAAATTCTTATAGAGGTTCTTGTAGCTTTGGCAATCTCATCGATGCTGAGTCTCATCTTATTTACTACCTCTTCTCAAATCAGCAGTGGTGTTGCCTCAACATTTGCAAGAATTGTGCGCAATGATCGCTTCATGCTTTTTTATCGACAATGGGATCGTGATCTTGCCGGAGCGTTTATTCCGTTGATAGCCAAAACAAAAGAAGAAGAGAAGAAAACAGAAGAAAAAAAAACACCTGCCGGCGAAGAAAAAAAAGAAGAAGCTCCTACAAAACCAGGACAGCAAAAACTCGAACCGCTTGAAAAATCGTTTGTTCTGCAGTCAGCAGAAAAAAATCTCAAGCTTTTTACCTTTATTACCACAAATCCTTTACCAACATTTGGCGCTACAAAACCGCGTATGGTGCGTGTTGTATACACCTTGGAACCAGAACCTCGTCGCAAAGATGCTTATCGCCTTTTGCGTCAAGAATTGGAAAATATCGATCCCGCCGAAATTGAAAAAAAATCTACCAAATCGTTTGCCATTATAGATGGCGTAAAAGAGCTTACACTTGAACTTGTTGCGATAGTGCGTGAAAAGGCACAAGAAGCTAAACCGACCACGGCAGAAGGCGCTCAAAAAGAAAAAGAAGGCGAGGTGCAGGAAAAAGAAATCACCGTAAAAGAATGGCCAGCAAAAGAACTTGCCGAAAAAACATTGCTGCCGAGCTATGTGATTGCGCGCCTGGTGCTCTGGGATCCTACATATAAGCGCGATACTACCGTGACCTATCGCATACCACTATTTGTACGGGCAGATGTGGAGAAAAAAGAAGAACAAGCGCCGCAAGGTTTACCGGCAAAACCAGAAGGAAAACCTGGAGTTACTCCTCCAAGAACAGCTGCTAAGCCACCAGTTCCTTTACAACCTGGAGTAAGGCGATGAAGCAACCAGGATACATGCTCGTATTTTGTTTGATGATGATTGGGCTCGTAACGGCCATGGTTACATCGATTGTAAATCGCGCACGTGTACACGCGGTTACTATGTCGATAATGCTCGAGCGCGAAAAAGCGCGTGCTTTGGCGCTGAGCGGTCTTGAGCTTGCAAAAAGTTTTCTTGCAAATCCGGTGGAAACTGAAAAGGGAGAAGAGAAAGCTGAAGCAGCACAGGCCGGAAAACCTGGAGAACCTGAAAAACAAAAAGATCCTGCACAAGAAGGCAGAAATTTTTTGTCCGTTGTGTTGCCAAACTTAGCACGATATCAAAAATTTACGGTCATGGAAGGTGGCAAGCCATACGGCACTATTAAAATTAATATGGGGTGCGAATCGGGAAAAATTAATCTCAACAAAATCTATGATTTTTCAAAACACGCCTTTATCGGTGAAGGCGACAAGCAACTCGATATCAAACCATTTATTGAACAAGTTTGTTCAGCGATCGAAAAGTCACAAGACAGCAAAGGATTATTTGAAAAATTATCGTCGCTCTTACATGATCGGAAATTTCCCCTCAATGATGTGACAGAAGTTTTAACAAGCAAAGAATTTGGTGTTGCGTTTCAAAATGCTGTGTTTCTAAATCCTGTGGATGATGAAAAAAAACCAGAAAAAAAAGAAGGTGAAAAAGAAGCACCGCCATTATTGTATCTCACTGATATTTTTACGGTGTTTTCCAAAGATGCGAGCATCGATCCATGGCTCTTGTCACCATCTTTAAAGCAAATTTTAGGCCTTAAACAACCAACTAAAGAACAAGAAAAAGTGATCAACGAAAGTTTGCAGAAATTTTCCCTTAGTGCAACATGGGCAACCGATTGGAATCAAAAACTTGCACCACTCTATGGTAAAGATTTTGCCACGTTGCCGCCATCTTTTGCTGCAATGTTGAGCACAAAATTTGAACCTATGGTATTCTCTGTGGTATCTTATGGATCTATTAAAAATATTTCAGAAAAATTATATGCCATTATAGAACGAAAAAAATCATCTAAAAAAGATGGTCCTTTATACGAGATTGTGGTAAAGAGACTATATTGGCTTTGAGAAAATAAGGATTCAAATTGCGCAGTTCATTAGAAACACGTGTCGGCATCTTTGTGCTGCTGGCGCTAGCAATATTTGTGTATATGGGGTTTCAAATTGGGGCGTTTCGCTTTGATCGGTCGAGCTATAATTCTTATAACATTTTCTTTAAAGACATTTCTGGCCTTACACGCAAAGCAGAAGTAAAAATTGCCGGTGTCAAAGTTGGGTGGGTTGAAGCGATTACCTTACTTGCCGATCATGACCTGAACGTGGAGGCAAATGTTATGATATTGCGGGACTATAAATTATACAGCGATGCATATGGCGTGGTGCGGCAGGATGGCTTGCTTGGCCCCAAATATTTAGAAATCATTCCCGGTGATCCTCTGCTCTCTCCGCTCGCGGCAGGAGAGAATTTAAGCAGACCGAGCAAAGCGCCGGTTGCTGTTGATGAGATTATGCGGCAAGTAAAAAATATTGCATCAAATATGGAAGAAATTACCGATTCATTTAAGCATGCAGTTGGTGGTGTTCAGGGCAAAGAAAAAATGGTTGAGATTGTTGATAATTTAAATCGTGCAGCGGAACGTATCGCTTCTTTCTCTGATACGGTTGATCGTGCCATTGGCCGCAATGAAGATCACATTGATGATTTCCTTGCCATCGGTTCTGATCTCCGTCGTTTAGCAGATAAAATAGACCAGCATCTTTTGCCAAACATCCAAGATGGTGTTGATCAAGTTTCTGGGGTCGTTGATCGTGATTTCAATCGCATCGCCACATCCTTAGAATCAACTTCAGAATCATTTGATCAAGCAGCAATGCAAGCGCGAGAAGGGTTGCGCAGCTTCAACTCGGTGGTGGAAAAAATCGATCAAGGTAAAGGTCTGCTTGGCAAGTTGATTAACGAAGATGATACCTATCGAGATCTTAAAGTTGCCGTGTCGGGACTTAAAAATTATTTTGCAAAAATCGATCGCCTACAGATTGTCTTTGACTCCCATGGTGAGTACATGCAACGTCCCGGAGAACACTATGAACGTGAAGATGCCAAGGGATATTTTGATATGCGTATTCACCCCAACGATGATCATTTTTATTTGTTAGAATTAGTGACCTCAGAAAAAGGATTTATTGATCGTAAGGAAATAAAGCACGATTATCTCGATCATACCCGCAGACCAATCAACCCAGATTTACTAACAGTGGGCGCTGATCCAGTTACTTCATTAAATAAATTTGCCTTTGTTTATAATGAGAGAATCCTCAGGTTTGATCGTGGTGCTATCCGCTTTGGATTGCAGTTTGGTAAAATATTTGAAAACATCGCATTCCGATTTGGTATTTTTGAAACAACTGCTGGTCTTGGCGTTGATGTCGATATTCCATTCCTTAATGACAAGCTGCGTTGGGTTACTTCGCTCGAAGTATTTGATATGACCGGTTGGAATCGTCAAGATGATCGTCGTCCACATCTAAAATGGATCAACCGAATATTCCTGTATCGAAATGTTTACGCCAACTTTGGTGCCGATGACTTTGTAAGTAAAGAAAACGCGAGTGCGTTCTTCGGTCTTGGCTTGCGTTTTGGTGATGATGATATTAAATATCTGCTTTCAAGTTTGTGCGGTGTTGGTAGCGCTGCTTCATTTGCACATTAAGAGCAAAAAAAAGGGCCCACAATTGTGGGCCCTTTTTGATTTACACATGAACCCATTTCTGAACCCGTAGCTCTACCACATCCCAGTTTATGTTGTCCCATAACACTTTAACATAATCAGCCCGTTTAATGCCAAAATCGATCATATATGCGTGTTCATACACATCGATTACCAAAAGTGGGAGCGCAAGCACCGGTAGCGTTTCATTATGTGCTTCAAGGACATAATTGGTCACCGTGTTGCTATCAAGATTGAAGCAGGTCAGCACCCAACCACGTGCGCACAAAGCACAGTCCGTTGCATCATTAATAAATGCTTGCCACGAACCAAATTGTTCTTCCATAAGCTGTGTGGTGCGTTTTCCTGGCTTGGTGCCTTTGCCTAAATTTTGAAAATAGAGTTCGTGCAACAAAGCACCGTTACGCGCAAATGTTTCTGCAATTTTCAAAGATCTGAATGCTGAATAGGTAATACCAGCACTGTTTTTGCGATCAACACTCAGCAAACTATTTTCAATCTCATTCCATTTATTAACATAGCCTTCATACAACTTTTTGTGCTGCGAAATTTGATTATCACTGAGCCCTTGCAACTTCTTTTCAAGATTGAATGCAATTACTTCATGAGCTACTGATTTTTTTGAGCCAGGCCCTTGCTCTTTAGGTTTGGTGATCTTTGCATGAATGTTTGCGAGTAGTGCTACGGCAATGACGCACGCAAACAGTTTGGCTATTCTCATTTTTTTACTCCTTTTTGGTGTTTTATAATTTGTTTTGTTATAGCGGAATTATAGGTTATGGCAAGCAGAAATGATTCTAGGCATGAGAATATTTTCTGAGTACACTAGTTTTGCAAAACAATGATTACGACAAATTAGTCTATTAAAAAAAGGAAATCTAATGGTTAAAAGAGTAGCGCAATATCCAATCAATGAACTATTCCTTAACCGGTGGTCGCCGCGCGCGATGTCAGGAGAGTCAATTTCTGATGAACAGTTGATGACCTTGTTCGAAGCGGCCCGCTGGGCTCCATCTTCTTTCAACAATCAACCATGGCGATTTATCTACGCAAAGCGCACCACACAATTTTGGGAAGCAATATTCAATCTACTCGTGCCATTCAATCAAAGTTGGTGCAAAAATGCTGCAGTATTAGTGGTTGTTGCCTCTCGCAACACATTCGCTTGGAATGATAAGCCAGCGCGTACGCATTCTTTTGATACCGGTTCTGCGTGGGAAAATTTGGCGCTACAAGCTTCGCTGATGGGACTTGTAGCTCATGGCATGGAAGGTTTTGATTATGAAAAAGCTCGTATCGAACTAAAAATTCCTGAAAATTATACAATAGAAGCAATGTTGGCAATTGGCAAGCCGGGCAAAAAAGAAGATCTGCCCAAAGAGCTGCAAGAGCGAGAAGAAAAGTCTGATCGCAATCCTGTAGCTTCATTTATCTTTGAAGGCATGTTCAAAGAAGTAAAATGACACGGCATTCTCAGTAGTTATTCTAGTGCAGTTTGAACGTTATTGGTAATTTTTGGTAAATGTTCGATCGTTTGCTCTGCTGCTGCATCAATTAACTTCAGCTTAATATCTTTATCAACATTTTTTAACCATACGCTGTCGCGTGCCCATCTAAGTTTTTTTGTAATATCAGGTATTAATGGCGTTGCTTCCCTTAATAAACTAAAATTTTTTTGACCTTTTATAAAAAGATCTTTTCTATCCTGCGCCTGCAAACTAATGTTACCTTGTTTGCATGATTTTTTAATTAACTTTAAACATGCAAGATTTTCATCAAAGTTTGTAAGGCTATAAAATCTTTTACCAATGTCGATTTCTCTCGCGACATGTTTAAATAACGAGGTTGCATCTTTTTTTGCCATCTCAATCTCGATAGCTTCTGAAATGTTAAAAGCGGTATTATTTTTTTGAATCAATTGATTACTGAGTGCAAGCAAGTTGGTAGTTACCCTAATGAAATAGTCATGCTGCTCTTGAATTTCATCTGCATCAGGCCATGACATAGTATCTTCTTGATTCAGTAGAATATGCATTTTTGGTTGGTAGGCAGTTATTTTCTCAAACTCAGATAGAAGTTGCGTGAGATGAGCTCGTGAAACATCAGGCATTTGTTTTTTATCATAGGTGTGCAAAGCAAACCAAATGCCATATCCTTTGAGTGTATCATCAAAATCTCCAATATGCTGGATTACCTCCCCAACTTCTTCCAAAACCTGCCGTGGGTTGTCCTCATGCTTTTTCACAAGATGGGTCTTCGTTGCAATCGCGCGGGCAAGTGATTTTTTTATCAAAGAAAGTGTTGGGATGTATTTTTTCAAATCAGCAGCGCCAGCTATTTTTTTGATTCTCACAAAGTCAATGTTATTAGGATCTAATTCAACCTTATCTGAGTAGGTGATATCCATACCTTCATTATAAGATGTTACTATGTCTGCTTTTAACACTTGCGCATCATTGCGAATACTATCTAATATGGCTCTTTTCTGTTTTGCTAAATAAGCGTCCTGCTCTTGGACTTTCGTTTTTATAGTAAGATTCCAATATTTTTTAGGAATTTTATGAAGTAGACCTACAAGAGACTGACATGTTTGCACAGTTTCACATGCCTTCTCGAGGGTATCTATATTGTGTTGCCACACTTCAAAATCAAAATTTACGGCAGGTTCTTTAAACACCAATTCTGTAATTGCTTGATCTGCATTGGTTATTTTAACGACTAATCCGTCCACATTAGATTGTATTATTCGTTCCAATTGTTTTAGTTGTTCTACCAGTTCGTTATTTTTTGAGGATTTGATTTGCAGAATTTGTTTGTAATCATCTGATTGTTTTTTTGAAAGTTGTAGAAGTCCAATTAATTTTTTGGTGTCATTAATAGAGCTTTGAAGTTTTGCCCTTTCTTGAGCCGCAAGCTTGGCTTGCTTCTGTTGTTCTTGTTTCTTTTTTTCTTCATTGTGCTTTGTCGCGGCTTTTGTTGCTGACTGCAAAGAGTCATCAAGACGTGTCAAATTCAGTACTAACTTTTCATAGATACGCAATTTTTGTTGATCCGCTTCTGTTTCAAGAGATTTTTGTTGGGCAGCAATATCATCCTCTATTTTTTGTTGTTTCTTGGTTAATGAATCCGACAAGAACAATATTTTTTTCCGAGATTCAATACTGGTGAGCAAAGCTTGTGTTTGTTTCTGATATTCCTGTAGCCGATAGCTCAATATGCCTTGTTCAAGAGGATCTTTTTTTTGTTGTTCCTCTTGTTGCGTTTGTTCCGTGTCTTCCTGGCTTATAAATAATTTACTGAATTTACTAGCAGAACTAGAACATGCTCCAGGTTTTATAGCTGTTAGATCAAAGTCAGCGTAGGAGAATGGTTCATCATCATCGGGTTGATCCATACAAAGAATGTTGCTTGAACCCATGAAAAAACAAGATGATAGAAAAATAGTAATCAGATTTTTAGTAAACATCGTTTTTAATGCTAAGAGTGTAGTAATATCTGTTTGGCTAAGTATACAAGCAAGCAACGCACAAAGTCTATTGTACCCGACAAAAACACCTACAATGCTGAGTAATTTGCCTGGATTATCGCTCCTGCGATTGCACAATCCAGTTATTGGTTTTTTTCTGTGGTATGTCGGGTGCTTACAAGGTGGATGTTAAACAAAAAAAGCCATGTTTTACACATGGCTTTTGCAAATATTAAGAATTAGCCTTCAATTTTGAACAGCTCATTAAACCAGTTTGGATCATTGAGAGGTGCTGAATTTACGCCAGTAGCTACCATGAATTCATCCAAAAGTTTATAAAGTTGGTCTGTTTCTAGTTTTGTAGGCTTGTACGGTTCTACCTTTTCTGTACGGGTATATCCGCCGCTGAGATTTCCGACTTGTCGATTAGAATTTGCCAATTTTACATAGGTTGCCTTGTAATAATGATCAGGTCTATTAACACTAATACACAGAGTTCTTCTTTGCGTGGCTGGATCATATTTATCGCATGCGGTAATGTCTTTAGCACTTGTGCTTGTGTAGGTTGTCTTTTTTACGCCACCTTTTTCGGTGGTTGTTTCGCCAGCGACCCACTTGGCTTGGGCAGTGAAAATGCCAAGCGTTGCGGCTACAAGAATGAATAGTTTGAGATTTTTCATATCCCCTCCTTAATAGTATTATATAGTATTCCCTATAAGCATGATACAAAGAATTAATACATGCTGTAAATAATATTAATTATTTTGGGCCTAAAACCTAAAAGAAAAAGTATAGAATCATGGAATTTTATGATAATCAAACCCGCTAAAATCAAGAAAACTACCACAAAAATTGATGATCTTATAACGCACATTTCACCCAGCAAGCTTGAGCGCATGCGCCATGTGCTTGCCCAAAGAACGCGCCATGTTACTCTCGTCACGGAAGAAATGCATTATCCGTACAATGCGAGTGCAGTGATCCGCTCAGCTGAATGTTTTGGTATCCAGGATATTCATATTGTCCAAAAGCGTAATGCTTTTTGTGCTTACACCGGCATTGCACGAGGATCTCATAAATGGACTACACTGAATTATTATCGCTCGACACAAGACTGTTATGCGCACCTCAAAGAAAAAGGCTATCGCATTGTGGCAACGTCCCCGCATGCACAAGCCACCTTGCCACGAGATATTTCGTTGGACACCAAAATTGCTTTAGTTTTTGGAAATGAAGCTGTTGGTCTTTCACCAGAGGCTCTTGCTATGGCAGATGAGTTTATTGCCATTCCCATGCTTGGATTTACCGAAAGCCTCAACGTGTCGGTGTGTGTTTCTATTTGCTTGTATGATGTCATGCAAAAGCTGCGAACAGGTTCGGTGGCTTGGCAATTATCTGGCACAGAACAAGAACAACTTCTTGCCTATTGGGTACGCATTGCAATTGATAAGTAATAGCTACAAGATAATATTATTTAAGTTTACTCAAAATCCTATGATTTTCATCAAGGACAGTCGTTAATATGTATCTCGTTTCATTTGCAGCAAGACCGCTCTCATCAACATCTTTAATCCACTTTGATTGCTTGGTTTTTGCGAGGATATCTACAACTTTTGGGCCATGTGCTTTCAAGGCATCGAGCCTCTTCTTTTCTTTTGGCATGATTAATTCGTAGAGGGCCACATCGCGCAAAGTAATACTTTTTGTCAAGCCATCATACCCATCACTAATATCATCCAATCGATCTTTAAATTTTCGCATAGACCAATTTTTATCATAGAGTTTAGCGCCATAAAAAGTTGCAAGTTGTTTTTGTTGATACGTAACTTTTGGCATAAATTCTTGAGGTACATAGTCATATGACTCGTCATGCTTCATTGCTTGTCGTGTTAAATCGTGGATATTTTTCGTGATGATATACTGACCGCATAGTTGTAAAAATGTGGTTGCTTTGGGTGCAAAATTATTAAATAATTTTGTGGTGTCATGTTTTGCGGCAAATTTTAAAAGCGTTTCCATCTCGTAGACGCTTGCTTTAAGACTATCTTCGGTCAGTTCGCTATAATCTTTCATTACGTATCTTGTCGATCGACTAGTTATTTGTTGTTGAAACTTTGGCATGTCCCCTACAATACCATTGAGTATGTTTAAGATCTTATCTATATCACAGTTACTCTCGAGGGCCAGCATTCGGGTTGCATTAAGTGAGGAAAAAATTCCCTTTAAACGTTCAAGCTCATCTTTATTTTTAGAATCAGTGCAGACTACAAAGGGAACAACTTCATCAGAGTCTTCGTCCTCAAGAGATAATTTAGCCTTTAGGTAGGTTGGCGTAAAATTTTCAATTTTCTGTTGGTAGACATTATGCGTTGCATCAAAGATCTTTTTCTTGACGATAGTTGCTTGTGCTTGTATCTGAGCAAAATCTGAAACTACGTTAGATTCTTGCTCAAACAACTGCATTCCGGGTGTCAGTTCTTCAAGATTAGTATTAATGTTACCTAATTGCGAAAGCAGTTCGGGCTTTACATCATCTACGGTTGCTATAGTAAGCATCGAGAAATCTTGGACTGCTTGCAATGTTTTTTCTACGTGGGATGCAATCGATAACTTGCTTATTTCAAGTAACTTCTTTAATCGCTCAACATCTTGTGGTGTAATTGCTAGTTGTTTCTTTGCATGTCTTGTGTGTTTAAGTTTTTCTTCTACCCTCTCTAAAGCGCTACAATCTTTTGGGCTCAGCAATTTTTTGGTTAGCAGTAATTGACCAACAATCCTTTGTGCCTCTTTGTTGAGTGTTCCTTGGTCAACAACTTTAGCACTTGTTGTCTGAAGATCTTGCTCCACGTGCACTGGTCTCTCTGATTCTTGCTGGATTACTACACAGGAATCAGGCCCATGCTCCAAATCATTGTCAGCAATTATTGATCCATTAGATGTTGTTGGCTGCTCTATTTCGTCTAGGAATTCTGATTTAGCTAAGACAGGAAATTTAAGTTTGGTGGGCGACTTTTGTGGCGATGTAACAGTTTTAGTATCAAAAGTTATAGCACCTTCGTAAGTTGGTGTATTGGGAAGGGATGCAAGCAATTTTGTAGGCCTTTTTTTCTTTTCTTTAGGACCAGAATACTTGGGCTTTTCAACTGGCTTTTTTTTAGGCAACAAATGCTCATTTGAAGGTATTTGATGTGCAACTACATTTTTGCTGCCTAGTGTTATAGACTTTTTAGGTTCGAGAACTTCGCCGCCAAAAAACTCCTCACGAATATAGTGTGCAACATCGTTACTTTCATCAAAAAAAGTATCAGAATTTTGGCCGACTAGTGAATTTTCAGGATCAGGAACTTTGCTGGCACGCTCCACAAGAAAATATTGATTAACATCATTTTCATCAAAAAAAATATTAGATTTTTTGGATGCTCTTGATATGCAGGGAGGTTGTAGGGCGCAGCTGTTTTTAGGCAATAGGTCTTTTTGATCTAAGCCTAGCTCAAAGGGATTAGAAATTTCCCGGATCGGAACAAATTTTTTGTGGTGCATGCAAAAAAGAGGCGAAACTGAACCAAAGAAATAAACAACAAACAAGGAGCAAATTATTTTATTATTCATGATTTTGTGTTTTAAAAAGATAAAATGTTTTTTTCTGAAATTATATCGAAAAAAGAGTAGCAGAATAGCGGGTTTTTGCCAATTCTAAATTAAGTTTTGATACTTTTGTGGGTATATATTTGCAAATCTTATTCAGCTAAAACTGCTGATTCTTTTTCTTCCTGTAAAACAGATTCAACGTGCATCGGTTCTTCTACCTGTCGATGCTTTTCAAATCCAAATTCGATAATCATATCGATGAAATCCATTGGTTTTATGCCGAGTTCTGCGGCTTGATGAAAAATACAGGTTGCAGGAGTAAGTCCTGGCAATGAATTGATTTCTAAAATTACTACCTGATCTTTCTTGTTAGAACTTTGTCCAGCTGGCTGGTAAAAACAGTCGATGCGTGCATAACCACTACACCCAACTGCTTTGTATACTGCTTCCATAGTTTTTTGTACCAAAGATAATGTTTCTTTAGGTAATGGTGCTGGTGTCTGATTTTCGCCACCACCGGGTAAAAATTTTTCTTCTATCGAAAGAATGCCAGCGCTTGCAACGGCTTGACTTGGTGGCAATGCACGCGGAGTGTCATTGCCTACAACGCCCACGGTGAGTTCCATGCCGATAATACATTCTTCGACGAGGGCATACTCTTTGTTGTGCGCAAAAATAGTGTTTAATGCCGTGATGAAGTGTGGTTTTGTAGTGACTTTTGCCACCATTACGCTGCAACCATCGTCATGAGGTTTGACAATGAGAGGAAAAGGCAGCTTTTTGGTGATAGCAGCGATCATTGTCTCTTGATCTGTTTCCCATTCTTGTTTGCTTACCAGATATGACTTTGGAACATCGAAGCCTTGCTCGCGTAAATATTCATTTGTTTTATATTTGTCCATGCACAGTGCGCTGCTCAAAACTCCTGAGCCATTGTAGGGCATGCCGAGCATTTCTAGCGCACCTTGCACGCAGCCATTTTCTCCCTTGCCGCCATGGAGAGCAATGAATACAAAGTCGGCGACATTTGGTAGATCATCCCAGGTAATGCGCATGGTATTTTCGAGTCCTGCAACAATTTCTTTCGTTGAGTTACGCACCAGCAAGCGTTGATTTATATGATAGAGCTCCATGCTATCGGTGACAAAAATTGGCAATGCTTCATATTTGTGGGGAGAAAGTTTATAGACCACATTTCTGCCAGATTCTAGGGAAATTTCTCGTTCATTGGAGTCTCCACCCATGAGAACGGCGACTTTGATTTTCTTTTGTTCCGTAGAAAGGGAATTTGGGGTCCCGGGACGCAACGAAGTGGAGTCTGGGGTAAACATACCGTATGCCTGCAATTCAGTTTCAATAAGATGGTTGATAACTTGGGTATGACTCATATTAATTTCTGCTGCTTGTAAAAAAATAAAGCTTGCAGGTGCCATGCCCGACAAACTGTTAGGATCAATTATAACAATGCGATTATCTGAGGTTAAAAATCCATCAATGCGCGACATGGTGGTAAATCCTAAAATCTGCATGACCTTTACGCAGATTTCTTGAATCTTGGCGATGTGTTCTGGTGTGCACCGTGCGGGGGTAAATTTAGTGCTGCGGCCCGGCATGTATTTTTGTTCATAATCATAAAATTTAGTGTGCTGCTCGGGTATAATTTCGGTAGGCGGCAAAGGCATAAAAACATTATTTTTGTAATCCATAAGCGTAATGCACGAGAATTCCATGCCGCTAATTTTTTCTTCGACCAAAACTGCTTGATGCTCGCCAGGGTGGATAGTGCATGCCTTGAGCAGCGCTTGATGCAATTCATGTTCATGAGCAATGCAGCTTACGCCAAGGCTTGAGCCTTCTTTTTGTGGTTTTACGATGCAGGGCAACGTTACGCCTGCATCATGTAATTTTGCCAAAATTTCTGTCTTGTGCTGATCAAAATTAAGAATTTCTTGAGGATATACTGCAATGCCCCGCGGTACTTCGATGCCATGGGAGCGCAGAATATTTTTGTGGGCAATTTTGTCCATGCGCAGTGCGCTCGCAAAAACTTTGGAACCAAGATAGGGAATACCTATTACTTCTAAAAATCCCTGCAAGGTACCATCTTCGGCATAGCGGCCATGGGTAGCGATATAGATGAAATCGATCCGCTCTTTTAGATTGCTCCACATAATGTGCTGCGCTTCGGTTGGTAGGCGATGTTCAAAATCACTAATTTTTCCACGATGCAAAAAGTGCCATGGCAAAATGAATAATGTGCCATCAGCACGTTGAAAAAGCGGGATGATTATGTAGCGATTAGTATCAAGATGATCGCATACCGTGCGACCGGAATTAAAAGACACTTCACGTTCAGATGACTTTCCACCCATTAAAACACCAACGCGAAGCTTGCGCATGCCAATTCCTTTAAAGAGATCTTGTAATTGTCTGATCTTGATAATTAATATAATTAATGTACGTGTATAACGTTTTGTAAAAAGAGTACATAGAATTCATAATAAAATGAAGGATTCTTTGTGATTGTTATTAAACGAGTCTATGAAAAAAAATCATGTCAAGAGGAGGTTTATGGCGCGACGTTGGTATGGCGCTGCAATGTTATTTTGTTCTATTGCTATGATATGCGCTAACGACACTACCAAAAAGCATGCGAGAAAAAATTCGGATATTGAGCATACAATTTCACGCGGTCTTACTAAATTGCATGAACAGGGTACGCTCGGGAATGAGTTTATAACCTTTAACTATTTTATCGACGAAATTGAAGATTATTGGCAAGAAAGCATACACTTGCCACACGAAACGACAACCTTTAGAGAACTTTTTGGAAAAATAAATGCCTCCAAAGGTGATGAAGAGTTTCATGAAATTTCGTGTGCAGCCGTATCGATTTTACGAAAATTTGCAGAAGAATATCGAGCGGTAAAAGGTAATAGAAAAAGAATGTTATATCGATCAAAAATATTTCCTACATTACACACTACAGTGCTCGATCAAGACGCAGCAATTTATCAGACGCTCAGATTGTTGAAAGTTGAAGACAAAACGGGTGAGATTGCTGATACGATGAAACAATATTGGTCAACTCCGCATCAAAAGTGTAGGTCAACGTTTAAAGAATTTTGTGAATCGGTGCTTATGGCAAAAACTTCAGAAAAATTTGGGCTAGAAGGACAAGCCTTACAATGGAGGCTCATGCAATATCAAAAAGAATCTAATTCTATAAACATGAAAGACGAAGATGACTATTGCATTGTTGATATGAATGATAATATGAACGATTTATCAAGGTGAAGCGCGAATCGGTTTAAAGCAATTCGCGCGGAATTCTTTGAAGCCAGCCCTACTTCGCTAAAGCTTTGAAGGGTTCTACTCGCCATTTTATCCCAGTTTTGAAAGGCGTGGTGTTTCCTGGCGAAGTAGAAAAAGCTAATTTGTTTAATATTCTTTATAATCCGTGTGCACTATACTAAGTTATCTGGAAAAATTCTTGATCTCAAAATAATTTTTAGGGGACACATGATAAATTTAGTTTTTTTCTGTCTATGTATACTAATGCCGCAATTAGTACATTGCATGGATGCGAAAAAAGGAGTACTAGATGCTGAAAAATTACAAGAAGATATGACAAGCAAAATTGGGCAATGGCGTGCGAACAGTGAGATAGATGAGAAAGAAAAAATTACGTTCTCGTTATTTGTTCCAGAAATAATGAGTTACTGGACCTCAAAAATTCGTGTCAACAGTAACGATACCACCTTTAAGAAAATTTTTGAGGATAAAAATGATACATTATTGCTTGCGGTTACACGACATTTTGTCGCAGAGAATTTAGCAATGAATAGATTGAAAACCTGTTATTCTCGGACGCCAATGTTTCCAGATTTAGGCATGAAAAAAAAGGATGGAGAAAAAGAAAATTCGCTACAAGAAAAAACTTCATCGGCAGTGCACGTTAATTTGCAAGAACAACAACAGCATGTAGCGACATCCTCAACAAATTTTACATTCAATGATTTAAGACAAACAATGGGTGATGGCCATGAGTAAAGAACGTAATTTATTGTGGATAGATCTTGAAATGACCGGTCTCGATGCAAACATCGATGTTGTTTTAGAAATTGCTTCTATCATAACCGACAGCCAACTCAACTTCATTGCTCAAGGGCCTGCCTTGGTTATTCATCAGCCAGAAGTAATGCTCGCACTCATGAATGAACAAGTGCACAAAATTCACGCAAAATCTGGTCTTATTGATCTCGTGAAAAATTCTACTATCAGTCTTGAGCAAGCCGAACAACAAACGGTCGATTTTTTGGTTCAGCAAGCGCAAAAAGCAAGTTTGCTGTTGGCGGGCAATACGGTCTGGCAAGATCGAAGCTTCTTAGTCAAATATATGCCACGGGTGATGGAATATCTGCATTATCGTCTGATCGATGTATCAAGCATTAAAGAACTCATGCGTCATTGGTATCCAAAGAATCCTCATATTCGCTTCAAAAAAAATGATAATCATCGTGCGCTAGAGGATGTGCAAGGGTCGATTGAAGAATTGAAGCATTATAGAAAATATTTTTTTGTAAAAGAGTAAGATTTTTCGTAAGGGGGTCTTGTCACCCCCTAACAACCGGACACCATGGCTGCGCCCTGGACCCATTCATTTCGCTCGAACGGTGCCCACTCGCCTGACGGCTGCGGGGTACCCATGCTCTGCACCAACCTTCATCAACATGGTACCGTCGAGATTTAAATCAAGGGAATTGGTACGCGACTCACTGGCAAGTAGGTACATGGTGTTCGCATGGCACCTGCGAGCGCAACCTGAGTACATATGTTTAATCTCAATTTAGAAAATTGTGACCGATCTAGCTTGTATGTGGGCATGATAGCACCCAATATTATTGTGTAAAAAAAAGAAATGTATCTCGGATTGATATTAGACACGCCATACACATTTGTTTACGAAAGGGTGCGTAATCATGCCCTTCGATACGCTTCGCTACTCAGGACAGGCGATTAATTATAGGCGCGCGCGTCACGCCGTAGCTTGCCAAGCCAGAAGGCCTGGATAAGCGTAGGCGGATGTGGCCACATTTCAAGCGTGGGGATTCCAAAGGGGAACTGAATTAAGGTCCAGGCTACGCTTGTCCAGGCCTTCTGGCTTGGCAAGCTACGCCGGACAGTCTTCGTATTTTGGCGCCAGCCAGGCGAAGCTCCCTAGGAGCGAAGACTGGCGTCCATTGTTAAGGGTGACGAGATCCTTAACGAAAAAAAATTATGGATTCTCAAAAAAAGTTTAAAGCAAGATATGGGTGAAATATGTCAGTTGTTAGGGGTGAACGAGATCCCTAACGAAAATTTTTTAAATAAGCCACACACTTCTTCCCTTCACACACAATGCTATCAATGCCAAGTTTTTGTGCACCAAGCACATTTTCCGGTTGATCATCAAAAAACAGTGTTTCATCCGGTTTTAGGTTGTAGGTATGAAGCAAATAGCGATAAATTTCAGGTTCTGGCTTGAGCAATTGCAGAATGCCAGAAATAACAATGCCATCAAATAATGCAAAGAGCTTTGGATAAAGTTTCAAAAGAGCAAGATACGTTTCTTTATCAAGATTAGTTAAAAGAAATATTTTGTAATTTCCTTGTTTTTTGATGTCCGCAAGTGCCTTAAACAGTGGCGCAACTGGCTTTAAGGCATGTGATAGCGTTTGCACATTAAACATAGCATCAACAATTTTTTCTATGATGCTTTGTTCTAACTTATTTTTAAAATAATGTTTCGCAGCTAGTTGTGCAATTTGTTCACGCAAGGTAGTAAGTGCAGCTTGATTGGAAATTTTACCAGCTATCCAGTTCACCATGCAAGAGGGCAATAAAATGTCTTTATAAGCCATGGCTGGTGTCGTGCGATACTCTGTATGTGCTATATAATCAAGGGTTTGATAAACTTTTTTGGACGGATCTGCACGATTGATGCACACATACTTAATAATGTTCCAGAAACCGAACACGCGGATCATGTAAATTTTATCAACTGAGAACAGAACGTCACCTAAATCAAATACTAAATTCTTGTATTGCTTCACCATTACTACTTTCTTTTTTTAGGTTACCGGATTGGGCGTAAAAAAAATTGAACTTTTATAGTGCGCTTTTGGTATAGTTTGAAATAACTTTTGTAGTAAAGCAATATTTGGCCCTTTTATATAAATCTTGCGCGCATGCTGCTGCTTTATGGTGTGTACGGCGGGCTTGGAAGGACCAAGAATTTTGATAGCATTCTGATTGCGCGCGGCGTAAAGAAGCTGGCGCACCAACTTATGCGCTTCTTGTTCAATGACATTTTCCTGATCACATTTGAGTTCAATTTCAATAAGTCGACTGCAAGGAGGGTAGTTGAGCATTTCACGATATTCAACTTCCTGCGCATAAAATTTGTGATAGATGGTTTCATCAAGATACTCAAACGCGCGATGATCTGCCATGCTTTGTACAATGACTAAACTTTCCTCGCTTTGGCGACCTGCCCTGCCCGCAACTTGAATAAGCTGCTGCAATGCGGTCTCGGTAGCATTGTAGATGGGGAAATGCAGATTAATATCCGCCCATAAAATGCCTACCAGCGTGACACGCGGAAAATGCAGCCCCTTTGTGATTGTTTGTGTGCCCACCAAAATATCCAAGTTTCCCTGTTCAAAATCGGTCATAGTTTTTTGCCACAATTTTTTCTTGGTGGTCACATCAAGGTCAGCACGGCCGATGCGAGCCGCAGGAAACATTTTTTCTAAGATGCTTACTACTTGTTGGGTACCAATTCCTTTTTTTAAAAAGTTACTTTCGTGTACCGCACATTGTGGACAGCGCGCAGGAAGCTGCATCGTGTGCCCACAATAATGGCAGACAAGGGAATTGTCTTGATGCAGCGTCAAACTGACCGAGCAGTTAGCGCAATTAAAAATAAAACTGCATTCTTTGCATTGCACAAAAAAGCTGTAACCGCGACGGTTGAGAAAAACAATTATCTGTTCTTTTTTGCTGATACGATCTTTGATCGCTTGCTCAAGCTCGGTGCTAATCCAAAAATTGCGCCGTTGTTTTTTGTCGCTTAATAAAACGGTTTTTATGGTAGGAAAGTTACCCGAAAATCGGTTTTTGAGCGTAGCATAGTGCCACCCGCGTGTTTTTACATTATACAACGATGAAAGTGAGGGTGTAGCGGAGCCTAGCAAAATGGGGATGCCAGCACATCGGGCACGCAGCAGCGCAGCTTCTTTGGTGTTAATTTTTGGGTGCTTTTTTTCTTGATACCCAACTTCATGCTCCTCATCAATAATGATGAGCCCAAGATTGCCGATAGGTAACAACGCGGGTAAATGGACGCCAATAATTACGAGCGGCTGTTTGTGCAACAGGGCTTGCCACAGCTCTTTTTTTTCCCGTGCTGGTGTTGCGGAGTGAAAACCATACAGCGGAATGTCAGGCAGTTGTCCATGTAACAGTTTTTCAAATCGCAGCGCAAGCGTAACTTCTGGCAGCAGGAGCAGGACACTTTTTTGTTGTGCAATCGCGGTGCGCATGAGATTTTTGTATACTTCAGTTTTTCCTGATCCGGTGACGCCGTGCAGCAAGCAGGGAAAATATTGAGGTTGTATAATGGAAGGCCTGATAAGATCGCACACAATTTGTTGCTCAGCAGTGAGCGCAATGTTATCGAGTTGAGGTGGTGCCGGCATTTCTTGTTCATACACCGCAATTTCTGTTTTTGCAGCAGTCTCCAAAAAGTGGCGGATGCGTTTGAAGAAAATTAATGGCTCAAGTTGATAGTAACTACTGAGTTGTTCCAGATACGCACCATAATGGGGATCTTGTGGAAACTGTTCAATGGTAAGTGCTTGTTTGATGGTAAATTTAGTCGCTGGTTTAACCGCAAATTCTTCCACCACCAACGCCAACGTAGTTCTGTTTTTGAGCGGAACTTTTACGACCGTGCCGAGCAGCGATGGTTGTTGCCACTCAGCAGGGACTACATAGAGCAGTGGTTCTTTAAATCCATTGAGCAATTTTACTTGAATATACATGATGTTTTTTGCAGTGTAAGTTTGATGGGGAAATTTAGATGTAATAATGCCGTGGATTTCATGGCTTGGCAACAAAAGAACCATCTTATTGAAATTAAAACGCGGATGAATTTTGATTGGAAAGAGGTGAATAAATAATCATATGTTATTTGAAGGGATTAATAATTCTTAATCCATCTTCGATAACGTGCTGATGATGCATATCTTCTGAATATAGAATTGAACAATCACTTGCCCGAGCAGCGGCGATAATGAGACTATCAAAATAAGAATAATGATGTTTGCCAGCGATTTCTATCGCTTTTTGAATAATTTCTGGGCCAACAATTTGTAAGGAAAAAATGATACAAAGCTCTTGGACAACGAGTGAGATTTGTATGTATGTAAGTTTTTTCTTTTTGGTCATCACATTAACAAATTCATTTATTGTTTGAGTGCTAATAACCAAGATTTCGTGGGAATTTAACAATTTTTCGACATGTTGCTGTTTGACTGGTTCATCTACAGAATAGGCATAAATAAGTATATTGCTATCTATAAAAACCTTATCTTTCATTTGCTTCATTTCTATCAAATTTTAGGTCTTTTGTTTTTATTCGAGCTGCGGTCAAACTTCTTTTTTTGCGAAGTTTTTTGGATTCAAGTGATGGACCTTCTTGTAAAATAATCACACGAAATTGATCTTGCAATTGTTCTTGATATTCTTTGGGAATCTTGATGGTTCCTTTTTGAGCTTTGGCGAAAAATTCTATTGCCTGCATAGCGCATCCTTTTCTGATTTGAATGAAATTCATAGCACGTAATGTTCAAGCTATATTAGCATAACAGCAAGATGATTTGGGTAAAGTCAAGTTATTTCATAGCAGCGATGTTTGTTGCCAGTCTGCAGGAACTTCATACAGCAGCGGCTTTTTAAATCCATTGAGCAATTTTACTTGGATAAACATGGGGAAATATTGGTTGAAGATTGTTTGTGTAAAGTATACTCTTTTGTACTGTGATGCACAAAAAACTCAAAAGGATTTTTGTATGGACAATTGCATATTACAATCAACGGTATGTGGTCTAATTTTCGCAACCATGTTTTCTGTAACTTTACTACAAGCGATGCATGATGAAAAAAGCTTAGTGGAAATAATTATGAATCATGCAAAAGCAGAATTTCAGAAAATGGGCTATGATGCTACGCAAACGCAAGGGCTACTTAAGCAATCTATATGGGAATATAAACCGCTGGACGATGTCTGGGAAAGAGAGCCAGATCATTGCGATGGTCGTCAAAAAATAACGATTGTTAGAAAAGTTTTGAATCAAATGAAATCTTCCTCAACTAAGACAACAAGACAACAAGGAACAGTTAGTTTTTTAGAGCCTATTGACCTACTACAGTCTGATTTTAGATGCTGTTGGAAGGGAAATACTCATGCGATCCAACTTGCTCAAGGTGAAGAAGAGATTGATCTTTTCAAATATTCAAGAAAAGCAATAGATGGCAAAGAGCTGGTATTTCAGGATTACAAAAGATTACAAAAGTTTGCCACTATGAACAGTAAAATTTTAATCGAGTGGTGGGAACCAGAGATTTTTGATCTTTAAGGAATCAATGACATAGTTAGTTTAGAATCGAATAGAAGGTGAATGAGATCATAGACAGCATAAAAACTAAGGAAAATAAAACAAGCCGACGGGCAATTCCAATCGGCTTGTTTTTATTTCAGCTTTTCAGCTTCAAACTGCTTCCCGTAATTTCTGATGCATTGATAGAGCTTGGTTTTATCTATAGATCTAAACAGTAACCAGCGTCGACTTTCTGCCTGCGAAATACAATCATTAGTGGCATCAACAATCTTTTCTACGCCATCATCTGATATTATATTCGGAAAAAAGAGGCTTACAATTTGCATGCCAGGAATCCAAAACTGAATGAGTGTCACCAAGCTTTCACCATAATTTGGAAATTTTCCTAGACTGATGTGCAAACCATTCTTTTCAGATTTTTTTGCTAAATGTGCGAGTGTTTTTTCTTTAGTGGCTGCTAAATTAAGATAAAGGTCTTCGCACGGCTTCTCATTGTCACGACAAGTTTTGTGATTGGGGCCTTCATGTAATGTAAAATCACAGCTATATAACGTTTGATCAATATACGGAGATCGTTTTGAAAGGTGCACAGCTACCTTAATACTGCCATCTTTGTCCTTAAAATTATTAAAATTGAAACTTGTTAAATCATCTCGCCACAAACTGTCTTTCAGTGACTTCTTTGGTTCTTGCTCATTTTTTTCGGTTGCCGCAACAAAAGCTGACAGTGCTGTCAGAAAAAGCGTCACTATTAATTTGTACTTCATGCTATCTCCTGATACTTGTTTTTTTAAATTCTGTATCACCAATGAATTTCAAGAACATTGAATTGTGCATGTACAATATCATATAAACATCATTAATTTGGCAAGGATATTAATCAGAAGGTACATCAAATAAAACAAGCCGACTGGTAATACCAATCGGCTTGTTTTATTTTATTGGATAAACATGAGAAAGATTGGTTGAAGATTGTTTGCTGCAAAGTGTACTCTTTTTTACACTATGATGCACAAAAAACTCAAAGGATTTTTGTATGAATAGTAGTTGCATTCTGCAATCAATGATAGTTGGCCTAATTTTGAGGACTATTTTTTTTACATCTTTGGTGCAAGCGATGGAGGGTGAAACATTAATAGAGAAGGTGAAACAGCAGGCACTGGCAGAATTGGCTGCTAATGATTTTGATGTAACTAAGACGGACTTTGAAATTGGTGACATTATTGAATACGACGGTTTGAAGGATTTTTGGACGCAAGAACCTGAGTTTGATAGCACAGTCAAACAATACAAAGAGCGTGCAAGGCTACCAGCTGTGACGAAAATTTTGTGTAAGAAACAAACATTTTTAACCGCAACAGAAGTTAAAGGTTACGTGAGTTATTTAGAGCCGATTAGTAGTCTATCCGTACTTTATGGTCAAGAATGGAAGGGAGAAACTCATTCAATACAGCTTGCTGAAGATGAAAGCGAGATGTGGTCCCTGAAATATGAGAAACGCATGATAAAAAACAAAGAGGTTGCATTCCAGGTGTACAAGAGGCTCAACAATTTTGCTACGAAAGAGAGCAAAATCGCAATCAGCTGGCAATCTGATACAAAAGATTGGCGCCCACTTGCGATAATAGGAGTTGGTGCGCTAGCTGTGACAACCCTTGGTGCTGGCGGTTATTATGTGCTCAAGCCTAAAGAGAAATAGAATTAACTTTCATTTTTTTTGGGGACGAGGTAGTTGCTGTTGCTTAGATTCAACAAGATCTTGCTTATTAGATGTTCTTACTCTTGGCGCCAAACGACCCAAATATTTTGCATTTAATTCAGCCGCGCTTTCTGTTGGCCAACCTGATGGTTTATCTATATATAAACAAGCTGCTGCGGATATGCATGATAATAATGTTGTTCGGCCGCCTTCTGGATGATCATTCAAAAGCATTGCTGCAAGACCTACTCCACAATATCCAGCAGCAGGAATAAAGCCAACAGTCCCTACAACGCCTAGTGTTTCATGCGCGGCATACAACACTTTATCAAGAATATTACGGTGATCTTGCGTATTTTGAGTTTTCTCTTCCTCGCTCAATTGCTTATCTTCCTGTGTCACTATGATGTTTGGTAAGCACAAAACCAATAGTCCAAGAATAGGCAATATTTTTTTTGACATAGGTATCCTTTTGAATTTCTTTTTCTTAGGATACTTCGTCTGCATCGAATGATCAAATGGTAACTTCATCTCAAAAGCGTCTCCAAGCTTCAGAACCTATGTTAAAACGTCATTGATCTTGACGCAATTAGCTGCCCCGGTACACTGGAGAAATGTTGAATAAATCAGTAAATCCTGAGGAATTGTATGTTGAAAACTATTTTGTGCTCGATGCTCGTAATGGGTAGTTATGCAAGTCTTAATGCCGAGGACGTTGAATGGGAATTTATTGCAACACACCCTGAGCTTATAGCGGAGTATAACGACACCATCTATGTAAGCATCAAAATAACGAAGACTCCTAAAACAAACGCCGAACCATGGCTTGCTGTAATGAAACAGCTCATCGAGAGTGGCAATGTTCAAGATAGTGATGCGTTTTTAGAAGAATGCGCCAAACTCATGCACGCCATTAAGGCCCTAAATTCATGTACTCGAGAATCGCGTATTGTGATTGATGACAGTTCTGCGCCAGCTCATCAGATAGATTAATTTTTAGACGCAAAAATCCATGCAGTTTATTCGCTTATTTTTTCTGATCAAACTTCTTCTGGTAATCTTCAGTGCTCAACACATAGTGGCAATGCGGCAGCCTACATTTCGCAAAAGCAATTGCAGAAGACCTACTAATGAAATGCTAAGTGGTCGCATCAAGGAACATGTAAAAGAACAATTTCCCTCACATCGTTGGCATGTAGAGTTTGACGAAGGTAAATTTGGGCCGATCAGAACCATAACGGCATTTACCGCTATTGATCAGCAGGAAAGCACTATTTTTTGTACGTATATAAAACATGGCCGTCCAATTTATTACAATAAGAACTCTAACGGTTCAATAACTGCTGAAAGAGATGTTCCACTTTTTCACGATGATTGTTTCAAAATGGAGGTTTGGGATGAAAAAGAGCCAACATATGTAGGCGCCTATGTGGGCTCAGGTCTTTTTGCTATGCACCTCCTAATTGTCACTCAGTGGTTTTCGTGATAAAAAATCTTCTGGAGTCCTTCAGCTATTTCGGGGCCTTGTTTCTTATCAATTTTGCGTTAAGCTCGGTTATAGAACCTTCTCATTTGTTTATCAGGGATAATGTTGTGAATCTTGATCCAAAAAAGACTCTATTTTTAATTGATGGCTCCTCCTTTTTATACCGCGCCTATTATGGCGTGCGCCCCTTGCATACCAGCAAAGGCCTTCCGGTGCAGGCGGTTTATAGCTTTTGCCGAATGATCAAAAAGCTTATCGATACCTTCCACATGCAAAATGTAGTGCTCGTGTGGGACTCCAAAGGAAAAACTACGCGTCACACTATGTACGCTGAGTACAAAGCTACGCGCCAAGCGCCACCAAGCGATATCTTTGAGCAAAAAGAATATATCCTCAAATTTGCCGACCTTATTGGGTTGCGCCAGATTGCGCAGCAGGGCATTGAAGCTGATGATATTATGTACTCCATTGCGCAAGAGCGTAAAAAAGATGGCTATACGATTTGTGTCGTAAGTTCCGACAAGGATATGGCGCAGATGCTTGATGAGCAAACCGTAATTTTTGATCCGTTCAAAGATGCTATTCTTGATGCCAAAAAATTTGAAGAGAAAAAAGGATTTCCGGTTGAAAAGCTTCCCTTTTATTTTGCCATTCTTGGCGATGCTTCTGATAATATTCCTGGGGTCAAAGGAATTGGAGAAAAGGGTGCGCTGGAGCTCGTGACGCAATTCTCATCTCTACAAGATGTCTACGACAACTTACCAAAAGTGCACAAACCAAAAACGCAAAAATTATTAGCAGAACAAAAAGATAATGCATTCTTAAGTGAGAAGCTCTTCTTGTTACAATATCACCCATCAGGACTTATCAAAAATGATATCGTTTTTGATCAATCGAATTGGTCTCATGCATTGCCATTATTTCAGGAACTTGAATTTAAATCGTTGATAAAGGACATTGAGCAAAACTCGGGACTACAAAGCTCTGCTGTTGAAAAAAAAATTGAAGTTTTTAAAAAATATGATTTTAGAACAGTAACGACGCATGAAGAGTTGCGTGATTTGTGTGCGGCCTTACAAAAGCACAAAATTTTTGCCATTGATACCGAAACTACAGGGCTCGATGTTTTTAATTCAGAATTAGTTGGCCTTTCCATCTGTTATCAAGAAGGCATATCTTATTATATTCCCTGTGGGCATAAGGTAGAGGGTCATCAGTTGTCGCGCAAAGAAGTTCTTGATGGTTTAAGACCATATCTGGAAGATTCCACCTATAAAAAATACATGCATAGCGCCAAATTTGATATGCATGTACTGAAAACCGCAGGCGTTGATGTGCACGGTTTGGCCTTTGATACGCTTATTGCTGCACGCCTTGTAGCCAAAGATTGGCAAAAAATTTCGCTCAAGCAACTTTCTGAACATTATCTTGGTGAGGAGATGCTTTCGTTTGACGAGGTTGTGAAGGCCAACAAATATAAGAACTTTTCCTATGTTCCGCTTGGACTAGCTACACAATATGCGGCAGCTGATGCGCACCAAACTCTTAGGCTTAAAAAGATTTTCGAAGCTGAATTGCGCAAAGAAAAACTTGCCACCTTGTTTGAAACGATAGAGTTTCCCCTTGTTGAAGTGCTTTATAACATGGAGCTTGCGGGCATTGCCTGTGATGTCAACGTGCTTAAGGATCTTGATCTTGTTGTAACGGCAGAACTCACTACCATCGAAGCACAAATTGCTGCCTTGGTTGGCGAGTCGTACAAAGACCTCAATTTAAATTCACCAAAACAAGTCGAAGAGCTACTCTTCCAACGCCTCAATCTGCCACCGCAAAAGAAAAGTGGTACAGGTGAACGGTACTCCACTGACCAAGAAGTTTTGGAAACACTTTCACATTTACACCCTGTGCCTGGTCTCATTCTGAAATATCGAGAGCTTGCAAAATTAAAAAGCACCTATATTGATGCGTTGCCAGGCTATGTGGATCCAAAAACCAATCTGATTCATACGTCTTTTAGCCAGACAGCAGTTGCCACAGGCCGTTTGGCAAGCTCTGACCCAAATCTGCAAAATATTCCAACAGGAGGTGGGCTGGGCAGCAAAATTCGCGCGGCATTCAAACCACAAGAAGGGCATCTCTTTTTATCAGCCGACTATTCGCAAATCGAGTTGCGAGTTCTTGCGCAATTGTCCCAGGACAAAAATCTTGTTATTGCCTTTTTAGGTGGCCATGACATTCACGCCGAAACGGCTGCACGCTTGTTTGATGTGGAGCTGAAAGATGTCACCAACGAACAGCGCCAAATTGGTAAGCGCATAAACTTTAGTATTTTGTATGGATTAACACCATTTGGTCTTGCACAAGATTTAGGCATTCCATTTAAAGATGCAAAATTATATATTGAAAAATATTTTGCCCAATATCCTGCCGTTTCCACCTGGATGGAAGAGACCATCGATATGTGTAAAAAAGAAGGCTATGTGCAAACTATGTGGGGTCGCCGTCGCTATGTGCCGGGTATCTATGAAAAAAATAAAAGTTTGTATGAGCTTGCCAAACGTGTTGCCATCAACACGGTAGCTCAAGGGTCAGCTGCTGATATCACGAAAATCGGCATGATAAATCTTGATAAGACATTTAAAGAGCACAATCTTGATGCGCATATCGTTTTACAAATTCATGACGAGTTACTTATTTCTGTGAACAAAGATCAATTGGAAAAGACGCAAGAACTTGTAAAGCAAGTATTAGAGTCGGTAGTGAGTTGGTCAATTCCACTGGAAATCAAAACTCGAGTTGGTTTTAATTGGGAAGAAGTGAGTAAATAGCATTTTTTGGGGAGAAGAATATGGTACGAATAAAAATCCCATTATTTTTGCTTACTTTAATTTCAGTGCATCAAGCGCACAGCATGCAATTTCTACGATCTTTGCACCACATCCCCAAAAGAATATTTCTGCAAAAAAGGTCTTATAATACTGCTCAAAAATCTGATAAAGCAGAGGGCAATTTATGGTTTGGGACAAATGTAGCACGCGCAGTAAGCAAAGTACTTGTGCTTGAACCACGTAGAAGAAACGAACAAACCTTACTAAATTTAAAAAAAATCATAGTTAGATCGTTTCTAAAAGACACTGAGCATGAATTTGCACAATTTCCTGAGTTACCCGATGTAAATTGTCTGCGGATGCAAGAGTTGGTACATAAAAGCCTTGCAGATCTTGGTCATAAACATCCTAAAGAAATTTTAGTAAAACCATTACCTACAAAGTTTGAGATGAATGGACTTTCGACTGCCCGAGGCGTTTGTCTGCGCAAAGAAATAATGGATGACAGATGCTTAAGTCGCTATGTTGCATTGCATGAAAGCAATCATGTAGTCTCGCAACACACCAAGAAGCAAATAGTTGATGCAGCAGAAAAGATCATCAAAGAGATCAAGGTCAACAATGGAGAATTTACGTTTTGGCATGCGGTGCGCAAGGCCGTTAGTGATAACAAGCAGTTAGTTGAGCAGCAAGAATATGCCGCCGTTGATGCAACAATAAGATATTTGGCACGCCACGAGCCATGGCATTTGGATGAGCTGCATGCCCGGTGCAATGCTGGAGATCCATTGATTGGATATCCACATATTAACTATATTCGTGCGGCTTATGCGCAGCTACAACATGGAGATGCCAGATTTATGCAGTTAATTGGCAATCCGCGCTTTTTTAACAAATAAAAGCTCAACTATTTTTTTGATATTTAAGTAAATGTTGGAATTGGTCGTTCCCTTCAATGGATTTTCCTGTTTCAGTAAATAATACCGTGACTTTGTGCAAGGTAGTTTGTCCGAGTCTCAGTTCATCGATGGACAGCTTGTATCTACAATTTATCTCCGACGGTAATTTAAATCGATTTGCAAAATCTTCTAAGCTGTCTGCCCCCCGCACGGTGAGTTGTTTCAAAGTATGATCTGTAATATACGGCGAACCAAATGATAATTTGATTTTTTCTTCTACTGTACAGGTACCATAATGCACTTTTTCAAAAAATATTGTCTTGCCGATTTTGTTAAATTTTTGCCGTTCTTTTTGTACCTTTTTTTCGGCGAGCAGCCTAAAGACTTTTTTGTGTGGCCATAAAATAAGTGGCGTGTTATTCGTGCAACATTTGCATTGTAAATAGGTCTCAAGAGCTTTAAAAAGTTGTGGCGTATGCTCTTTACAAAGTTTCAGATTTTGAAATGCAGCATGAAACTGTTGGATAGATTTTGGTGAGACTGTCGGGACCAATTCGCTTGGGTTGTCCCCCATGCAGCCACTAATAATGGGCATTGAATAGCTGTCTTGTGCAATGTAATCAAGAATTCGTTTGCTACTGCTATAACAGGACAAGTTAATAATAGCTTTAACCTGCTTATTGTTCAGCACATTGTAGGTTTTACGTAGATTTCCTAATGCCATGCCACTTTGTCGAACCTGTTCAAGATTTTTGGGATTTTTACACCGTCCTCCATGGCCACTAAATACGATGGTACATGGCTTTGAATGTATAGTGCGAAGTGCAAAAAAATCTGCAAGAGCATCTCGTGTTGCCCCTGAATAGCGGAAATAGGGCTTGTCACTGATATCCTTCAATGATGTTTGCGTGAAATTCTCAAAGGAAAGATCAAGTCCTTGTAAACTAAAATTTGGTGGAATGAAAAGATAAAGTTGTTTATTAGACTGATAAACTTGCCAGTCATCGAAAAGTTGTGGGTCGCAATGCTTAACGATGGCATCAGTTGCAAGTTGAAGACTTGTCTGTGCTTGTGCCACAAGTTTGAATTCTCTCACGATAACGTCATTGGGTTCGATTTCTTGCAATTCTTCAACACTGCACCACATATCAAATTGCTCTAATGGATCATGTACGCAAAAAATATTTTGGTTTGCCAAAGAAGATAATAAGAATAAAAGCGCAATGTGTAGCGAAATATTTTGCCTTCTCACGCCAGTTCCCGCAAAAAAAAAAAGGTAATTGCAATCACCTGTTAGTTAAGCGGAATGGAAACT
>Ga0207124_1010_pt2 | contig 35147 bp, 44 predicted proteins | sample Alteio_BWMinHeat_37_FD_153506 | JGI IMG/M metagenome (GOLD analysis project Ga0207124, IMG submission 153506) | Enriched cells from forest soil in Barre Woods Harvard Forest LTER site, Petersham, Massachusetts, United States -... | ecosystem: Environmental > Terrestrial > Soil > Temperate forest >... | reverse complement strand
GAACTTCCGGCGATTCTATTGGCGCTCAATATTATTATTTTCCAACTCTGCCTGATGTTGCTCATCACTAAAGAATTTGTGTTGAGTCTCATTCCACGCCGCGGCGCTTTTTGGCAATGGTTGCACGAGTCGGTAGATAGTTATTACTATCCAATTTTTGTGCTCATTGTAGCGATCATCATCTTAAGCAATCCCTATGTTGGATTTGGCCGCTTGGTACTTTTTGCTCTGCGTGGTCTCGTGTACACCGTTGTGTTGATTCGCGCGCTCTTTTTTGTGTACGAAATTTTGCGCAAATTCATGTCGCAAGTCTTCTTCTCGGTCGATGAAGAAGTGGTGCGTGAGCGATTTGTGTACGCCAAGAGTTGGTATGGTCTTTTCATTATGGCATCATTTGCCGTAGTTGCGCTCCTGGGCATGTTCATTATTGCGCGCATTTGGGGCTGGTTTATTTCGTACAAAGAAGTCTATGATTGGCTTGGCACCACAATTGTGTATTTGGGTCATGATGTGCCACCGGTCACCATTTTCTCCATTTTCCAAATCTTATTCTTCTGTCTTATTGGTTTTATTATCGCCATTCTGGTCAACCGGTTTCTGCTGCGCCGCATTTTTGATCTCTTGTTGGTGGATTCTGGCGTGCAGAACACGATTGCCAGCTTCACCAAATATTTCATTGTCATTGCCGCCATCATGCTTGGGTTCCGCAGCGTGGGGCTCGATTCGCTCGTCTTGTACTTAACCGGTGCTCTCATACTTTCTATTGGTTGGGTTGCCAAAGATCCGATCAGCGATTTTATGGCCTATTTTATTATTTTGGTGCAGCGCCCGATCAAGATTGGTGATTACATTTGGATCGATAACACTACGATGGGTGTGGTGCGTAAAATTACGCCGCGCTCGGTGATCATCAGACGCAGAAATAGCAACACCATTGTGGTGCCAAATACGCAAGTGCTCAACAAGCCGATAACCAACTGGAACTATGTACAAGGATTTTTTGCGTTTGAAGATATTGTAATTAATGTTGGTTACAAAGAAGATCCAGAAAAAGTGAAACAAATTTTATTCTCAGTGCTTGATAAGCATCAATATATTCTCAAAAGTCCAAAGCCCGTGATTCGACTTGAGAATTTTACCCAAGCAGGGTTTGAATTCTTGGTGCGTGGATTTTTGAGCTCAAATTACACGCTCGAGCAATGGGATATCGCCAGCGATGTACGAATTTCTATGGTCAAAGAATTGCGCAAGCATGGCATAGAAATTTCGGTTCCTATGCGCGTCATGGTTGGTCCAAAAGCGTATGTGCGGGATGTTGAAGAAGAAGTGAAGATGTAACATAAGTAACTAAACCAGTTGAAAAATTCTCAACTGGTTTAGTTGTTACAATGAATATTCTTTAAGGATTTGCTTGACTAACGTACTTTTGTTCTAATGAATCATACAATGTTTTTGCAGCTGGCCCAGTATCCTTGAATATTTCAGGTATACCGGTAGACACTTTGTAAATAGACACCGTTGATTGGTAGTCTATTGAGCCAGTATCATCATATGTTTTCTTAATTGCTATATAAAGATTGCTTGACATTGACGTTACATCCCTTTCGCCATAGGTTATTAGAGTAATAGGACGGCCGCTAGGATTAACCATAGATTCTTCTTGACGGATGACTGCGCACTTAATTGACGATACAAGAAGGGATGTTGCCAACAATCCCAAAAGATATAATTTGTTTATCTTCATAATAAAACTCCTTCAATAAAAAAATTAAAACTCACCCTATTTAAGAAAACTCCTTTTTAATACCCTATAATTTAATAATAGAATATTTATGACCTAAAAAACAAGAGTTTTTATTAAAAAAGGCCGTAAATAAGGGGTTTTTTACCTATATCTCAGTAGTAAATTTCCCAAGTTGAAGAATCGGACAGCATGGTATTGAAATTTCAGAGCCGATGCGCGTCATGGTTGGACCAAAAGCGTACATGCGGGATGCGCAAGATGGCCAGCATAGCTAATTTAAGGCCCTGCTTGTTCCCCGTTATACGTATTCTCAAGAGTGTTATATAACGATTGTGCAGGTTGTTTTGTTCTTATTACATTCATAAATGCGCTGAAGATTAAGCTACGATTCGTAATTTTGCTCGAATATGTATATACATATCCTGTTTTTTTTCCCATTTGATCTATTATCTGCATAGCTCCCTTTTTGTTATTTGGATCGTAATAATTTGTTACTTGCAATCTAATACTAGAATAGGGTACTGGGAAAATAACTGCAGCTTTTTGAATTTTTTGTTTAATTTTTTGGACTCCGTTTATTGTGTGCATAAAAACGCAGGCTATTAATAGTCCTACAAATAAATTATTAATCTTCATAAGTTTCTCCCCTGCTTCCTCGTTGTTGTCGTTATCTTACCTCACGAGATGCTAGATCATCATATATTTCTTTTGCCGCTTCTCCTTCATATTCATTCATACCGGAACCAGTCTCATTAATTACAGTGGCCCAGTACTCTTCTTTGCCATAACCGGACCATTTACCAGCAATTTTTGTTGTATCGCCAAGGTCAGACACCTCATGGTATTTAGTTAAGCTAAATGGCCTGTTCTGTTCATCAACGCCGTGCTTGTCTTTGATTTTCGAAATCGCTCCATTGATTGAAGGTACGAGCACTGCCAACAATCCCAGTAGATATATTTTGTTTATCTTCATGAATTATCTCCTTTATTATTTTCTTTGTATTATCGCGCTACTGCTGTGGCCCGCTCGCCTGTTGCTGTTGATATTCATTTTGAAGTTGATTAAAGGTTTTTACTGATTGTGGCGAATCAGTGCCATACATTTTCTTTATAAGGTGTGTGCTAGAGTCTTGCAGCCAAGCATCGATCTGATTTTGTTGAAGTATCTTTTGAGCAATTAACTTGTCGTTGCCCTGGGCTTTGCTATACATGTCATATGTAATGTCTACAAAGCCGAGTCTAGCTTTAGGGTCAGGAAAACGCTGTGTGTTAACTGTGTGAGTGACTTGAGAATGTATCGAAGGCATTAAAGCAAATAAAGCCAACAATCCCAATAAATGTATTTTGTTTATCTTCATATGAAGACTCCTTCTTTCAATAAGAAGCTCTCCCTGTTTTTATTAATAAATGATTTTTGGATATTTTTACACTGTTGCTAATTTAATAATAGAAAATTTATATGGTAAAAAGCAAGAGTTTTTGATTAAAAAGTCGCTGTAGATCGGACTTTTAGCCATATGAGACAGATAAAAATTTTTTTGATAAGGGTCAAAAAGAGGAAACCCCGTCGATTGATAGGGTTTTTTACTATATTAATAGTTAACGATTATTTTTTTTCTGGTTTGCGGTTCACTAATTTTCGTAATCTTTCAAGACCATCCATTATACAAACGCTTTTTTATTCTCGTTCTCCTGGAGTATTTTGTTGCGCATGCGCAGCTTCTAGTCTGTCGTAGTCAGCTTTATAGTGCTGGTTTTTTGCTTGGTTGTCCATGGCACCCGATTGAGAAATTAGTCTACTTCCGCCGTAGGCAACAATGGTATTACTTGCTGCATCAGTGCGTTTATAAGCATGTACTCCTCCTGTATCATCTGTATATAGTGTCACGTTACATGGGGTTGTGGTTCCTGCAAAGGTTGTAGTGTATTGAAGCATTGTAATTACAGCCTGCATAGACGTTACTAATGCGAAGGGAGCTAACAAGCCAAATAAATGTATTTTATGTATCTTCATATCATTAACCTTTCTGGAAGCGTACTTTTGTAGGAGAGCTTATCTTAGAATTATTGACATGTAAAAAAACGCTTCGAGAACAGGTGATGAAATTTTAGTTAAGACGATGAGCCATGCCTGCCGGCTTGAGCGAAGGGCTGGGCATTTAACAGAATGAATTTGCACTAGAATTTCGCTAAATAAATAATTTTGTCATGGTAAAGAAGAACCCCGCCAGAAAGGCGGGGATTTTATTCTATTTTTTATCAGACTTGCGGGTAAATAAATTCTGCAGTTTGGCAAAGCCATCCATTTTAATGAATCCATGGATGATCATGTAAATTGCGCCGGCAATGATTAAATATTGCAGTCCTTTTTCAAAAAGTCCCAGTGTGTGGAGTAGCAGAACAATACCGGCTGCCATAATAATCGCGCCTTGATACACTACTGGCAAAAAACTAAGAAATCCCATACTTCTCCTTTTTAAATAAAAGAAACATATACCAATATCAAAAACACAGCATAAATTTCTCGAAGCAGTCAAGTGTTTCTTGGTATCTTAATGCCGCATGATGTGAGTAGCTATGCTCTCACTCAAATAGACCTAGCTGCGGATTTTTTTCAGTTGATGCTACTCTTGCATTTACAAACTTTAAGATCTTTTCGGCACAGTTAATTGCGCCAACAACTTCTTCGCGATCTACATTAAAACGATCGTCTGGATAGCGTGTGTATGTGGCGTATGGAGATAAAAGCTCAGCATCCTTTCGCAGAATATCAAACGTATTATCATGTTTAATGCAATCCATTAACAATTTTTCAACATCATGTGTTCTGGGAATTGCTTGTTTTTTAAAAATCAGGTAGGCCTTGAGCGATTTTTCAGCAGATTGTTGAGTAGAATAAGCTGCCATGTCAAGCGTATAATCATCGTCTTTTATGAGTTTTTTTGCTGCTCTAAGATCACCAGTCGCCTTAGCAATCCAATCTTTAACTCCGGGCATAAATCACCTTGCCGTTGTTCTTTATTTTATACAGCAATGATGTTGGGTCTGTAATTCGCGCATTAAATTCATCTTGGGTAAACACCATAATATCTTTTGGAATATCGAGATCCCAGAGCGCGCGACGGCCAACAATACTACGTTTATGGCTTTTCTCTTTAGAGTCACGTACCACTACCAATAAGTCTAAATCGCTCTCATCGTCAGGCTGTCCCCAGGCATATGAACCAAAGAGATAAATTGTCTCTGGCTGATAGACATCAACAAGGCGCCGCTTAACTTCTTCAATTATTTCTGGCGTTATCATAAAATCTCCACGTAGCTTAATACTTGAGCACATGATTATACTACATTATTTTCCCCAATTGCACGTGACCAATTTCTAAGATTGAATATACCAACATATCTACTTAATTTTTCACAAAACCAACTAGTGGCCAGGCATGAGAAAAATCAATATGCGTATCTTGTAGCGGTTGATGATGGACTAGGAAATAGACGCCGTTGAGCGCGATGTCATTTTCACGTGCTGTTTTGAGCAGGCCTTCAAACCACATGATGTTAACCATGGTTGCCTCATCTTTTTGTAGTGGATTGCGATCAAAAGAAACATAGGCATCATGTTCGTGTGCCGAAAGCATAACTGATTGTAAGGAGATTCGTTTTTTGCTCACCTGCTCTTCATCAAGCACGGCAAGCCACTTCATGATAAGTTGTTTAAGATTTGCAGTTTTATCGTGCGACCATAAAACTTCAGCAGTTTCTTGGTGCCACTTCTTATGATGCCAGAAAAAGAGCGTGATTTTTTTCTTGTTAATGGGCGAGTTGGTGATTGTAGTTGCTGAAGTAGTGAGCGATGGTGAGCGAATTATGATCCATTCGCGCTGGAGGGCTATGGCAAGTATGCCAGCAAGGAAACAGAGGAATGAGAAAGCAAGGGTTTTTGAATTCATATCAATTTTTGTTTAATAATGTTTGCAATTGCATCCGCAAATGCATCAACGTATAATCGCCAATCATCTTTTTGTTTTAGACCAACTTCGAGTGCAAGAGCAGGTGCCTTGATACCCATGAGTGGCTTGAATGGCACATTAAAAACGCCTCGTGCAGTAAACATGGTTTGTGCATGGTTCAGAAAATGCTCATGCATGGCCGCTGCTATTGAATTTGTTACGGCACTAGTGCCACGATGTGCTTGATCAAGGGGACAAAAGGAAAACTGAGATTCTTTGTTTTTGGTAATGACCTTGTCATGCGTGTAGGTATAAATAAACAGCTCAGGCTTGGTGCCAACTTCATGATACAAGTGAATGCTCACATACAAATCGACCGCGAGCCGGTTGGCAAAATTGGCATTCTGCAATGGTTGCACCGATTCTCCCGGAAATCGAGTAAGTACAAAATGAATCTCAGGAAATTGTGCTTCTAGGCATTCTTTGATGTGTTCAACGCATTGTAGAGTAAGTCCGCGCTCAAAGCTATCATCAATGTGACGGCCTGCATTCTGTGCATCGCCTGCAGGATCAAGCATGATGATGAGCGGGATGGAGCTCAAAGTAGAAAAAAACACAACTAATGTGAAAAGCGCAGTTAAGAAAGGGTAAAGCATTATTTTCTTTGCAAAGTTTTATCTATGCATTCATCAATCAGAGAACTTAAGGATACATCGCGTTTTTTTGCTTCTTTGGCTAGCAAAAGATGTCGTCTGTTTGTAGTGCGATACGCTATGTTGCCCTTGAATTGTTCTTCCTGCATAGGTTCGGGAATTTCCTCACCTTGCTCAAGATACAACTTAAAAATTCCGCGCATAGCATCTTTTATTAATGTCATCGCTTCAGGTAATGTCGGCGCATCTGTTGCAACTCCAGGAAGTTCATTTACATAAACTATATAGAGTAGATCGCCATCCTCTTTGGTCGTTTCAATTGTATATGTCCAAGGCAAATCAAGATAGTAATCTATGTCTTTTTTGATAGCAGTTTTTTTCTCAGTTTTGTAAGTAGCCATGATAAATTAATACCTCTTTTAACATTTTAATTTGATACGTCAATAACTGTGATCTCTTTTTTAGGGTAATATTTCTAAAATAGCCCAGTTTTCTAAAAACGTGGTGGGATCCTGTCACAGTATAAGCGAACCCCAGACTAAGCAATATACTTTCTGCATCCTCATAGGAAATTTGAGCATTCGCAAAAATCTTTTGGATTAATTTGTCTTTTTTACTCATTAATTTCCTATAGATAATACTCAGGCTTATTTGATAATGATATCAAAAGGGATATCAAATAACAAGTAGTTAAGAATGGCAATATATGGGTAGTCTATGGGGTTGACAAATATCAATAATTGTAATACTATTAGAAATATTTAATAGCCATAAAAACAGTGATTGTAGGTATAAATGGAGTGGTTTTATATGATTAATAAACGTAAATTTTATGTTGTTTTTTCGCTTTTGATAGGAATTACATCTTTGATTAAATCAGAAGATTCAGTGGATCATAAAAAGATGCATGATATTATTAGCACAACATACAGAATAAGCGAAGAAGGTTGGCTGCGCCGTTTTGAAAAAAAAGCAGGAAAATCAGATATCAAAGAAGATAATGTAACATCGGCTTCTAAAATATTAGTTGATCGGTTTCTTAGATGTTTAAAAAATGAAGATTGCGAACGCTGGTATTTTTTACGCTCGCTAAAAGGATTCACACCCCAAGAACAAGAAAAATTGGGTGATCAACTATTTCAATATTATGAAAAACAAGAAAATTCTATAAATAGTCTACATATTGATCCAAAGGTAAATCCTTATGGAGATATGAATTATGCTATGACTCTAAAAGAAATGGAGCAAATCGTTAAAAACAAATTTGATGCAATGAAACAAAAGGGCTTGATCATCTCCAAAGAAGAATTTGAGAAAATTAAAAAATCATATTATATCGATAATACCCATCGAGATCAGTTAACAGATCTTACCCGAATATGGGGAGCTAAATATCTAAAAGAAAAAATAAATAAGTCTGATAAATTACATGGCCAATATGATGTTCCAGATTATATAATTGTTGCTGATAATCCTGAAAAAATTAACGTTGAGCTTTGGTTTGGTGAAAATTTTCCAACCGCTGGAAGATTAAAAAATGCAAAGATATTTTTCAAAAACATTGAAGGTGCGCCAATTGGCTGTAATCCTTCAGTTTTTGATGATATTGGGCCACGGTCAGCAGTAGGCTATGCCGACCTTTCTTTAGATAATTCGGTATGGACAGCTCGCCACTGCGAAAATGTAATCAAAGATACAGTATCAGGCATTAATTATATAGTAGACACTGAGTCTAGAAGTTTTCTTAAACTAGATCTTGAAAATCCAGAATTAGCACGTTATGCTTCATCTAGATTTTCAGTTTTAAATAATATTCCTCTTACTCAGTGGAACCCGGAAAACGGTCCTCTAGATTGTGGAGATGGGTTTGAGGTTTCTGTGAATCTTCATGGCAAAGATGAATAGATACATCTCTGATAAATGTAGTCTTCTTATCTAAAAAAATTTAACGACATTGTAAATCGGTAGTTAAAAATTCTTTTAAAAACGTGATTCTCAGCAACCCTTTGTTGTTCTTAATGGCCATAGCAATTGCTTTGGGCTGTCCAATAAGTATACATAATTTTTTGGCGCGCGTGATGGCGGTGTAGATTAAATTACGTTGTAGTAGCGTAAAATGTTGCATGAAGATTGGGATAATGGCGGCGTTATATTCAGAACCCTGGCTTTTGTGAATGGAAACAGCATAGGCAAGAACGAGTTCATCAAGTTCGCTGTACTCATATTCCACGACCATGTCCGGAAATTGTACCGTGAGCATACGCTCTTGCGGATCAATCACATCAACAATGCCAATGTCGCCATTAAAAACATGTTTGTCATAGTTGTTGCGAATTTGCATGACTCGGTCACCTTCTTTGAACGTCGTCCCTGAATGCATGAGTTGATTTTCACCTGTCTTGGGATTCAGAAATTGCTGCAAATCATGATTTAATTTATGCGTGCCTACCAAGCCGCGATTCATGGGAACGAGCACAATAGATTCATCAGGCCGGATACCAAACCGTCTCAAGCCTTGCGCATAAATATGCTCCAAATGCTCTTTAACCAGCTCAGGATTTTCTTCCTTGATATACACAAAATCTTTTTTGCTCTCTGGCATGCTGCTCAGGGGGAATTCGCCATTATTGACCCGGTGAGCATTAACAATAATCATGCTGTCCTGTGCTTGGCGGAAAATCTGCTTGAGTCGTTTGCAAGGAACTTTTTCACTTGCAATGACGTCGTTTAAGAAATTACCAGCACCTACTGAAGGTAGCTGATCAACGTCGCCAATCAGGATCAAATGCGCATCTAATGGCAATGCTTTGACGATCGCGTGCGCCAAAAAAATATCGATCATGGAAGCTTCATCGATAATCAAAAATTGAACATTAAGTGCATTTTGTTCATTGTGGGCAAAACTCATGGTGGAAACATCAAATTCTAGTAACCGGTGAATGGTGAGTGCATGGCGACCCGTGCCCTCCATAATTCGTTTTGCTGCACGTCCGGTAGGCGCTGCAAGCTTGTAGCGAATTTTGCAGTCATCGAGTATGTGCAGCAATTTTTTAATCAATGTTGTTTTACCGGTTCCTGGTCCACCCGTGATGACATTAACTTTATTTTGCAAACAGCTCATGACGCCATCAAGCTGGTCATCGTTTAAAACAACTTCGTGGTCATTTTTTGCAACTCGCAACTGATCATACACTGCACGCAGATCAAATTGGTGTGATGATGGACGCTCGCAGAGCGTTTTTAATTTTTGGGCGACTCCTTTTTCACAAAAATAATATTGCGACAGGGTAACAAAATGTTTGCTTTCATGGGTGATGAGTTTGATAGTGCCGCTGTTATAGAGATCATGCAATGCATTTTTAAGTTGTTGTTCGGTGTCATCGGCATCAAGTTCAAGAAGTTCGACGGTAGTACTTTTGAGTTCAGTCAGTTCGCTATAGAGATGTCCTTGGGTGAGTGTAGTGCTTAATGTATGACTGATGCCGGCGCGGATTCGTTTTAACGAATTTTTATCAAAGCCCATTTGCTGTGCCATGCCATCTGCCATTTTAAACCCAACACCCCAAATATCTTCGGCAAGGCGATACGGATTTTCTTGTATGAGTGCAATCGATTGCTGGCCGTATTTTTTGTAAATTTTGGTAGCAAAAGCAGTTGATGCACCTTTTCCTTGTAGAAAGACCATGATATTGGCGATCTCTTTCTGATCTTTCCATGCAGTAATAATGGTTTCTACGCGCTTGGGTCCGATGCCATCAACTTTTAGCAGCTGAGAAGGATCGGCTTCGATAATTTGCAAAACTTGGGTACCAAATTTGTTAACCAACTTTTCTGCGTACACCGGACCGATACCTTTAATGAGCCCTGAACCCAAATATTTTTTGAGCCCGATAATAGTGTCTGGTAGGAGTGCGGTACACTGTTTTGCTTCAAATTGTTTGCCAAATTTTGGATGCATGGTCCAGGCGCCTTGCAAGGTGACTTGTTGGCCTGGCTGGATATTTGGCAAATTGCCGCAAACCGTGGCGGTAGTTTGACCACGTAATTGTAGTATAAATACGGTATAGCCGTTTTCTGGACTTTGAAATAATAATCGATCGATAGTTCCAGTCAGTTCTTCTAAGGATTGCATGACTATTTATCTTTTGCCTTATTGTGATGCACTTCAGCCATGAACTGTTCGCGTGCTTTATCGCAACTATTGACCAGATCTTCTAAAAAATGCGTTAAGTCTGTTAAAAATTCAGCAAATGCTTCAAAGGTATTCATTTTATTATCAAGTTGTTCCGTTTCTCGACCTTCTTCAGCTTCAGACCACGTCAAGAGGAAGCAATCTTTTTTGTTACGTAATTCGCAGGATTCATTAATGAGGATTAACATTTGCTGCTTGAATCCACGTGCACCTTCAACATATGATTTCGTTGTTTTTTTAAATTCTTCCTTGATATGCACCAATTCTTTCTTAAGTTCTGTTTTTTGTTTTTCATATTTTTTTTGGATGATTTCCCATTCTTGAGGAGTATGGGCAATAGAGTCTTGCATCATGGTATTTTCATGCGCAAAAAATCTTGCATTCAATTCCGACTCTAATTTTGCCAATGAAAGGACAGAATGTTTCTGGCCATGAAATTCATACGTGCCAATACAAGAATCGCTTGTAGGAACAGGTACGCCATACAACATTTTTCGTACTTCACGACGCACTTGTAACATCAAACCGACTACTCTGGGCGAAATACCCAAAGCCTTGCCATCAAGCATGCCGATTATGGGTGATTTGAGCTTGAATTTGTGTTCTTCTTTTACCTTGCATTCTAACCACGTGCTAGTGCTGATAATTAGTAAGGTAATGATAATCTGTTTTTTCATATTATAAACTCCCATATTCGATTAAAAATTCTTTTCTATGGTTAATGCCACGGTAAATTCACTACCGATACCATAATTCCACACAACATCGGCCAAATGCAGTCCGACAATTATGTTGTCATCAGGTCGGTGAATAGTCCAGGCTAAATTGGCATACACGGTACTTTGATATGCCCAGAATCCTTGTTCTTTGCACGTATTGAGGAAGGGGCGAAGGGCGTTGGACACTTGCAATGAACGTAAATGTTCACTCGTTTGTAAATACGTGTCGGTACCTACTTGGAAACTAAAACAAGGGCCATCATAACATGCTCTGCTATTCATCCAAAAGATGAGTCCTGGTTGTACCGTTGCTTCTATGGCATAAGGATAGAACTGATTAACAAAAGTAGTTTCCAAAAATGCTAAATTAGCAGTAGCTTGTGCTGGATCTGAAAAATTGCGCTCAGCAAATTGTTGAGCTACACCTTGCAGTATAAAGTAACGACGTTCAGTTTTGGGGAACAAATATTCCAGTGACATTCTACTTCTAATTTCAAATGCTTCGGCCCATGGGCGTTTAATAAAGAAGGATAATGGAACAATAGAGATATAATACGGTGCGATGCCAAAATGACCGTTATTGCCGAGGGGTTTATCAAGCAGAATTGCTGACAATCTATCGAGCGCACCTAACAGAAATTCTACGGCAGTATCAACCGCCTGTTGTTGTGTTGACGGATTGCTGCCGAAATTGAAAATATCGGTAAAACTGAAGATAGGCTGTTGGGGTGGGCATTTACTCTTATAAGATGATCCTAAAATGCCATTTACGAATGTCACTGCCGTGGGAATAGTAGCAAAAATGCCGAGGCGTGAGCAGTACCATTCTTTATCAATACATGGAAAATCAAGCATCAAGCGTGTATCACCAAGACCTATTTTATCGCTAATTAAGTGGTCTTTTTGTAATTTTGCTTGATCTTCTTCTGTGGTGCTGCCTACAAGAGCTTCGATTGCTTCACGATCAGCGTCGGTAAGGAAATAATTACGCTCGCGATAATAAAAAGGGACCATGAAGGTAAATCGTGTATCGTTAAAATTTCTAACTACCTGGAACATGGCACCCATTCTGCGTTCTTGTACTCGCGCGTTGCCAAAAATATCAAACAGGTCTATGAAAGGAAATTGAAAGGTGGGGAACAATTGTTGCACTTTATTAATTAACAAATCCAAAGCTTCAAGAACATTTTCCTCACCAATTGCTAGGTAGTGTTCAATTTCGTCATGTTGGGGAGAAAAATAAACACCTGATGTTTGATCATAAAAAAGCTGTGCTCCTACCACCCAACATTGATATTCATAACATCTATTTTTAACAAAGGCAGGTAAGTCAAGCACATCACGCGTATTGAGCACATACGTTCGCAAATAAAAGTCAAGTTGCAAAAGATTAAAAGCACCAATTTCTTGCAGAAGATCGATAATATTTTCAGGACTTACAGCACTTCTCAATATTTGGAATTCATTGGTATCAAGATAATTATTTGTTTCTTCATTATTATCATCAAAAATATCAAAATCCGATGATCCAACATTATCCAGTGATATGTCTGCATTAATATGAGTAGTTGATGCTTGTGCAGTAATTATGCACATTAATAATACTATATTTTTTATCTTCATTATAAACCCAGCAAAAGTAATGGCTTTCATTACAGTGATAATATGAATGTGATATTCTTGCCTTGAGAATAGCTTCAAAATACTCACTTGATTGTACTTTGGTATGATGAAATTGTAAAAAATTTCTTTTTTCTTGCCTAATATCGCCGACTGAGTACTCTAAAAATAACTACTAAATTACTAATCATGTAGAACAAATAAGGCGACCTTATGATTAAAAATTATCAGTCCGCCGTGAGGCGCGACAGTAACGACCCAGCCTTGAGCGAAGTCGGACAACCAGCAAAACAATGGATCATCGTAGAAGGTAATGTTGGCGCAGGAAAATCGACTTTCCTCAAAATGATACAACAATATCTTGATGTTGGCTTTGTCTATGAGCCTCATGAGCAATGGCAACGAGTAGGTGATACCGGAAATCTCCTTGAGCAGTTTTATGAAAACCCACAACGCTGGGCTTATACCTTTCAATCCTATGCTTTTATTACGCGTATCAAAGCGCAACAACAATTTGCACAAAAAACCCATCAACAAAATTGTATTTTAGAGCGGTCAGTATTTTCTGATCGCTATTGTTTTGCAAAAAATGCGTATGAAACTGGGTTCATGAGCCCATTAGAATGGCATCTGTACCGTGAGTGGTTTTCTTGGTTAGTTGAATATTATATGCCAAAACCAGCAGGATTTATTTATCTGCGTGTTGACCCAAAAGTCTGTCTTGACCGTATGCAAATTCGTAATAGGCATGAGGAATCAAGTGTTCCTTTACACTATTTGCAGCAATTACATGAAAAACATGAAAAATGGTTGGTGCAAAAAGAAGGGGTTGATGCGTTAGTACGTGATGTTCCGGTTCTTATTCTTGATGGTAATCCTGATTTTGAACATACCGTTTCACAGCAACTTGATCATATAGCAAAGATTACGAACTTTTTTAAAGATGTTCATCATAAAAAACCTATCACGATGCCAACACAATCGTATTTGTCCTTGTAAATAGAATGCATGATAAATTACTATGATTATAATGAGTTTAATATTTCAGCCGCTGAAGGGGTAATCATGGAAGGAATGGAATACGCAAAAGCAGCAGCGTTTTTGGGTGCCGCTATCGCGATGGGGGTAGGAACTATTGGACCTGCACTTGGCCAAGGTCTTATTGGTATGAAGGCATGCGAGAGCATCGGTAAATATCCAGAAAGCGCGGGCAAAATTAGAACAACCATGATGATTGCCATGGGTCTGGTAGAAACGTCTGCAATTTATGCTCTGATGGTTGCTGGTGCGTTAATTTTATTTAATAAATAGTATTAATTCTCATGACCATAAATATGACGCTTGTTATCCAAGCGCTAAATTTTGGTATCGCATATTTTATGCTGCGTACGTGGTTATTAAAACCTGTGGCTAAGATTATTGCGACTGAACGTACCGCGTCTGAGTCGCTAGCGCAACGATTTACGCAAAACCAGCACAGATTGCGGGAATCTCAGGATGCGCTTGAACTGGCCCATCAAACTATGTTAAAGACACTTACCACCTATTATCCGCATGAAATTGCTCATCCCGTATTTTCTTTTGAAGATATTCAATTAAAGCCCGAACGATCTATGCCCACCGCGCAAGAGATTGCAGCATTACAACATGAAGTTAAACAAGGCCTCGTTAACAAGGTGCTCTCATGATAATGACCGATGTTGTAACTTTTGTGTTTAACTGCCTTAATGTAGGCATTTTTTGTGGGGTTGCTTATTACATTTTTACTACGAACGCAAAGCCGCAAATTCTAAAAAAATTGCATGAAAAAGAAGAGGAAAAAAAACAGCAACACGTTCAAATACAAAAACTTGAACTTGATATAACGCAAACTCAGCAACTTAATTATGATAAGGCTGAACAAGAACGGGACTTGCTTAACAAAGTACACCGTTGGCAAAAGTCGGTAGTTGCCTTTGATAAAACTATAGATATTGAACGTGAACACTGTAAAAAATTAGTGCACCAACGCATAGAGCATAAACAGCAAGAATTGGAGCGTCACTATAGTATAGTGCAAGTGCTACCTCAGGTGGTGGCTACGCTTAAGCACGACGCAAAAAAGCATTTTGCACAGGTAGAGAATATGCGGCAGTATGATGCTGCCATTATTGAGTTTTTAGAAAAGAGTATCTAAATGGATTCAGCAACGTTACTTGCTCGTCGCTACGCCGCTGCATTTTTGGCAATATTTGAGCGGTCTCTGGTGCTCGATGATATAATTTGTTGTCGTAGCATTGCCACGTTTCTTGAAAATAATCCAGCAGCATTATTAGCGATCAAAATGCCTGCGCTTGACCTACCAACAAAACAGGATCTGCTTAAAAAATTATTTTCTTCTTGCAGTGCTACCGATGCTTGGGTACATTTGGTCACCTTGTTACTTCGTGACCATCGACTTCATTTACTAATTCCCGTGCTTGCCTATATTCAAGAACAATTTGAAGAACATATTCAGGTAGAAGAATGTACTATTTTTAGTGCAGAGCATCTTTCAGAAAAACAGCTCAACACAATTGTTGCTTTTATTGCTGCCAAGACAAAAAAGAAAGTTATTTATACTCATGTACTTGACCAAGGTTTGATTGCCGGTATAGCCATAAAAGGCACCAGTTTTTTTTGGGAACATTCAGTGCGGCGCCAATTGAGGCGATTACAAAAACCGCTTACTCTTGAGGGATATTATGAACGTTAAAAGTAGCGATTTAATTTCATTATTTGAAAAATCCCTCCAAGGGGTTAAGCAAGAATCGTTTGAAGAAACGGGGATTGTAATCACTGTTGGCGATAATATTTGTCATGTGCATGGGTTGATTAATGCCGTGTACGGAGAACTTATCGAATTTGAAGGTGGCAACAGCGGCATTATCATGAATCTTGATGAAGAAAGTGCTGCCGTGTTCTTGCTCTATCAAAATATTACGGTGGAAGAACTTGAAGTTGCTCGACGCACAGGAAGCGTTTTTAAAGCTCCTGTTGGTATGAACTTGATAGGTAGGGTAATTAATGCCCTGGGTGAACCACTCGATGCACTTGGTGAGCTGAAGGTTACTGAACACAACGCAATTGAAGCAGAAATTCCAAGTATTATAGACCGTTCTCCGGTAGATGAGTCATTAGAAACCGGCATGATCGCCATTGATGCCTTGGTACCGATTGGTAAAGGGCAACGTGAACTCATTATCGGTAATCGTAACTCCGGTAAAACTTCGGTGACTCTCGATACTATTGTGCACCAAAAAGGGCGTGATGTTATCTGCATCTATGTTTCCATCGGTCAGCGACAAGCAAATTTGGCACGCATGGTGCGCTTTTTGGAAGAACAAGGTTCGATGGAGTACACCGTGGTAGTTTCTGCTGATGCGGGCGAAGCGGTGCTCAATCAGTATTTGGCTCCGTATGTCGGTTGCACCATTGGTGAATATTTTATGAATCAGGGCAAGGATGTACTTATTGTATATGATGATCTGAGTAACCATGCCATTGCCTATCGTGAAATGTCATTATTGATGCGTCGCCCGCCGGGACGAGAAGCGTATCCTGGTGATGTGTTTTATTTGCATTCGCGTCTTTTAGAACGTGCCGGTAAATTATCAAAAGGTGGTTCAATGACGGCACTGCCATTGGTGCAAGTGCAGAGTGATGATATTACGGCCTACATTCCTACCAATCTCATTTCAATTACTGATGGGCAGATATTTTTGGATAGCCATTTATTTAATAATGGTATTCGGCCTGCCGTAAATGCTGAACTTTCCGTTTCTCGCGTGGGTGGTGCTGCGCAAACAGCAGCAATTAAAAGAATGACAAAAGCCTTGAAACTTGAGCTAGCACAATATCGCGAGTTGCTTGATTTCTCCCAATTTGGCAGTGAGCTTGATGAAATCTCGCAAAAACGCCTCATGCGGGGTGCGCTGGCAGTTGAGCTGCTCAAACAGCCCGAGCATGTTACCTATTCGTTTGTTGATCAAACCTTGATGCTGTTCTTGCTGAAAGAGAATTTCTTGGATGCGCTCAGAACTGAGGCTGTGCATACCTTTGCAGTGCAATTTGTAAGTTATGTAAAAGGCGTTTATCCAGAAATATATGATGGCATTTTGACGACCCAGGATGTGCCACAAGAAGCCCAAGAAAGACTAAAGGCTATTGCCAAAGAATTTAGTATTCTTTTTCAAACACCGCGCAGATAAGTAATTGCGCTATTTGCATAATTCTTTTATACTAGTTGGATCAAAAAACCACAAATTTTCGTGCCCGTAGCTCAGTTGGATAGAGCAACGGATTTCTAATCCGTAGGTCGCAGGTTCGAATCCTGCCGGGCACACCAGTCTTCGCTAAAGCTTCGTATGACGGACCAGTTTCTTTAACTGAATACGGCTTAATAATAAATCAGTATCATACTGAATATAGATTCAAAACTTCTCGCATATTCTGATTTTTGGCTTTGGTAGTGTTTTTTATCTGATTAGTAGATTTTTTATTTGTTAGAAAGCTAACATTTTCATAGTGTTCCTAAGTAAGTATTACCAAGAAAATAAGGAGAAAAAAATGATCAAAAAAGAATTCTATGAAACGATTACTCCGAACAACTCTGCTCTCATCATAGTTGACCATCAGGTAGGTTTATATACAGGTGTAAGAGATATACCCATCTTGGAGTTAAAACACAATATCATTGGACTAGTAAAAGCTGCTAAAGTTTTTCAGATTCCGATTATTGTCACAACAACGACAGAAAACGTGTGGGGGCCGATGATTCCAGAATTGCAAGAAATATTGAAGGAGATACCCGTCATCCAACGAACAACAGTGAATGCATGGGATGATCAAAACGTACGTGATGCCATTGAAAAAACAGGTCGAAAGAAACTGATTATGACGGGAATATCTACTGATGTATGTCTTGCTTTCCCCGCAATTACTGCAGTAGGAAAAGGTTATGATGTTTATGCAGTCGTTGATGCCGCAGGCGCATTCACCGTCAAACAAGGTGAACTCGGCGTGAGTCGAATGGTACAAGCTGGTGTTAAGGTTGTTGGTTATTCAAATGTCATCGTCGAAATTCTAAAAGATAATGCGAGTCCCCTTGCCATTGAGGCCTATAATTGTTTGGATATGCCATTTGCAAGTTTAGTATATGGTTTACATCAATATTTTTCAAAAAAATAAAAAAGTAATGATCTCCGCATCAATAGCAGGTTGAATCTCAAAAAAATACTTAAGCTGCCAGGTTTGTGTTTTCTTGGCCTGTGGGCTATCCGCCATATCCCATGGCGGGTAGACGCGCATAGCACGTTTGCCACCCTTTCCATCTTTTGATACAAATCCTTTTTCATGCAGCACGTTTTTAGGAAAAACAAATTGACCGAACTGTTGTCCCTTGCGGACGCACACCACAAATAGGTCAACTGGATCTGCCATATCGAAGGGCACAATGGGGCCATTTTCAATTCTCTTCCACAATGTAACAAACTGGCCAATTTTTGTTGGCGTAATTTTTGCCACCCGAAATTTGATGCGATGATTATTCAGCTCGAACTCACATGCACCATATTCTTGGCTTTCTGCTTCTTGCACTGGATTTGAATACGTGAATCCGCTTGGTTTGTATGCAAGCGTTTGGGCGGCAAGAAGATCAGGGTGAATTGTGGTATTGGGTTTCATATTATTTAGTTCCTGTGGATTTAGGCTACCTCACTGCCCAAATGAAGTATATCTACAACAATTATAGCTATATTGTTTTCATCAGTCACTTGATATGTTATACCATATATGGCATATTCTTATTCATAAGAGGAAATAGAATATTGAAGATATTGTATTATGTAGGTTCAAGTGAAAAAGATCTAAAGAAGCTTCCAGAAGAGACTGTAGATGCTTTTGTTTATGGTTTAAGTCTTGCTCAAGAGGGAGGAAAATCACCAAAGGGTAAGGTGCTTAAAGGATTCGGCGGAGCTGATGTTATTGAGCTTATAGATAGGGATGCAGCTGGAACTTATCGTGCTGTCTATACTGTTCGAATGCCCAAAGTTGTATTTGTGTTGCATGTGTTTCAGAAAAAATCTAAGCATGGTATAGCAACGCCTAAACAAGATATGGATCTTATAAAAAGTAGACTGCAAAGAGCTCAAGAAATTTATAAAGAAAGTTATAAGTGATGAAAAAGAAAATAGATTACACTATAAGCTCAGGTAATATCTTTGCAGATCTTGGATTTCCTGATTCTGAAGAACGATTAGCTAAAACAAATCTTGCCATTCAGATTAATAAACTTATTAAACGTAAAAAGCTTACTCAAATTCAAGCAGCTGAACTGCTTGGTATCGATCAACCAAAAATATCAGCCCTTTCTACCGGGAAGCTATCAGGCTTTTCTTTGGAAAGGCTTTTTCGTTTTTTAACAATTTTGGGACAAGACATCACTATCAATATTACTCCTAAAGCGCGATCAAAGAAGATAGCTAACGTGATTGTAAGCCTGCCAAAGTTTATCAAGAAGCCTGTAGCACCACGCAAGAACGTTGGTGTTAAAACTATTCATGCACGGAAGAAATAGGTAACTCTGATTTCAATAAATTAAGCGAAAAGCACTTCTGATACTGAATTGCCGACAATTTGTCGAAAAGTTGAAACTTATATCCAGTTGTCGACAATTTGTCAGCAACTGAAATTAGTGAGTGATCATGCCATCCATAAAATCTTATCTCATTTTTCTGAGCCTAATTTTTAATCATCAACTTCTCGCAGAATGGCACAATTGGGCGGGGAATCAGTCGTGTAATCCCAAAAAAGTATGGAATCCTACCACAAAAGAAGAACTCATAAGCATTATTAAAGAAGCTGCCAAAGCTCATCATAAAGTCTCTGTTATGGGCACAGGCCATTCGTTCAGTGCCATTGCGTGTTCCGATGACTATATGATTGACATGACAGGGCTGAATACCATTTTATCTGTGGATAAAAATCTTTTGCGCGTGCGGGCTCAAGGAGGAATACGAATTCAAGACTTGAATAAAGCTATAGCTCACTATGATTTGGCGCTTTCAAACCTTCCTGCGATGGGGGGTATGACGTTAGCTGGTGCAGTATGCACGGCTACGCATGGCACAGGTCATTCAGGAACGTTATCAAGCTTTATTACTGAAATTGAGTTAATCAGTGCCGATGGGGTTGTACATGTTTTATCAGCCCAACAAAATCCAGAACTTTTCAAAGCAGCATGTGTGAGTTTGGGAACTTTGGGAGTTATCTATTGCGTAACTATGCAATGTGAGCCACTTTTTATGCTTGACTATGTGCAAAAAACCATGAGTTTAGACGAACTTCTTGCTCAATATCGGCAATTGTTTCAACAATCCGATTATTTTCAATTTCGTTGGCAATTACGTGATGATGTAGTCTATGCAGATAGTTGGCATCGAATAAATGTAAAAGTCCAACCCAATTCTTCACTTTCTTTAAAAACTAGTTATGACGCCTTGCAATGGGATACTAGTACTGAACTTGGCATGGCGTGTGAAATTGCAGTTCCACTAGACTTACTGCCACAAGCTATCGCGATTATCCAAAAGCTTGTACCTCAATGGACACAAAATGGATTTGCACTTGAAGAAGTAGTTTGTCGATTTGTGTGCGCTGACAAGAATTCCTACTTGAGTCCTGCAGCCGATTATGATGTGGTGTATTTGAATATTGGAACTGATGCTGAAGCCAAATATTATGAATTTTTCAAAGCGTTTGAAGAAGCTATGTATTCTTTAAACGGTCGTCCACATTGGGGAAAGGTTAATTTTTTGGATCACGAAAAATGCAATGAATTATATGGAGAAAATTTCATAAAATTTACTGAGATCAAAAATCATATTGATCCCTTTAATATTTTCTCTAATACGAGCATAAATCAAATACTTGGGTTGTAGCATTAACAGCTCAAATTGCTTTGATAGCAAAGTAAAAATTGAGTATTCTATACAGTATGCGAGCATTTTATGAAAATTTTGGTTTTTAAAGAAGATTTTCAAAAGGTTAAGGCACTTAGGATGACGCGTTAGGAATTCATCTGAGATATAGTGTGTATGAAGGAAAAACATGAAAAAGCATATTATTTTTTTAACTTTGATTTTAGTTTTTAGTCTAGTAGTTGAAATGCAGTCTCAGCAATCATTATCGAATGAGCAACAGGTCCAGACACATATGTATAAAATATATGAGTGGTGGAACGGTGTTGTTGATCCTAAAAATCACTTTGATCCTCTTGAATTAGATGAAATAGTAACTCGGAATTTTGTCTGGCGATCAAGCGAAGTGACCTGGGCACATGACTATTCGTCGCTCTGTGAATTAGTTGACGAATTACGCGGCGGGTCTTTTTTGTTAATAATTGACTTGCCTTTTAAGGAAGTAATTGTATCTGAAGATTTAAGGCGCTGCGTTCTGCGTTATACCGTTCAGAAAAACTATTATAATGGAATACATCGACGAGAACATGTGATTGCTATTTGGGAAATTGCGGCAGATGGTAAGCTTTGTAGACTTCATGAAGTTGCTCATCAGTTTGCATAACATAATAGGAATTAACATGAAATATATTTTATTAGCAGTATCTTGTTTGTTTTTACCGAGGATCCACGCATTGGAATACATAAAACAGTTTGAAAATGACAATGTCTGTGTTTCATATATTAAAATAATGGCTCAAGAAGAAATTGGATTACATTATGACCAGTATCCTCAGATGGTTAAGGCATTAGCTGGAGGAATTGTAACGCGACTTGAAGCAGATGGTTCAACTACTGAAGTTGATTTCCCCACCGGAACATGGGTTTTTCGCCCGGCTGAAACTCCTGATAAGATGCACAAAAGTGTAAATGCGACATCAAAACCGATCGAACTGATTATTGTACAGTTAAAATAAGGCTCCTACTTTATGAAAAATACCAATCTATATGCCGTTAATGTCGAAGCTGCGATCTTTAAAGATGACAAGTGGTTGCTCGGTAAGCGCAGCGAAAAAGAAGAACATGCTGCCGGTGTTTTATCGTTAATTGGTGGAAAAGTAGAAAATGCGCGAAATGACAACAATATTTTAGAAAAAACGCTCAAGCGCGAAATTATGGAAGAAGTGGGTGTTGAAATTTATGATGATGTCCATTATATAAAAAGCAGTTCATTTATGGCTGATTTTGGCGTTTGCGTTGTTGATATCGTCTTTCTTTGCCGCTATAAAGCTGGAGTGCCGAGAGTATTAGAGCCTGAAGAATTGTCATCAGTTATTTGGTTGACGATCGATGAAATAGTTGCTGATAACAATATCCCTGAATACACCAAAGAAAGTTTAAAGATTGCTGAGTGCATGCGATTAGCGCTATAGAAAAGTAACTCATGTACTTTTTCCAGCTGCATGTGTTATTTTCGCCTAAATGATCAAGAAAAGGAGTTTAGATGTGTACTGGAATTAGGCTTAAAGCGCAAAATGGGGCAGTAGTATATGCGCGCACCTTGGAATTTGCGCGTGATTTAGCTTCTAACATAATTGTGATCCCTCGCAATTATCAATTTATTGGCACATCTCCTGCAAGCAAACCAGAAGGTTTGCAGTGGCGCTCGCGCTATGCGGTTGTTGGCGCAAATGCCTTTGATATTGTTGGCATTATTGATGGTGTCAATGAGCGTGGACTTGCTGGTGGTCTTTTCTATTTTCCTGAATATGCGCAGTATCAAGTAGTTTCTCCCGATCAAGTTGCCGATTCGATTGCTCCCTGGGAGTTGATCACGTGGCTATTGAGCAATTTTGCCACGATTGATGAAGTGCGCAAGGCATTGCCAAAAATTCGGATATCTAATGCCATCTGGCCCGCATGGGGCATCACGCCACCCGTGCATGCGATTGTGCATGATGCAGCGGGCAATAGTCTGGTCATTGAATATGTTGGCGGAAATCTTGTGATGACGGACAATCCTCTGGGAGTGTTTACTAATGCGCCAACATTCGATTGGCACATTACTAATTTGAGAAATTATATTAATTTATCAGTTTTGAGTGTGCCAAAAGTACAAATTGGCGCTATCAATCTTGGTCCACTTGGTCAAGGATCGGGGCTGCTTGGCTTGCCCGGTGATTTTACCTCACCCTCTCGATTTGTTCGCGCAACCGTATTTGCGCAAGGTACAAAAGAAATCAAGAGTGAGCAAGAAGCGGTGAGCAGAGCGTTTCATATTCTTAATTTGTTTGATATTCCACTTGGTTCAGTACGTCAAAAAGAGGGCGGTGAAGTTGAATATGAATTTACGCAATGGACAAGTGCAAGCGATCTGCATAATAAACGCTATTATTATCATACCTATAATGATCGCACGCCACGTATGGTTGATTTAATGCGCATGGAAATTACCAGCGACAAACCAACAACTTTAAGCCTGGAAACAGGTAGTTAAAATATTGTTTCGATCAAACTTTTCACCACATGCTTTACATAATCAAAAACTAAATATCCTATTGCAACTATATCAGTCGTCGTGAAAATACTTGCTATCATAATTGGCAACCCTGAAATGGTGAGCCCATGAGCATGTTCAACCATCCAGGTATTTTTATCGAGGGTATAATGGTGTGCATCACCCCATGCCATATAGGTTGCTTGTCCTTCTTTCACTTCTCGGCCTTCTAATTCTTTTGGTGAAGCGATCGTGATTTTGCCGCGGTACACAAAATCTGAGAAGTTCAGGAAATATCTGCCGGAATGGCCGCCATTGGGCAGCACCGAGCCAAAAATAATAAGATATTCATTCAACGAAGCATACACGAGTCCGATGATGCCAAAAGCGCCACCCCCATTGAACAAATGGAAGTTGGGCCTTGTTGTGGTACCATATTTTTTGTTGAGTTCTTGTAAAATGAAATCAAGACGTTGTTCTTCGGGCAATTGGATAGACTGTTGCACAATGGTATTGAGATCAGCTTGTTGAAATTTTCTGGAAAATACCAAAGGGATGCAGAGTACCACACACAATATGAAAAAAATTATTAATTTTTTCGACATGACATTCTCCTTCTTGCATTTGCTCCTATTTTCTGAACAGGATTAGTTTAGTAAGGACGCAATTTTTTTGTAAGGAATTAGTGCTGTGTTGAAGAAATCTCTCATAAGAATTATTTTTTTGATGGCTAGTGGTCTGCTCCAAGATATCGAGTGTGCCATATCAATCGTTTACAACTTGCGCATTGCAGAAACAACCAAATATATCGGTGTAGACGATGTTTTGAAGCGTTCTTCGACTGCAATTGCTACGACGTTTGGTACATTTCGTAAAAAATATAATGGTACGCGGCATGAATGTGCTGGAGAGTTGTTCAGCATTATTTATGCGCAGAAAAATTTTTATGTTCGCGCAGATGCTGCAGCGGCCCTTGTGGCCTCTTTTGATAAAGGCACATTGTTTAGCCGCACGCAAGGTGATGATCTGCTCTTTTCTGGCGGGTATAGTCCAACACTATCAGACAGGATGCGCATTACTTTCTCTGGATTTTTAGGATTTCCTACCCATAAAGATACGAGTCTTGATTTTGTGCAATTTGGCTATGGCCACTACGGTCTTGGTGGTCAGGTTGATGGCTCTTACAACTATGTGGAAAATGAAAACCATTGGGTGCGCGCTGCGCTACGCCTAATTCATTTTTTTCCGCGCACTATAACTGAGAGCGTTGCTGGTATTGCCGAACCATTCCGCTATGGTCTTGGTAATGTGCTTGACGTGTTCATCGCATTTCACAGCACATTTAATGGCCATATTGCTGAAGTTGGGTATGACGGCTCGAAATTTTTCGGTGCTAGCGTACATCCTCTTTTTGATGATGCCGTAAGAAAAACCAACTATCTGCGACACAGCTTTTTTGGCATGTATAAGTATCGTTTTAAATTTGAAGAAGTAACCGTATCAATCGCTGCTGCGCTATCATGCGGATTTGATCAGTATCCCAAATTGTACGGCAATAAACGCATTGTCACGCCTTGGATTTCGGTTGGTGTAAATTTCTAAGAAAATTTGATAATTAATCTCTAATTTTTCCGCGCATTTTTTTAATATCACTTCTGCGAGATTTTGCTTTAAGACGCGATTCTTTGATTGATTTTGGAATTTTTGTTTTCATACGTTTTTTGGGAACATGCAATGCTTTGCGCACGATATGCGCTAGGTTGGCAAGTGCTGCGCGACGATTGTGATCCTGACTGCGTGATTCGCTGTTGTGAACAATCAGATCACCTTCTTCGGTCAACTTGCTTTGGAGATTTTGTACTAAGCGTTCTTTTTGTATTTCATTTAAAACCTGTGAACTTTTAATGTTCCAGCGCACGGTGACGCGCGTTTCTGTTTTATTCACATGTTGTCCACCAGCACCGCCGGATCTGCTGGTGGAGATCTCTATTTCATGCTCTGGGATCGCAATGTCATTTCTAATAGGTACATCATTTTTCATACTCTCTCCCCAAATAAATCCGTTCGTCCTGAGTGCCGCTCGTAGAGCGGTGTATCGAAGGACAGTACTAATTCTATTCTATTTCAAAAATAGCTTCAATTTCAACCGATGCTCCTCGCGGAAGTGAACTGACGCCAACGGCCGCTCTGGCATGTTTGCCGTTATCGCCAAATACCATCACGATAAGATCTGATGCACCATTAATAATTTGAGAGTGGTCCGTAAATTCTGCTGTGGCAGTTACAAAACCGGTGATTTTGACACAGCGTTTTACACGATCAAGTGATCCAATGGCGGCTTTAACCTGTGCAAGAATGTTAAGTGCGCACAAACGTGCTGCTGCTTGGCCGTCTTCCGTAGAAATAGTTTCACCAAGTTTGCCGCTGTAGTGCAACTTGCCATCGAGCATCGGCAATTGGCCCGAAATGTGCACGAGATTGTTTGAGATAACAAAGGGGACATAATTTGCAATGGGAGTAGAGACGAGCGGCAGAGTCATGCCGAGGGTGTGCAATTTTTGTTCGATCATGATATTCCTTTTTGTTTTGTTATTTTTTACTCGCAATAGGTTACTACATTTTGTCGTCCAAGAGCAAAGAGTGATTATCTAAGAAGTTTTAATGTCGACACTGACGTACCCCGATGTCACCCTGAACTCGTTTCAGGGTCCATTTTTTTACTTATGTAACCGTATTAGCTGATTTAATAGTGTTTAAATGAAAATTAAGAGCAAAATTGTGAAAAATTTACATGATTTTTTGGATCCTGAAACAAGTTCAGGATGACATCTTTTTTGAATATCAATACCTTCTTTTTTCTGCAACTAGAAATTTGTACCAAAAAAATTGCGGCATCGCTCAATCAAGCGATCGAATTCATGCTGATTGGCTGTTGGCGAATCAGTCCCCCGCAAAAAAGTAGTGCCAACGATACCATCTCCTTTGGGTGCAAAATAAATTATCTCTTCTCGGTGTCCGCCTCGCTCATCAGTCATGGTAACTTGGAAGTTAATGAGATACTGCAGTTGTTCGATTGGCTGCTGCTGCAAAGTAATCAGGTGCCCTTGCACGGGAATAATTTTGGCATCACCCGTTAGTTTTTTAGCTCCGAGACCTGCACAGTTAAAAATAATTGATTCTTCAATGTCTGCGAAATTAGCTATTTCTTGTTTGATAATCGATATTCCAAGTTCTTTGATAGTGCGCCACAGTTCTTGCATGAGAATTGTGGCATTAAGGTAAACAATCCTGTGCTCGAGCGCATCATAATTTTTGCTGTTGCCAAAATTGATGGTAACTGCTTCTGGTTGCTTGATGAGCCCTGCAGCAATGTAAGGACCAAAACCTGGATCAATCTCGCGTCCAAAATAGGCAGGTAATAATTGTGGTCCACGGTTGATAAAAGGGTGACTGCCATCAATGATCTGTAGATAAGCACTATATGATTCCATGCCCCGTGCATAAAATTGAGCAATTTCTTCTTGCGTGGAACATTTGCGTGGTCGTGGAAAAAAGAGACCTGCAGCTTTGTGCGAAGGGAGATTTTCAGTTTCTTTGGCAATAATGCGCACGCGGTGTCCCTTACGTGCCAACATGATTGCAGTGAGTAGACCATAACAACCAGCACCAATAACCGCTATGGGTTTATTTTTGTAGTGAGAATTTTGTACTACTTCGTGCTCAAATTTTCGGATTGCTTCTTGCACACAGCCAAACAGGAAAGTCCAGCCAGCGCCTCCTTGCCCATAATTATGGATTATGAGCTTATCATGAAGCTTTTGGGCATCTATCTGAAATATGCGCTCGCGGTGTGCGCGAATGCATATTATTTTTTCTTTGATGTGCTCTGCAGATAGAGCTGGAGGGGTTAATTGTACTATTCTTTGCATATTCACACATGAGTTTTTCAGATTATCGCCATAGCTTGCAGGAGGCCATCTTGCACCATGAGCTTAATCGCTTTTTCCTGTTCAAGCTTTGTAAGATATGCGCGCACTGCGGTTTGCGTAAGCACAAAAGGAATAATGTTATCGGGAATTTTATAATGTTGCATTATCTTTTGAGTGAGCAGATCTATTGAAAGTTGCTGTTGTTGTAGCGTGCTCAAAATTACTTCTTTAATTTCCAAAATTCTCATTTCATGCTGTTTGGCGACATTTGGCAAATCATAAATTACTCCACCGTGATACAGAACACAGGCATCAACTGGTAGGGACGCAAGCTTCTTGAATGATGCCAAAGTGTTTTCAATATCTGTGTAAAATAGCATTGGATGCTTATTAAATGTTTCTGTGCCAAACAACGCATCACCAGAATATAAAATATTTTCGGGTGTTATAATGCCGATGCTGCCTGGAGTGTGCCCAGGAAGAGTTACGATTTTAATTTCGGCAGAACCGATGGCAAGCTTCTGATCAGAATATGGTGCTATAACATTAGTGACACACGTTTCTTTTTGAGGAGCTATGTGTTTATGCTGCAAGCCGGCAAATGGAGCTGCGCCACCACAAAAACAACGGGGCGCTAGATTTGGATTTTCGATTAGTTCTTTTTCATCGCGCGTCGCGTATATTTTGATATCAGGGAATTTTTTTTGGAAAAAGTGGTTTCCGCCACAATGGTCCGGATGGCAGTGGGTATTGATGATGGCGGTAACCGAATGTCCCTGCGCTTGCAGTAGATCATATACATTTTTAGCATGGCCATCATCGCTGCCACTATCAATCAAAATAGTAGTGTTATCGTGCTGATAGATGCCTATAGCAAAAATGCCTGTGGCAAAATAACTATTTCCTTTGAGGGCATGCAATGAAACTTTTGACATGACTATTTTACCCGATTAATGAATTGCGATTATGGTGCCGCCAGTGAGCGTTTGCAGATCGTGTGGTTTTAAGCTAAAAACGGCGTTAGGCGTGCCAGCAGCAGCCCAGAGTTCTGAGAATTTCATGAGATCTTCATCGATAAATGTTTGAATTTTCTGTTTATGACCCATCGGTGGAATACCACCAATGGCAAATCCGGTAACTTCGCGGGTAAAATCAGCATCAGCTTTGGTAATTTTTTCGCCAAGTTGTTTTTCGATGAGCTTTTCATCGACGCGATTGGAACCGCTTGCAAGCACAAGAATCGGTTTGTTGGTGTCTTTTGTCTTAAAAATCAGTGATTTGATAATTTGCGCGACCTCGCAGCCAATCGCTTGAGCAGCTTCTTGTGCAGAACGGGTGCTTTCAGGTAGCTCGAGAACTTTAAAGTGGGAGCCTTTTTTCAATAATGCATCTTGTACTGCTTGTGCGCTTTTGCTCAATTTCTGTTCCATATGATTCCTTTAAAAGATGCTCTGATTGTTGATTATTATTCATTTACTATACCGGCAGAGAAAAAAAATGACAAAAAACAGAAAACATACTTAAACTATTTGTTCTTGCATTAAGGTATCAAATATTCTGTAACAAAGGAGATTATATGAACTCATTAAAATTTTTTCTCTATGCACTATCTAGTGTAAGCCATGTAGGCGCTGCTTCTGCTGTTTCACCTATAACAGCCATGGAAATGAAATCAATTGATAAGGTCGAACTGCATTTGCATTTGGGAGGTTCTTGGCCTTTGGCATATCTTAAGGAAGTAGCGGAACCGGCTCAATGTGTTCAATTAACCCACTTGCTTGATCAAATCGAACAGGGCGTAGAATACAAGAATGCTTTTAAAGTTTTCGATCTGCTGAGTAAGATGGTAAACACTGATAAAAAGGTTGAAGATGGCGTTGCTGCGCTTTGCAAGGAGTTAGCAGAAGATGGTGTGGTATATGCCGAAATCCGCACGGGGCTTAAGGATCTTGGTTCAGGACACGAAGGATATTTGAAGGCAGTTTTGCGAGGGATAGAACGTGGGTGTTATCAAACTCGTCTTCAGGCAACTGTTTTACTCAGTTTGCGTCGCGATACGCCTGCGCAGGTTGCTCTGCAGACCGTTGATTTGATCAGTAAATATTGCCAGCAGGGAGTAACTGGTTTAGATATTTCTGGTATTTCGGTACAAGGTGATGGCAGTAGCATAGTGCCAGCAATTAAACGAGCCCAAGAATTGGACATCCCTATAACGCTGCATATTGGTGAATCACCAGAAGAAGCAGCCGTTCAGCAAATGAAAGAATTGGAGATGATAAGACCAGCGCGAGTAGGTCATTGCGTTCACTTATGCCCAGAAGCAAAAAATTGGATAGAAATGCGCAAAATACCTATAGAGCTCTGTCTGACAAGCGCTCTTAAAGTAATGATGATATCAGAGCTCCATGAGCATCCTGCTTTAAAACTCCTCAAACAGGGGCATCCCGTTATTATTTGCACCGATGATCCTCTTATCTTTAGAACATCCCTTTCACACGAATGTGCCCAGGTAGCACAAATTGGCGGCCTGACCATGAATACTATGATTAGATTGCAGGAAAAGGCTTATAGCTATCGTTTTACGTAAAAAAGGGGTTCTTTTTAGATTGGCTGGATCTTTTGAGTCATTTTAAGAGCATTCTAGCCCTAGGAGCCTTTTTATCTCTGAAAAGGGATGCCCCTTGAACCTATTAGGAAGGGGGCTTTTGATCTAATTTCTAGTCCTGTTAATCTATTCTTAAGTGCCTGAAATAGGTATCTGATCATTGAAATGAGAGGTTATTCTTACAACTCTATTCTTCTGTTAGCTCGATATTATCAGGTTAGACAGATATCGCAGAAATAATAGGCTAAGTCGCCTATTGACAGATTGAATAATATATATAAAATTAGTAGTATATAATATGATATTTACATTATAAATAGCCATATAACAGGTATAGAGCTATTTTTTGAAATTTACAGATTATAAAATATATAGATTAACCTATATAAGCTTATTGACAAACAATAAATTTAATATATAGTTAAGATAATAAATGTTTTTTAATAACCATATAATGGAGGATGTCTCTATGAAGACACAAAAAACAATACTTAACGCTATCGCGTTAATGGTTCTCGCTGCTCCGTTTGCAGTAGTTGCAATGGATCCAGTGAACAAGGTTGCTGATAAAGCAGAAACAGCTAAAGATGCTGGTTACTTGTCATACTTATCAAAAGCAGGTAAGTTCGTCTTAAAACCTTTTGATTATGTTCGCGAAGCTGGCTTGGCTACTCTTAACTACGTTGGCAAGTGCCAACTTGGTACTGAAACGTCAATAGCTGACCGTCTTTACAACTTGGTTCCTGCATTTGTAGAAAAAAGTTACAAATCAGAATCAGGGTTCCTTAAGAACTACGGCGCAACTCTTACTAACTCAGCATTAGCTTTAGCTACAGCAGCTGGTTTAGTATACGGTTACAACGCTCTTACAGGTGAAGACAAAGGCCCAGGTGCAAACCTTGTAGACGGCAAACCACAAGATGGCAACAAAGTCAAATCAGAAGCTGAGCTTAACGCTGAAAATCTTGCGAGGGCGCAAGATGCTGCTAGAAAGTAATTAACATCTAGTATATAAAAAAAGAATGTGGGAAATTTTCCCACATTCTTTTTTTATGTTTTCTGTAACTGCATCAAATTTTGCAATCTATCTTTGTGATTAAAAATACTACGAGAGGCAGCAATGCTGGAGACTTCTAAAGAACTCAACTGTGGAATAACTGCAGGGCCAATGCCGCCATCAAGAGCAATAGTGAACGGAAAATTTTCCCTATATTTTAAATCAATAAGAACATCGATCTTTTTAAGCACTTCAGGCATAAATTTCTGGCCACTAAATCCGGGCTCTACCGACATAATTAAAATTTGGGAAATATGTTGATCAATAAAAGGCAATAATTCAAAGACGGCCGTTTTTGGATTTATAGCGAGTGAGGGAAGCCAGTTTTTTTTCCTTATATCATTAATAGATTCTGTAATTTCATTTTTTGTTTCTATATGAATACTAACAATGCTCTTTTCTTTTATTATCAATCTGTCAATCCATCTGCGGGGATTATCGGCCATGATATGAACCCATACCGGATTTTGGCTCGCGCGATCTACAGCATTGATTACCTCTGGGCTCATGGCCAAATTAGGAACAAAATGGCCATCCATGAGATCGAGGTGAAAGCCGACACAGTGGGCATCGAGGGTTTCTATTTCATGCTTTAGGTCGAGTTGATCGGCCGCCATCAGGGATGGATAAATTTTAATCATTAAATTCTTCCTTTTTTACCAGGGTTATTGAGGATTATGTTGAGCGTGGTACACTAAAGAATAGAAACTGCATGCTATTGAGTCTAGATAAAATCGGTTCAAAAAATACAGCAAATGCGTGATTTGCAGAAAACGACAACTTTTTCCGAGAAAATTATCAAAAAAACGGTAAAAAAAATAAAAATCAAACAATCGTTTTTTAGCTTATTATACGATATTTTTTTGAGAGCTGCTTAACATTTATAACATAAAAGTTGAGTGTAGCGATGTAAGGAATATGTTGAAATTTTTTAGATTTTTTCTATCCTTCTACTAGAGCAATAGTTAAATAACAGAGAAAAGTAAATGTTTTTAGATAATTATAACAATATAAGCACAAGGAGTGAGCATGATCGAGAAAATTCGTCCGCTCTATGATCGAGTTCTGGTAAAACGTTCAGAACATGAAGAAAAAACCTCGGGTGGCATCATTATACCTGATACCGCTAAGGAAAAAGCACAAATGGGTACCGTTGTAGCTGTTGGCCAGGGCCGCATTGCAAAAGATGGCGCATTGGCTCCACTGGCTGTCAAAGCTGGCGATGTAGTCTATTTTGGCAAATATGCTGGCACCGATGCAGGAAACGATTTCCTCATTATTCGTGAAGATGAAATTTTAGGTATTGTTGAGAAGTAAGAATTGTTTGGAATGTGGTTCGATACAATTTGCAAAGCAAATCACTCACCACGAACGGTATAAATAATCTCTCCGTTCGTCCTGAGTGCCGAGCAAAGCGAGGTGTATCGAAGGATATGCCGAATTAAAGATTAAGGATTATTATGTCATCAAAAAGAATTACGTTTGGCGTCGATGCACGTGAACGAATCCGCAAAGGGATCGATATTCTGGCAGACGCGGTAAAAGTAACCATGGGACCAAAAGGTCGTAACGTTGCGTTTGAAACTTCCTTTGGTTCTCCAAAAATTACCAAAGATGGTGTTACGGTTGCTAAAGAAATAGAACTGAAAGATAAATTAGAAAACATGGGCGCACAAATGGTGCGCGAAGTTGCCAGCAAAACTGCAGACATTGCAGGTGATGGCACAACCACTGCAACCGTGCTTGCACAAGCGATTTTCCGTGAAGGTAACAAATACGTTACTGCGGGTGCAAATCCAATGGAATTAAAGCGTGGTATCGACAAAGCGGTCATCGCTGTAGTTGATTGCATCAAGACCATGTCAACGCCGGTTAAAGATAAAATTGAAATTGAACAAATCGCAACCATTTCTGCAAACTCTGACACCGTGATCGGTAAGCAAATTGCAGAAGCAATGGAACGTGTTGGTCGCGATGGCGTGATCACCGTTGAAGAAGCAAAAGGTATGGAAGATGAACTGGATATCGTAGAAGGTATGCAGTTTGATCGTGGTTATTTATCACCATACTTTGTCACCAACGCTGAAAAGATGGAAGCACAGCTTAATGATGCACTCATCCTGATTTTTGACAAAAAAATCAGTAGCATGAAAACCTTGCTCCCGATTCTTGAACAAATTGCAAAACATGGCCGCTCATTGCTGATCATCGCAGAAGACATCGAAGGTGAAGCACTTGCTACTCTCGTAGTAAACCGCATTCGTGGCACCATTAATGTTGCTGCGGTCAAAGCTCCTGGCTTTGGCGATCGTCGTAAAGCAATGTTAGACGATATTGCAGTTCTTACTGGCGGCAAGTTAATTTCTGAAGAACTTGGTTTGAAGCTTGAAAGCGTTTCAATGTCCGATCTTGGTCATGCAAAACGTGTGGTGCTTACCAAAGACAACTGCACCATCATCGAAGGCCAAGGCAGCCCAGAATCGATTAAAGGTCGCATTCTGCAAATCAAGGCGCAAATTGAAAACACCACGTCTGACTATGACTGTGAAAAACTCCAAGAGCGTCTTGCAAAGATCGCTGGCGGTGTAGCAGTAATCAAAGTTGGCGCAGCTACTGAAACTGAAATGAAAGAAAAGAAATATCGCATCGAAGACGCACTCAATGCAACACGCGCTGCCGTAGAAGAAGGCATTGTGCCTGGTGGTGGCGTAGCATTATTGCGTGCACAAGCTGCATTGTCAAAACTCAATCTAGTTGGCGATGAAAAACTTGGTGCGCAAATCATCGAACGTGTTCTTGAAGAACCATTGCGTGTGATCGTTTCCAATGCTGGCTTTGAAGCCTCGGTGGTTGTGAACCGTGTAAAAGCAGAAAAAGGCAGCAAAGGATTTGATGCAAAAAATGGCGAGTATGTTGACATGATCGCTCAAGGTATCATCGATCCTGCCAAAGTTGCACGCACTGCGATTCAAAACGCTGCGTCAATTGCTGGACTTCTTCTTACCATGGAAGCCGCTATTTGCGAAATTCCTGAAGAGAAGAAAGAAGCTGCTGGTCATGCAGGCTGTGGATCACAAGGTGGCATGGGCGGCATGTACTAAATATAAACCTCCAATTCTGAGTATCGACTATAAGCCATAGCTCAGACAAAAAAATAAAAAGGCTGAGGAATTTTCCTCAGCCTTTTTTGTTGGGAAATAGCTGCGAGTTAAGTTTCAGAGTGAGAATTTCTGAAATTTTTTTCTATTACAGTTTGTTTAGGAAGAATAACAGGTATGAACAGGTGAAAACATGGATTTTCAACCCGTTTCTATAATTTACCAATTGACAATTTATAGCCATGAGATAAAATGATAAAGATAGTTAAAAATCTGCAAAATATAAGGAACCATATTATGAAGAATAAATTAATAATAGTGTTAAGCCTGTTAGCGCTACCTGCTTTTGTTGATGCGGCACCTGCACCTAAAAGCGCACCGGGTTGGAAAAGCACAGGTATTTATTCCACAGGAACAAGAATATATGACAATGGACAAACACGAGTATGTAGAGATGCTGAAAAAGTAGTTTATTTAGGCAATGAGGAAGGATATTTTTTTAGACTTAATTTAAAAAATAATAATGAATTAGATTTAAAAAGTGCTATTAAAACTGATTATTCTATGTTTACGGGCCCTTGCATGATTAACCATGGTCTTGTTGGTGCTTTTCCTTTCTGCAATAATGGCGATATCGAAAGTGACGCGATTAAAATATTTAAAGATAATCAAAAAATATTTGAAACCACAAAATACCCTTTTGGTATATGCGAATTTCCTAAAGAAAAAAGAACAGAATTTTTTGTTGATAATGAAAAGTTAAATATCGAAGCAACAGGATTGAATCAAGAAACAAGAATGGCGATTATGGAAAAAATGCAAAAGTGTATAAATCCAAAGTGGTCATTAACAGGCATGATATTTGGCTATGAAGATAAAAAAGAGTGCATAAAAAAGCTTCAAGTTGCGCTTAGTTTAAGCAAGCATAAATAATTAATAAATGGCTAGCCTTTATCAAGATTCGGGCGAGAGTATCATCGCTCCTGCCAAAGTTGCACGCACTGCGATTCAAAACGCTGCGTCAATTGCTGGACTTCTTCTTACCATGGAAGCCGCTATTTGCGAAATTCCTGAAGAGAAGAAAGAAGCTGCTGGTCATGCAGGCTG
>Ga0207124_1019_pt1 | contig 35645 bp, 27 predicted proteins | sample Alteio_BWMinHeat_37_FD_153506 | JGI IMG/M metagenome (GOLD analysis project Ga0207124, IMG submission 153506) | Enriched cells from forest soil in Barre Woods Harvard Forest LTER site, Petersham, Massachusetts, United States -... | ecosystem: Environmental > Terrestrial > Soil > Temperate forest >... | reverse complement strand
TCGCGTGTGTCGCGATTTCATCCCCAGCGGAGATGAGAGTCCCTCTCGCACGTTCAAGGGAGAGAGAGCCCTGAAGGTCGCTGAGTTCGACGTTGCCGCGCCCGTGACGAAGAGGTGAGCCTATCGCCGAAACAAACGCGGGCTTTTTCCGTTTATGAGCGTCAGCCCATTGAGGTTGCCCCTGGCGACAGCCTCATGCTGACAGCAAACCGTCGAGGACCGGAACTCCGGGCGACCAACGGAGAACTGGTCAAAGTGAGGTCCCTAGATGGTGGTGCCATTCGCCTCGAAGACGGAAGAACGCTTCCTGCGAACTATCACGAATTCACCCACGGATATGCGGTCACCGCCCATCGAAGCCAGGGCAAAACCGTAGATACCGTGATCATCTCGGCAGACGCCATGAAAAAGGAACTGTTCTATGTCGCCGCCAGCCGCGGCCGGAGCGAGATCGCTGTCGTCACCAGCGACCGCGAGCAACTTCGTGAATCCGTCGGTGTATCCACGATGCGGCAGTCTGCGATTGAACTAGCTCGAAAACAGCTATCCGCGCACACTCTGGAAATCAGGCACGATCTTCACCTTGTTCCTGGAGTGAACCCGCTCGCTGGACAGCAGATCGCAGAGCAGCATTCTTCCGTTCCAACTCACGCACCGGAACCGGAAAGGACTCCCCATGTCGGCGTGGAACATCACCTTAGTGGCCCCGGTCTTGGTCTCGGGCTTTGAGGTCTCGCCAAGCCACACCTGCACATTCCCCACATGGCGGAGAAACGAGCCGGGAGTAAGGCTTGTGTCAAGGCCGCGTTTTCTGCGCCGCGAAGCGGTCGGAGAGCCTTGACACGAGCCGCTTCCCGGCCATGCTACCTCAGTGGGGAATGCCGCTACGGGAAACACACTGGGAAGGGGCGCCCTCCAGACCTAATGGGTTAGCATGGAAACGCCAAAATGGGGATTCGTAAATTCCGCTCAACTCGTATCTCAGCCTCAGGTTGCAGTTCTCGCCGAGACACGTTAGATTCGGCGTCTATATGAGAATAACGGTCGAGTCGCTCTCAAAGCGGTACGGCGGAGTGCGCGCGCTGGACGGTGTCTCGTTCACAATCGAACCCGGACAGATACTGGCAGTCCTGGGCGTCAACGGAGCTGGAAAAACAACACTGCTTCGCTGCTTCAGCGGCGTAGTTGCGGGCTCTGGGAGCATCTCGTACGACGGTGAGAGGTTCACCCGTGGAAGCATGAACCTGCGCCGAAAGATCGCATTCCTTCCCGATTTTCCAATTGCCTTTCCGCACCACACTGTTCTGCGTCATATTGGGATGGTCCTGCGACTATATGAAGCAGACGATTCGGCTGTCGAACCACGTGTCTTAGAGCTCTTGAGGGGCTTCGATCTGTTGCCCTTGATCGACACGCCGATGTCCAAACTCTCACGCGGTCAAGCGTACAAGGCCGCACTGGCTGCTCTTTTGGCAGTTAATGCGGAGCTTCTGTTGCTGGACGAACCGTTTGCATCGGGCATGGACCCAAATGGAATCACATTTTTGAAGCGCGAGGCAAGAGCGGCAGCAGCTAGGGGCAACACGGTCCTCTATTCAACTCAGATACTCGACATCGCCGAAACTCTCTCCGACCGGCTGCTGATAATAGAGCGTGGCCAGGTTCGCTACTACGCTCCTCTGGGTGAGCTTCAGGGGGCTACCACGGGTCATGCTGGGAGCAGCGTACTTGAGCAATTATTTCAACAACTGCGGAGTACCCCACAGTGAAACTAAGCGCGCCGGCTGTCGAGCGTGGAGTCCGAGCGCAAGCTCGCAGAGAACTGCGGGAATCGCGTTTGCTCTGGAAAGAATATCGACAGCACCGAACGCGATGGTGGAGGCGAAATCGAAACTTCCGAGCTGCTCTCGGATCTGTTTACATTCTCGCGGTCTTATTTCTTGTTGCCGTACGCTCCGGCAGAGCCCTCGCGTTGTTGTGCGTTGTCGCGCTATACGCGTCTGGGACTGCGCTGTTTCGCTGCGCAAACTACTACGCGCGCGCACTTCGCGGCTACGACCGCGCTGTGCTCATCGCCTTACCTATTCTGGATGATGATTATCTGCGACACGAGTCGCGCCGTTTCTTCCGATCGTGGGTAGGTGCTTTTGCAGTCTTCGTATTGGCCTATGGCGCATATGCGATTGTTTACGGAAATCTCTGGAATGATTTGGGGGCCATACTGGTTGCAGCGGTGCTTCAAACGCTCTCCGGGCTTTCCATCGGAACGGCGGTGCTCGCCTATAGGCCGAAGTGGATTCGGACCTCAGCGATTTTTCCGTTTTACGGCTTGATGATTGTATGCCTGTATCTGCCAGAAGACGCTCTGCGGTTCCTTTGGTCTGCCACGCTGATTACACCCGCTGGATGGGTCGCCCATGGCTTTGCCGCTATGGTCGGTAGTGCGGACAGCGCCGAAAGTTTTTGGTTCATTCCGGCCTTCATCCTGTCGGCGGCTCTGCCTCTTGCGCTGCGTAGGCTTCGATTCCGACTTGCCTCCGAACTTGCATCGCCTGACAGCGCGTTCGACGCGGTCTTTGTTCCAGCTTCAAGTGACGATCAAGAACAGCCGCCAATGGCAGAACCAAGCGGAACTGGGCAACCGTGGCCGGCGGACATTCCGTTGGTTCGTGAATTGAAAGGTGCTGATTGGACCCGTTTGGGATGGATCGAGCGAATAGTCGCGGCGTCGCTGACCGACAGACAGAAAGTGGTTGCGGAATTCATGCTGGTGGATGATCTTGGCACTTGGTCTAAGAAATGGCGGACTGCGGCGATAGTGACGGGGGCAGGTGTGGCTCTCACTTTGGCTACGCCGTCACTACCGTCCTGGCTTTTCTTCTTGCCAATGGTCGTTGCTGGCTTTGTGAGTGCTCCGATCCTAGGCGGCTCATGGCCCGGCTTCAAGGGCCCCTTTGCATCCGGTTTCGTTCTTCCTGCTTATGCCTGTTTCCCCATCGGCTATGGGGAGATCTCGCGCGTGATGCTAAAGACGAATCTGATACGCGCGTCGACCTGGGCGCCTCTCGCGATCATTTATGCCGCGGGCTTGGCTCGTCGCCTTGGTTACTCGTTCGAGTATGGCAGCGGAATAGGTTTAGATGTCGTTCTCATCCTGATGGCTCTTCAGCCGGTCATCGTCGCTGGGCATTTTTCCTCCGGGTCAAACGATACAAGGCAGATCAACTGGCAACCAATACTGTTTTTTGGCTTTGCGTTGGTCCTTCTTATCATCATGCTGGTTGCGACGTTCATGATGTTCATCGTACCTACATTTCTGGTGCAAGCCGTTGCCATCGCAGCTGTATTCACAATGAGCCTGGCGGGATGGGCCGGATACAAGCTGCTTCTTGAGCGCGGGCGAATCGATCTCTTGTCACGACCGCGTCCCCAATAAAATATTTTCGATACCTTTTCCCTGCTACATGTTCCTTACATACATAGAGGGCAAAATTTCGCCTGAATCTATGGAACCACCTCGCTAAAGAGGTGGCTGGTTGAGTGCGGCCATTCCTCTGTTCCCGTGGATTCCCCAAACGTACCTAAAAGCACTTTTAGGCGCTTTAGGCACTTTAAGCAATTGTTGAGAAGTTTGTTCGAAGTCAAAAAGAAAAAAGATTCTTTGAGCGGAAGCAACAAATGCGTCTTGTACGGTTTCTATACGAATAATGTTCTCGTCCGCCCATGACGCGAAGACTAACGCCAGACGAGTAGTGAATGGGCTCGAAATCTGTCGGACGAAGTCGGACGCCAAAGCCGACCTTCAGACGACGCGGTGATTTCAGCCCGATCTCGACTCTCGCTGCAGGAGACTTTATGAGCGAGATGCACGAAGCAACGCCAGTCAGCCAGCCGTTCCCTCATTTCGAGAGGTTAGTCGATTCGCGCGAGGCGGCAGCCTTGCTGCAGATCCACCCAAAAACACTTCAACGGCTCGCCCGCAAGGGTGAGATACGCGCCATGCGGATCGGGAAATTGTGGCGCTTCCGCACATCCGATCTCGACGCGTGGGTGCATTTGAGGTTAAAGTTAGCCAGCTATCCGTACCGTCCCTAACCACGGAGGATCGTGATGAGACGGACGAGATTTCAGCAAGGCAGCCTTCAGATTGTGAAGCGTGCTCGCGGCCGAAACGCTTGGGAGTATCGATGGTACGAACTCCAGGCAGACGGCTCCCGCAAGCGACGCTGTCTGATCGTTGGTTCGGTCGAACAATTTCCGAACGAGGCGTCGGCTCAGAAGGCCGTAGCCGCACTTCGGGCAGACATCAACGCTGAGAGTCCGCGCACTAGCTTGACTCCGATCAGTGTTCAAACGCTTATCGAACACTACCGGGAAAAGGAACTAGGCACGAATTGCAGCAAAACAAGGAAGACGCAGGTCACCTATGAGGGCTATTTCAATAAGTGGATTCTACCTCGTTGGGGAAGCTATCGCGTCACCGAGGTCAAGGCAGTCGCGGTCGAGCAGTGGCTCCGGTCGCTCAAGTATGCGAATGGAAGCAAAGCCAAAGCTCGAAACATCATGAGTGCCGTGTTCAATCACGCTGTCAGGTGGGAATGGCTCGGTGTGAATCCCATACGCATGGTGCGTCAAAGCGCCAAGCGGACCAGGATGCCCATTGTGCTTTCCATCGAGCAGATTGCTGCACTGCTTCGCATCCTGAAAGAGCCTACGCGCACGATGGTATTTCTCGCCGTGTTCACGGGCCTTCGGGTTGGGGAGTTGCTAGGCCTCAAGTGGAAGGACATCGATTTTCAGAAGATGGAGGTCCATGTCATCCGCTCGATCGTCATGCAACACGTGGGCGACTGCAAAACCGAAGCCTCTCGGAAACCGGTTCCACTCGACTCGCGACTGTCGAAGGTCCTGTGGAACTGGCGACTGCTGAGTCCATACCCAATCGATGAGGACTGGGTATTTGCTAGCCCACACAGCAAAGGCAAACTGCCGTACTGGCCAGGTTCGCTCTACAAGGCGCACTTGGAACCAGCGGCCAAGGAAATCGGAATCGTGGGCCATTTCGGTTGGCATACGTTCCGGCACACGTATGCGACGCTCCTCAAGGGGAACGGCGAAGACGTGAAGGTTGTGCAAGAGCTAATGCGACACGCAAACATCTCGGTCACTCTGAACATCTATGCGCAAGCGATCACGCAAACCAAGCGAGATGCGCAGAGCCGAGTTGTGAGCTTGTTGCTCGACAAAAACGAAGAAAAACCAAGCACTGAGGCTTATCGGACGTTAACGGACGTACAAAATTCTGGAGGGGATTTGCAAGTGGTTGAGAAGGTTGGCGTCCCCGACGGGATTTGAACCCGTGTTACCGCCGTGAAAGGGCGATGTCCTAGGCCAGGCTAGACGACGGGGACGGCTGTAAGGTGGGTTGCTGAGGCAACACTTGATCGTAACAAGCCAGTGTAGCCCTGTCAAAACGCTCGCGAGCATTTAAAATTAAAAGCATGGTGCGGGGATTTTCTACTCCCAGAGCGCTCGAGGTAAATCGTGGCTGATCCAGTCTATCTGAGTCTTTGGTTCCGTGATTTTTCCGGGCCCGAGATGTTGCCACACGCTTTCACCGTCTTGCAGCAGTTCCCTTTCTCGGCCCAACGGCCGGGCGTCAGCTATTTTGCCGTGCATCCTGTTTCCTGGAGCGAGGCCACTGTGTTGGAGCGCCGCTTTCCCGGCGGCATTGATGCCGGGCAGGCCACTCTGATCGCCGCTGAATTAATTCACGATGATTACGCTTATGTTTTCGAAGCGCACTGGGATTTATGGACGCCGGACCCTTCCACTGGAAACTGGGTGCTGGAACCTGCGCCCGTAAAATTCATCGTGCAGGGCGAACAGTTCGACGACGGAGCCTACCAACAGACGGGTCACATTGAAGTGGACTTCGGTTTGGATTCGTATTTTCTGCAGCCCGAGACTGCTCTCAGCGAACAGACTCGCGACAAGATTCGCGAGAACGTGGCGAAGCTGGTGCAATTTTCGGTGAACGTGGAAAAGACTAGCGGAAGCAGTTCACGATTGCTCTGGTCGGAATCAGAAGAGAGTCTGGCGCAGAAGTTGATCGCACGCCTTCAAAGCGTTCAATAAAGACAAAGGGCACGGATGGTGATCGAGCTGCAGACTTGATCAACCACCGCTGCCCCTGCACGATCGCAATCTTATTTTGTGCGTCCGCCCTCAACCTTCAGCACGTCCGAAGCTCCAGCTTGCGCCGCCGCCAGCCGGGCCGTCAGCACGCGGAACGGAGAACAAGAAACGTAATCCATTCCCACCTGGTGGCAGAACTTGACCGACTCCGGCTCGCCACCGTGCTCGCCGCAGATCCCGACTTCCAAGTTCGGACGCGTCTTCCGGCCTCGTTCGATTCCGATCTTCACCAGTTCGCCTACACCCACCTGGTCTATGGCTGCAAACGGATCCTGTTTCAAAATCCCTTCCGCCAGATACGTCGGTAACACTTTGTTGACGTCGTCGCGCGAGAAGCCGAACGTGGTTTGCGTCAGATCGTTCGTGCCGAAGGAAAAGAATTCCGCCTCCTTGGCAATCTCATCCGCAACCAGGCAGGCGCGCGGCAACTCGATCATCGTGCCCACAAGGTAGTGCACGTGTTTCCCTTTTTCCTTGAATACTTCTTCTGCTACGCGCCGCACAATCGCGCCTTGATTCGACATCTCCTTCACGGTCGCGATCAGCGGGATCATTACCTCCGCATGGGTTTTTATGCCCAGCTTTTCGACGGCAACGGCCGCTTCAAAAATGGCCCGTGCCTGCATCTCCGTAATTTCCGGATAGGTGATCCCCAATCGGCATCCGCGATGTCCCAGCATCGGATTGAATTCGTGCAAGTCCTCCACGCGTGCCAGCAATACAGAAAGAATCTTCTTCAGGTCGCCGGCCCCTTTCACGCCGTACTCGCGATACTCCTCGACCAAACCTTTCTTGTGCTTCGCATCAGCGCTGGCCAGGCTGGCGATGTCGACCATCAGCTTCTCGCGCTTGGGCAGGAACTCGTGCAGTGGCGGATCGAGCAGGCGAATCGTCACCGGCAATCCGTCCATCGCTTTCAGCAGTCCGATAAAATCGGCGCGCTGCATGGGCAGGAGTTTCTTTAACGCTGCGCGGCGGTCTTTCTCGTTGTCCGCAAGGATCATGGCGCGCATATGAGGAATACGATCCGCAGCAAAGAACATATGCTCGGTTCGGCAAAGACCGATGCCTTCGGCGCCGAAAGTCTTAGCCTGAACCGCATCGCGCGGGATGTCGGCATTGGCGCGCACACCGATTTTCTTGAACGGCTCCGCCCAGCCCAACAGCTTCTGGAGGTCCGCATCATCGGTCGAAGGCTCCAGAGTATTTAGTTTGCCTTTAATGACGCGCCCGCTGGTTCCATCGAGTGAAACCCAGTCGCCCTCTTTGAATACCTGGCCTTTGACCCGCATCTGCCCAGCGCGCTCGTCGACTTGAATATCGCCCGCGCCCGCCACGCAGCACTTGCCCATGCCACGCGTGACTACTGCCGCGTGGCTGGTCATGCCGCCGCGGGAGGTCAAAATGCCGGCCGCGACTTCCATGCCCTGAATATCTTCGGGCGTCGTCTCGGAGCGCACCAGGATCACTGGATTTTTCTTCGCTCCATGTCCAGCCTTCTTGACTGCCTCTTCCGCCGTGAACACAATCTGCCCGACCGCCGCACCCGGCGATGCCGGCAATCCCGTCGCCAGCACCTCCACCTTCGTGCTCTTCTCATCGAGGCGCGGCACAAGAAAATCGTAAAGCTGATTCGGCTCCACGCGGAAGATCGCATCCTCTTTGGTGATCAGTCCTTCTTCGACCATCTGGATCGCGATGCGCACAGCGGCCCACCCTGTGCGTTTGCCGTTGCGAGTCTGCAGCATGTAGAGCTTGCCATCCTGAATGGTGAACTCGAAATCCTGCATATCTTTGTAATGTTTTTCCAGACGCGTGGTGATTTCGCGCAACTGGTCGTACACTGCCGGCATGATCTTGTGCAGCTCCAAAATATGCACCGGCGTGCGCACACCGGAGACCACATCTTCGCCCTGAGCGTTCATCAGAAATTCGCCGTAGAATTCCTTCGCGCCCGTCGCCGGGTTGCGCGTGAAACCGACGCCGGTGCCGCTGGTGTCGCCGAGGTTGCCATAGACCATGGCTTGCACGTTGACCGCAGTGCCGAGCATGTCGTCAATGTTGTTGATGCGGCGGTAATGCTTGGCGCGATCGTTCTGCCAGGAGCGGAACACCGCATCCCTCGCCATCACCAACTGTTCGTGGGGATCCTGCGGGAATTCGCGCTTGGTATGTTTCTTGACGACCTTCTTATATTCATCGATAACTTCCTTGAGTGCTTTTGCATCGAGATCGGTGTCAAGCTTGGTTTTCTTCTGCTTCTTCTTCGCGTCGAATACCTCGTCGAACGCGGATTTCGGAATCTCCAACACGACATTGCCGAACATCTGGATCAGTCGCCGATAAGAATCGGCGGCGAAGCGCGGATTGTTGCTGCGCTTGGCCAGTGCCTCGACGCTCTTATCGTTCAAGCCAAGATTGAGAATCGTGTCCATCATGCCCGGCATGGAAAACTTCGCGCCCGAGCGCACGCTCACCAGCAACGGGTTCTCGCCCGTCCCCAATTTCTGACCCTGTAGTGTTTCTAGCTTGGCCAGCGCCTCTTCCATCTGGCGATCGACTTCTTTTGACACATGTCCCTGCCGCATATACTCGCGACAAGCCTCCGTCTGGATGGTGAAGCCGGGAGGAACGGGCAATCCGGCGTTGGTCATCTCGGCTAGGCCAGCGCCCTTGCCGCCCAGGTCGTCTTTCATCTTGCCGTGGCCATCGGCCTTGCCGCCGCCGAAAAAGTAAACGTATTTGGTGGCCTTGTTTTTGTCCTGAACTTCATTTTCGGGGAGGGTCATTGTCGCCATGATTATTAGTCCTTTGTCGGTTTCAATTTCGTAGCGCCGGCATCCTGCCGGCAATGCTTACTTGTAAACTTGCACTATCGAGAGCGAGGAGCAGTTTCGCGCACGCCACACGCGACAAGACTCTCGGACGATCACCCTTTCCCTTCGCTCACAATCTCGGAAAAATCTGCAATCGTTGAGAATTCGGTCAACAACATCCGCAGCAACGCCAGCCGGTTTGCCCGCACCTTTTCATCTTCAACCATTACCATCACTTTGTCGAAAAACGTGTCCACGGGCTCTCTCGCGGTCGACAACAGCAAAAGAGCTTCCAGATATTCTTTCTTGCGCCGGTGCTCTTCAACTTTTTCGCTGGCGCGCTCCATGTACGCCATCAAGCTTTTTTCTTCCTCGGCGGCTTGCGGAAGATATTCAAAGTTCGCCGCAGGAGCAATACTCTTCTCCGTAGCTTGCCGCAGAATGTTCCTCATGCGTTTGCAGGCCGCACCAATCGCCTGAAACTCAGGCATGTGCATCACCTGTTTAACCGCCTCGGCTCGCGCCCGCACGTCCACCACATCGTCAGCACCCGCGGCCAGCACCGCCTTTACCACGTCGTAGCTGTAGCCGCACACATCCTTCAAATAAAACTCAAGCCGTTCGCGGAAGAAAACTCGCACACTCTCATCAAATTTCCCTGCGTCGACAAACTTCTTCTCGGCTTCTGATCCTTTATATCCAGCCCGCGCGTCCCGCATCAGAGCCGCGAGATGAAGCGGCAGCTTTTTCTCTGCGATGATTTTTACGATCCCATTGGCCTGCCGCCGCAGGGCAAACGGATCCTTCGATCCAGTCGGAACCAGTCCCAGCGAAAACATGCCTGCAATCGTATCCGCTTTGTCGCCTATGGAAAGTACAGCACCCTCGATCGAGCGCGGCACGTCATCTTCAGCGGACTCAGGTTTGTACTGGTCGTAAATCGTATCCGCGATCGCGCGCCGAGTCGCTTCCGGCAGCGAACGGTCGAGTTCCTGCACTCGAGCGTACAGACCGCCGACAATACCCTGCAGTTCAGTGAATTCCTTTACCAGTTCGGTGGTCAGGTCGGTCTTGGCCAGGCACACGGCCTTGTGAATCACCCCGGGACGTACTGCCATTCCACTCTGCTTGACGATCTCGCTCAGCCAACTGCACAAGCGTTGCACACGCTGCGTTTTCTCGTAGTAGCTGCCCAAATCCTTCTGAAAGGTAACGTGCCGCAGCAGTTCCAGGCGCTCGAGCAGCGAGCGTTTTTGATCGGTCTCCCAGAAAAAGCGCGCATCGTTGAAGCGCGCGCGGAGCACCCGCTCGTTGCCGTGGCGAATGAGCCCTTGCGGATCTCCATCGGTATTCAATACGGCCAGAAAATGCGGCAGCAGTTTGCCGCTCGAATCTTCCAGCGCAAAATATTTCTGATGATCGCGCATCACCGTGACCAGCACTTCTTCCGGCAACACCAGAAATTGCGGATCGAAGCTGCCGAGAATCGCCGACGGAAATTCGGTGAGATTCACTACGCTTTCGAGCAAGGCCTTGTCTTCGCGCCAGCGTGCGCCAGGAATCGTTCGCTTGGCCGCATCGAGAGCCTCGCGAATCTGCTGTTCCCGCTCGGCGCGCCCCAAAACCTTGGCCGCGCGCAAAGCATCGACATAGGCCGACCCGGCCCGCGGAATCGTAACCGCACCCTGAGACAGAATCCTGTGCCCGCGTGAGGCCTTCCCTGCCCGGATTCCGTCAAACTCCAGCGGAATGGTTTCATCATCGAGCATCGCCACCAGCCAACGCACTGGGCGCACAAAGCGTTCATTCTGCTTGCGCCAATACATGTTTTTGGGCCAGTAGATGGCGGCGATCTCTTTGGGCAGATTTTCCGCGAGAATTTCGGAGGCAGTGCGCCCTTTTTTTGTGACCTTGGCGGAGACGTACTCGCCTTTCGCGGTCGTGATCTTCTCCAGTTCAGCGAGGTCAACTCCCGCTTTCCGGGCGAAAGCATGTGCTGCAGGCGTAGGTTGCCCGTCTTTGAACGCGACGCTGACGGAAGGCCCATTCACCTGCTCGGTCACGTCCGGTTGTGAATCCGTCATTTCTAAGGCCATCACGGCCAAACGTCGCGGCGAGTCAAAACGTACAATCTGGTCGGCGGCTAGACGCTCGCGGCCCAGCAATGCAGCCACACGGTCCCTCAACTCCTGCGACGCCGCGTCGATCATCCGTGCCGGAATCTCTTCGCAACCGATCTCTAGTAGAAAGTCTGGCATGGCTTCAAACCTTAAGTCTCTCAAACTAGCTGACGAACAAATGTGACGCGGATCACGTCGCTTGGACCACTAGCCCACGGGCGATAATTTCTCGCGGATCGTCCGAGGCGCTTTCTCTCTGACAGGCGCAGGCTCATCGGCCTGTTCCGCAGGGGCAGATTCACTCTTCTGCTGATCCACCCAAGCCTTTGCAATCCCGACCGCCAACGCTCGTACACGCGCGATCACACCCACGCGCTCCGTCACTGAAATCGCTCCCCGCGCATCGAGGATGTTGAACAGATGCGAACACTTCAGACAAAGATCGTAGGCGGCGAGAACTGGAAAACGCTGGCGGGGACTCTGATCTTGCTTCAACGCCGTATATCTTTCGATCAGTATGGTGCACTCCGCCTCATACAGTCGGAAATGCTCCCACGTCTTCTCCACGTCGGCCATTTCGAAGTTGTAAACCGAAAACTGCAACTCATCCGCCAGTCGCACATCGCCATACTTAACTTCGTGCCCGGTCGTTTTTCCGTCAAGCGATGGCTCGCGCGCCCACACGATGTCGTAAATCGAATCCACATCCTGCAGAAACGCACCGATGCGCTCCAGTCCATACGTCAACTCAGCCGAAATCGGAAACAAGTCCAGGCCGCCGCACTGCTGGAAATAAGTGAACTGCGTGATCTCCAACCCATCCAGCATCACCTGCCAGCCCACGCCCCACGCACTGAGCGTCGGAGCCTCCCAGTTGTCTTCTTCAAACTTGATGTCGTGCTGGCGCAGGTCGATGCCGATCGCGCTTAGCGACTCCAGATACAACTCCTGCACATTCTCTGGCGGAGGCTTCAGGATCACTTGCAACTGCATGTGCTTGAACAGCCGGTTCGGATTCTCCCCATAGCGCCCGTCCGCAGGACGCCGCGAAGGCTGCACGTACGCCACCTTGTAAGGCTTCGGACCCAGCACGCGCAGAAACGTCTCTGGCGCCATCGTCCCCGCGCCCACTTCAACGTCATACGGCTGCTGCAACACGCACCCGCGCTCCGCCCAAAACGCTTGCAAGCGCAGGATGAGTTCCTGGAACGTCAGCGAATTGGAGCGGGCTACGGTCACGGATGAAGTTGTTTTGAAATCCTCACTGCCGGGAGTCAAATCGTGCAGTACGGTAGAAACGCCGCAGTTTAACCATTGATTGTACTGGAAGGGGACGGTGCCCGTCAGCCTCGCGCAAGGAAAACTACGGGCGGATTGAACCTGTAGAGTATACTTCGCGGAACCTCAAGTGCGGCTTTTGTCGGTTTCAAAGCTCTTTCTTTCGAAGTGTTTCTTTGAAAATTGATTGATTGGGGCGGAACAATGAAAACATCGAAGTCGCTCCCTGTGGGGATCGCAGCCGGGATAGCTGCGTTTTTTCTGGTGGGTATGGGCACGGGCTGTCGGAAGGCGGCAACCGTGACGGCGGCTGACTTGCCGGCATCGGTTCTTGAAATGGAGACCATCCCCCGCACGGCGGTGCGTTTGGCACGCGGTCAGTATCTGGTAGAAGGGCTGCTGCAATGTCCCTTTTGCCACTCCGATTACAATTTCGCGCAGCGTCCGGCTGTTCCTGTCGAAGGCAAGAAAGACGGAGGCCTCGACTTGGGTGACGAGGGGCTGCCCAAAGGAAATCGGATCATCGCACCCAACATCTCGTCTGATCCTGATTATGGCGCCGGAAAATGGAAGGACGCTGATTTTGTGCGCGCGCTCCGGCGGGGTATCGGCCACGATGGACGCACCCTTTTTCCTATAATGCCCTACCCGTACTTCCGCAACCTTTCCGATGAAGACTTGGCATCGGTCATTGTCTACGAGCGATCCATGGCTCCCGTGCACATCGAGCAGCCGAAGACTACCTTAACTGACGACATCAAGAAAACGTTGCAGCTGCTTGAACCGCTGGCGCACGTTCCCGAACCCGACCGTTCCGATCGTTTAGCCTACGGCAAATATCTGGTGACGGCAGGGCATTGCGACGCCTGCCATACGCCCCAGGACGAGCACGGCAATCCGATTCCAGGAATGGACTTCGCCGGCGGAGTTGACCTGTCGGGGCCATGGGGAGCCGATCCGAAGAAGATTATCTCGGTAGCTTCTCTGAATCTGACACCCGATCCTTCGGGCATTTCGTACTTCGATGAACAGATGTTCATCAATGTGATTCGCACCGGGCAGGTCAACGCTCGCCCGTTGGCCAGCATCATGCCATGGGGGTTTTTCCGGAATCTGAGCGATGCGGATTTGAAAGCTATCTTCGCTTATTTGCGAACTTTAAAGCCTGTGAAACACCGCGTGGACAATACCGAAACGGCCCGCTACTGCAAGATATGCCGCGGCAAACACGGATTTGGCGAACGGAATTGAACACGAACAGAAGATGGAAGTAGCGTTTGGAGCTTTGGAACCAGCGGATTGGAGTGCTCTATCATTCAGCGCTTCTTACTTAGTGCTCCCCCGTGTCACCTTTGTCGCCTGAATAATCTGGTCCACCTTCAACTCCTTGCCAGCTTCGCCCCCATACAGAGTCTGCGTGAATGCGTTCGGCGCAATGTCGCCAAATACTTCCTTGAAGATAACTTTCTTGCCGTTGACTTCGTAATCCTCCACCAGCGTCAACTGCGGCCCTTCCCAGTGCGCAACATTCTTAAAGCTAATACAGCCTCCCGGATTCGTGCTCTCACACCAGATCGTGCGATATCCCTGCGCCGCCTCATCCCACCAGAACACTCCCAGCCCCGTCACCTCTGCGCTCTCCCGCTTCGACCGGTACTCCTCGATCGCCGAAAACTTTCCCGGCCCCGCGCGCCACGCAATCTGTCCCTCAGCTGTAGCGCCGTTCGGCGAGCTGGCATCCGGCGCAAACTTTTCCTTGATCGTCCATGCCCCCTCAAAGGCCCGCAACAGCTTCTCCATCTGAGGACTGCCTTTCGGCTCAGCAGGAACTCGCGTCGCGGCTGCCTGTCCTTGACCCACCTGGGCCACTGCCACTCCAGCCACGGCGAATACAAGCAAGTCAATTCCAATCGCTCGAAAATATTTCATCGAAGCGCTCCTTGTCGCAAATTCCCTATCCGTCAGCCAGCCGACGCCGGCAACTTCAGCCACGCCAGCGCAAAGATCAACAACGCGGTCACCAGAAACGAAGTAGGCGCAATAAAGAAATAACGCAGAGAGACCGCAGTCATCGCGGCCAGCCAGATCGTGTTGATCTGCGCCACTCGCTTCAGCAGTCCCGTGCGCTCGCGGGCCAGAACCAGATCAAGCACTCCCAGCCCGAGCATTGCTACCACGAACAATATGCTGAACCCGCGATCGAAGTCCTCCGCGCTGCGCATCGACCCCATGAGATTAAATTTGTAGTTAGACATCAGATCGAGCAATTGCCGCTCGGTATCGTTCGCCGGAACCGGCTTCTCGAACAGCGACAGCGAGTGCACCAACCCCAGCAACACCAGCACCACCGCGCCAGTCGTGAACAGCCGCCTTCCCCATTTGTCCGTCATCTCATGATCCTCATTTGCAAGCTAGAACCCGCCCTTCTCCAGCATTCCCGCCGTCACCAGCTTCTTCTCAATGTGCCTCTGCAAAATCTGGATCAGAAACTTTCTCAGGTCCGCTCCCACCGACTTCGGCCATGGAATCTCGACAAAGCTTTCCACGGGAGCGCGAAACATCTGCGCGGCCAGCGCGCGTGACTCACTCGAAATCTCCGACGACGCCAGCCGCTTATCCTCCGGGCACATCAAGCCATCGGCGAGGGCGTGAAAATAAGCGCGGCTCCCATTCAAGCTGCGACCGCACACAATACACTCCGTCAACTCCGGCAAAAATCCAACCAGCCGCGTGAGCCACAAATCAAAATAAGTCACCGGCATCCAAATCTGTGGGCCGGTCAAAACATGCAGCACCGAAAGGGTCAGACGGAAGATGGCGTCGTTGGCTTCACGATCTGGAAGCAGTTCGTCCAGCAGCTCGGCCACATGCGCCAACGCCACGGCGCGCGGATAGCTGACTTCGGTGGCCATCGGCGATTCCAATACTTCGCAGGCATCCAGCCGCGCCAGCTCCTGCCGCTCGCGCACGTCATAAAACGCGCGCACATAAGTCATCGGCTCCAGCGCTCCGCCAAACCTGCGTTTCGACTTCTTCGCCGACCGCGCCACGCCGCGCACCTTCCCTTCCGCACGAGTAAACAGCGTGACCAGCAAATCCGCCTCGCGCAGAGGATAAGTGCGCAAAACGATCGCCTCCGTCTCCGTCAGTGCCATAGAAGCCCAGCAAGTGGACGGTTGATTGTAAACACACCAGTGGAAACATCAAAGAATCGGGATAGACGATAGTTCGCGATGCCAATCGTGCGGCGCGATGTCGAACTTGGAGGTTCACCACCAAGAATTCAGAAGCCCCTAGGCAGTGATTCGAAAGAAAATCTGTGAAAAGATCCACGGAAACGAACTCGGTATTATCGAGAACAGCGGACATTCGGCGGGATGTCACTAAGCGAGAAGTGCCAATTCTCGACTCGATCGAATCGAGAAACTAGACCTTCTCGGCGTTGCTTGTTGGAAGACCTGCCATGCCAGCAATTTGGCACCCAAGCATAGACCGTGAGTGCTGGAAGCCTTCGAATCGCAACATCTTCGAGACCCGGAAGGACTGCTGCTTTGTAATCGCGTGCCGAAATCTTCAACCTTCGGCAACTCCCGACCGCCGAGAGGATCGCCGTGACCTAGGCCAGCCTGAGGACTATCGATTTGTACTCAGTTGTTCAGAGTGGGCCAGGCAGATGGTAATCCTCACTTGTTGCAACCATAACTTCGCCGTCAAAGTACAAAATGGGAAGATCAAAGCGCGAACGCACTCCGGAATATACTGCACCGTGATTTTCGAAGCGGAGAATACAAATTCGCTGCTGCGCCAAGGCGGCTTGCAACTCTTGGTTTCATTAGTCATCATCTGGGACAGTAGGTGGGCGCTTGTCGTTCAGGAAGTAGTCGGCTTTGAGCGGAGCAGCAATCGTGTGGAATTGGATCGGTGTCTGGCTGAAGTCGAAACAGTCGGCTAGGTCGTCAGCAGGGGCGTCCGCATAACCCAGCGAGGGCAGATTAAATGTCTCCTCAACAAACTTCAGAATGCTGCCAAAGTCATGCGTCACGTGTGATATATGCTGAGGTTTGGCATAGGGCGACACCACTATCATGGGCACGCGGAATCCGTATTCGTAGGAATTGAGAATTTGCGGCGGAGGAACGTGGTCGTACCATCCTCCCCAATCGTCCCATGTGATGATGATTGCGGTGTTGGACCAATAGCGGCTGTTCCCTATCGCATTCACAATGGAAGCGACCCACGAGGGTCCTGAGCCATCATTGCCCAGGGCATGGTCGGAATCTGCTCCATTCGGAATGACCCAACTCACATCTGCGAGGTGTCCGGTAGCAATATCATTTAGCACCGGTGCAGGGTTTTCGGCACTCGCCAGGACAACGTTGTTGATCCAATCCGACCCTGTACACGCCGTGGCGTTCGGCGGGGGAAAGTTGGGTCCACACATATGTTTGATGGCGTTGGGGGCGGTCCAGATATACCCCGCCAACGGCGTGTAGTAGCGCCAGTTGATGAATTTCTGATTGAGCAGGTCAGTGAGGGTCGCATGCTCAAAACATGGGTATTGAGCGCTCGACTCTAGGCCAGAAGGGTCAATCAGAGCAACGGTTTCACTGGGCGGGGCAAGGCATCCAGTGTTGTTTACATCGACGGGATTTTCGGCTGCGAATAGAGTGCTGCCTTCAGTTGGGGCTGAAGTCCCTGAGATGATGAATTGATGGGCTGGGAAGCTAGGGCCTTGGTTCGTCTGGAACATACGATCGGCAAAAGTGTACTGCTCAGCCAATTGAAAGTAAGGTCCAACATCCGCTGGACTCACATACTTAAATTGGGGATTCGGAGGCAGGCAATTGGGGAACTTCGCGTCGCAGTAAACGGAGATCTGGTCAGCACCATCCATCGCACACATCCCCGTGGACTTGTTAAGATGGCACATCTGCAGGAAGGCGCTGTGAGCATGAACCAAGTCATAGTGAGTAGGGTTCGGCCCATTCGTACCCAGATCGACCTGCCCTAGCCGGATCATTTGGCCTTTGGAGTTCATTCCTGTGTTCACGATATCTGCGCCGCGTGAGATTAGCACTGGATCCTGAAACAGGTTGTCAGGTGTGCGATTCTCCTGAAAAATAATCACAACGTGCGTGATTGGGGTACGCTGCGTCGAACCGCATCCGTTTTGGGTCAAAAGAAACGTGCTCGTACAAAGCAGGAAGGCGACGATAGATAATGAGACAGGGCGAGTCAAGGTAGGATCCCTCTAGCGGATGTGCAATTTGCTCCCCCTCCATGGCCCGTTATCTATAACTCTTGTCGTCGGGCCCAATGGGCAGAGAGTCATCGCTTGTTTTTTGTTTCCCTTTGTTCGAATGAGGTTGCCACGACCTCGCTCTTTGGCTGAAAAACACGGTAGGTTTCCGTTTTTGGGGGTATGATTCAGGGTCAGCCGTACTCCATTACTAGGTTCTGCGAGTTCTGTATTGGTCAAAGCTGGTTATATGATCCTCAATCTTTGACCGACCGTCGAGGTGACGATGATGAAAACTGAGAAGATCACGCGGGTCGTTGAACGTTTTTTCCCGACAGTAGACACTCGCGAGTCCCCAATCGACGAGCGTGGAATGTATGATCCCCCTCGACGCGCGGGCAGTTTTCAGCGGGAGAGAAGGTTTCCTTTGTCACTCAGCGGTCGTTTCACTCAACGGCTAACCTATCTTGCAATTCTCAGTGGACTAACGACATTCGCGCATGGTCAACTCAACTTCTCCACGCCTCCGACCTACGCTGGAAATGGAAACTTTTTTGTCGCAAATTTTAACGGTAAGCCCGGCATTCTGACCGCCGACGGAACTATCAATCTGGGGAACGGAGATGGAACCTTCAAGACTGGCACCACGGTCACGGGCACGCCTGTGGCGGTAGCGGATTTCAATGGGGACGGCAAGCCTGATGTTTTGGAGGTAGGAACTGGCACTGTGCAGGTACTCCTCGGGAATGGAGATGGTACGTTTCAAGCTACCATCGTCACGAACGTCGGCGCCAACTTGACCTTGGTTACGGCGGCCGATCTGAATGGCGACGGGAAAGCAGATGTGGCGGGTATTTTCAACAATAACCTCTATATTTTTCTGAGCAATGGGGATGGCACCTTTGGAACTGGCACCCCTTACAGTTTGGGAACCAATTCCCCCGGCATAATTCTGTTTGCCGACTTCAACGGCGATGGTAAGACCGACATTTTGCTGGTTCCTACTTTCGGTACGGGCCCGGAAGTCGTCTTGCTGGGGAACGGAGACGGAACTTTTCAACCGGCTCTTATCACGTCAGTCGGCCTGCCTAATTCGGCAGTTTCGGTAGTCGTGGGCGACTTCAACGGAGATGGAAAGCTCGACCTTGCGACTGGAGTGGTGGTGACCGGCGCGGGGAACACCCAAGTCTCAACGGTCCTGCTGCAGCTAGGTAATGGCGATGGTACGTTCCAGTCGCCGACAACGGCTTTCACAGGCCCGTTTGGCTGGGGAGGCCTAATAGCGACGCTAGGCCTCGCAGCGGCCGATGTGAATGGGGATGGAAAGCTGGACCTTGTCTTATCCGGGACCTTAATTGCAGTTTACCTGGGAAATGGTGACGGTACTTTTTCAGCTAATCCAAATTACTACGAACCCCTTGGCTTCGGCGGCACGCAAGTTGCTATCGCTGATTTTAACCTGGATGGGAAACTTGATATTGCGACCGACTCAGAAATCCTGCTGGGCAATGGCAACGGCAGATTTCAGGGACCCCCGACTGTTTTGCTGCCCAGTGCAGGCGCCGGGGCAGTAACCGGAAAGTTCGTCACGAATGGCGCTCCAGGGGTGGCAGTGATCTCCAGTTCACTATTTATTCTGACGAACGACGGAACTGGGTTCCTGACCTTGGCAAATACCTATACTCTGCCGCAGCCGCCACTAGGGATCGCAACCGCCGACCTGAATGGAGACGGAAAGTTGGACTTATTAGTTACGGGAAGCGACACAAATAATAATTGGAGCTACAGCGTGCTGCTCGGTAACGGGGATGGAAGCTTTCAGCCACCGGTTTTATACCAGCAAACGGTCCAAGGAGAGCCGACCCGTATCGTGATTGCGGATTTTAATAACGATCACAAGCTGGACTTTGCGGTTCCTGCCGGAAACCAACAGTTTGCCGTGCTCCTGGGGAATGGCGATGGAACTTTCGCTCCGCCTACTTACGTCTTCGATGGGGATGGGGGGGTGATTGTCAGCGCCGACTTCAATAACGACGGTAATGCTGATATCGCGGAAGCGGGAAATTCTGGTCTGGCGATCGTGCTGGGTAAAGGGGACGGTACATTCCAGAATGCAGCATTCCCCGCTAACGAGATTACTGGCAACCTCGTGACCGCCGATGTGAACGGCGACGGCAACGCTGACCTCATCGGATCTGGGGGTGGAGTCCAAGTTCTTCTGGGAGCAGGAAACGGCTCATTCACGTCGATACCCCAGACGCAATATTATGAAACTTTTTTGTATCCTATTGCTTTAGCCGATTTAAACGGCGATGGCAAGCCAGACCTCATCGGTGACTGGATTCCGGGACTCTCTGGCACCTTCCTTACCGCTTTGGGAAATGGGGATGGTACTTTTTCCAGCACCTATCAGTTCGTCCCTTACTCCTACCCACCTCACAGCTATGCTCCGGTTTTTCAGGTGGCAGATATGAATGGCGACGGCAAGCCTGATCTCATCATAGAGAGCTCGCTATCGTCCGTATTCGTGGTGATTAACTCGACCGTAACACCATCTGATTTCACCATCAGCATGGCGTCGGGAAGCTCGAGTTCGTCGACAATTTCTGCAGGGCAAAGTGCGTCATTCAATCTGCTGTTCGCGGCAAGCGGACCCTTTAGTGGAACTGTTGCTCTGACATGCAGTCTTTCACCCGCTGCTACGCCCGCTCCGACCTGCAGCGTGCCCGCATCGGTCAATGTTTCGGGCAATACTGCTACGCCGGTAATGGTAACGGTGGGTACCACTGCGGCAGGAAGTGCAACTAGCTTACCCTCCATCGGTTTCCCGCGTGGCATTGCACTGCTTGCATGGCTGCTGGTCTTAGGGGTATCTGGCATGCTGTGTGTGGGCAAGAGGCCACGATCGGCTTTCCCCGCGGCGACGATGGTTTTGGCTTTTATGAGTGTGGTGGGCTGCGGCGGCTCGTCGCCCACAACAACAACGACGGTTACAGGCTCGAAAGGAACACCAGGAACACCCGCCGGCACATATACGGCCATGATCAACGCGACTTCGGGAAGCTTGAGCCATCAGCTTACGCTGACGGTAATCGTTCAATAACAAAACATGGACGCCAGCGGATTTGTTCGTTGACTTGACGACCCCTTCGCCTTAGCCCGTAATTAGCGGGATTTCTTACCGTCGATTTAAAGAATCGGACGCTCTAAGGCAATAATTGACTTGACTCATTCAAGAGAATGAATCAAGTCAATTTTTAGCGCGCACTGACAAATCTAGGCGCAAACGATCATCGCAAAACCAAACGTCATTTTCCTAGTACTGCCAAGAAATCCCAGGATAGAGACTAGGGACGCGGTAAGCACGGTAGGCGGTATTGCCAAGAGGCGTAATGTCGAGCTTCCATACTATTTGTGGGGCGGAGGTTTGCGTAACTTCCTGCACCTCCGACGCAACGTTGTTGGATATCGGCGGAGTGGCAGCGTTCAGATCGAACTCAACATTTCCATTGTCCAGTTGATTGATGCTGCCTCCCCAGAAGCCGAAGGCGCCGGGCGCTGTCGACCAGAATAAATCAGCGACCTTGGAACCTTCGTCGAGTTGGAAGACAGTGGCGCGAGAGTAGCAAGGGGTATACGCCGGAGCTACGCCGCAGAGTGTTCCATTCGTATCCAATGGGCGACTGTTTCCGTTATCCCAGATTGCTAAGTTTGTTTGAGTACCACTTTGACTTATGAGTGACGGAAAATGCTGGAAAGAAAACCAAAGACTGGGATCGTCATCGGCCGGGACACCCCCCTGCGTCAGCTGAAAATCGCCCTGATAGCCGAGTTTCCAAAGAATGTCTCCCGTCCCGATGCCATTGTTGTAGTCGATCTTCAAGACCCAAGATTGGTGACGCATGGAAAGGAGCAGGTTCCCGTCGGATGGTAGATAGACCACGGCATTACTGTGGGTCCAGTCGGGCAAGCCGTTGAGGTGACGGTTTACGTCGAGATGGTCGAATCCATTCCATGCCCACACGGGGTTCCAGTTTTGATCTAAATCGATGAGACCATCGACGATTACAGGAGTAGGGTTGGAATACCCCGAAACATTGGGGACGTTTAGAGTGAAATTGGTGAGGACAATCAGATGGCCGTTCGGAAGGGGAACAATGTCGTGGTGATAGTATTGCGGAGCGAAATCGAAACCGGCAGCCTGCATTTTCGCAGCTAGGGCAGTGGTATCCATTTCCCGGATTGTGTTCCCCGCCAAGTCGATTTCGCGGAGAGACCAGACAGAAGGGGTCGGCTGCCCAATAACTAAGATCATGTGTCCATTTGGGAGTAGCTTAAATGGAAAGGGGTAACTCCCCGCCCCAACATCGTAGTACCAGATTGGATTGGCGTCGCGATCGGTGAAAAGTGCAGGGACACCAGGGATGGTCACCGTTATCATTTCGATTCCCGGGTTCTCAGGAGAGGTGGAGGAGGGATTCGGGCGAGTCACGGTGAGGGTGGGGAAAGGCAGGCTGGGTAACGGGCCGGTTGCGAAGGTGAGGTCGGGAGTGGTGAAAACGGCATTGTCCGAGCACTGCACTACGGACTGCATGTGATAGGTGGTGGAGGCTCGCATGCCGGCGACCAAGATGTTGGTCTGCTGCAAGGTGCGGCTTGGGGAGAACATCGGGGAAACGGGGTACCAAGCCGTAGTCCTGCCATAGGAAGTGTCGGGGCCGAACTGGACCATGGCTTGGCCGGCACATGGACTGACGACAGTTAACTGCGCGACCAGTGGGTTGGCCGTGGACTGAACATAGGCGCGGGCCGCCGGATTACTGGTTCCGCTTGTTCCGCACGCGGTTGTGAAGGCGGCTAAAGTTAAGATTGCAAATACCACGAATGGCCGTAGCGGCGCCAAATTCTTCATCTCTGATCGTCCTCCTCGGGGCAAGAAAGCTCTCCGCAGCTCGTTGTGGGCCGTCCGCAAGATCACGCAGGCTTTCTGTTTGCGCCACATGATACATCAGGAGATGAAAATTCCAAGCAATTATTTGCAGGTGACTGGCCGGTGTCCGCCGTCTGGCACCCCTTTCTCTCGCATTTCTCATCATCAGATGCCAGCTTCTCAAGGACGACGTTACCGCATTCGCGGCCGCTGCCACGCGCCGCCTGCATCGCTTCGAGAAAAGCTACACCTTGCCGAGAAACTGAAGGTTGCGTAACCTTAATGACGGTCCAGATCTAGTTCTGCGGAAGTTGAGCCGTTAGAGACTCTTTGAACCCAGGAGTTGGTAGAATCACTGGTTTGGAACTCATCCTTCTTGCAACAACAGGATTCCTAAATTGATCATGCAAAAGTCGTCGCTAGTGGCGCTGTTCGTCGTTTTCATGACAGGCGTATCTTATTCGCAAGTGCTAAGTGATCCATTATCTCAATCTCAAGGGGGTTCCCAAAATACATCCCAGGGAACGATCGATTGCTCGGATCCTTCGATGGCCGGCGCCACCGCATGCAGCGGTGCACAAGGTCAAAGGGGAAACGGTGGGCAATTAGACGAGAATCCGTCTTCGACCGTGCGCACGCCGACGTTGAACACCCCCTATGGCTTTACGCCGGACCAATACACTCCGACTAGGCCTCCGCTGAACCCTTCGCAGATCTGGCGCCCGCAAATGCCCACTCGGCCTGAAACCGAATTCGAACAGATGGTGGCAGATTCGGTAGGCAGGCCACTGCCTTTGTTTGGACAGTCACTCTTCGTGCAGGCTCCGAGCACGTTCTCGCCAGTAGATTTCATGCAGGTACCGAGTGATTACATCATCGGTCCAGGCGACGAATTGCAAATCCGGATTTGGGGACAAGTGGAAGCCAGCTTGCGCGTGATCGTCGACCGCTCGGGCCAAATCTACATCCCGCAGGTTGGACAGATCTCGGTGGCCGGCTTGCACTACGGAGACTTGGAACAACACCTGAAAGCCGAGATTTCGAAAATATTTAAGAACTTCAATGTCACCGCAAACATTGGCCGCCTTCGTTCCATTCAGGTGGTTGTTGTTGGCAATGCCCGTTATCCCGGCACCTACACCATCAGTTCGCTGAGCACCCTGGTCAATGCGATCTTCGCTTCCGGAGGCCCCACGCCGCAAGGATCATTACGCCACATTTTGGTAAAGCGTGATGGCGTCACCATTACAGATTTCGATTTCTACGATCTCTTGATCAAGGGTGACAAATCAAAAGACGTCCGCCTCTTGCCGGGGGATGTTCTCTACATTCCTCATGTTGGTCCCCTGGTCGCCATGGCAGGATCTGTGAATTCCCCCGCCATCTACGAGGCAAAAGAAAACTCCACACTTGATGACTTGGTCGAAGTTGCCGGCGGCTTGAGCACCGTCGCTGACACCAGCAAGATCACGATTGATCGCTTTGTCGACCATGAGGCGCGCAAGACCCTGGAATTTCCTTATGACAAAGAATCTCGCACGCTGCTGCTTCAGGATGGCGACATTGTTCGCGTGTTTTCGATCGTCCCGCGATTTGAGGACACCGTAACTTTGCGAGGAGAAGTTTCTAACCCCGGCCGCTATCCTTGGAAACCCGGCATGCGCATCAGTGACTTGATTCCAGACGCGCAGGCGCTGCTCTCCCGCCGTTACTGGCGCAATCGCGCAGCCATCGTGAACGGTCGAGCAACCGAGTATCCGGTCCGCCCTCCCACTCCTGCAAATAACCGCTCTACGGTAAATCAACCGCCCGCCAACGGAACCACGACTAACGGGGGCCCGGCGGCCGGCATGACCAACACGAATGTTCCGGACTCGAGCAACTCCAATCTCCAGGAAAATCTGCCTGAGGGAACCGGTTCTTCAAACTTGGGCGATGCCATCGTCGCACAGAGTCAGCAAAACCCTACTGCCAGCGACGCTTCGAAAACCGGCGCTCAGCAGCCGTCCAGCACAAACCCTATGCCGGGGGCGTCTGGATCGAATCCCAATCCGAACACGGTGAAGGATGTTGCCGAAGACGTGCGACGTTATGCTCCCGAAATCAACTGGGATTACGCGATTATTCAGCGGGTCAATCCCATCGACCTTACTTCGAAACTGATTTGGATGAGTCCCCGGAAGGCGATCCTTGAACATGATCAAGCCAGTAATCTGGAATTGCAGCCAGGCGATATCGTTACTATCTTTTCGCAACGCGATATCAGCGTGCCGCAGACGGAACGCTCGCAGTATGTAATCGTTGAGGGCGAAGTAGTGCGCCCCGGTGTCTACAAACTGGAAACGAACGAGACCCTGCGCTCGGTGTTGCAACGCGCGGGCGGTCTCACTCCCAACGCTTATGTTTACGGTTCGCAATTCACGCGCGAGTCGGCCAGAGTGGATCAACAAAGGAGTCTCGACGAACTGGCGAATTCCATGGAAGTACAGATCCGTCAGTCCGCTGTGACAGTGGCAGCCTCCACCAATCCCGGAGATTTGCCGCAAATGCTTGCGGCCCAGGAAGCGATCATCTCGCAGCTCAAGAGCGTCCGCGCGAGTGGGCGCGTTGCACTCCCGGTTAGGCCCAGAGACAAGAATCTTACCGATTTCCCCGACATGGTGATGGAGGACAGCGACCGGCTCTCAATTCCCCATACGCCTTCGACCGTCTCGGTGGTGGGTGACGTTTACAATCCCGGATCGTTTATTTATGAGACCCGCAACACGACGGGAGCCTATCTCGAGGTAGCCGGCAAAGGGAAACCCCAATCGGACATGCATCACGCTTTTGTTCTGCGCGCAAACGGCATTGTGGTTGCCGCAAACAATGTTAATGGTGTTTTCAAGGGGACCAAATTCGATCGCATCCGGCTGTATCCCGGTGACCAGATTGTGGTCCCGTATAAGCTCCCGACAGGAGCCTTTGTCCGCGGCCTTCGCGATTGGACACAGATCGCCTCGCAACTGGCCATAACGGCCGCGGCCTTGGCTATCGTTGCGCCATGATCTATGCTTCTCGGCTTTCGCAACGGTGGGGTGGTTCGCGACGGGTGTTCCCAATTGACGTGACATCACGCTGCGCGAGAACGATAATGTTTACTGTCTCTACTCCTCGCAGATGCCCATCGTCGACTACCTGTTTCTTTGAGGTTGGATCCGTGCGGTTCCGCGCCTTCATGGTTGGCATGTTACCTCGGGCCGACTTAGCTCGATCCAGGCATTTCAGGGAGAATCACCGCCCAAGCGGTAGATTCACCCTGGGAACGCGCATCCAGCAAGCGGTCTAACTCTCGCAGGACTAGTTCGGAAGAAATCTGGCGCATGCATCCGTTGGAATTGCATGGAGCGAAACTGCGGCCATCAAAACAAGGGCGGCAAGCAAATCCTTGCCCACCCCAAATGCCCACTGCGAGCGGCCTGCGTGGTATACGGGTAGCGGGATCTGTAGGCCCGAATAGCCCGATCAAACAGGTGTTGCTCAAACCGGCAAGATGTAGCGGACCAGTATCGTGGGAAATAACGGCATCACAAGCATTGCAGAAGGCAATGACCTGCGGGAGCGATAGAGTTCCGATAAGATCCGTAACCGACAGATCGTGGAAATATGAACTTACCCAACCATCTTCGGGGCCACCGATCAACACCACCTCCCAATTTCGATCTCGCAGACGCTTGGCCAGCTCCAGGTATCTCTCAATCGGCCATCGGCGCAAGTTTTCGGGGGAGCTGCGACGGATGTACTGCTCTCGAATCAATTGGCTGGCGCCGCCGGGAACAAGAGCCACTCGCGTTGGCGCAGTCTTGGGCGGAAGTGGGGATGGTGGCAGGATGTCGGGTCGGACAGGAGCAACGCTCTGCTCTCGGCAGGTATCTTCTAAACTCAACAGGATGCGCGCGAATTCATCGGTGTGATCACGCCCGGGAACCAACATAGTATTTCTTTGATGCCAGGACAGTGACACCTTACGCCGTGCCCAAACGGGCAGGGTCAACAACCTATAACGCCAGTCGTAATACAAGGTCGCGCAGAGATCGAACCGCCTGAATGCGATCTTGCTCCAGAGTCTGCAGAGCAGAATGACGCGTTGAAAAGGACTGCCCAACAACAACTCTTTGTCGTTCGTGGGCACGAGACGGATCCACGAATACGATTCCAGCAGCGGTTGAACCGCTCGACCGCAGACCCAGTGAATCTCGAAGCCCTTGTCATAGAGAGCGCGCGCAGCCGGAATTGCCATGATCACGTCCCCAATTTGGCCAAATTTTAAGATGAGGGCGGTTTTTTCGGGACCAATATCTTTCTTCGGTTTCAACTTCGTCCTATCTCCAGGAACAATCCACTAGATTGGAATAGACGGTGCTCCGGGGTGCCGTCTCGCCCTGGGTGCTTCCGACTCTGAAGTCGGACTCCGTCGGCTCAGAGCAGGTACTGATCTACGGCCTGCAGCAGTGAATCGCAAACTCGGTCAGCGAGTAGAACTGCCCGCTCACTCCCTGGCTTTTGCGTCTTATCGTCGCCCCGAATAAAAATGGAAGCCATGCCCAGATTGCACGCACCTTCGATATCGCTAATCGAATCACCAATCATCAAGCTATTCTCGGGAGTTGCATCGTGAAAGTCTCGAAAAGCTCGCTGGAAAAGACCAGGTTTCGGTTTTCTGCAATCGCAGTTACCCCCATTATCGTGGGGGCAATAATAGAACGCATCAATTCGGGTGCCGTGGTCTGCCAGGTGATGCTGCAAGCGGGAGTGCAATTCCTCAACTTCTTCACAGCTGTAGCGGCCGAGCGCGACCCCACGCTGATTGGTAACGACAATGACCCGGCGCCCGGAACGACGTAAGGAACTGATTGCCGTTTCCGCACCCGGAACAATATGGAAACTCTTCCACTGGCTGATATATTCTCCTTCGGGCGGCTTACGACCGATGACACCATCACGGTCGAGGAAGACGTAGCGAACATCTTTAAAATAGGGCGTCAAGCAAATCCGGGAGGCCAAAATTTATCAGAGTAGAGCAGCGAGTATGATAGCAAAGGTGATGATAGCAAGGGTAACAACCGGGATTCCAATTCTCTACGCATTCTATCAGCCAATTTCCTAACGATGTCAGTTTCCTTAAATTCAACCTTGGTATGCGAACCCGCGAATCGCCGAACATCTTTCCGTCCTCCAGAGGCTGCGTCCTAGGCGTTCCATGCGGCAAATCGCGAACGAAATGGCAAAAGCATGATTCGCGATTACCTGCCTTGTGATTGGGTGGATTTGAGGGTATGCGAGAGTCAAAAGGAGAAAAAGGGATTTTCACTCGATGATTCCAAATCTGCACAGGTTGGTCCAACTGGTTGAGGGAGGCTGGCGTAGTTCGCGTGTCCTAGTCATCGGCGATCTAATGATCGACCGTTATGTCTGGGGCGACGTGGAACGAATCTCTCCGGAAGCGCCGGTACCCGTGGTACGTGTGGTGCGCCGGAACGAGAGAGCGGGCGGCGCCGGCAACGTCGCCATGAACATCATCGGGTTGGGGGCCAAAACTACGCTGTTAGGCCTGGTGGGCAATGATGAGGATGGGCGAACGCTGCAGGCGCTCCTGCTCGACGCCGGCATTGAAGCAAAGACGGCAGTTGTGCTTGATCATCCGACCACGGCCAAGCTCCGGATTATTGGAGGCAAACAGCAGATGCTGCGCCTTGATACGGAGCTGGCCGATCCTTATCCTGAAGACGCCTATTCGTAGCTACTTGCGGCGGTGGACTCCTCGGTCGCTTCCGCAGACGCTGTAATCCTCTCAGATTACGCAAAGGGCGTTCTCACTGAGAAGGTGTGCCAGCATGCGATTCAAGCAGCGCGCAGTCGCCGAATTCCTGTGCTGGCGGATCCCAAACAGCGAAGCTTTGCCCGCTACCGCGGGGCAACTACCATCTGTCCAAATCTTCACGAACTCTCTCAAGCAAGCGGCACCTCGACGCAGGATCTCGACTCTGTTCTTGCCGCAGGTCAATCCATGGTTGCGGATCTGGGCTTGGAGTACATGACCGCTACAATGAGCGATAAAGGAATCGCTGTGCTGCGTAGCAACTCGGTATTTGTGGCTCCTGCCGCGGCACGACAGGTATTCGACGTATCGGGTGCAGGCGATACGGTGATGGCAACCCTAGCGCTCGCATTGTGTAGCGGAATCGAAATTGAGATAGGAGTGCAGCTGGCTAACGTCGCAGCCGGGATCGTTGTCGGTAAGATCGGGACCGTGCCGGTGAGCCGCAATGAGCTGCTCATGAGTTTGATGCCGCAAATCGAATTGCGGGCGGAAGAAAAAGTACTGGCGCTCGACGCCTTACTCGCCCGGTTATCTGCGTGGCGCTCGGTAGGCCAAAGTGTTGTCTTCACCAATGGTTGTTTTGACCTCTTGCATATTGGGCATATCACGTTGCTCGAAGCTGCGCGGCAGCAGGGCGACCGGCTCGTGGTGGCGATCAACAGCGACGCCTCGGTGCAAGGCCTGAAAGGGCCTTCGCGACCGGTGGTTGGCGAACGGGAGCGTGCCCGCATTCTAGCAGCGCTAGCCGTCGTCGACGCGGTGGTGGTGTTCGACGACCCCACACCATTGCGGTTGGTAGAAGCTTTACGTCCAGAGGTGATCGTCAAGGGCGGAGACTACTCCGAGAGTAACATTGTTGGCGCTAACGAAGTTCGATCCTGGGGAGGGCGTGTGAAAATCGTTCCCATTGTTGAGGGATTCAGCACCACAAAGCTCCTCGCGAAGGTGGACCCGCCCCAACCGCAGTGATTCACACTGGGACATCCGGGCGCACAGGAGACCACTGCTGGAACCTGCGCCTTTCACTCGCTGCACCGGGGACTTCGGCCTGCCTGCGCTGGGGACGATGGACTGCGGCACTCGGTTTCGGTCGCGGACGTCGCTACCACACTGCTGACTCTGCGGCGCTCGCGGGCCCGATGTCTAATTTCCGAGGCATCAGGATTTATCGAAGGCGCCGGACTTTCTGGAGTATTTTAGATCGGACAAGGGAAAATAGTGCTTCTCGCCGTGTGATTCCCCGAAGCAAGAGGTGGGTTCCTCTAGAAACCGAAACATAACCAAGCCCGAAACGTCGCCCCAGCAGTTGGAGCGCGCGACGAGAGTAAAGGGAGACGTGCCCATTACGCGGAGCTGCATACCACCAGGCCAACCGGTTATCTAATCGCACCTCCGAGTCGTGGACTCCCGTGCCTACGAAGATCATCAAGCGCTCAGGCGAAGTCATTCGGAGGATCTCAGAGAGAGTGGAAATTGGGTCCGGGGAATGCTCGAACACTTCAAAAGCAGAACAGAAATTGTATTTTCCTATTCGCTCCGGCTCGACATCGCAAAAGCCAAATGGATCGTAGGCATCGTAGGTCCATCCTTTCTTACGAAGCAGCATCGCCGTCATGCCGTTCCCGCCTCCATAATCCAGTGCTATTGTTGAAGCCTGATTGCCAAGCAGGAGAGATTCGACTTCCGATGCGTTCCGCCGCGGACGAATTTCAATATATTCCGGATCGACAGCAGCGTATTCGTCATTGTAGACGTGGGAGCGCCACTGGTCGGAAGTAAATCCATCGAAAAACGTTGTGAATATGAATCTGCATGTGCGACAGCACCTATAAAAAACGGGAACTCCGGCCAGCCCATCTGGATATAGAGTGGGATTGCAACACTTCTTGAAATCAACGACATCAAACAACTGCGCGTCACCTCCACAAATCTTACACGTGACTCCGGACGAACCCCTCTCAGCCGAAAGTCGATCTAATGCGTAATCTAACAGCGCTTGCAAGATTCCTCTCCCGTGACACTGTCATTTGGCCGTGGTCTCAAGATATCCTATATATCGAAAGACTCGGTAATTCCGCTTCACAACTCCGCGGGTGGAAAGATTGGGGCGAAGCGATGACGCCCGCAAACGGAGGATAACGAATGAGCCGGTCAGCTCCTGAACTCTGCTTCCCTGATCTTTGGACGAGTTGTAGTGAACTGTATTGCCAGCAGGATGGGCAGCCACAACATCGGCATAGTTACGTCTGGTACTCCAATGCACATATTCAAGATCAAAGCAAACCCTGCCCATTTGAACCATTCGTACTCTTTCGGCAGTTTAGCGAATAGCCTGATGTAAAAGCCTCCGAAAAGCAAAACGCCCACGATTCCCACATTGCTTAGCAGTGTGGCGAGGAGGCTGGAAGCACGGTTAGCGCCCAGCCCGACGCCCAAACAGTAGGTTCTAAGCAGTAGTTGCAAGGCATAGAGATCGGAAGCGGTCCGATTGATAAAGGACGAAGAGTCTCCCTTGGAGACAGTGTTCATAATGAGAGCGTCCCTGTAACCTGAAGAGAGCATCGCGAGGGCAACCGGAGTGACGAACAACAGCACCACCCACGCCAGTCTCTTCGACCTGTGAATATTGATGTACCAGGGGAGTCTAAAGGGAAAATAATTGACTAATAGCAGGGGAATAAAGAGGCACAGCGTCAACAGGGATCCGCCTGAAGCTACTAGACCGGTTGCCACCAATGAGACTATCAGGTGCATGCCCCCTCCCTTGCCGGCGAGGTACTGTGCAAGGAAGCCGACACAATACATGACTAAGAATGCCCCGGCGATGGAAGGTTCGGAAAAAGAGCCTGGATTCCTCGTTCCGCTTACTTCCCCACCAGCATCCCAGAGAGCGTACCCCGGATTGTTGAGTATCAACGAATGTGGAAAGGGAATACCCGTAACCTGACAAACGGACTGTATTGCTAGGATAAGCACGACCAAATAAAAAGCGCAAAGGTATATCCTCCGCACTTTGCTGGAGGAAACTTTGGTCGCAAGTACCGAATAAGCGACAGCTATGTGGCAGGCGAGAAAGCCTGCTTGGGCGACATTGTTTAACCCGAAGCTGAGTGGAGGGCGAATCAACAGGCCATCGTCGATTCCGACCTTGGGGTCGTAGACGGGTATTCCAGCAAAAACCGCCGGCATAACGAACGCTGACGAAATTGCGACAGTTCCAAAAAGCAAAAGCCATGCGCCTTGCGGCATGGCTTTGCCTGATCGTGCTCCGAGCAGGTAATTGATAAGCGCTCGAGTTATGAGGAACGTCGCGACTACATAATAGGGCTGAATTCCACGGTTCCCGATGTCGATCGCGGACGCCGCTTCGAAAATACTCGCGATGATCAGCAGACCGAGCAGACCGTCCTCCTTTAAGAGGAAACAGTAGGCTCCGCAGCAGAAAAAAACTACGCCGATGATGGTTGGCATTCTGTCGCCTACTTTGCTGGCCTATGCGGTATCGACATTATTGGCTATCCGCATTCCCGAAAATATCCTTCTGGTTGCGCAGCAGTGATGCGTACTCGAGATACTTCATCAAAATGGTATACCGATCCGCTCCAAGCAATCGTAAGGCTAAACGCATCATTGCGTTAACGAAACGAAGGCGAATATCCGCCTTGTTATAAGCTTTTCTGCCATATTTCTCGCTCGAGTCTTCGGAGCTTTGCAAACCCTGCTGTTTAGCCCATCGGTAAAATGGCCCCGCGGAGTCAAATGGGTTCGTTGCCGCAAATCTGTCCAGGTTAGCGGCGAATGCTGCTCTCTGCACCTTATTCACCAAGACTCCATTGTCAAAGTGACCGAAAGCATAATCGTAGCGGGAAAATTGCCTAATGCCATTGCCAACAAGGAGTTCGCGGTAATCTGCAAAGAGTTCCGCCAATTCCTGTCGCGAGATGAGATCAAACTGATCGGTATGTTTAGAGATTCTATTGCCGCCATCCACGTTTATACCGCTGAAATGAAAAAAGATCAGAGAGATTGTTCGATTGACTACCCATGAGTTTCCCGCCTTTCCGAGCGTCCTCTCATGAATGTTCCAGTATGCAACATTGCATCCGAGATGCTTGAGAACGTAAACAGATTCGAAATAACAAGGGACAAGATTGATCCATTTCTGATCCACGAACAATCCACTCCAACGTTCGTGGTACCCAAGGTTCAGACACCGGTGTTCCCACCAATCGAGGAATCGTGAGGTCTCGGCCGATTTAGAAATTGCGATAAATCCCAAATTGAAAACGCCATCTACCAGCAGCAAAACCTCTCCGTATGGTCCCTTTTCATTGGGTGAGGTGCAATGCGGCGTGAGAACGATCGAATTGGCGGCTAATGCTTCGAATACTGGTTCGAGTGGCGAACAGACCAGAATATCTGGATCGAAGTAAATAATTTGATCTGCACCATCTCGGAGAATCCTCTTGAGAAACGTCGGTTTAACATTTGTATTCAATTCGAGAATACCGTACTTGAAAGCAACCGACTCGAAATTGGGGATACCTAGATCCTCGACGAAGATCACCTCAAAATTCTCATCCGAGAAGTCGCAGCCTGCGGGCAAACGGTCGACCAGCAAAACGTAAAACTTGTGCAAGGGATGAAACACCAGGTAGGAATTGCAAAGGGTTCGCGCATAAGGAAGATAGTTTAAAGAGACAATCGTGCAGGCAGCCCGAATCATTCGACGTTACACCATTTTCCAATATCGAAATTGAAAGCCTTGCGAACCCTCGCAGGCACGCCGACCGCTACCGTGAATGGGGGGATAGTGCCCAGCACGACAGAATTGGCGCCGATCACGCAGCCCTCCCCTATTGTGGATCCAGGGGTGACGACGACTCCGTCGCCCAGCCAAACATTGCGGCCGATTAGGGTTCGCTGGACAGAATCGAGAGGCCGAAGCGACGGAGCCGTATCTGGCAACGAATGCACGCCATCAGAATACGAGCCGTGATTATGATCGGTGATCATAACTTTGCTGCCCATCAAAACGTTGTCTCCGATCTCAACCAGATGCGTGGCCGCTATATGCACGTAGTGGCTGATACGAACATGCTGACCAAAGATGATTTTGGGAGAAAAGGTCTGCTCGTTAAATCTCGTGATGGCCTCCAACCACAACCCTTCTCCCGCTGAAAAATCCTCACCCATTTCAATTGAAGACAAGCCCCGTAGAAATGCTCTGGGGCCAATCTTAATCTTCCTCACACCGAGTTTTCGGGAAAGAAAGTAGCTCCGAATAAGCTGGACGAAATGTCCAACCGAGGTCACTCCAAGAATGTATATTCCATTTGCGCGCAAGAAGCGACTCAATCGGTTCAAGGCCCACCATGCCCTCGTAAGAGCTGTTTGCTGCACCTAGGATTGTACATTCCCCGCATGCTTCGGGAAAAAAACGCTTTGGTTGGTGCTCCGATCGCACGACTCAATGATTTTTGCTCGCTCGATCAGCACCATTTCCCGGAATTCGCCAATAAAGCAGGGGGTACCCTGCTGCCTTGTCCAGTCGGTTGAGAAGGCGAACAAAAAGAACCCACAAGCCAGCCAGAAAAAGGGGGAGCACGATGACGGGGTAGGCGAAGATCCAATACCTGATGTTGTCCTTGAAAAGCGGGGTCAACACTGCTTGAGGGTTGGTTTCGTCTGCGAAGGCACTTGCGCTCTTCCTGTATAGAAGTGAAATCGAAGGCCAGAACCTTTGCACGGTCCCGTTCATCACGATGCGGCCCAAGTTTGCGGAGTTCAACCAGGTTTTGGTGATCGTAGCCAAAGTTGGTCCGAAAACCTGAAATAGCTTATAGCCACCAGTATTGTTTACCCGCATTGCAATCAGCTCTTCTCGAATGTAGAGTCCGCGAGAGAATCTGTTCAAAGCTGTATAAGTCCACCCGAGCTGCGCCAGACCTGTGCCAATCAAACTGGAAAATGCCTTTGGTCCATCTTCCAGCACCGTATCCTTATTGACAATATTACCCGTGATAAAACTAAAAAAAACGTGAATGCGTTTGACGTATGCAACCGGATCTGAGATTTCGACTGCGTCGCGTCGCGCCTTTGCAGTGCGAGGGATGTGGACCTGCCCGAATGAGTAGCTACTTACCCAAATCAGGTCGTATTCAGCAGCCTCACAATAAAAGAGAATTCTGGCAAGTCCACCAGGAACGATAAGATCGTCGTCGCTGAAAATCCAAACGTACTTTCCGCGCGCCTGCTCAAAGCATTGCAAGAAATTCGCGTCGGCCCCTATGTTCTGAGGATTGCGTATGTAGCGAACGGTAAGGCCGCGAGCCACAAAGTCTTGTACAACTAACGGGGTCTCGTCCCGGGAAGCGTTATCAGAGATAATCAACTCGACTCGCGGTTCATCTTTAAGCTCATCAGCTAGAACCGGCAGAAGCTCCCTCATGCACCAGGCGCGGTTGTAGGTTGGAATAGCAATCGTCAGCAAAGGCTTTGTGGTTTCACGGCGCCGCAGTTCCTCGGACATCAGCGTCTCGGCTCCTCAATCCGGGCATTCATTTTGATGAGATCGACCTCGTGTCTCGCCTTCACATGTTAAACATACAACCCAGGATCTTACAGCGCACGAATTCGTTCGTCGCAACGACGGAGCTGATCCCGAAAACAAACATCAGCCGTGAAACGCGGTTGCGGATTGGGCGCGCGATCAAAGAACTAATGTTTATGTACAAAATCCATCACACAAAAGTGTACGGTCGATGCTGTTCGTCACGAGAAAGGCCGTTCCAATTAAGGATGCAGGCGTTGCTCTGCAGATAGTATTTGAGCTGGTTTTTCCTTCGGCCGCTTTCAAATACGTGAGCTACGAGCAAAGCTGACTCACTATCTCCTGTGATTATGAAATCAACGGACCCCCAAATTGCCAGGCTAGTTCATTCACCGTTCAGCTTCCAAGTCGGGGTTGAGGATATGGCTCGACGACACCGTTCACCTTTATTGATGGCAGACCCGTGCTCGCTGAGATGTAGGGTACATCGTTTGCCATCACAGCATCGGGAAACTCCCAACCTGTTGCCAGTACACCTGCCCCGGAAACGGTCCCCACAGAAGAAAATCCGCCCGGTGAAACGGGAGCCAAAATATTGTTGTTGCTCACAGAATTGAAAACTACTTGTCCGATGGATCCCTGACCGATTTC
>Ga0207124_1003_pt1 | contig 36765 bp, 38 predicted proteins | sample Alteio_BWMinHeat_37_FD_153506 | JGI IMG/M metagenome (GOLD analysis project Ga0207124, IMG submission 153506) | Enriched cells from forest soil in Barre Woods Harvard Forest LTER site, Petersham, Massachusetts, United States -... | ecosystem: Environmental > Terrestrial > Soil > Temperate forest >... | reverse complement strand
CAAGTCCAAGGGTTTAGTGTGTTAGCTGCAGGATTACTCATCAGTTTAGCAGCACTAGGAACAGGTATTGGGTTCGGTTTATTAGGCGGTAAGTTTTTAGAGGGTGTGGCACGTCAACCTGAATTAGGTCCTATGTTGATGATGCGTATGTTCATTATGGCAGGTTTAGTTGACGCATTCGCCGCTATCTCCATTGTGATGGGCTTGTTGTTGTTCTTTGCAACCAATCCTTTCTTAGCAGCCGTTTTAAATGCAGCCAAACCAACAGTAGGCGGTTAAACAGCATCGAGGAATAACTGATGGATATTAATGCTACTATCATCGGCCAATTTATTACTTTTGCCATTTTGGTAGGATTCACCATGAAATATGTGTGGCCTCCTATTATCAAGGCCATACACGATAGAGAAAAGAAAATTGTTGCTGGTTTAGAAGCGGCCGAACGCAGCAAGCATGAATTAGAATTAGCAGAACACAAAGCCACCTCTATTATTCGTGAAGCGAAACAACAAGCCTCACAAATCATAGAACAAGCTAATTTACATTCTGCGCAACTGATTGAAGAAGCCAAAACACAAGCTAAACAAGAGGGTCAGCGCATCGTTGAGATGGCACAAGGTGAAATTGATTTAGAAGTGACCCAAGCACGAGAAGCGTTAAAAGAAGAATTAGCTTCCCTCATGATCAGTGGTGCGGAAAAAATTATTCAGCAAAATTTAAATGTCTCTATGCAGGACGACTTGCTGAATAAATTAGTTGCTCAGATGTGAGAATTTAATCCATGGCCAATCTTTCCAGTCAAAAACATTCGAATATTGCACGGCCTTATGCCCTGGCTGCATTTGAGTATGCTCAAAAAACCAATCAATTGGCTACCTGGAAAAAATTTCTAGAAACAGCTGCTTCTATTGCACAAGATGATAATGTAGTGCAGCTATTAGAAGATCCAGCTTTTCCATCGAAAAAGTTATTTGATCTCTTTGAAGCAATATTAGGTTCGCAAGTCGATTCAAAAAGAAAAAACTTTTTGCTTCTTCTTTCTCAAAATAAACGTTTAATGATGTTGCCAGCCATCGCTGATCTTTTTGATACCTATTACGCCACGCTAGAAAAAAATAGTATCGTACGTGTCGTAACGGCCACACCGATTAAAAAAGATTTTGAGGAAAAGCTTGCCCAAGCGTTAACAAAACGTGTTCAACAAAAGGTGACTTTGCAATGTGAAATTGACCCCGCTCTCATAGGCGGCGCAATTATTCATATTGGCGACAGAGTGATAGATGGTTCCATTGCGGGAAATTAACTCGCTTACTTGAATTTTCTTTAAGGTAATTATTATGCAAGTCAAGCAACTAAGTCCAACAGAAATCAGTGATCTTATTAAGCAACGTATCGAACATTTCGATCTCAAACCAGAAGTACGAACGGAAGGCACTATCGTCAGTGTGAAAGACGGTATTGTTCGTTTGTATGGTCTTGCTGATGTGATGCAAGGGGAAATGATAGAGTTTACGGAACATACGTATGGTCTCGCTTTAAACCTAGAAAGAGATTCCGTCGGTGCCGTTGTCTTAGGTCGGACAGAGCATTTATCCGAAGGCCAAACCGTTAAATGTACGGGTCGCATTTTAGAAGTGCCTATTGGGGAAGCTTTGTTAGGACGTGTTGTCGATGCACTTGGTAATCCTATTGATGGCAAAGGTCCCATTCATACCGAAAAAACCGCCCCCATTGAAAAAGTAGCGCCCGGTGTTATTTTCCGTCAACCCGTTTCTCAACCTTTGCAAACTGGCTTAAAAGCAATTGATGCGATGGTGCCTGTTGGACGTGGTCAGCGTGAATTAATTATTGGTGATAGGCAAACGGGTAAAACTGCTATCGCAATCGATGCGATCATCAATCAGCGTGATACCGGTGTTAAATGTATTTACGTTGCGATCGGACAGAAAGCTTCTTCCGTTGCAGCGGTCGTCCGTAAGTTAGAAGAACATAACGCTTTAAAACACACTATCATTGTTGCAGCAACAGCTGCTGATCCTGCCGCTATGCAATATATTGCACCTTATGCTGGCTGCTCTATGGGTGAATATTTCCGTGACAAAGGCGAAGATGCCTTAATTATTTATGACGATCTCACCAAACAAGCGTGGGCGTATCGTCAAATTTCCTTATTGCTGCGTCGTCCACCAGGTCGCGAAGCCTATCCTGGCGACATCTTTTATTTACATTCTCGTTTGCTTGAACGTGCTTCTCGCGTGAATACCACTTACGTAGAAAAAATGACGGAAGGCAAAGTGAAAGGCAAAACCGGTTCTTTAACAGCATTACCTGTTATTGAAACGCAAGCGGGAGACGTTTCTGCATTTGTCTCCACTAACGTTATTTCTATCACAGATGGTCAAATCTTTTTAGAAACAGACTTATTTAATTCAGGGATTCGTCCCGCTATTAATGCTGGCTTGTCTGTATCGCGTGTGGGTGGTGCAGCACAAACAAAAATCATGAAAAAATTAGCCGGTGGTATTCGTATTGGACAAGCACAATACCGTGAATTAGCCGCGTTTTCTCAATTTTTATCGGACTTAGATGAAGCAACACGTAAACAGTTAGAACGTGGTCAGCGCATTACTGAAGTCATGAAGCAAAAACAATATATCCCACTTTCAGTCGCAGAAATGGGCACTATTTTATTTGCTGCTGATCAAGGTTATTTAGATGATGTACCTGTCAATCGCATTGCGATGTTTGAACAAGAATTAAATAGCTATTTAAATATGAATTATCGCGATTTCATGGAACGCATCAATGAAACCGGTGAATATAACGATGAAGTGATTCGTACTTTGCGCACTATCCTAGAATCCTTCAAAGCAAATCAGTCCTGGGACTAATCACTAGCGTTTGAGGAAAGCAGTATGTCTATTGCTAAAGAAGTACGTATAAAAATTGCGAGCATTAAAAGTACGCAGAAAATTACCAAGGCGATGGAAATGGTCGCTGCCAGTAAAATGCGTAAAACCCAAGATCGCATGCAGCGTGCTTTACCTTATGCTAAAAAAATCTTAAACGTGATCAGTCATGTTGCTAAAAGCCATTCCGAATATACTCATCCTTACATGGAAAAACGTGACATCAAACGAATTGGTTATATTGTTATTACAACGGATAGAGGTCTTTGTGGTGGTCTAAACAACAACCTTTTAAAAGCCACCATTAAAGAAATCAAACAGCAAATGGATAAAGGCATAGAAGTCGATCTTTGTTTGATAGGCAGTAAGGCAATGGGATTTTTTAAGCGCATGGGTGGCAATGTCCTTGCGCATAAACGCGATTTGGGTGATGCACCAACGATTACAGATTTAGTGGGCGTAGTTAAGGTGATGCTAGATGCTTATCTAGAAAAAAGGATTGATGCTTTATATCTTTGCTCAAATGAATTCGTGAGCACCATGCGTCAAGAACCTAGAATTCAGCAAATCCTGCCACTCATTCCCTCTGAAAATACGCAATTGCAAAGTCATTGGGATTATATCTATGAGCCTGATAATGCACCTGAATTGCTAGATAAATTATTAACACGTTACATTGAGGCACAAGTGTATCGTGGCGTCATTGAAAATATAGCCAGCGAACAAGCAGCGCGTATGTTAGCCATGCGAAATGCAACGGATAATGCTGCTGAATTGATTGCAACATTACAATTAATTTATAACAAAGCACGTCAAGCTGCGATCACTCGTGAATTGTCTGAGATTGTGGCTGGAGCGTCTGTCATTTAATTTTAATCATAGCGTGAAGTTATTTTGTGTTGGTAGCCGAGGTGAACTCTAAATGAATCAAGATAAACAAGGTAAAATAGTTGAAATTATTGGTGCGGTAGTCGATGTCGAATTCCCTCATGAAAACGTACCGCGCATTTATGATGCATTAATGGTACCTGAAGAAAACCTCGTGCTTGAGGTACAACAACAAATTGGTGATGGCGTTGTGAGAACAATTGCCATGGGTAGAACAGATGGTTTACGCCGTGGCTTACAAGCCACTAACACCGGTAAGCCGATTACGGTGCCTGTGGGCAAACCCACGTTAGGTCGCATCATGAATGTGTTAGGTGAACCTATTGATGAAGCCGGTCCTATCAAAACCGATCAATATTTACCTATTCATAGACCAGCCCCTTCCTTTGCAGAACAAGCGCCCTCACAAGAATTATTAGAAACCGGTATCAAAGTCATCGATTTAATTTGTCCGTTTGCAAAAGGTGGCAAAGTTGGTCTCTTTGGCGGTGCAGGTGTGGGTAAAACCGTTAACATGTTAGAACTGATTCGAAACATTGCCATTGAGCATAGCGGTTACTCGGTCTTCACGGGTGTGGGTGAACGTACACGTGAAGGAAATGACTTCTACTTAGAAATGAAAGAATCTCAAGTATTGGATAAAGTGGCTTTGGTCTATGGTCAGATGAATGAACCACCAGGCAATCGTTTACGCGTAGGCTTAACTGGTTTAACCATTGCAGAAAGCTTCCGTGATGAAGGCAAAGATGTCTTATTATTTGTAGATAATATTTTCCGTTACACTTTATCAGGTGTAGAAGTGTCTGCATTGCTGGGTCGTATTCCTTCTGCTGTGGGTTATCAACCTACCTTGGCTGAAGAAATGGGCGTCTTGCAAGAACGTATTACCTCAACCAAAACAGGCTCTATTACTTCTGTACAAGCCGTATATGTTCCTGCAGACGATTTAACCGATCCATCTCCTGCTACAACGTTTGCTCACTTAGATGCCACTGTTGTTTTATCACGTCAAATTGCCGAGTTAGGCATTTATCCTGCAATCGATCCATTGGATTCAACGAGTCGTCAGCTCGATCCATTAGTGGTAGGCCAAGAACATTACGACATAGCGCGCGGTGTGCAACAAACCTTACAACGTTACAGAGAATTAAAAGACATTATTGCCATTTTAGGTATGGATGAATTATCCGAAGAAGACAAACAAATTGTGGGTCGCGCACGACGCATACAACGCTTTCTCTCACAACCGTTCTTTGTCGCAGAAGTTTTTACCGGGACACCAGGTCGCTACGTTTCTACCAAAGAAACCATTCGCGGCTTTAAAGGCATCCTAAATGGTGAATATGATCACTTACCAGAACAGGCTTTCTACATGGTTGGTTCAATTGATGAAGCTGTGGAAAAGGCAAAAACATTATGACCGCTGCTACCCTTCATCTAGATATAGTGAGCGCTGAACAACAAATTTTTTCTGGTGAAGTAGAAATGATTTTTGTGACAGGCGAAATGGGTGAATTAGGTATAGCCCCAGGCCATTCACAACTCTTAACAACCTTGCGACCGGGATATGTCAGAACAATCGCGTCTAATCGAGAAGAAGAAGTATTCTATATTTCGGGTGGTATGTTAGAAGTGCAACCCTACATTGTTTCTGTCTTAGCAGATACCGCCATGCGCGCAGCCGATATCGATGAAACTGCAGCGCTCTTAGCCAAAGAAAATGCAGAAAAAGCGCTCTCTGGCAAAATAGCCGCTATCGATATTGCTAAAGCAACCGCTGAATTAGCAGAGATAACAGCACAAATTCGTGCCGTTCAGCATTTAAAGAAGCGAGCAGGAGTCAAATAATCTGTCAGTTCCTGCTTGTGACCTTACGCGATGGGGAGTTTTCAGCGGGGAGAAGCGCGATTCTTCCCGCTGAGCTTGTCCCGTTAGGCTTTTAACCGGGAGGCAAGCACAAGTTTTGCTTGTGCGCAGCATAGGAACAATTAAATAATCTTTTCTTAGCAGAGCAGAGAGAATCTTAAAATGATTATCAAAGAAGCGAGCAATGTGGTCAAAGCACTTAACAACCGCGCTACGCGTCCTCAACGTTTCAAGCATAAACATTTTACTGTCGCAGATAGCTTGATGCGTTATGCTGAATTTCTCGGTTACGGTGATATTCATACCAAGATAGATCGCAAAACAGGTTTAAAAGCTATTGTAGCTATTCATAATTTAAGTCGTGGCCCCGCTATTGGTGGTTGTCGTATGGCGACATATGAAACAGTCGATAAAGCCATAGAAGATGCGCTGCGTTTAGGTTATATGATGAGTTATAAAGCAGCCATCAATAATCTTCCTCATGGTGGCGCGAAAGCAGTTTTAATTAGACCTAAAGTGATTGAAGATCGCGAAGCGTATTTTGAAAAATTTGGTGAATTCATTAATGATTTAGGCGGTCGTTATATTACTGCTGTAGATAGTGGGACTAGCCCCATTGAAATGGATATCATTGCGCGACGCACGCCTTATGTGACTTGTACTTCAAAATCGGGTGGCGACAGCGATCCTTCTCCTCTCACAGCACTGGGTGTGAGACGTGCTATTCAAGCTGCGGTGAAATTCAAATTAGGCAAAGAAACCTTAGATGGTGTGCATGTTGCGATTCAAGGTGCAGGTCATGTAGGTTATTGTCTTGCAAAAGAATTAAAAACCTTAGGCGCATCCATTACCATTGCAGATGTTAATATAAAAGCGTTACAACGTTGTATTGATGATCTTGCAGTGAAAGTTTGTACGCCAGAGGAAATTTTCAGAATTAAAGCAGATGTGTTTTCACCCTGTGCCTTAGGTGCCATTTTAAATAAAGATACAATTAAAAATTTACAAGTGTCTATCGTTGCCGGCGCTGCAAATAATCAATTATCGCATCATCATTATGGCGCGTTACTGCATGAGCGCGGCATTCTTTACGCACCTGATTTTCTTATCAATTCTGGTGGTTTGATTCATGTGGCTGTTATTTATGATCATGGCGATATGAAAAAATCCATGGAACAAATTCATAATATTTATCATACGGTATATGATATTTTTGAGCGTTCTGCACATGAAAATCTGCCAACCAATACCATAGCAGAAAGAATTGCAAAAGATCGTTTATACAAAAGCTAACTGTGCGAAACACGTTCAATTGATTCAATCAGTATTAAATCATAATGATTGTATCCGTTCACGAGATAAGCGAATAAGACGCCCTTCGAGACGGCGCAAAAAACGCGCCTCCTCAGGGCGAACGGTAAAAAATATAATCGTTCGCCCTGAGGAGGCGCGTTTTTTGCGCCGTCTCGAAGGGCAGTCCTTTAGCTTGCTAAGGACGGTTACCAATGATTAACAGGGAGTTATTCAAATGCGATTCTTAGCCATTATTTTTCTTTTTTATTTTTTTTGCTCTGTCAGTTTTGCCTCCTCACCTTTTACCCTGCAAACGCAAGCTTTTAAAAATGCCGCACCACTGCCTAAGCAATATACTTGCGATGGTAAAGATATTTCTCCAGCACTAAATTGGCTGAATGCACCCGCACAAACACAATCATTTGCACTCATTTTAATTGATCCAGATGCGCCACAAGGCGCTTTTTATCATTGGGTGTTATACAACATTCCCGCTACGACGACACAATTAAGCGAAGGTTTAAAACCTTCAACAGGGATGACAACGGGCAAAAATACTTGGGGTTTAATGCAATATAAAGGACCGTGTCCGCCTCAAGGGGCAAGTCATCATTATTTATTTACATTGTATGCACTAGATCTCAAACCCACTTTAATGGAAAATATGGATGCCGCTGCTTTACTGACGACGATGCAACATCATTTTCTGGGAAAAAGTGTTTTAACAGCTATTTATAGCCATTAAATTGTTGTTTCCGTGGGAGACAAATCATGCAAAGTGCAAACATGCTTTTAACTGCTAAGCAAATTGAACAGTATGAGCGCGATGGCTTTTTGGTCATCCCTGATTTTGTTAATAGCGCACTGTGCGATTTGTTAGTGCAACGTGCTAATAACTTAATCGAACAATTCGAACCTTCCTCTATCAAAGTTTATTTTTCTGCACAAGATCAAAGCCATGCAGATAATCCGTATTTTTTGGATTCCGGAAATAAAATTCATTTCTTTTTTGAAGCAGATGCTTTAGACGAAAATGGTGATTTAAAAACAGAAAAAAAACTTTCCATTAATAAAATTGGTCATGCTTTACATGATTTAGATCCCGTTTTTAATAGTTTTAGTCGCATGCATAAGATTGCAGCCTTGGTTCAAGATTTAAAAGTGCGTGATCCACTTTTAGTCCAATCCATGTATATTTTCAAACAACCTTTTATTGGTGGCGAACTTAATTGTCATCAAGACAGCACTTATTTATATGTAGAAAAAAAACCCGTCGTTGGTTTATGGTTTGCACTTCAAGATGCCACGCTACAAAATGGCTGTTTATGGGCAATACCAGGTGGACAACACATACCACTTAAAGCGCGAGCGATACGAACAAAACAAAATAAAATGGAAATGGCAGTGTATGATACTTCCCCTTGGCCACTTGAAAAAATGATTCCGCTGGAAGTTCCCAAAGGTAGTTTAGTGGTATTGCATGGTTTGCTTCCTCATATGAGCAAAGAAAATGCTTCTGCTCAATCAAGACATGCTTATATTTTGCATGTTATGTCTAGTGAAGGTGTTTATGCTGCTAATAATTGGTTAAGAAGAGCAAGCGCAATGCCATTTCAAGGGTTCATCTAGTCTCATTATTCAAACATCCCTAAACATAGCGCTTTAACGTTATATGGGAAAGATGATATTGTCTGTCTCTTTCGTTTTTTCAGAACGTTTACGCCAAATCCCTGGTAATGAAACATTGATTATCCAACGACGGCAAGGGACTTCGACAAATCGCCACATAAGATAAGACAAAGATAATATTATTGACATAAATATAATTAATTCTTGATACGCCGTAAAATGACTGTTAAACCAAGAACTGTAAATGCCATAATAAGACAAGAAAGTGTAATGAATTAAATACATGGAATAACTTATTTCCCCCAACAAAATAAAGATGGGGAAACGTAAAATCGAACTGATTATTCCTTTTTGAAAAGCCAAAATAAAAATAAGACAGGCAAACGCTATACAAGATCCGCCTGACCACCCCACCCAAATTTCAGCGGGCGTGGGTATAGCTAACGTAGGGTCATGACCAAATAGAGTCTGGTACCAACTTGTAACCTGTCTAAGAGACATGTAAACAAAATAAAAAACGACGATTTCTAATAAGCTTGCTAAAAAAAATCCAGGCGTTTTTTGTGACATTTTATTAAATAAAAACCCAACACTCATTCCTAGAATAAATTCAAACAAACGACTAAGCGGATTAATATAGACTGCTGCCATCACATTAATAGAATCGCCTTCGATAGGAACGTGAAAATATTTGCAAGAAAAAATAATGCTTACGATCAGCAAAAAAGCGATGGCTAACTTGATATGCCACGTCTTATAAAATTTATAAATGAGTAATGGAAAACAAAGATAAAAGAAGCATTCCGTTCCTATACTCCAAGAAGGAATATTAATGAGAGCAAAATATTTATTAAGCGGAATCCAACTGCCTATCATAAAACAAGAAGTAAGAAAATGATAACGGTTGCCCCAAAATTGAACATACTGAGGGGGGATAACAACGAGTATAAGTCCAAGTGCTGCAATATGAACCGGCCAAATTCTAGCAAAACGCGATTTAAAAAAAGCTAAAACATTTTCTTTAGAAAGTTCGGGATAAACATAAACCATAATAAATCCAGACAGGACAAAAAATAATGAAACGCCTTGGCTTAAATTAAAAGAACTTAAAAATAGAGAATACTGAAGCGTGCCATTGCTGTGCATGAAGATAACCATCATAGCAGCAATAAATCTTAAAGAGGTCAGCGTATCAATTTTTCTTCCGTTTTTGATCATAATCCTTACCTGATCGTTAGATGTAAGAGAATCATTCCTTGCTGCAATTAAGCTTAATATAAAGCCTACTATTAGCTGGACATAATCATAACCTAAATTTATTTGCAAAGTTTAAAAAACTTCCAAATTAAAAAGTAAAGCTATACAATTCATAGTTCATTTAAGGACAAGATGATGATAGGGATGCTAAATAATTATGGTAAAAAACAATAAAAAAATCGATTCTCTGACAGGACTTAGATTTCTTGCTGCATTGATGATAATCCTCGATCATAGTAACGGCGCATTTTTCTCTATACCTATTTTATCTTATTTTGCTTTAAATCATGGCGTCTCTTTATTTTTCATTCTCTCAGGCTTTATTTTAACGTACGTCTATCCTGAATTACGCAAAGAAGATGTGCTTACTTTTATTCGCGCACGTATCGCTAGAATTTGGCCGGCACATATGGCTGCTTTGATTTTGGTTTGCATTGTTTTATATCAATACGTTCAATTTAGAGCAAGTGTCAAATATTTTATTATTGCCGCCAGTATGACGGGCAGTTGGATTCCCATCGAAAAATATTTTTCTACCTATAATATTGTTTCATGGAGTATAGCAACGGAGTTTTTCTTTTATCTTTGCTTTCCTCTATTAATTTATCGCTTAGCCAAAACTTGGCATTGGAAATTAATGCTGACTGCCGCACTGACTATTAGCATTATCCTTATTTGTAATGCAGTGCATTTGCCTATGACAGGCAATCCAGACGACACTGATTTAGTCAGTTGGATTTACGTTAATCCTTTATCACGTTTGTTTGAGTTCATGTTGGGTATGTGTGTCGCATTGCTTTATCATAAAATTTCAAAAAAAATGTTATTTTCATTTATTACTGCCAGTATTTTTGAAATACTCAGCTTTGCCCTACTGCTTTGGTCGCTGAGATATAACATGGGCTATGTCTTGTGGTATCAGAATCTGAATGGACATCCCTTAAGCACTGCGCAAGATTTGTGGTTTGCATGGGCCGGTGGATCTTGTCTTGCCATAGCGGTTTTTATTTTAAGTATCTCTTTTCAAAAAGGTATCATTAGTCGCATTTTGAGTTTGCCTCTTTTTGTTTTGTTAGGTGAAATCAGCTATTCCTTATATTTAGTTCATTATACTTATTTGAGTTATTACGGTGCTCACCGCGATTGGTTTAATAGTCGTATGAACATTTTTGAAATTTATGGTTTATATTGGCTGATAATTTTGGGTTCAGCTTTTATGATATGGCTTTTAATTGAAATGCCTTGCAGACGTTTTCTTACAACATTTTCATTCTCACTTTTATGGAATCGCCTCAATCTCTATGGCGGAAAATTATTATTACGTTCACGCGAATAGAGAAGAAATGATTTTGTCTCGCTCCCGCGGATAAGCGCGGGAGTGAGGCAAAAGTAAATAAAGTTGCTTTAATGCCTAGTTTTCGGCCTCATAGACGCATTATTTTTATTAATAAAAAGCGCTTTATCAAATTTTTTCTGTGCGTGTAAAAGCGGTGACCAATGCTGAGATTTGAAGTATTGTTTTCTATCGTCTTCATTTGCAAAAAAAGTATTTTTCTTATTCGGATCTATAGCCGTCAATTTTAAAGTAACGGTATCATGAAATTTCTCACTCAATCCCATTTCGTTTTTCAGCATATCGTGTATAACACTAGCAGCAAATTTAATAAATTTCACATCGACATTTTCATTATTTAAAGTTATTTTCTCGCATTGACGGGCCAACCACGCTACTGTTTTTTCAGATACTTTATTCAAAGCTTGCGACAAATATTTTTTTGCTTTTATGCTCTCAACACTAGATACATTTTTACCGTCAGCAATCAAAGCATGATGCGCTTTAGCTTTTGTTAAACAATAACCCCATTTTGTGACTTGATATAAAGTTAAATCAAAATCTTTATTCTTTTTGATATTAAACACATTATCGTTATTACGAGATTTTTCATTTATCATCTGCTTATAATTATTTTTAAGCGTTTTTTCAAAATCTTGCTTTTTAATCTCAGCACCATTAACAATGAGTAAATTTAAAATTTCGCTCTCTTTTTCCTCAATAGCAATACTTACTGGCGCCAAATGATCATAGCATCTCGCTAGTTTAAATTTAGGATCCTGCAAATCAAAATCTAAGCAAATATCTTGTTCCAAAAGATAATTTAAAACATCTAGATTTCTTTGTTTAACTGCCTCTATGATTGCAAATTGTTGCGACTCCAAATCAGAGAAAGATAAAAGTTGCTTCACCCAAGCTAATTTTCCTAATCGAGCTGCATAAGCAAGCGGTGTTAAAATCTTTTCATCCCAACTGGCTCTGTAATCATCAAAAGTAAATCTCATATCAAATTGAATAACGTTTGGGGTTAAAAATTTATTGTCACTTTGACGCATACATTCTGAAGCGTTATAAAGTAAAACGAACTCTTCTACAGAACCAGATTGTATTAAGTCAAAAAGTTTTTTTGTTAAATCATTCATGTTTTTCTCACATTTTAAATTATTATTATACGGAACAGCTCCCAACAAATTATTAAAAATTCATCTCCCGTCCAGCCCGCTAAGAACGAGCAAAATTTTTGTTAAGGTATTTTATAATATTTCTGCGATTAAAGTTTTAGCCGCTTTTGAAGCGACCTGCCAGTTTAAACGGGTTTGATATTCATCAAAAGCGGATAAACTTAAAGAAAAATATAATGCCTCATTATGCATAAGATTAATAATGTAATCACAATAATCTTGTATCGTTGCTTCCAGAGAAAATGTCATTCCATTTCTACCCTCTATCACTACTTCCGGAATACCGCCAACACAACTACTAATACATGGCACACCAAAAGCGTTTGCTTCGCTAAAGACAATACCAAAACATTCCGCTTGCGAAGGCATAAAAAACAAATGGGCTTCTTGATAATATTGTTTTAATTTAGCAATGCCTTGCGGTGTTTTTTTGGAAATAAATCCTACACACGTAACATAATCGGGCAATGTCTCAACGCTCGGTGGTATACAACCTATTATCGTTAGCTCGGTAGCATAACCATTTTCATTAAGCGCTTTTGTGACCGCTAAAACCATCTCACCGCCTTTGCGATACCAATCTTTCCCAATAAATAATAATTTAATCTTTTTTTTGGAACGAGATTGAATCATTGTTTTAACATCAGAATAACGGTGTGTGACATCAAGATTAGCGCCAAATGGCACAACTTTAATTTTTTTTTTGGAAATACCATAAAACTCCACCGCATGACGCGCTGCCCATTGCGACGAAAGAAGCAATAGCTTTGCGTTTTTAAGCGCTGCTACTGTTATCTCATGGGCATCCCATGCTGTATCTGGATGATGAAATCTAAAGTGCGGATAAAAATTGGCAAGTGCTGCATAAACAGAATCAGTCCAATAGACAATTGGGATTTTTGTCTCTAAAAAAGCGCTTGCTAAAGGGGTTAGGGAAGTGAGTATTGCATCCGCATTTTGCTGCCTTAGACTTTCTTTTAACATGGTAGAAACGTAACGTGCACGTCGTTCAAAATAATTGGGGACAAGAGACATTCTTTTGAATTTTTCCACCCATAATTGTTTTAAACGAAAAGTAAACTCTTCAAATGGGGGCAACAGGGTTTGAGGTACGCTGAGATGAATAGGATTAAGTTTTATACCGCTTGCTGTTAATCCTTTTGCTATCCAATAACTTGTGCCTGATTCGCTATCAGGATTCACATAATTTGACTCGCTAATATAGGTCACATGCATATTTTTTTCTTAAATGAATATTCCCGCAACACAATCAATTCAACCTGACATCTGTATGCATTAGCGCACAGTAGAAAACGCATTCGCCGCTGTTAACAAATCCTTAACTTCTGCATCTTCTGTTTGAGGAAAATCATCATACCAAGCGCCTACGGCATTTAAATGCTCGGGTTGAAGAGGGCAAACAAAATCATCAACCTCAAGCTTTAACCTTTTTATTATTTCTTTGTCAGCAACGGGAACGGCAATAATGATTTGTTGAGGAGAAAATTGGCGTAAAGCTTGCATAGCAGCGCGTATGCTTGCACCGGTTGCTATACCATCATCCACTAAAATAATTTTTTTATTTTTAAGGATAGGGAAGGGGCGTGTTCCGCGATAAAGTTTTTCGCGCCGCTCTAATTCGGTTTTTTCTTCTTGGATAACTGCATTAATTTGTGCTTGCGAAATATCATATTCCGCAATGATCTCTTGGTTAAAAACGCAAACACCGTTTGTCGCAAGCGCTCCCATAGCAAGTTCTTTATGTATAGGAACACCTAGTTTACGCACGATAAAAACATCTAAGGGCGCGTGTAATGCTTTGGAAATTTCGAAAGCAACAGGCACACCACCGCGAGGTAAAGCGAGAATTTGTACCGCCTCATCGTCTGCATAAACCATTAACGCTTGAGCTAAAACGAGGCCTGCTGCTTTGCGATTCAGATATTTTTGCATAGATTTTTAGATACGAGTGGCCTAATAACAAATTAAAGAATTTCAAAAATACTATAAAGGCCGCCAAGGATACCTAAAACAACGATTATTTTTGCTAAAATATTCCATAGCATCATTGAGTTTTTACCGCAACGCCACACGCATATCGATGCGAATAAGGTATAAGGAAACATAATTGCTCTAGAGAGGTTTTGTTGATATTCAGGTGAAGCGTGTGACATCTTATAAACAAGAATGCCCACAATAATCCCAATAACCAGACCAATTACAACATAGACTAACCAAAATGCTTTGGCTAATGAAGCTTGTCCTTTCCAGCTTTGTACAAATAGCGACATGTTTTTCTCCTTCCTAAGATAATTAATCTTCCTATAGCATAGGGGAAGAGGCAACTATTTACCAATACAAAAACTTGAAAAGATTTGCCCCAGCAAGTCATCCGCCGTCACTGTCCCGGTGATTTCACCAAGCGCAAGTTGCGCAAGACGCAAATCTTCTGCAGCGAGTTCGCGGTACTGACCATCTTTCAGTTGGGTCAAACATTGGGTCACATGCGTTTCAGCCTGCGCTAAAGCATGTAAATGTCTATCACGCGCTAAATAAATATTTTCTAAATGCGATTGAAATCCCGCTATCGTTTTAATGCAGTTTTTAAGCAGTTCCATTCCTTCCTGAGACTTTGCCGAAAGCGAAACAACATAATCAGTCCCCATTTGTTGAATAGTAGCCTGCTCTCCTGTTAGATCAATTTTATTACGGATAAAAATAGTTTGATGATTAGCGATCACTTCTGGCAAATCAACTTTCGAAAAAGAAAAAGCGTGATCACTGGCTTCTAGAAGATATAAAATAAGATCCGCTTGGGTCATTTCTTGATAAGCGCGCCTTATGCCTTCTTGCTCCACCACATCGTTACTAGCACGCAATCCAGCGGTATCAATAATCTGGATGGGAATATCGTCAATGAGAATATTATCTTTCAATACATCGCGCGTCGTACCCGGAATATCAGTAACTATCGCTAGCTCTTTTCCGCTCAAACAATTGAGTAAACTCGATTTTCCAACATTGGGAGCACCGACAATGACGGCTGTCAGTCCCGCACGTAATAAACTGCCTTGTTTAGCTTGTTTCTGAATAAGTGCTAAGTCTTGCAATATGACCGTTAAGGTTTCGATGATTTTACCTTCCGCTAAAAAGTCGATTTCTTCGTCACTAAAATCAATAGCAGCTTCAATATAAATTCTGAGCTGCATGACTTTGTCGCATAAACGATGCACTTCTTTAGAAAATTCACCTTGTAAAGAACGCATGGCTAAACGTGCAGCTTGTACGGATGAAGAATGGATAAGGTCGGCAATGGCTTCAGCTTGTGCTAAATCCATTTTACCATTTAAGAAAGCACGCTCAGAAAATTCACCCGGCTGCGCAAGCCTAGCGCCTAAACTGAGTATGCGTTGCAGCAATAAACCGACGACAATTCTACCGCCATGACCTTGCAGCTCTAAAGTATCTTCACCTGTGAAAGAATGAGGATGAGGAAAAAAAAGGGCTACACCTTCATCTATAACCGTACCGTTTTCATCATAAAAAGGTAGATAAGTGGCACATCGTGGGGAAAGTTTTCTACCCAATATGGCTGGCATTATCTCTTTCACTAAAGGTCCAGACACACGTACGACTGCAATACCGCCTTGTCCAGCAGGCGTTGCTTGGGCTGTTATCGTATCGCTTGTGAGTCGGTTCTGTGTCTGCATATTTGATAATGTGTTGTCAATCTGGATAAGAAAAAAGGCTCGTGCTCAACACGAACCTTTTTGGTAACGCTAAAAGCAAGAGACGACGATGATTTCATCTCTAAAATATTTGCACGCTTAACTCGTTTTCCTATTATTTGTTCCTTTGTCTAGTTTGTTCATGATGTACCATTGTTGCAAAAAGGATAAGGTATTATTGACAAACCAATACAACATTAAGCCCGCAGGAAAATTAGCAAAAAGCACGGTGAAAATAATAGGCATCAACATCATCACTTTTGCCTGCATAGGATCAGCAGGTGGTGGATTCAAGCGTTGTTGAATAAACATAGAAATGCCCATTAAAATCGGCAACACATAATAAGGATCATGCTGAGATAAATCATGTATCCATAAAATAAAAGGTGCTTGCCGCATTTGCACGCTTTCAACCAAGACCCAATACAAAGCGATAAAAACAGGAATTTGAATCAAGATAGGTAAGCAACCACTCATAGGGTTTACTTTTTCTTGACGATAAAGTTCTAGCGTTGCTTGCGTCATTTTTTGCTTGTCATCGCCATAGCGTTCTTTCAACGCTTCAACACGCGGTTGCAATTTTTTAAGCATGCTCATTGAGCGATAGCTTTTGGCGGAGAGATGATAAAAAAACAATTTGATGATGATAGTGACGAGCACAATAGACCAGCCCCAATTACCCACTACCTCATAAATCTTTTGCATCATCCAAAAAATAACGCCCGAGATAAACCAAAACCAACCATAATCTATTGTTAATTTTAAACCTGGTGCGGTACGTTCCAACTGATCGGCAATCGCAGGGCCCGCATAGAGTTTAGTTTCTAAAGAAAGACTTTGTCCTGGCGTGACATGCATTGGATCACTGATCATGCCAATTAAATAAAGCCCATTTTGTAATGCTTTAGCATAATAATGTGAAACTATTTTTGCTGGCGGTACCCAAGCGCTAATAAAATAGTGCTGAATCATCGCCGCCCAACCGCCTTCTACGGTTTGATTGAAACTTTTTTCATGCATTTCTTTGAAGGAAATTTTCGTAAATGGTTTTTGGGGAGTAGAAAGGGCAGCACCAAAATACGTTGCTAAACTAATCATGCCACTATTGCTAGGAGGTGGCACATTGGTGCGCATGAGCTGAGTATATAATTGACCTTGCCATGGCTGAGTGGATTGATTGGCGATAGCGTAATCCACTTTTATTTCATAACTCCCTTTTGCAAAATGGAACATTTTAGTTACGCGAACGCCGTCTTTATTTTGCCACGTCAGGGGAACCGCTATTTCATTTTGATTGGGGTTTAAGCTGTAATTTTTTTGAGTTGCAGTATATAAAGCTTGTGCTTGTGTGGTATCTGGACCTTCCGTACTTAACAGGCCACTTTCAGCAATGTAGCGTGTTTTATCATTATCATTAAATAAAACAAAAGGTGTTTTAGCATTTAAGGATTCGGGATATTTTAATAATTTTGTTTCTACAATGTCTCCGCCGCGTGTGTCTATACTTACTTCTAATACATCTGTTTTAACTGTTACCAGTTCTCCTTTGGTGACAGCAGAAGCAGGAACGGTATTATGCGTCGCATCCACTGGAGAAGGGATGGAGACAGGTGTGGCTTGACGGCTCACCTCAGGGGTGAAATGTCCTGTCGTAGCAAGTGGCTCAGCTTGGGTTGGGAGAGGCAAGTCTAGTTTTGGATGCTCTTTATCCCAGGCTTGAAAAAGAAAAAAACCAATAACAATAAGCGCAATGTATAAAGCAACTCGGATGTAATCTAGCATAGTTTCTAACATAATTTACTTCTGATTAGTTGAGGGAATATTCTGTATCGATTTATCACGACACGCGTGCGGCACAGGATCAAAGCCACCTGCATGCCAAGGATGACAACGTAAAACCCGTCGCACCATGAGATAAAGACCTTTTAAGACACCTTGCTCTTGAATGGCTTCAATTGCATATTGAGAACAAGAAGGTTCAAACCGGCAACAGTGACCCAATAAAGAACTGATAGCAAAACGATACAGTTGTATGAGCGCTATTAAACCAGATTGGAAGTGCTTATTAAGGTTTGCCATAACTTATCAATGCTTTCTCGCAACACTTTTTTGCCAGCTTGTTTATCTTGAGGTGCCCATTCTGAACGCATCAATACAACAATATCAAGTCCTTTCAGGGCTTCTTTATGATGTCTGAAGCTTTCGCGAACCACTCTACGCACCTTGTTTCTGCAAACAGCTTGTTTAACATAGCGTTTGGCGATGATAATGCCTAACCTGCCATGCGCTTTCTGGTTAGGTCTGCACAAAATGATTAGGTTTTTTCCAACGAATTTACAAGGTTTAGCAAATACAGACTGGAAATCATGTTTGCTGACCAGTCTGTATGGATGAGAGAACTTAAACAGCGAGTCTTGCTCGACCTTTTGCACGACGCCGACTCAATACTGCTCGCCCATTTTTAGTTGCCATACGCGCGCGAAAACCGTGCGTTCTTTTTCTTTTTAAAACACTGGGTTGAAACGTTCTTTTCATAACTTATTCTCAAAACAATTTTGCATAGGGGGCTTATGTTAGGGGCTAAGGAGCGTATTGTCAAACGAATACAAGCAGCTTTTGTCGACTCGGCCCTTATATTTCTCGGGATTGTCCTGACATTCGCCCTCAGTTTTTCTTTTTTAAGCTCTTCCCTAGTGGGAGAGGTGAAAAGCTCAACAAGGCCCACACACAGGGAAAGGTAAAAAAGAAAAACGCTTTAAGTAAAAATTAGGGCTAGGGGTAAGAACAATTGGAAACCACAGGGTAAGAGCAGAACAATGTCAGCCTGAATACCAGCTGAAGTTTACCCCAGCAGTTTTTAGCTGGGGCTGGCATAACAGTTGATTAAGAATAACTGGTTTTATTAAGAACGCGTTTTTATTAAGAATGACTTGTTTCTATTTCTTTCATGCTTAAACGAATACGACCTTGTCTATCAATTTCTAGCACTTTCACTTTGACGACTTGACCTTCTGCTAATTTATCACTGACATTAGCGACTCGCTCATTGGCAATTTGGGAGATATGCACTAAACCTTGTTTGCCTGGAAGAATATTAACCAGCGCACCAAAGTCCATGAGTTTCGTTACCGTGCCTTCATAAATAGCACCAACCAAAACATCCGCTGTTAAACGTTCTATACGACTGATAGCTTCTTCACAAGCAGCAAGATCTGCAGCAGCTACTTTTACTACACCATCATCACTAATATCCACAACGGTACCCGTTTCTTCCGTTAACGCGCGTATAGTCACCCCACCTTTACCAATAACATCGCGTATTTTATCTGTTGGAATACGCATGGTTAAGATACGCGGCGCATAAGCAGACATTTCTTGTCTTGGCCCACTAATCGCTTGATTCATTAAGTCTAGAATATGTAAACGACCTTCGCGTGCTTGTTCTAGTGCCCGTTCCATAATGGCTTCTGTAATACCATCAATCTTGATATCCATTTGCAACGCGGTCACACCTGTAGTGGTACCAGCCACTTTAAAATCCATATCGCCTAAACTATCTTCATCACCCAAAATGTCGGTTAAAACCGCAAATTGATCTCCTTCTTTCACAAGACCCATAGCGACACCGGCGACATGTGCTTTAATAGGCACACCAGCATCCATTAAAGCGAGACTGGTCCCACAAACTGTTGCCATGGAACTAGAACCGTTTGACTCAGTGATTTCAGAAACCACACGTAAGACGTAAGAAAATTCTTTTTGAGAAGGTAAAACAGCGACAATACTACGCTTCGCTAAATTGCCATGACCAATTTCTCTACGCTTAGGACTACCGACCATGCCGGTTTCACCCACGGAGTAAGGGGGGAAATTGTAATGCAGCATAAAGTTTTCTTTGCGCTCGCCTTCTAAAGCGTCAATGGTTTGCGCATCCCGCTCTGTCCCTAAGGTCGCCACAACGATGGCTTGTGTTTCACCACGCGTAAATAAAGTAGAGCCATGCGTACGAGGTAGCCAACCGGTTTTGATCGTAATCGGTCGCACGGTTTTGGTATCTCTACCATCAATACGGGTTTGACCTGCTAAAATACGGCTGCGAACCATTTCTCTTTCCAGCTGATTAAAGCTGTATTTGACATCGTTAATGAATTTTAATTCGTCTTCTTCTTTGCCCGCATTTTCTGTGACAAGTTGTTCAAGAATGCGTTCACGCATATCATCTAGTGTTTCTCTACGCTCTAATTTATCGCGTATTTGATAAGCCTGCTCAATTTCCGCTTTGCATACGCTCGCTACACGGGATTTTAATTCATTATTAACTGCACTTGGTGTCCATTCATAAGGTGTAACACCGGCTTCTGTGACTATTTCTTTGATGGTATTAATCACCGCTTGCATTTCTCTGTGGGCAAACATCACCGCGCCTAACATGACATTTTCGGGCAATTCTTTTGCTTCAGACTCAACCATTAATACGGCATTTTCTGTACCGGCTACCACCATGTCTAGCTGCGAATTGACTAACTGAGAAAGAGTAGGATTAAGGACATAATTGCCATCGATATAACCCACACGCGCTGCTGCCAAACAATTACTGACAGGCATGCCAGATAAAGCAACTGCTGCAGCTGCCCCAATCATGGCGGGAATATTCGCATCAATTTCCGGGTTCATAGATAAAACAGTGGCAATCACTTGGACTTCAAAGTTAAATCCTTTAGGAAATAAAGGTCGTAAAGGTCTATCAATCAAGCGCGAAGTAAGCGTTTCTTTTTCGCTAGGCTTGCCTTCACGTTTAAAATAACCGCCAGGCACGCGGCCAGCAGCATAGGTACGCTCTTGATAGTTGACAGTGAGCGGGAAAAAATCTTTGTCGCCAGAACTGGTATCAGCGACAACGGTTACTAACACAACGGTATCGTCCATACGCACGATAACAGCTGCAGTAGCTTGACGGGCGATTTCGCCTGTTTCAATCGTTAAGGTATGGTTACCATATGAAATCGTTTTTTTTATTGCTGTCAAAATAATTCACCTACAATTCATTATCTACAATTCATTATAAAAATGCCCTTACACGCTTAGCATCCTATTCACTCTTTTTGTTTAACGTAAGCACTCAAAAGAAGGAAAAAAGATTAAAAGGGTAGGAGGGCGGACTGGTATTAACCACGCACATCTAATTCTTTAATGACGGTTTGATAACGTTCTAAATCTTTGCTCTTTAAATAACGCATCAAGCGTCGTCTTTGACTGACCATTTTTGTTAATCCATAGCGCGTATGAAAATCGTGCTTATGAATTTTTAAGTGCTCGGTTAACTCGTTAATACGAGCGGTTAAGAGGGCAATTTGCACTTCTGAAGAACCAGTGTCATTTTTGCTTCTTTTAAAAGTTTTGACAATTTGCGCTTTATGAGCGGCTGTTAACGCCATGAATACTCTCCACTATAAAATTCTGAATTTATATAAAAGCCCGTTATTGTAGCGGGGAGCATCGTAGGTAACAAGACTTCCTTTATTTATTTGGTCATTTTAGTTATTTAGATTAAACCGAATTAAACAGTGATCTGCTTAAAAACGTCCCTCAGTGCGCATTTTTTAAACTAAATTTCACATCAGAATCAAGGATGAAACATTTGTCATTTATTTAAAATAAGGTAAGATACTAACCAGTTTAATTAAAAAATAAAATGCAAAACGAGGGTGCGTGATGTTTTTTAAAAATTGTCTATTGGGTCTTACTTCTCTTCTGCTAACTTATTCAGTGCCATTATTGGCTGCAGATAAGCTGTTAGAGAAAGCTAAAACACAACACATAAGCTTGCTCGACAAAACCCCTAATAATCAAAAATTATACGATCTTTATCCTTATTCCATCATGTATTATTACGGCGAAACCGTTTCAGATGCACTAGGCAGAATAGTGTTAAACGGCGAAATTCATCGCTGGCCTGAGCATATTCAAACCATAGAATTAGCGCAAACCTTAAGCGAACAAAATATATTACGACGCTTTTTTAGCCCGGTAGTGGGTGTCGTACAAATGGCAGGCAATTTTGGCATACGCCAAGGCAGTAACGATTCCCATCATATTTATGAAGTCGATCCTTATTTAATTTTCAGATGGGCAAACCTCCCCTGGAATAATTATCTCACCACTTCTTTTGCCGTAGGAGAAGGCGTTTCCTATGTCACAGCGGTGCCTTCTTTAGAAAAGAAAACGAATAAAAGTACGAAGCGTTTTTTAAATTATTTAATGTTAGAAGCCACGTTTGCTCATCCTCAATATCCCCGTTTGCAGTTTGTCGCCCGTATACACCATCGCTCCGGTGCTTATGGCCTTTATCGTGCAGGCAATACCGGTTCTAACGATTTGGGATTAGGGATAAGGTATTTATTTGATTAAGCGCGCCAAAGTTAGCTAGAATCAAACCTCATTAATGCTTACGAGTTTAGTTTCTCTGGATAACAGCTGAATACCCTTAGCGACGGCGCAAAAAACGCGCCTCCTCAGGGCGAACGGTTTTTAGAGCGAGAACGGTTACGTTTATTTGGCTATCGTTAGAATAATTTTTCATGCATACAAAATCCATTTTAAATGCCGTTAATCTCAGCTGTTTCAGGCAGCAAACTTGTCTATTTAAATCGCTTCATTTCAGCTTGCCCGCAGGAACCGTGCTACACATTGAAGGTGAAAATGGTGTGGGCAAATCCAGTTTACTGCGATTATTAGCAGGGTTAGCAAGCCCTGCGTCTGGGGAAATCACTTGGAATCAGCATGCTATTTCAGATTGGCGCGCCAATTACAAAGAAAATATGCACTACATCGGCCATAGTAATGGTATTAAGCTAGCTTTAACCGTAACAGAAAATTTGCAAGTTATGGCGCGTTTGGCTTTAGCAAAAAAACCAATAATAGAGCCTCTTTTATCTAGCTTACAATTACAAACGCACGCACAAGTTCAAGCTAAATACCTCTCTGCTGGCCAAAGGCGTCGTCTAGCATTAGCAAAATTATTTTTATTTCCGCGTCCGCTTTGGATTTTAGATGAACCCTTAACAAGCTTAGATGAAATGAGTCAAACATTTTTTCTAGCGCGACTTAAAGAACATCTCGCATTAGGTGGGATTAGTATTATCAGTTCTCATTATGCGCTTATCCTACCCGATACTGACTTAAAAAAATTAAGGTTAGGCGCATGTTAAAAGCGCTTTGGTTTCTTTTTCGCATTGAATTACGTTTGCTGCTGCGCCGCTCGCAAGAATGGCTTTATCCTTTGGTTTTTTTTCTAATTGTCATGACTTTATTTCCTATTGCACTCTCACCGCAACCACAATTTTTAGAAAAATTTATACCGGGTTGTGTGTGGATTGCCGCGCTTTTAGCTAGTTTATTGTCTATAGAAAATATTTTTTTTACGGATATTGAAGAGGGTTATTTAGAACAACTTTTGTTAAGTGATATTTCACTTGCTTTGCTCATACTCATTAAGCTTAGTGCACAATGGTTAGTGACAGCTGTGCCGTTGATCTTGCTCACACCTTTACTGGGTGTGTTATTTCACTTGAATCTGTCAGTTATGTTTGTTTTATGTGTCAGTTTGTTAGTGGGCACGCCCATTCTGATTTTGATTGGCAGCTTAGGCGTTGCATTGACCTTGGGCTTACAACAACAAGGCGTGTTACTGGGTTTGTTGATTCTACCCTTACTCACACCTGTCTTAATTTTAGGAATTAATATTGTTTTGCAAATGCAAGCAGGCCTTTCTATATTAGGTCCGCTTGCTTTTTTAAGCGGACTTTGTTTTTTAGCCATCACGTTTTTGCCCTGGACGATTGCTTGCACTTTGCGTATTAGTTTAGACGATTAAACTTAAGAAACATTGCCTAAAGGTTTAAAGGCTTGCAAACCCGTTTGTGCTCTCCCCAAAATCAAAGCATGAATGTCTGCCGTGCCTTCATACGTTTTAACCGTTTCTAAATTAACCATGTGTCGCATAACATGAAAATCTTCCATGATGCCATTGCCACCGTGCATATCGCGTGACTCACGTGCAATCTCTAAGGCGGTTAAGGTAGCATAGCGTTTCAACATAGAAATCATGGGCGTTTCGACTTTGCCTTCATCTTTCAATCGGCCTAAGCGTAAACAAGCTTGCAAACCTAGCGTAATTTGCGTTTGCATATTGGCTAATTTCATTTGAATAAGTTGATTTGCAGCAAGCGGATGACCAAATTGCTTGCGATCTAAAGTATATTGTCGTGCTGCAAACCAACAAAATTCCGCAGCCCCTAAAGCGCCCCACGCAATACCATAACGAGCATTGTCTAAACATCCAAGCGGTCCTGATAAACCATCTGCGTTTGGTAATTCATTTTCTGCAGGAACAAAAACATCATCCATAATAATTTCGCCGGTGGTTGAAACACACAAACTTAATTTGCCATGCATCACTGGTGCCGTTAATCCCGACATGCCTTTTTCTAAAATGAAACCACGCACGCGTTTCTTGTCGTTCACAGCCCAAACAATAAAAATATCTGCAAGCGGTGAATTGGTAATCCACATTTTATTGCCTTTTAAAAGATAACCGCCTTCCACTTTTTTAGCGCGTGTATCCATGCCGGAAGGATCGGAACCATGATTCGGTTCTGTTAGTCCAAAACAACCTATCCATTCTCCCTTTGCCATTTTAGGCAAATATTTTTGTTTTTGTGCTTCATTGCCATAAGCGTAAATCGCATGCATGCTCAAACTGGATTGCACACTGGCAGCTGAACGATAACCAGAATCAACCCGCTCTAATTCACGCATAATTAAACCGTATGAAACATAATTAACACCCGCACAACCGTAGCCCTGAATGGCTGCGCCTAAAAAACCTGCTTGTCCCATTTCGCGCATTAAATCAGGATCAAAATGTTTTTCTCTAAATGCGGTGATAACTTGGGGTTGTAATTTTTCTTGCGCGAAATCCCGTACTGAATCACGTATCATGCGCTCTTCTTGAGTGAGCTGATCTTCAAACAATAAAGGGTCATCCCAACGAAAGTTGGCTCGCTTTCTTTCTGCCATATTTTCTCCTTTTTAATGCAGATAAAAATAATCAAACGTAAAACAATTCCCGCCTTCGCGAGAATGACAAGCTGAGGATGATAGATTGGTGTGATGACTATCTCGCGTTAACTGAGTATTTGTCCATCTTTGATGGTGACGATACGCTGACAACGTCGGCTCACTTCCCTATCGTGCGTAATAATAATAATACTACATCCTTCAAGACGATTAAGTTCTGCAAACAAGGTCATAACGTCATGACCTGTTTGGGAATCTAAAGCACCTGTTGGTTCATCTGCCAGAATAACATCCGGCGATCCAACTAATGCTCTTGCAATAGCCACTCTTTGTTGCTGACCACCCGATAATTGGTTAGGTCTATTTGCTGCTAAATGGGCAACGCCCACTTTCTCAAGCATTTGTATGGAGAGCACTTTCGCTTCTGCTCTTGGTGTTCCTCTATAAAATAAGGGCAGCATCACGTTTTGCAATACGGTAGAACGCGGCAAAAGAAAAAAAGATTGAAACACAAATCCTACTTTTGTATTGCGAATAATAGCAAGTTCTTGCTCTGATAAATGCGAAACATCTTTATCCGCAAAAAAATATTGTCCCGTTGTGCAGTGATCCAGAAAACCAATGATATTCATCAGCGTAGATTTTCCAGAACCAGAAGCGCCCACAATCGCCAACATTTCACCCTGCATTAATTCAAAGTTAACATCTTTTAATGCTTGAAATGTTGTTTTTCCAATTTGATAGTGCTTAGTAATATTTTCTAACTTAATTAGGGGAGACAATGTGATCTCCTATTTTTAAGCCTGATAGAATAGCAATCGCATCAGACGTTGTTTTACCTGTTTTGACCAACACTTCTTTTTTAATTTTGCCATTTAAAAGCTGCACATAGGATTCGCCATTTTTTTCTATAATGGCGGAAATGGGTATCATGATTTGTGCATCATTATCAATATTAATTTCAACTTTGGCTGTCATGCCTGCATGAATTATTTTTTGTTGTGCCAAGGTCAGTTGCGGCACAACCACTTCAGCCATAAAAATAGGAACACCACCATTTGAGGGTTCACCTTGTCTATCAATTCGATTGAGCTTGCCAGAAAGTGTATATTCAGGAAAAGCGATGCCCGTGATGGTAACGTTCTGACCCACTTTCAGTTCGTTGACGGTTAATTCATTTACTTTGATACGTACACTCAAACCATTCATGTCTCCAATCACAGCTAAAACATCACCTTGTTTAACCATATCGCCTTTTAATACTTTTTTTATTTCATCCTCATTTTTATTGGGAGAAAGCGCAACACCTTCGGCGGGTGCTGAAATTTTTAAATTTTCCGAGCTCACTTGTAAATGCAACGCTTGGGTTATTTTATCAATATCAGCAATGCTCAGTTTATAAAGATTAATATTTTTGATATTTAATTGTTGTAATAAATTTTCTAAGCTATCTTTCGCTTGCAACAGAGAAAGACGGGCAGCATAGAAATTTGCTTTTTTCATTTTATAATCATCATCAGAAATGAGTTCGTTTTTATGCAAAAATTCAGATTCTTTTAATTGCATTTGATTATTATTAAATTCACTTTTTGCTTTGATATATTGCATGAGTGCAGATTTATAATCTGTTAAAAACTTGCTTGAGGAAATCATAAAAAGCAATTGCCCAGCTTGAACGGATTCGCCATATTGAAAAGGCATTTCGACAACCACACCATCAGCAGGACTTGAAATTACTATTGTTTTAAGCGGTTGGATAGTGCCTGTGTAAAATAAAGTGTTAGAAACGGCGTGCGATTCTATCGTAATAACATTTTCATTTTTTTGATTGGATGATCGCGAGCATGCGGCAAGTAGGCATATCATCATCAAAATCATTAAGCGCGTCATGACGTTCATTAACACCTCACCTTTATATGCCATGTTAGTAGTGTATTTCCAATTAGACTATCAAAGTTAACCAATGCTTTGAGATAACCGATTTGCGCACTCAACAAACTTTGTTGCGCTTGAATAAGTTGTAGTTGAGCGGTTTGCAATTCAAGGCTATCAATTAGGCCATGTAAATATTTTTGATAACTGATATTCCATGTTTTTTGTTGTAATTTTTCTGCATCAATTGCGTAATATAACGTTCGACGCGCACTGCTTACTAAATTCCAACCATTAATTCCGCTCGTTTCTTTGTTCCATTTTTCTTGTAGTAACGCAAGTTGCGCGGACTTTAATGCAACGCGCGCATTAACAACGGCTTGTTTTGCTAATTGATCATCAATAGGAATAGTTAAATTAAGTGCTACGCTCTGAGTTTGATTAGCGCCATTAAATAAACTATTCACGCCAGCATTTTGCCCACCACCCGAGCCATTGCCCGTTGTTGCATTCAAGGTAAAATTAAGTTGCCAACGTCTTTGATCTTCAGCCGTCAACAAAGTGCGTTTAGTCGCGCCATTTAGTGTAATGTTATCCGTTTGGTATTGAATATCATTTGCTAACACTAAAAGTTTTGTCTCTTCTATAGGCGGTAAATGATATTTATCAATTAGTTTTTGGATATCTATACTAGAAAAATAAAGATCTGTATTAGGATCGACCCCTATTGCTTTCAATAACGCATAACGCGCTTGGGTCAGATTGTTTTTATCATTTTCCAATTGCGATTTGGCACTCGCAACATTGGCTTTGACCGTTACCAATTCATTACCAGCTTTACGACCGGATTGAATAAATAATTTTGTTTGATAAACAGATTGCTCTGATCTTTTTACAGCGGCTTCATCAATAAGAATCGTGCGCTCTGCAGAAATAACATCGAGATAAGCATTGATGACATCTGACACGGTTGAACGCAACACACCTTCAATATTTAAACGTGAGATCACTTCACTATCACGCGCATTGAAAAGCGCCGCTTCAACGACGGCTCTGCCAAAACCGCGAATAAGCGGCTGTATAATTTGCAAGGAAAGCCCGGGATTATAATTACCGCTAATATTATTGGTTGCGGTTAATGATGCCTGGGTACCAATAGGCGTTAATAAAGAAATACCTGGTTGTACTGTGTACCCATGCGCAGTTTGTATAGGCTGTCCAGGTACGCCAGAACGATTAGAAGCTGCACTGGCCTGCAAAGAATAGTGCGGATAAAACTCCCATTCCTGAACAAATAAATTAAATTTTTGCGATAAATAGCTTAACTGAGAAATTTCAACATTTGGATTGCTGCGAACAGCTAGCAAAATCGCTTCGTACAATGAAATTGTTTTTGCTTTAGCAGGAAGTCTTTTGAAAGTGTGCTGAGGAAAAATGATATGACTATTTTGACGCAAAGGCTTTCCTGCCTTTGCATAACTAAAATTGATTAGGCAAAAAAATAAAATTAAAAAATAAGTCCAGCGCATTTTGTGCATAGCATTTTTGAGTTGAGTTGAAATAATATATATTTAATAATTAGCCGTAGTTTCTCAGCAGCTTACTTTTATTTTTATGTCTTTTTATTGCGAGTTGAACTAAGTGTGTTAATAAATCGGAATAAGACATGCCGGATGCGCACATTAATTTTGGATACATACTAATTTGTGTGAAACCCGGAATAGTATTAATTTCATTGAAAACAATTTCTTTGTTGTCTTTATCAAAAAATAAATCCACGCGTGCCATGCCTTCACATTCTAAAATGTGAAAAAGTTTTTTCGCTGTTTCTTGCGCTTGCCTTGTCACCGCATCTAGGAGTGGTGCAGGAATATGTAATTCCGCGCCATGTTCATCCACATATTTTGCATCATAAGAATAAAACTCATGCTTAGGGACAATTTCGCCGACTACACTCACTATGGGGTCATCGTTCGTCTCTAAAGATTCCAGCACAGCCACTTCCAGTTCCATAACAGAAAGCGCTTTTTCGACTAAAACTTTAGTATCAAACTGAAAAGCGATATCGATAGCGGCGGTGAGGTCTGCACGGGATTTCACTTTGGTAATACCCACACTAGAACCTGTATTTGCTGGTTTAACAAACACGGGATAAGCAAGGTCTTTTGAAACCGTTTCTATGAAGTGGCTTGGATGATGTAACCATTGGCCGTGTTTAATGACGAGATAAGGGGCCACTTTAATACCCGCATTTATGGCGAGTCGTTTAGAAATATCTTTATCCATACCAATAGCAGAAGAGAGCACACCACAACCCACATAGGGAATACCAGCGAGTTCTAACAAACCTTGCAAGGTCCCGTCTTCACACGATGTTCCATGCACCACAGGAAAAACCACATCAAATTGTTGCGTAGAAGATGAAGTAGAAGGTGTGGCGGGTAGCGTCTCAGCGGGAAGCGATTGCAGCGCGGTCTTGCCTATCCATTCAGGTGTAAACCAGGTGGCATTGATTTCTGGCAATTGCATCACTTTATTATTTTCAAGGCTTTTTTTAAAAACGTCTTGGCCTAAAAACCAATTGCCTTTTTTGTCTATGCCTATGGGCACAATATCAAAACGATTTTGATCTAAATATTGAATAACATTTGCAGCCGATTGTAAGGAGACTTCATGCTCCACAGAGCAACCGCCATACAAAACAGCAACGCGAATTTTATCTGCTTGCTTAGTAAACATAGCTAGTCTTCTATCCTCTTTCAGCCGTACAAACTATACCCCGTTTATTTTAAAACCGCTACCAATCACCATTCCTAAGCTAAAACGAGCAAAGAAAAAATCGTTAAAAATTGAGTAAATATTATTCAAAATCTATTAATATGGTCTCTCTCTAATTGACAATTGCTGTTTTTTGTATAAAAATAGCACCCTTACTTATTTGTTGATCAATATTCCTAAATAACCGCATTAAATATTTATTTCTTTTTTTTTATACAGACTAAATTCTTCGAGATGTGTACATATGAAATTATATCGTTCGTTTATTTTATTCTTACTTTTAAGTCTATTAAGCATTAGCGCTGCTTTCACCTGGCCTTTTCATCGCACTTATTTTTTACCTGCAAGTACAAGCCAGGAAGTGCGCGTCACTAGCCACAATACGTGGTTAAGTAATGAAATGCGTGTTATAGAATCGCATACTTATGGCCTAAATGAAAAAGTATTGCGACTGGGGTTACTGGCTTATATGAATGTCAAAAAAAGAGGTTATGCAACCAACCAATTACTCACCATAGTTGATTATTCTTTACCTTCTACTGCAAAACGTCTTTGGGTTTTTGATATGAAAAATGGCAAAACCCTTTTTAATACCTGGGTGTCTCATGGTAAAAATAGCGGGGGTATTATTCCCACCTCTTTTTCTAACCACAGAGGGAGTTTGAAATCGAGTTTAGGGGTATTTATCACAGAAAATGCTTACGTCGGTGGAAATGGTTATTCTTTACGACTCAAAGGCTTAGAAAATGGCATCAACGATAATGCTTACCAACGCTCTATTGTCATTCATGGTGCGCGGTATGTAAATCCTGATACCATAAGAAGGTATGGACAGATAGGAAGAAGTTGGGGTTGTCTTGCAGTTAGCACAGCTTTATCAACATCGCTAATCAACACAATCAAGGAGAATACCGTGGTTGTTGCCTATTATCCTGATCACAATTGGTTATCACATTCACGGTTTTTAGCTGGTTAATAAACTAGTTAATAAGGATCCTAACAAATGAATATAAAAATAAGCAAGATGCTTTCAATTGCTCTTTTTTTTGCTTCTACTCAATTATTTGCTGCCGCTTATACAACACCCGCTTTGAATAATGCCATCATTGGCCAGATACAATATGACAGAACGGGTTATGGCGAGACAGCAGGTGCTATTACACTGCGTTACGATATTGGTTACAACGCACTTAAAAAAGCAAATCCCCATATTCAGTTTTCTAAAAATTTATCTTCGGGCATACCCATAACCCTGCCTACCCGACATCTGTTACCCAATTTACCTCGTGAAGGGATTATTATTAATTTACCTGAAATGCGTATGTATTATTTTCCGGCAGGTTCCAATCTGGTTTACACCTATCCCATAGGCATAGGTAAGGTAGGAAAAACAATTCCGATTACACAAGCTTCTATCACCCGCAAAACCATCAACCCTACCTGGACACCGCCTGATGATATTCGTGAGTTTAATTTGAAGCAGGGGGTTGTTCTTCCGCAAGTAATGCCAGCAGGCCCCGACAATCCCTTAGGACCTTATGCCATTTATATGTCTGTCCCTACTTATCTCATTCACAGCACTATTTTTCCTGAAAGCATAGGAAAGCGAGCCAGTTTTGGTTGCATACGCATGTATGAAACAGACATTAAAAGTTTTTTCCCTTCTGTAGCTAGCGGCATTCCTGTTGCGATTATTAACTATCCCTCTAAAGTGGGTTGGCAAGAAAATCATTTATATTTAGAAGCGCATCAGCCTTTAGAAGAGCATGGGAGTGAGTATGATGCGACTTTACCTGGTGCTTTGCATATGATTGCAAGCTCTGCTAAAAACCAAGCTGTGTTAATTGATTGGCAAGCTGTTTCTTATATCATGCAAGAACGTGATGGTGTACCGCATGATATTGGCATACGCATTTCTAAATAAAATTTAGTAAAGAGACACTTTAACTTTATGCAAAGCGGTATGATGATTTAATACCGCTCTTACCCTCTGTACGCATTCACACGCAAATAATATACCTTCTCTCTCCCGGTACTCTCCTCTTTTCTTTAAACGTCGTAGTGGGACGAATTAGAGCTCTTCTCTTCTAGTCTTTAAAACTTAGCGTATTGATGATAAATGTTCGCACCACATCGCTTTAATCTATAAAAACAATATTATTTCTTTTAAGATTGCTTTGGTTATAAAGGAAGGTCATTTTTGTGGATTACTCCTCAAAACCTTTAATATTCATGGGCTTATAAAAAATATAACCTGTGGAAAAATCACGTATTAAAAACTTGTTAACGGGGATAAAAATTTAATTCTTCACTGACGTTCGCTTTGAGTCAGCTTATACACAGCTTATGAGGGTAGTTATAATGACTTTTTCCACATTATCTGAATGGTTAGCTTTGATACAGTCGTTACCCATCACAGAAGTGACCTTAGGTTTAGATAGAGTGAAAACAGTTGCAGAACGTTTAGGTGTTTTAAAACCGCGCTGCAAAGTGATTATCGTTGGGGGTACGAATGGAAAAGGCTCAACCGTCGCGACCTTAGAGGCCATCTATCAAGCAGCCGCTTATCAAGTCGGTACTTTCACGACGCCATTTTTATTGAAATATAATGAGCAGGTGAAGCTAAATGGACAAATGGTAGCGGATGCTGCTTTTTGTGAGGCATTTGCAAAAATAGAAAAAGCGCGTGGCGACATCTTATTAACCCCTTTTGAATTTTCCACCCTCGCAGCGCTCATTATTTTTCAAAAAACGCCACTAGACATTTTAATTTTAGAAGTGGGTTTAGGGGGCAGGTTAGACGCCGTAAATATAATAGATGCAGATGTGTCTATCATTACTAGCATTGGTATTGATCATACCTATTGGTTAGGGACAACGCGGGAAGCCATTGCGATTGAAAAAGCGGGCATTCTGAGACAAAACAAACCGGCTGTGTGCGGTGATGAAGAGCCACCACTTACTTTAGTTGCCGCTGCACAGGAAAAAGGCGCTATTTTTTTCTGTCAGGGAAAAGATTTTAATTATGAAGAAGAGACGGAAACGTGGTCATGGTTTTCTACGTATCCTGCTAGCCCCATACGCTACGGCGATCTACCAAAAAATGCTTTACTCTTACAAAATTTATCTACTGCTTTGATGGCGATGCATTTGTTAAGCGACGTCTTACCTGTTTCTGAAAGCGCGCTTAGAAAAGGATTATCATCCGTTACACTAGCTGGGCGTTTGCAGGTACTACCAGGAAAGGTTACAGAAATCCATGATGTTGCGCATAATCCCGCAGCAGTGACGCTTTTAAAGTCTGCTTTAAAAAAACGTCACGATGTTGGAAAACGCTTAGCTGTTTTTTCTATGTTAGCGGATAAAGATATCTTGGCGTGCATCAATATCATGGCAGACGTGATAGATGAATGGTTTATTGCACCGTTACAAACCAAGCGCGCCGCTAATCAGGAAAGCTTAAAAACGCATTTTAAAAAAGCACATGTCACGCAGGCACATTTTTATACTTCAATCCCGCAAGCGTATGCGGCAGCATACGCGCAAGCGCAAGCAGGGGATTGCATTATTGTTTTCGGTTCGTTTCATACTTTGGCTGAGGCGTTGGTTTAAGTTTGATTTGTCATGCCAGCCGCACGGGTGCGAGGTGGCATCCAAGTAAACTGTCAAATGTTCACAATAATCGAAAATTGAAGATTGGATGCCAGCTAGAAGCAGGCTGGCATGACAATCTTTAAATTAAGGTGAAATAGTTGTCTCTATCTCTAAACTCATGGCGGCAGCATTCATGACAGAAGCAATGCGTATTGCCGATTGAATCGCTATTTGCGTTAAACCATGTTTCAGCAATTCTTTTGTGTGGGCATCTATACACAAACCACAACCATTCAGTGCAGAAACGGCAAGACAACTCAATTCAAAATCGACCTTATCAATTCCTGGCTGAGCGATAATATTCATACGCAATTTCGCGGGTAAACTTGAAAAAGATTTATCGCTAACTAAATGCAGAAAACGATAATAAATATTAGTCATAGACATCATGGTTGCCGCAGCTTTCGCTGCGTCAATTTCTGCTATTGATAAATGCGCTAACATTTCATTAGAAAATTGTTGGATAAGAAAAAAATTTTTCGTCGCAAATGCTGTCGCAAGCATAATCTGCTGAATTTGTTTTGTTGTTAAGTCCATGTGTTCTTCATCGGTGGTTAACATGCTGAGATTGAGTTTAATGTCCTTAGCATAATCAGGTAACTTATTTTTTAATTCAGTTAAATTCATTTATTTTCTCCCATAAAATTGACGTAGAAACTTAAGCGGCAACCAATGTTTTCTCACCTTTTTGCCAATTGCACGGGCAGAGTTCATCTGTTTGTAAAGCATCTAAAACCCGTAAAACCTCTTTTGGATTGCGCCCCACATTCAAATCCGTCACCATCACAAAACGAATCAATCCTTCTGGATCAACAATAAACGTTGCTCTTTGTGCAACGCCTTCGTTAAGATCTAAAATGCCTGATGCTTGTGTTAATTCTCGTTTGATATCAGCAAGCATAGGAAACGGTAAATCGCGCAATTCATGTTTTTGTTGTTTCCAAGCAAGATGCACAAATTCAGAATCCGTACTCACCCCTAAAATTTGCGCATCACGCTCAGCAAAATCTTGATGAAGCTGAGCAAATTCAGCGATTTCCGTTGGGCATACAAAAGTAAAATCTTTAGGCCAAAAGAAAAAAACGCGCCATTTATCTGGATAGCTTTGGTGATTGATTTCTATGAAAGCATCTTCTATCTGAGCAGTCACAACACCCTTCATTGCAAAGTCTGGAAAACGTTGCCCTATGGTTAACATATTTATTCCTCTTTTTAAGTTATTGAATAACATCACCTTAACCAAATTATATTGATAAGTTAAATATATTATTGTTATGATATCGATCAATTTTTCTTATAAAGCGACAATTAACCATGACGATACGTGATTTAAAATATTTGGTTGCACTTGCTTCACATCAACATTTTGGTAAAGCAGCGGAAGCTTGTTTTGTGAGTCAGCCTGCACTCAGTATGCAAATTAAAAAGTTGGAACGAACGCTAGGCGTTACGCTTTTAGAGCGAACAAATAAATCCGTTTTATTAACAGAAATAGGTTCTGTTATCGCTGCACGCGCCCAGGGCATTTTGCAGCAAATAGCAGAGATGCATGACATTGCAAATTTAGCGAAAGACCCTTTTAGCGGAGAATTAAAATTGGGGATTTTTCCTACTTTAGCACCGTATTTTTTGCCGCTGATTATGCCTATGTTAGTTAAAACATTTCCCAAACTATCTTTCTATCTAATAGAAGAACAAACAGCGATTCTTTTAGAAAAATTAAAAAGTGGCAAACTGGATGCAGCGTTTCTTGCCTTACCCGTGAATGATGCGCAGCTTACGCATACGGTTTTATTTGAGGAAGCTTTTTTATTGGCAACGCCTACAAATCATCCCTTAGCGAAAAGAAAAAAAATCGCGCAACAGGATTTACAGCAGCAACATTTATTATTATTAGATGAAGGGCATTGTATGCGTGAGCAAGCCTTACAACTTTGCCAACACATGCAGGCCCATGAAAAACAAAATTTTCGTGCGACCAGTTTAGAAACCTTGAGACACATGATAGTTGCAGGGGTAGGTATTACCTTAATGCCAAAACTCGCTTGTCAGCTTAATGATGCGATTAGCTATATTCCTTTTAGCGCCCCTACGCCCGCGCGCACCATAGGTTTAGTTTGGCGAACGGCAACGGCTAAGCAGGTTTTGTTAAACAAAATGACGACACAAATTAAAATCATCATGACAAAAATAAAATCGCTTTAAAAAGATTACGTTTAAAAAGTTTAAGAACGTGGAAAAGCCTGGGCTGTTTTAAATGCTCGCGCTGTCTTTTCTAAATTATGTAATCGGATATAATTAACTTGCTGCTCTGCAAGATAAAGCGTAATAGGAAGGGTTTCTATATCGCGTTCTTTAGCAGGAGCGGGTGTAAATAAAGAAAGAAATGATTTACGCGAGTGACCTACTAAGACGCGCAAGCCTAGCGTTGCAAATGCATTGATATTTTTTAGCAAAGCATAACTTTGCTCCACTTCTTTGCCGAATCCTATACCAGGATCAAAAATAATTTTTTCATGTGCAATGCCCGCTTGCTCAAGTATTTTTAATTGTTGCTCACCCCAAGCATAGACGAGTTTGACAGGATCTTGCGAACGAGGTAAAAGATGAGAACGATTTTCCGGAATGCTCATGTGATGCATGATGACACAGTCACATTTAGCCTCACTTACCAAAGCACGCATAGTTTCATCTTTTAAACCTGTTACATCATTAATCCAATCAACGCCTAGCTTTAGTGCTTGTTCAGCAACATACGCATGCCGCGTATCCAAACTGATTTTAGGCGGAAGCAAACAGTTTGAGCGTTTGTCTTTGATGAGATGTAATAAGGGTGCTAAACGTTCCCATTCTGTTTTAGCATCAATAGCCCGTGCGTGAGGTGCTGTTGATTCAGCACCTATGTCTATAACGGTTGCACCAAATTCAATTAATTGGGTGATATGTTGATACGCTTTTTCTACTTTTAAAAAATCGCCGCCATCCGAAAAAGAATCTGGCGTAACATTTAAAATACCCATCCATTCTGGAGTATCGATGCGATGATAAAGTTGTTTCGTTTTAAATGGGGCTTGTCCATTAAAACGCGAGCCCCATTTTTCTGCTATTTGCACCGCCGTTTGTTGTTGATACATCCAAGTCGGCGCAACATCTGCTAACGGCCAAAGTGCAAACGGTCTTTCAAATAAATGCGGATGGGGCAACGTGAGTTCGTTATTCGTGAGTGTCAGCTCATCCCACATGAGAATATCGATATCAATAACACGCGGACTCCATTTAGGAGAATCACTGTTTCTCCC
>Ga0207124_1018_pt1 | contig 38336 bp, 39 predicted proteins | sample Alteio_BWMinHeat_37_FD_153506 | JGI IMG/M metagenome (GOLD analysis project Ga0207124, IMG submission 153506) | Enriched cells from forest soil in Barre Woods Harvard Forest LTER site, Petersham, Massachusetts, United States -... | ecosystem: Environmental > Terrestrial > Soil > Temperate forest >... | reverse complement strand
TTCTGCCCAAGCAGCACAATTGTTGGTTGAACGAGGCATTGTTGGTTTGGCTATTGATACCCTTTCGCCTGATCGCCAGGAAGATGGTTTTCCAGTACACGCTATTTTATTAAAAAAAGGCATTGTTATTATTGAAAATGTTGCGCAAGCAGACCGATTGCCTGCGGTAGGTAGTTTTATTATTGCACTACCCCTGAAAGGCGCTGGACTGACCGAAGCGCCAGTGCGATTAATTGCTCTAACTGAAAAATCCTAGAAAATAAACTCTAAAGCATAGGGTTTGCAGAACGGAAAAAAGTATTATAAAATAGTAATATTAGTATAAAGAATCTAGGAATTAGCATGATCTCATTGTTAAAAAATATAATTTGCGTAATGTGCACGATATTCATAACACAAAGTCTAGAGATATTCCCCATGGTTGAACCATTTTCATACGAAGAAATACATGAAATTCCAGCATTTTCTTTAAAACAACCCTTGTTTTTGCAAGCTAGCGATGGAAGTCAACTTGCTTACTATCCCTTCTTGCCAAGCAATGAACCAAAAAATGTTGTGATTTTTTATCATGGTGGCGGCGCCTACACAAATGCCCCTTATCAGTTGATTGGCAAGCAACTTGCAGAGCAGTACAACCTAGGTGCTTATATGTTCGACATTCGAGGTCATGGTAAGTCTGCAGGGGCGCGCGGCGATGCGCCAACCATAGAACAAGTTTTTACTGATATAACTACAGCTGTAGATTTTGTGCACCAGCAACATCCGCACGCCAACATTTATTTGTCGGGGCATTCCTCGGGTGCTGGGCTTGTCTTAAATTATGGTGCAAACAATCCCTCCCCGCTCGTTACTGGCTACATTTGCTTAGCGCCTTATCTTGGTCCAAACTCGGGAGCCAATAAAGAACATACAAGCCCAGAAACAAGTTTTGTAAAAAAAGTTCGCACCTGGGTATACATTCTTGGTGGCATTTCGGGTGGCAGACTTTGTGCCCATACACCAGCAGTATATTTCAACTACTCACCAGAAATTTTGGCAGATCCTCTTATGGTGGGGTATTATACCTTCACCATGTCCTGTGCCACATCACCTTATGATACAAATGCAGTCTTTGCCAAATTAGATAAACCGGTCATCATGTTTATCGGTGATCAAGATGAACAGTTTGTTGCAGAAAAAGTTATGGCTTACGCAGATGCCAATCCCAAAAATTTGGTAACAGGTCAGATTGTTCCTGGTGCAAAGCACTTATCAATCCTATTGCAATCATCTGATTTGATCGCGCAGGCTATTAAAGCAGAAGGTTGAAGGTAGTCACCATGCTTAACAGCGTACAAAATTCATAGTACTTTTGTTTTTTTGCATTTATTTTGTTTATACAAGGTCTTAATGCGATCGCTTTTTTGCCTCACAGCATTAATAAATATAATGATGTCACGCTGTCTGTTGTCGACAACGCTACGAGCGAGGAATTTGAGCGATAATTAGTAGTGTCTTTTAATTATTGGCAACAGAACAGTAGCAGCTTAATAATGTGGTTAAAAATTCCTTGGCAACAAGCTGCCTATATTCCCATTGCTGTGCGTCATCAGTTTGAATTTCATCATGCAACCAGCGCACAAGAATTCATTTTTATTAGAGAATTAGTAGGAGGTTCAAGAGAACATATTTCTGATTATGCTACGCATACCGTTGGTATTGGTGCTCTTGTGATCGATGGTCAAAATAATATTTTGGTGGTTAAAGAACGCTACTACCCTGAGCGCGGCTACATTATTCCTACTGGTGGTGTTAAGCGAGGCGAACATATTTGGCAAGCAGCGATGCGCGAAGTTAAAGAAGAAACAGGCATCGATACCGAATTTCTTGGCATCATCGGTTGGCGGGAAGCGCTCGATCGCAATGATATTGTTGATGTTTGTTTTGCGTGTGTTTTAAAACCACTTTCGCATGAGATCGTAAAAGATGACTTTGAACTTACTGATGCATGTTGGATGCCCTATAATACATTTAAGAACATCGCGCAGCGATGGAGCGCGGAATTTTTGACAGCGTATGAAACACATGGTGCAACCATCAATTATAGACTAGGCGAATCTTCTGCGTTTACCACCTTTTATGGTGAATATGTTGTCTATCTTAAAACAAGATAAAGATTACTTGTTATTCGCCGTGCAAAAAGGTGTGAAGAGTAGAATCGCCATGAATCAGATTAATTTTCGAGCAATAATTCAAGAAATTTAAAACTAAGTTTTATGCTAAATTACTTGTAGGTTACAATGCCTGATTTATCAACTTCTATTGTAATCTCTTTCGGAGAAATATTTGACAATTCGCCTAATTTGTTTGAAGAAATCTTACCACTATCACTTTTAGTAAGTGTGTCTATTAATTTATCATTTAGGTACACTTGTAATGGTGTGAAGCTGTTAAAAAACGATCCTGCATCTTGTGATAAATTTACCGTCATAAATGGAGCAACCTTCTTCGATGTATTGTTTCCAGACGTGTATATGGAGTACTCACTCTTATTAATTATTTTTACTATTTGAGCACCTTTTAAATTGCCAAGAAGTATTAATGCAATACCTATTGCCAATCCATTAAGAATTAAATTACTCCTCACAACAACACCCTTCTTTTAAGCAATTACCCTTAAACATTTCTAATATAAATATATCACGGGGAGGAATGGTTAATGCAAGATTTTTTTAAAAGGTTAGAAATAAAAAATCTAAAAACTAATTTGGATAAATGCAAAAACCGATTAGGTAACACGTATCGGTTTTTTTTGTTCATTAGATTAAAAATTCTCTTGAGGGAAAAGCCTTATTTACAGGCTATCGACAGGTGAAGTTGAGTGTTGTATACTAAAGAAGTGTTAAAAACAACCCATAATTGCTCATTTTTAAGGTAACTATTGAAGTAATAGCTACCTATTTTAGTATATTTAATCTTAGTAATAGAAATTATTCTTCAGTTAAAAAGCAGGTATCACATGAAAAAATTAAAGCAAAAAAGCCCTATTCAAGGGGGTCCACGTAATCTTGTAGTTGCCGTACTAGTAATAGTAGGCTGTCTATTTGTATTAACAAAACTTACCGACTACACGCGACAAGTACAAACCTTGAGCTATTCGTCTTTTCTTAAGCGTGTTAATGCTGGCGATGTTAAATCGGTACATATTACTGGCCAACATGTTGAAGGTATATTCAAAAATAACGAACGTTTTGAAACCGTCATTGTTAATAACCCATCTTTGTGGGAGTCCTTGAGTCAACATAATGTTGATGCGTCAGTGGGAACCCCATCAAATGTTTGGTATCTCTCCTTTATAGGCGCTTTATTCTTAATGCTCCTTCTGATTGCCTGGTATACCATTCGTCAAATTAAAGCTGCCGGTGGCAGCGGTGGCGGTAGCGGTAACTTGTTTTCCATGGGCAAAAGCAAAGCAAAATTGTTCATGCCGTCCAGCATCAAAGTGAATTTTGAACATGTAGCTGGTGCAGCTGAGGCTAAGGAAGAGCTGCACGATGTCATAGATTTTCTCAAAAATCCCGCTAAATATCAGCGTTTGGGCGCCAAAATTCCTCGTGGTATTTTATTAGTTGGTGAACCAGGTAATGGTAAAACGTTGCTTGCCAAAGCAGTAGCTGGGGAAGCAAATTGTCCATTCTTTAGCATCAGCGGTTCAGATTTTATCGAAGTTTTTGTGGGCGTTGGAGCAGCGCGCGTGCGCGATCTATTTGCACAAGCACGCAAAAATGCACCAAGCATTATTTTTATTGATGAAATTGATGCCGTTGGTCGCCACCGTGGCAGTGGACTTGGTGGTGGTCATGATGAGCGTGAACAAACGCTGAATCAGTTATTGACAGAAATGGACGGATTCCAAACAACCGGTGGCTCAGTAATTGTGATTGCTGCAACCAATAGACCAGATGTGTTAGATAAAGCATTATTGCGTCCTGGTCGTTTTGACCGTACCGTTTTTGTGCCATTTCCTGATCTTATTAGCCGTGAACAAATTTTGCAGGTGCATGCAAAAGATATCAAGCTCGATCCAAATGTTGACCTGCAGAGAGTTGCACGAGGCACAACCGGATTTTCAGGGGCTGATTTAGGCAATTTACTAAATGAAGCTGCCATTATTGCCTCTAAAAAGAATCAAGAATTGGTGACGATGCATGATATTGATCTTGCACGTGACAAAGCGATGCTGGGTAAAGAAAATAAGACAATGCGCCAAACGCCTGAAGATCTTAAAATTACCGCATTCCATGAAGCAGGGCACGCGCTTATTAGATTGTTAAAACCAAATGAATCTGATCCCTTATACAAAGTGACTATTGTGCCGCGAGGTGGTGCCTTGGGCGTTACCCACTGGATGCCAGAACGTGAAAAATATCATCAAACCAAAGATGAACTTATTGCTCTCATCATGGCAGCCCTGGGTGGTCGTGCCGCCGAAGAGCTGGTATTTAATAATATGACGACAGGTGCTGCTTCTGACTTCCAGTCTGCTACCAAGATTGCGCATGCTATGGTGTGTGATTATGGTATGTCTGATTTAGGTCCTGTAGTGTACAATCCGAACAAGAAATTGGAATTTTCTGCAAAAACCGGTGCATTAATTGACGAAGAAATTCGTAGAATCCTTACCACTAATTATGAGAAGGTGATGGATCTTTTGAGAAAAAATCGTGATAAGCTCGATCTATTGGCCAATAAATTGCTCGAAAAAGAAACACTCTATGCGAGCGAAATTTATGAGTTGTTGGGTCTTGAACCACGTATTTCTCATCAATTAGCATAGTCCTTCGATACGCCGTGAGCGGCTACTCGGGATGACCGGGGGAAGATATTATTTCCCCGCTCGTGGTGAGTGATTTGCGAAAGCAAATCGTATCGAACCATAAATCCAATTATGAAGGAATACATAATGATAGGCGTAGATTCTAGTGCGCTAGAAACCATCGTACGGGCCGCAGGCAAGTTGATACTAGATGTCTACCGCAAAGCGCACATGCAGATGCATGAAAAATCCCCTATGAATTTGGTTACTGAAGCCGATATTGCAAGTGAGAATCTGCTAAAAAAAGAACTAGAAAACTTGTTGCCCGGTTCCGCTATTTTAGCCGAAGAATCAGGAGCTCAAGGCAGTGGAGATTATTGCTGGGTGATCGACCCGCTCGATGGAACCAATAATTTTGGTCACCATATTGGTTATTTTTGCATCTCGGTGGCTTTGACCTACAAGGGGACTGTTGTACAAGGTGTTGTATATCAACCCTTGCTTGACGAATTTTTTTATGCCAAGGCTGGAGAAGGTGCAAGCCTCAATGGTAAACCGATTAAAGTACTGCAGCATGAGAATTATTCTCCTGTTATTTGTTTTACCTACACCGATGCCCATGGCTATAAAAACTTGCTTGATAAAATACCTTTCCCCTATACCTTCCGCCATTTAGGAGCTGCAGCGTTGGATCTGGCCTATGTAGCCTGCGGGCGGATTGACGGCATGATCTCTGAAAAACTATATTGGTGGGACATAGCCGCAGGTAGTTTGTTGGTCCAGGAGGCTGGTGGGGTGGTGGTAGATTCAGCAGGCGCTAGGATAACAAAAGACGCAAAATCCTGCCTGGCGATGACACCTCAACTGTACCGATCGCTAAAGGATATTCTCAAATCCTAGATTTCATTTGAAAAAAAGCCTTTTTTTGATTAGAATAGTATCTATCGTGTTGACCCTTTACCAATCTGCGTAATAGTTTAGATTGAGGGTCCGAAATAAATTATGGGTCCCAAGCGAAAAATAGTGAGCTTGGGGTAAACTAGATAAGGATTATACGCAATGGCAAGAATTTGTACTGTTTGTGAAAAAAGACCTCAAGTTGCAAACTTGGTCAGCCATGCCAATAACAAAGTAAAACGTTGGGTTTTTCCTAATGTGCATATGATGCGTTATAGCTGCGCAGGCGATAATTCTGGTGCAGTGCATCGTGGTAAGGTCTGTACAAAGTGTGTCAAAGCAGGAAAAGTAAAAAAAATTGTTTAGATTTCTTTAAGGGTTACAAAATATGGCAAATTTAGCAGCGGCTAAAAAGAAGGCGCGTAAAGATATAGTGCGCCACGAAGTAAATCTTGCACGTAGAACAGCAGTAAAAACAGCAATCAAAAAAGTATTAGTAGCTCTCGAAGAAGGTACTGATGCAGCAACCACCATGACATTGCTGCGCGAAGCAGAAAGCAAATTGGCTCGTGCAAAAGGCAAAGGTGTTATTCACCACAATACCGCAGCTCGCAAAATCAGTAGATTAGCGCAACGAGTAAAAAAAGCTCACGGTGTTGAAAAGTAATCAACCAAGCAAAAAAATTAACCGCCATCAATTTTGATGGCGGTTTTTTATTCTACTTCGCCAGAAAACCCCATGCCTTTCAAGGCTGGGGATGAATGGCAGGGTAGAACCCTTCGAAGCTCGTAGAGCGAAGTAGGGTCACTATTTCTGGCTTCGAAGAATTCCGCGCGATACACCGTCTTTTAAGCCGGTGAGCGCTTCATTTGCTTCATTTTGGATTGGACAAGATCATAGGTTAAAGTTTTTAAGGCTAACTGATTTGAGATTGAGCAAATTTACAACACCAGGCTGTTTTTGCAAAACAGGTAGTTAATATTGCAAAATAAGTGGCCCAATCAGCGACAAAAGCGCACTCATGAGCTCGCAATCTGTTGTGCGGAATATGATTACGCTCCATATCATCGCAAATAGTTTTCACCATCGTGCCACGCACGCCCCAAAATATGAGCCAACTAAGGAATAGTGGGCACCCAGTCTTGCCTTCAACATAAGCACATAATGCGCCCGTCGTCATACCAACGGGCACGCCAGCCACTATGGTTGATGCATACGTGGTAAAAAATTTTTTCCAGGAAGGTGCTTGTTGTGATTCTTGTTGAACTATGGTTGTTTGCTGAGGTGCAGCGGGTGCTTGTTGTTCCTCTGCGACAACCTCTTGTTTTTCTGCTGGCAAGTTAGTGATGACAAGTTGTGGTGAAATGATAGAAGAAGTGGCGAGTAAGATTAGTGCAAGTTTTTTCATGGGATTCCTTTTCGTTTTTATAGTGTTGACCTAGATCGACTAGTTGCCATCAAATGGAATATTTTTATCTATTGTTGATTAATTTTGCTGTCCTCCGATGTCATCCTGAACTTGTTTCAGGATCCAGTGAACTGATATCAAGAATTCTTCAACAAATCAATTCATGAGTTTGTTTTTCGAAAAAACAATTTTTCCAACATATATGGTAAATCTAGATCTGGTTTTCTCCTCAGATATTAACATGATCCCATAATTATTCTATGGATCCTGAAACAAGTTCAGGATGACATCAGGTGGATGAGGATACATTCTTGTAATCAAATACATTACTAAACCTGAAAATTCCTAACAAAAGAAACTGATTGTGCAAAATTACGCATGCGTCATATCCATGAATTTTTTATATTCGAGTAAAAATTTCTTTGCAACGCCGGTTGCAATTCGTGCAGTACCTGCATTTTCGATAAGCAGCACCAACACCAATGGTTCGTACTGTTTATATTGGAAGTGTCCCACAAACCATCCATGCTCAAGATATTCATTACCTAGATCTCGTTTTTCAAGTCCCGAGGTTTGTGCGGTACTTGTTTTTGCAAAAATTTCAAAATCTTTGAGTCGACTCATTCTTTGTCCAGTACCTTGTGTAGCTACCGATTTCATCGAGTCTTGTAAAAACTCGCGTGTTGACCGAGCAATATTTAATGGTACCTGTACGATTGGCTCATCAGCAACAATGCGTGGTGCTACCAGGTAACCCGTAAAAATGCTGGCGATCATGCGAGCAATTTGTATGGGTGTTACCAAAAGGAAACTTTGACCAATAGTTGCTTGTAGCGTCTCACCGGGCCACCAACGCTCGCCTTTGGTTTGCATTTTCCATCGGTTAGTGGGAATGAGTCCGGTTTTTTCCGGGAAGCTTGATGAAGTTTTTTCGCCAAGCCCAAAACGATGTGCATAATTGGCAAGTGTGTCGATAGGAATTTTTTTCCCAATTTCATAGAAAAAGGTATTGCATGAGCGCGCCAAAGCCTGTTTTGCAGTAAGCTCTGCATTTCCCCAGGTCTTATGGCATTGGCAGCGGTACTTGCGGTCAGCAAAGGTGATGTAGCCGCGACAAAACCAACAGGTTTCTTGGGTAATGATATTTTCTTGCAGGGCAGCGCTGGCAGTGACCAATTTAAAAATGGAGCCGGGCGGATAGCTTGCACTGAAAGCTCGATTAAGAAACAACTGCTCTTCTTGCATGGCTTGCCAATCTGCGGTTAACAGTGGCGCAAGAAATTTATTGGGATCAAAATTGGGACGAGACACTAGTGCAACAATGGAACCATCACCGGGCTTCATGAGGATGCAGGTGCCATTCGCGTCTTCAGGAAAAATAGTCTCAATCAGTTGTTGAATGTTCAGGTCGAGGGTTGTGCGTATATCAGTGCCTGCGAGTGCTTCTTCAATGGTTTGCACCATCAAACTTCTGCCGACAGAATTGATTGTCTTTTGTTGCACGCCTTGTTTTCCTCGCAACTGGTCTTCCCAAATCTGCTCAATGCCCATGCGTCCTTGGGGATCTACTTTTATATTGCCCAAATAGCCAAGCAGGTGACTTGCGCAAAATTCATGCGGGTAAAAACGTTGAAACTCTGTTTCAATACACAGGCTGTCACCTTCAGGAAATAGTTCCTCGAGTTGACATAATTTTTCAAAACTTAAATCGCCTTTCAGCAATACACGATTTTGTTGACGCTCTGCGCGCCGAATATCATCCACTAGGTGCGTGTTACTCAGAATGGGGCTGCCAATAATTAATTCGATTTTTTCGAGCATCTGACGATACTCTTCGGTGATCGTTTGCTTGCCGCCGCCGCACCAATACAGATTGTGCACAGGACGATTTGTCGCCAGCAGTGTGCCATGACAATCGACAATGTTACCGCGTGCAGGTTTGATTACTTCCATGCGCAGGAAATTTTTTTTGCTTTGCACATGCAACAGCTCATTTAAATGAATTTGTAGGTAGGCAAGACGCATGAAAATGATGATAAGCATCAGCGTCATACCCACAAAGAGGAAGAAAATTTTTTTGGTATGAATCTTATGCGCAACCTGCATCGCTTATGATTCCTTTTTAAGTAAATCATTAGAAGGATGGATAGTATTGCACATTTTACTGAGTTCTTCGATAGAAACGTGGGTATATTTTTCGGTGCTCGAGAGCGTTTTGTGGCCCAATAGTTCTTGCACTACGCGCAAGTCGACGCCTTGATTGAGCAAGTGTGTTGCAAACGAATGACGCAATTTGTGCGGTGTAATAGGGCGTTGAATTTTCAGACAGGAACGAAACATTTCTATGATCCGTTGTACCGATCTGCTGGTGAGCGGCTCATTGCGATAATTCAGGAATAATTGGTCATAGGGATTCAAAAAACGTGGTCGCTCATGGTTAAAATATTCGTGCAAGCGATCATACGCTTTTTGACCAAAAAGCACGATGCGCTCTCGTTTGCCTTTACCCATAATCCGTACCGTTTTATTCTGCAAGTCAATATGTGCAACGGTGATATTGATTAGTTCCGAGCACCGCACTCCCGTTGCATACAAAAATTCGAAAATTGCTTTGTCGCGATAGGGACGACGCGTAGGCAGCTCATGATTTTGTACGGTATCAAGCAGATGCGTAATTTCTTCGATGCTTAAAAATATTGGCAATTTTTTATCAAGCCGCGGTCGCGTGAGTTTGAGTGCTAATTCAATACCTTGAGCACGCAGAAATTTTTCGAATGATTTAAAGCAGGAGAACTTGCGCGCGATAGATGTTTTATCGATTTTTTTGTAAAAGAGACTAATGAGATACCGCTCAAGAATTTGGCGACAGGAAAGATGTTGTTTTTCATCCTCAGATAATTGAGCCCAGAATTCAACAAATTGATTGAGGTCACTTTCATAGGCGCGTTGTGTGTTCAATGCGAGATTGCGCTCAACTCTGAGATAGCGTAAAAATTCATCTTTTTTTTGGATAAATTCTGGGTGCTGCATACATCTCCTTATAGCTTACTCGCGTATGCTCATTCTAAAGTTACATTCCCATTTTTAGAAACAACGACGGAAATATTATCCATATCTTGTATGTTTTGAAGTTGCTTATTTGCTTCTAAATAGACTCCCATGCCTTTAATTGTATAGCTGAGCTCTGTTTTTAGATCAGCCTTTGTAAATTGTTCATCAAAATCCCATACTTGGACACAAAAACTGTTATTATGAACCGAATCGAAGAATATGTTGGTTGCTTTGTGCTTGCCGCGGAGCTCATCACTTTTAGGCGTGTCATAGTAGCCTCCTCCGAATATTCTTATCGTATATGGCGAAGCATTTTTTATATGTGTTATGTGCGCCCATATCATAGTTCTCACTGAAGAGTAACTGAAAAGAACAAGACTGGCTGCAACAAGTGCTTTTTCCACACAATATCCTTCGCATAATTATTTTAATAGACAAGTTATTAACTGAGATCAACATTTTTTTACTGCAAATTATAATCTTTGCATCGCCGATTAACTGAAGATCGATTTACCCCCAAAAATGCCGCAATCTGATTTTGATTTTTGAACTTGTTCCACAACATTGCCATGATATTTGGGTCCTTGAGTGCATGTTTGCCAAGGCGAGCAGCATGCGTGAGATCTGGCGTATTAATGTTGTAAGCAGGATCAAATTGTGTTTCATGATAAATATTAGTTTTCTTAGATTTTTGAATCAAGACTTGTTGCACTTTGGTTTTGAGTTCTTGCAAGCTCGCAGGACGAGAACTGATCAGTTTATCTTTTTCTCGCTCGCTGAGCTCAAGAATATTTTTGAACGTATCGGTGCGAATTGCTTGCTCAGTGAATCCATCCGTGAGCGAATTGAGCTCGCTTTCGGGCAACGTTTCCAATGATGGCATGTGCAGAGTAGTAGTTTTTAGCTCATTGAATAAGTGCGTAGAGAGTTTCCCTTCTTGTACCAGGGTATCAAGGTTGTAATCGGTAGAACAGATAATGCGCACATCGCTGCTCATTTTTTGGTCGCTTCTGAATATCCGATAAAAACCGAATTTAATAAATTCAGCGAGATATTCCTGTACTTCGAGACTTAAGAAATGAATATTGTGCATAAATAGGGTGCCGGTGCCGTTAAGTTTTTCAAGTAAAGGTTGTGTGCTGGAAGTTGGACGCAAGCCTAAAATAGGATTTATGCCAAATAATTTTACGGCAATATCAATAGGATTGGACGTTGAAGTGAGGTTAAGCGTCTGTAGATTTTCTCGCAGACTAATATGATGCAAGATTTCAACCATGGGTAAAAGATCTTGCTCAGGAATCGTCAAAATAAGTGCTTTTCTGTGGAGCGCGATTTTGAGCAGCTCGATTTTAAAATTAAGCAAAATTTCACCAGAACCAGGAATCATTTGATTGATCAATTTGCCCGATTGTGTTGTTTCAAGATACAGCAAGTAATCCCATTTGGTTGGATCTTTGAGCAGATGTATTTTCTTGCGAATAATGTCTGAAATTTCTGGATAATGCACGGTGATGATAACGTTGTTGTGTTCAAGATTAAGGATGCCGGAGATGACTAACTTATTGCCCGCAGTATCATGCGCAAAAATTGTTTTGGAGGTTTTGTAATTGAGCACTTGGGTTGCAAGCTCTTTCATAGCTTTGGTGAGTGCATGACCTTCATGCGTGTTGATGTTGATACCGATGAGTTCTTTTGCCGTCTGATTGCCAAAAATAAATCGACGGTTTTTATAAAAAAGAATGCCAATTTCTTTCTGACGCGCACTGCGGATGAATGCCTGCATGCACTCGCGATATTGATTTATTTCTTGTTGCTTGTTGTACAATTCTTCTCGTAGTTCCCGTTCTTGTTGCAGCAGCGACCCTAAATTGCGATTTTGCAGCAGGTTGATCACATTGCTCAAGTAGTTGGCAAATACTACCATTTGGTCTCGTTCACCAAGATCAAAAAATTCTTGGGGTCGTGAGAATTGTTCAACAATAATATAAGCAACAATAGTTTGCTGCTGATAAATAGGCAGGAACACATCAGCGTTGACCGCATCAAGTGCGCGGATACATACTTTGCTCAGCTCATCTTCTTGATAGAAGCTATTAAACTCAATTTCATCGCGGATCACTACTTTTGATGTGCGCAAAAATTGTGCGAGTGCGCTTGTGGTGTCGTAAGTTGTGACGAAATTTTCAATAAGACTTTCGGTTTTACAGCGTTCAGACGAGTGATGTGCGTGATTAATTTCTGTGTGGATTGGGCGAACATACAGATGTGTGCGTTGCATACCGATGCTAAAGGTTTCTTTAAAGAACGCTTGCACACTACGTTCTATTTCTTGCTCACTCGTTGCATGACTCAGTTGCTCAAGCACATTTTTAAATTCATTGATGAAGGTAGTATTGTTTACCGATGGTATACGTTGTTCAGCGTTGAGGAAGCGCAGATGCAGCACTTTGCGCAGGCAATAATAAACGGCATAGGAAAGCAGTATGGTCGAGATACCAACAATAGAATAGGTATGTGCATGCAGGCTTGCATAGTAGCTGTGCATAGCGATGAGAAACTCGGTGATCAGATAGGGCACCATGAACCAGAGCATGAAAATCTTGAGTTGTTTTTTGAGGATTTTGGGAAGTTTCTCGCGCCGGATTTTTATGATGGTTAAAAAAAGACTTGGTAGCGTAATGAGGTTGAGTAAATAGAGGACCGTATACCGGAACATGCGAATTTCTAATGGTGCCAGATGAGTAGGCAAGAGTAATGCCACATTGCGTTCATAAAAATCGGTGAGATTATTATCAAAAAATGCGATAAACAAAAAGTAACAACAAAATACTGCACTGATACCAAATAGTACTTTGCGCCATGCAGTGAGATGATAATCTTTCTCAGCCAAACTTTCGATAAAAAACCCGAGTGATTGATATTGAATAATTAAAAGCCCCCAGGAAATGCGCACGACGGTGATAAGTAATGGGTAGGGAATGTCGGGAATAAATAATATGCGAATTAATTTAAGCAACCAGGCAACATCACCAAACATGGAACCAATGACTACCCCGAGCAAAAGCATCCATGGTTTAAGAGCAGCACGAAATCGCAACCCCTGGGGAATAAGCAGACGAAGAAAGTAACATTTTATACCCACGGAAAAAAGGATAGCGAACAATAAAAATTGTGGGCAATTAAATAGTGTATAAAGATTTTTTACGATATCGAGCATGTTTTTTATTGCACTTTCTATTCCGGAATATTATACTACCCTAGCAAGTAAGGTATTAAAATTCTTGCAAATTGTTAAGGGGAAGTTTATGTTAAAATGCTTCAAAATGATGGGATCTATCTGGACCAGCGTGCGTTCCATGTTCCGCTGGCCACCTGATGGCTCTGCCCACTAAAAATAATTATAGATATATGAAATAGAAAACCTACCGATGTTAAGGTAGGTTTTTTATTAGACATTACTAAACGCTATTTGCAACAATATTTCTGAAAGCAAACTATGTTTCGGTACTTTCGTGTGAAAGAATTTTTCAACATGTTGTTATTGATTGCACTTTTAACTTCTTTTCATAAAGTGAATTCTAATATTCAAGATTCTACTGAGTTAATAGAGAAACCAGAAAACCAACTGGTTTTACAGTTGCTTAAAGCATACGAGCAGAAAGATCTTGCGTTAATGGAGTTCTTATATGCGACTGCACGAAATCAGCAGATGCACAAGGCAACATCAGTTGCCGAAACTTTTATTAGAGAAATCCGCATTCAGCAGGAAGTTGAAGTGTTACGCACTCTACATTCGGATATCGCGGAAAAACACATGCAAGGACAAGAAGTAAATGAAAAGATTACCTGCAATGATGCAGCTAAAGAAGACAATCAAATACCGCTTTTTGTACCGTCCAATGATGATTTTGTCGTTTGCGAGAAATTTACTACATGGCAGAAATTCAAAGAAATTCTCGAGGAGTATTTTTGGCTGTGGGAATTCAGGTACATTGTACAGAAGTTGGGCGAGAGTCTCGGTGATGAAAGGGTTACACATCTTCCAGAAATTAGTGATGAAGAAAGCTATCTTAAAGTAGAGCAGGTAGCAAAAGAATTATTCAAAAAAATTAGAGCGATGGATTTTGATGTTGATTCTTTTGTGCAAAATACTGGAATTTCAGAGAGAACGATTGAGGCAATAAGGAACTATCTAATTTTTGAAACTTAATCTTTCTATCATGCTTTTGATAAGTGCACCATACAAAAAAAAGCCGCATATTTCAGCGGCTATTTTTATAGCAAATTATATTCTTTGCATCGGCGATTCACCGAAGACCGATTGACGCCCAAGAAGGTTGCAATTTTATTCTGATTATTAAATTTGCTCCACAGCAATGACATGATGCGCGGATCTTTCAGTGCATACTTGCCAAGGCGGGCTGCTTCGGCCAATTCTGGATCGGTAATATCATAGGCAGGATCAAATTCAGATTCTTGATATATCTGATTTTTCTTTGATTTATTAATAAGCAGTTGCTGAATTTTGGTGCGTAGTTCTGAAATACTTGCAGGGCGGGCATCCAAGAGACGTTTAGTTTCTTTGTCAGTGAGTTCAAGCAGATTTTTGAACGTATTTGTTTTGATGGCTTGTTCGGTAAGGCCGACGGTAAGATCACTGAGCTCAGATTCTGGTAAAGTAAGCAGTGATGGCATAACAAGGCTCGTTGCTTTAAGCTCATTAAATAATGCTTGGAAGAATTTGCCATCTTGTACAAGGTTCTGCAGATTCAGCGTAGTTGAGCAGAGGATGCGCACATTGCTCGTAGCTTTTTGATCACTTTTGAACACCCGATACACACCATATTTCATAAATTCTGCCAAATATTCCTGTGTCTCAAGGTCGAGATAATGAATATTTTCTATAAATAGTGTCCCGATATTATTGAGTTTTTCAAGTAATGGCACGTTGCCTTCGGTGTTCATACCAAAAATCGGGTTGATGCCAAATAGTTTAATGGCCACGTCCATATTCTTGCTGGGGCCTTGCAAGGTCAACATGTGCAAGTTTTCTCGCAGACTCACATGATGCAACAATTCAACGGTCGCTTTTAAATCCTCGTCAGGCATATTGAGCAAGATTGCCTTTTTGCTGAGCGCAATTTTAAGCAGCTCAATTTTAAAATTCAGCAATATTTCACCGGATCCCGGAATAAGTTGATTGATCAGTTTGCCCGACTGTGTCGTTTCTAAATATAGTAGATAATCCCACTTGGTTGGATCTTTGAGCAGATCAATTTTGCGCTTAATGAGATCGGAAACTTCAGGATAATAGCAGGTGATGATGACGTTATTTTGTTCCAAATTAAGGATGCCAGAAAGCACCAGTTTGTTGCCGGCAGCATCATGAGCAAACATAAGTTGCGGTGCCTTGTATTCCAACACTTGCTGAGCCAACTCTTTAAGGATTTTTGAAATAGGATGACCTTGATGTGTGTTGACATTGATGCCCACCATTTCTTTGGCGGTTTGGTTGCCAAATACAAATGAACGGTTTTTATAAAACATGATGCCAATTTTGCGTTCATCTTGTGCGTGGTTCAAAAACAGCCGCATACTTTCTTTGTACTGATTAATTTCTTGGTGTTTATGGAACAGCTCTTCTTTGAGTTCTTTTTCTAGCTGAATAAGCGAGTGCAGGTTGCGATGCTGGAGCAAGTTAATAATATTGCCTAAATAACTGGCAAATACCTGTATCTGATCTTGTTCAACATTGCTATATAAATCATTGCCATGTGGCGAGCTGCCGATGCGCGCATAGCGTTCAACAATAATGTAGGCAATAATGACCTGCCCTTCATGAATAGGAATAAAAATGTCGGCATTAATGCTTTCCAGGAACGTAAGTAATTTTTGGTAATCTGCTTGTTCTTCATAAAAATTGCTGAATGCAAGTTCATCGGTGATTAATATTTTCGTTTTTTGTAGAACCAGATTAACGGAGCAGGTGCCGGTGTGAGCATTAATGAAATTTTCAACAATCACCGCTTCTCGCGCAAGGTCTTGCAGATTTGTGTTGCCGCTACTTACATCAAGGTTGCGGATATACAAGCGCGTTCTGTTTGGCGGAATGTGGAATGCTTCTTTAAAAAAGTTTTGGATAATGTGGTTAATTTCTTTAGTAGTGGTGACCAAGCTGAGCTGCTCAAGAACGCCCTTAAAGTCTTTAATAAAATTAAAATGGATAGGAAGTTCAACCTGCTTTTGGAAATTCAGGAACCGGAGTCCCATAACTTTGCGCATACAATGATAGATAGTATAAGTGAGTAGCAAGGCAGTTAAAGTCACTACCGTATAGTTATTGGTAATCCAGGTTAGGGCAAAATCGAACGGGTAAATTTGAATGAATTCGGAAACAATAATAGGCGCTATCAAAAGTCGCAAGAAAATTTTCAGCTGATTGCGTAAAATTCTCGGCAACTCATGGGATCTCATTATTTTGATGCCAAAAACAAGGCTTGAAAAAGCTAAGTTTGCAAGTACATACGTGAAGCCTATTTTTTGTATTATTGCTTCTATGATAGGTCTCATCTCCATTGACGGACAGTTATGATCGTATATTGCCAGTCCAATAAAAAATAGGAACATGCAAATGTTGCCGATGGAAAGGATGAGATCAACTTTTTTTATTTTATAATTTTTTTCAAGAAGGCTTTTAATGAAGAGGGATAATGCTAAATATTGAATTGCGATGAAGCCCCATGCTATTCGTATAAAAAATAGAACAACTTTTCTATCTAAAGAAGGCAAGAACACTTCTTTAGTCATTTTTATGATCCACGAAAGATCGACAAAACTTGCGCTAATAACCATGACCACTAAGAGGATCCATGAACGGAAAGCAGGACTGTTGTTAGATTTTTTAAGTTTAAAGATCAGGTTGCTGGCAATAAAAATTTTGAACGCAAATGCGATGCAAGAAGTGATGAGCACAATTGGATAACTTCCAATGAAATATTCTAACGAAAGAGTGATGTCTTTAATAAAATTTATCATAGTTTATTGCCATTACTTTTACTAAACGCTATGCTTATACTTACTTTGTTATAATAATTATTGTTCAAGTAATTATATATACCAATTATACAATTATTTAAACCATTAATTTATCATGTTTAATTCAAGGAGTACCTATGGTTAAAAATTCTCGAATAACTTCATTTCACAAACTATTTGGCAAGCTGGTAGCAGTTATTGTCATTGTTTTATCAGTAGCACCTCCAGGTGGTGCATAAGCATCAGTTTATCATAAGCAATAGGTTTCACCAAATGCTTACCCGTAATGAAGAAATCTGTGGCAGGTCTTGACCAAGAAGCCCGAGCGATAAGGATTATAACTATCCTGCGCCAAGCAACCAAAAATATGGTCGAGCCTGCCTCTGTTTTTATAGTAAAACAGTTTGGTCGTGACCCATTCCTTATTCTCATCAGTTGCCTCCTTTCCTTACGTACTCGCGATACTGTTTCTTTACCTGCTTCCGTTAAATTATTTGAAGTCGCCAAAACTCCAGAAGAAATCCTCAAAATCCCCATTCCAAAACTTGCTTCCCTTATTTACCCTGTTGGCTTTTATCGCCGCAAAGCCATACAGCTCCATTCGGTCAGTAAAGATCTCATTGATCGATTTGGGGGCAATGTACCAGCCACCATGGACGAGCTAGTATCTATTAAAGGTATAGGGCCAAAAACGGCCAATTTGGTCTTAGGACAGGGGTTTGGCATACCAGCCTTGTGCGTTGATACTCATGTGCATCGTATTTCTAACCGCTTAGGGTTGGTTACCTCTAAAACTCCGCAAGAAACCGAGAAGCAATTAAAAGAGCTTTTGCCTGCCAAGTATTGGATTGATTATAATCATCTGCTGGTCATGTGGGGGCAGAATATCTGTGTTCCTATTTCTCCATTTTGTTCAAAATGCGCAATCTCTGATTTGTGTCCCAAAATTGGCGTAAAGAGACGGCGCTAATGTTAATTGATCTTACTTAGAAGCACTATTTATGATAAATTTAGGCAATTTTTTTGTATCAAGCATGCGCAATATTGTTCTCAGATTTTCAAGATTTTTTTGAGAATCGTTAGTTGGAAAAAGAAAATTTTGTTCTTTCATCGTATTATTTGTATCTAATACGAATTTCCTTAAATTGTTAGTTTGTATCGTATCTAATAAAAATTGAACTAACTGATACGCCTTAAAGCTGTATGCCATTATCAAAATATGCTCACCGAATGACAAATCATCAATTAATCTGAGCGTCCTCATTTTTGTTTCAGCATCAAGCTTTTCCAGATATCCAGCCAATGGCTCATAATGACCGTTGTTTTCCCAAATATTATAGTGTTCATTGAAATCAATATTGCCTGATAAACTGATAGCTGTGATAATATCGTTGGAAATTTTAGTATCACCATCAGTATGGATAAATGGCAATGAAGCACATATAAAATGAGCTAAACAATATTTTTGGGCATCTTGGTGTAATGTTATTTCTGGATCTGCGGTATTAGTAGCTTTTTTTGCTAGAGTAGAAAAACATGATTCTACGGGAAACGGTCTGGGATCACAGTGCCAGCCACAGGTTCCGCCTCGACACATAATCATAGCAAAATCGATCATATCTCTGATAGCCGTTTTTTGTTCTTCATGCAGGACACCAACAATATTCACATGGCTGAATATTAAAAGACCGATAGTTAGATTAATAAGCAATTTCATATAAATTCCCCCTAAAAAATTACAACATAATAATTATTATAAATTTAATATATATTTATTATAATTAATTGCAAAAAACTAACATTGAGCAACAAAAAAAGCCCATGTGTAGGGGGATACACAATTGGGCTTTTATATAGGGGTGAATTTAATGAAGCGTTGTTAGAATTTAGCGCCTAAACTTGTCATGTCTTTATCGCTTGCGGGAGCCTTAGTCTGTAATTTGGCTTCTTCCTCTTTGGTTACTGCATGACGGGGTACTTTTAACGCCTCTAATATTTTTTTAATCTCTGGATTATCACCATAATCGACGAAGGCTCTATAATAATTTTGCATGGTTTTTGCATTTGGATATGGCGTAACATACATGAATTGAAAATTGCCGGCATACCCATAATCAGCCGGTGTTTTGCCGCTTCCTCTTTCTGCTGGAGTTAGCAAAACTATCTTTGCGCTACCTTGAGCGGATTCGCTTTGGGTAAAACTAATAAGGCACGATCCGGATTGTTGCGTCATGTACTTAAATTGCAAAGGGCTGCCTATTTCAAAATCCCCTTTTGTACGCACATTGTGCAATGTTTTGCAGGCAATTGTTAGTCCGCTGATATAAATTTCTTGCACGGCAAACAGGTTAGTTCCTGCAAGAAAACCCAAAAACAGATACTTTTTCACCATAACTACCTTTTTACAAAGCCAAGAATAAAAATTTTATTTCATTACAATATTACTACTTGTAAATTCATAAAATCAATGATTGCTGTAAAAATTGGCGTATTTTACGATAAAAAAGGCTTTTTTATCGTTCTTGTCCAACAAAAAAGGAAGCAGAAAGCGTAATTTCTTGCGTTTTTCAGCGAAACATAAGTAAAAAATTGCCCAAACAATGTGCGCTCTATAGACTGTTTACATATCTAAAAATCATGAGTAAAAAAAGGAGCTTTTTTGATGCGCTATTTCAACCCTTTAGTAATTTTTGCTCTTATGTTGAATATCCAGATTTCTGACCTTATTTCCCGTCCTGCCATTTATCGCCGTGCGGCAGATTCGGGCAAATTATTTGCCGACAAACACAATGCGGACCTTTATTGGCGAGCTCTTACGGAAATTGCCAAAAATAATAGGCAAGAAGCGCTCAAAATTGTTGCCGCAATCAAATCTGATAGTCCCTATGAAGGAAAAGAAATCGATTTTAATGATATCGATGCTTTTTTTGATGAACTATTTTTAGTCTTTGTGGCGCGCGATCCGCAAGGACTCAGCAATACGTCTCTTTTTGAAGCGATTGGTATTCGTGACCACAATGCCTATCTCAATGATGTTTCTGCACAGATCCGCATACAAAATTTTAATGAACGCAAATTGTGCGTGAAATTATTAGAGCGCTATGCAGGCAACAATCTTACGTACGATCAAAAAGTCACCTACAACATTTTTTCTTGGATGCTTAATCATCTTGCCCGTGGCGAATCTTTTCTATTTCATGATTATGTCGTAAACCAAATGTTTGGCGTTTTGGCTGATCTTGGTGGATTATTCACCCGGGATCACAAGCTTGAGATACGGCAAGATGTTGAAAATTATCTTGCGCGGCTTGCCAAAATTCCTACTCAACTACAACAAACTATTGAACTCATGGAATATCAACAAACACTTGGCATAGTTCCCCCAGCATTTACGCTTGAGCGCGTCATGCAGAGCATGAGCAAAACAATTTCTGCCGATGTTACGCAAAGTTATTTCTATCAGACCCTGGCGAAAGCTCTCAATAGCATGGACTTGCCTTGGCGAGATAAAAAGAAATATGTTTTACAAGCGCAAAAAATCCTGCAAACCAACGTGTTGCCGGCATTCCAGCAGCTGCAAGACTATTGTGCAGAATTGCATGAAGTCGCAGAAAACAACGGGGTATGGGCATTGCCTGATGGCGATGCCTATTATGCCTACATGCTTGAACATCATACGACGACCAATTTGTCTGCGGATGAAATTCATGAGATTGGTTTGCTGGAAGTGCAAAAAATAACGAATGAGATGCGCAGCATTCTTGAACTTGTAGGTATTGTGGACGATGCCAAAGAAGTTGGTCAGATGATGTACGAGTTACAAAAAAGACCGGAATTTTATTATCCGCAAACTGAAGAAGGGCGTGCGCAATGTCTTGCAGATTTCAGGAAAATTGTTGAACGTGCTCAAAAAGAACTCTATCCATTATTTGATATTTTGCCTCCGACGCCAGTAACTATCCAGGCTGTGCCACAACATGAAGAAGATGGCGTGGCAGGTGCTTATTATTGTGGACCAAGTCTTGACGGTTCCCGTCCAGGAATGTTCTACGTTAATTTGCGTAGTTTGAATGAGATTCCACTGTTTGGCATGGAAACACTGGCGATTCACGAAGCGGAACCGGGTCATCATTTCCAAATTGCTATCCAACAAGCTGCCGATATGCCAGTGTTGCGCAAATTAGGTGAAGGATATAATGCGTACATTGAGGGCTGGGCGTTGTATACAGAAAAGCTTGCGTATGAACATAAATTTTATTCTTCGCAGTATGCGCAATTAGGACACTTGCAAGATGAACTTATGCGTGCCGTGCGTTTAGTGGTTGATACGGGAATTCATAAAAAACGCTGGTCACGGGAGCAGGCGATTGAATATATGGAACGTATCACGGGTATGGAACATCCAAGTGTAGTTACCGAGGTTGAACGTTATTTTGTGCTGCCAGGCCAAGCGTGTTCGTATAAAATTGGTCAGCTTAAATTTCTTGAGTTGCGAGAGAAGGCGAAGAAAATATTAGGCACTAAATTCGATATTCGCGATTTTCATAATGCGGTGCTTAAACTTGGTATGGCTCCATTGACGATTTTAGAGGAAGTGGTTGATGGGTATATTAAGGAGAAGCTTTTTTGCTAAGGGTCTTGTCACCCTTAGCGATGGACACCAAAGGAGTTCCCCTTTGGAATCTCCTCAACGCTTGTATGGTGCACACTCCCAGCCTTCGCTTATCCGGGCCTTCCAGCTCGGCAAGCTTCGGCGGGCAGGCGCCTTCTACTGCTGCGGAGGGAGTTTATCCTGAGCTTTGTCGAAGGGCATGTACGCATCCACCGTAAGCAGGTGCAGGAAGCCGGGGCGGGTGATGCTACATGCCACCGACAAGCGTGAAGGAAATTTTCATAGTTAAAGTTTTTTTGAGTACACCTCGTGACATGATCTACCCCGATGTCATCCTGAACTTGTTTCAGGATCCATTCCTATTCACTCTTCTTCTGCTCAAATTCACGTTTCAAAAATGCATTAAGAACTTCAGTCAGTAACTGCATTCTATGTTTTGAAACTACATAGGTAGGAAATGTAATGATATTTTCAGGATTGCTTTGCCACTTGGTAATTCCCTTGGTGCTCTCTTCCTGAGGTTTTATTTCTACCGCGACTAATTTTTTCTTTTCATCCGCCCCAAGTGTGCATTTAATCGTTTCTTTGTATAACTTATGCGCACCAAGCAAAATAGTGATGGTTTCTTTTCCATCAATGTGGGGAATTGTCTGTATAAGAGCATTTTGACCCGTCAAGAAATCTGGATGACTGCAGAAGGTTAGGTCTTCTCCAACATGTTGTTTATAGTGTGTAAAATCATCACATGTTGATGCTCTGAATGTTATTTTTTTTTCCATGCAAAACATGCTGGCACCACAGCATGCACCAAGATAGGCAAAAAATAATTGTTTACGCACATTCATACAACCCCTACAACTACGTGTGTATTAAAAATCAAATACCAACGTAGGAAATGTTGTATGACAAGAGCAATAGTTGCGACGTAGTAATAAAAATCCCCGATGTGTGTCGGGGATTTTTGTTTTACTGATTATTTTGTTGTTGCTCGTCAAAGCTATTAGGTCCGGTCATCCTGAGTGCCGAGCTTTGCGAGGTGTATCGAAGGATCATTCCTAATTCGGACTTATGGTTCGATACAATTTGCTACGCAAATCACCCTTCGACAGGCTCAGGGGAGCCTCACCTCAATCCCGAGCATGGTGAGCTTAGTCGAACCACATGACCGGATTTGAAAAAATTTCCTTATCCCGAATTCGCGTTAGTTATTTTTTTTGCTGCTCGTCAAAGCTATCTTTTAAATGATGATTGATCACTGCAGCTAATACGGTCATTTGACTAGCAGAAGTCCAACTGCCACCAAAGGTAATTTTATCGGCGGGACTAAATGTCCATACAGAGTAATCATCTACCATCGACATGCAAAAATATTTAGGCCCATTGATTGAGTTTACGTGTTGCATTACGATAGGTGAAGTTTGACGTTGGACAGGCTTAAAACTCAGAAGAGTTGTTTTATTATCATCCTTGCTCAATCTGCACGTTATCCAGGCATCACTGCTATCATCTTTTCTCTTTAGGTAAACACCTAGCTTGCTTCCTCCATCCTCTGTCATCTCTGATTGAACATTTGCAGACGTCCATTCTTCTGGTTTTACCAGCGCCGTATTTACGGCATTCGTTAGGTCATATGTTGTTAACTTCGGAAACGTGTGTAACTTTTTAATCCCTAGTGGCTTATCGTCCATGCAAAAAAGTTGGGTGACGATGCACCATGCCGAAGTTATTAGTACTAATGTTTTTTTCATGAAATTTCCTCGGGTAAAATTTATTGGTTGTTTAACGTATGCGCTTTCTCAAGAATAGCTTCTAGTGTCAATCCAAATTCTTGTTTGCCATCGCGATTACGCAAGGTGATGGTATTATTCTCTACTTCTTTTTTACCAATCACGAGCATCCATGGAATTTTATCAAGCTGCGCAGCTTTGATTTGTGCCGCAAGTTGTTCGCCCGTTTCATCAAGTTCCGCACGAATGCCAGCGGCTTGCAGTTTAGCCAAAAGCGTATTCGCATATTCTTTTTGCTCATCGGTGATGGTCAAAATGCGTGCTTGTACTGGTGACACCCAGAATGGAAGATTTCCTTTATGATGTTCAAGTAATACGGCAAAAAGTCGCTCAAGAGACCCGTAAATTACGCGGTGAATCATGACGGGGCGTTCTTTTTTGCCGCTTGGTGCAATATAACTTAAATCAAAATTTTCCGGTTGGAAGAAATCGACTTGAATAGTGCTGCATTGCCATTTGCGCTTCATTGAGTCTTCAATTAAAAAGTCTATTTTTGGGCCGTAAAAAGCGCCGTCGCCCTCATTAATAATATACGGACAATTTGCTTTTTTAAGACCATTTATTAATGCCTGGGTTGCTTTTTCCCATAGTTCATCACTGCCTATGGATTTCTCGGGTCTTGTTGATAAACCCATTTGTATGTTTTCAAATCCAAGATGTTTAAAAACTTTGAAGATCATGGCAATGAGCTTGCCTATTTCTGTTTCTATTTGATCTACGGTGCAAAAAATGTGCGCATCATCTTGGGTAAATGCGCGTACCCGTAAAAGACCATGGAGCACGCCCGAAAGTTCATGACGGTGTACCAGACCAAATTCAGCAAATTTAAGTGGTAATTCACGATAAGAACGCGGGCGATTTTTGTAGACCAAAATCGCTCCGGGGCAGTTCATGGGGCGAATTGCATATGTTGTATCATCAATGTTGCAGAAATACATGTTTTGTTTGTAATGCGCATAATGCCCTGATCGGCGCCAGAGTTCGTCGCTCAGCATAATTGGTGTTGAAATTTCTTGGTAGTTGTCAGCTTCAAGTAATTTACGTAAATATTGGGTAAGTATATTGATGATTTTTTTGCCTTTGGGATGAAAGAAGGGGAATCCAACACCTTCATCATGGAATGAAAATAAATCAAGTTGTTTACCCAGACGGCGGTGATCATACATTTCTGCTTCTTGCACCCGGCGTTCATAATCGGCAAGATCTTCTGCGGTAAAAAACGCAGTACCGGAAATCCGTTGTAGTGGCTGGCCATTTCTGTCAGCACGCCAATACGATCCAGAAATATTAAGTAGTTTAAAGTTACCGAGCATTCCGGTCGAAGCCACGTGGCCGCCACGACACAGATCAAAAAAATCGCCTTGTTCTGCAAGCCCTACGGTGTCACCAGGGATTTGATCAATAAGCTCCATCTTGAAAGGATTGTTTTTAAAAATCTCACGAGCCTCGGTTTTTGATATTTCACGGTGTGTGAGTGGTATGTTGCGCTTGACAATCTCCTGCATGCGCTGCGTAATAATGGGCAAATCTTCTTCTTTAAAATTGCGCTCTGGTAAGAAATCGTAGAAAAACCCTTCTTCAGTTGCTGGCCCTATAGTCAACAGCGTGTGAGGGAAAAGTTCAGTTACCGCATGGGCAATGAGGTGGGCTGTTGAGTGTCGCAGTTCTGCAAGGGAGTATTTGTTCTTCATAGGGCTTCCTCTGGTATTATTCGGACTTATGGTTCGACTGTGCTCACCACGAACGGATAAAAATTTTTCAGTTCGGGAGATTTCTAGAAAATTGTCAGATTATGGTTCCTGTCGACACAAAAAAATAACTTTATGGCGGGAAGGAATTACTATTATCGAGAGTATAAAATCATCCGTTCGTGGTGAGCATAGTCGAACCATATGTCCTTATTTTAGTAATAATCTATGAAGCCAGTATAACAGGTTTGTAACACAGGAAAAGTATTGGATTGCGAGCAACAAAAAGGTCCGCCCTATTTTCGTAGGAGCGGACCTCTCATTTCTCAATAAGTGAAACTTATGCAGTTTACTGTTGCTTTTGCTCTTCTTTCACTGGTGTGCTGTAATATTTATTGTACAGCCATGAGCATAATTTAGAACCAAGTGTGTAAGTTCCATAGATGCCTGCTGAGATCACAGCGGCGCCAACTACTGCATGTATAACGTCATTTACGTTGGTGATTCCAGTGCAACACATGGTGTCATTTACGCTGTTCTTGACATCATTGTTAAGGAATTTTTCTCGTAGTTCTTTAGTGGCTGTTTGCTGACATTTATTTCGACATGCTTCAGACATTTCATCAGTGCATGACTCAACAGCATTTTGCGTTGATCTTGTTGCTGAAGATGCAACATTCGTAACAAGTTGCTTTGTGTCTTCAACAAGTTTCTGCGCTTCTGGAGTTAAAGGAACTCTTTCCCAAGGTGATGTATATTTTTTCGCATTCTTAGCAGACTTAGAAATTTGTTGTGACACTTGCGAAACATGATTAGCAAGAGAAGTAATATCATTGCTTAGTTCCATGCCCGTTTTTGTTGCCATAATTTTGTTGCCGAATTCTTGCGCAGTCTTAGTTGCATCTGACCCGAACTTTTGCACAGCTTTAGTAGCGTCTGATGTTGAGATTGCTTTGGCAAATTCTTCAGGAGTCATGGCTGTAGCAACAGCTTTAACCGCATCCTCGCCAGGCACCGTAATCAGATTTTCTGCAGTAGCTGGATTACATGAATCGGAAAGATTAAACCAAGAGGTAAATGCTTGCCATTTAGGTTGCAGCATATCTTTCAGGGTAGTATAAAAGCTCGTGGTAGTTGTAATACCACTAGCAAGACTGTTTAATGGTCTGGTACGCAGGTTGTGTTTTGCTGTGCCAAGGATATCAGCACCCTTATCAACATAATAGGTACCTTCAGCAACAACCACATCTTTTGCAGCAGTTTTGGCATCATTGTATGCCATCTTAACTGCATCACCCATTGAATCAGCAGCATTAACTGCCTGGGATCCCAATAACGAACCCATAACTAACAGGTTCAAATAAGTAGAACGTAACATAATAAAACCTCCATTTTGTTACAATTATTATTATTACTAATCTATAGCATTAAATTCAGTCTGTCAATAGGGTAAGCTAGGGTTATATTTTCAGGGGAGGATACGTTTACAAAAAACCTGAAGGTATTAAAAAACCCGCTTTTTACGGCGGGTTAATGATTTTCAGGGTATATCGTTAAAATTAAGCTGTTTTTACCGATTTTTGCTGTTTTTTGGTCTCCCAGGCAGTCTTTAACCACCAGCCGAGTTTCCAGGCACCATAAGCACTGGCAATAACGCCAACAGCAAGGACGGCATGTGTTGTATAGTACTCATATTTTTTCAAGCGCGCCACGAGCTCAGCTGCTTGGCGGTTATTGATTTCAAGTTTGGACGCTAATTCGGTAACTTGTGCAGATGTTGCCAAGCCATCAACTTTAGCTACAAGTGCATTCATTGCCTCATTATTAACAATAGGATTTTTGAGAAAGTTTGTGAGTAAATTAGATAATTCTTCAATCGATGCAATAGCATCAGGCAGTTTTCCCAAAGCTTCCCAACTTCTTTTTGTAGATTCCATTGCACCCAGATTTATGGATAATGCGAGAGCAGCAATAAGCAGGGTAGTTTTAGAATAGTGTCGGAACATCATGTTTCCCCTAAACGTGATCATGTTATATGAATTTTGTCGCATCAATTTTTATCGAAAATAGTCTTTCTGTCAAGATTGCAACCAAAAAAATCTGCACGGAACGGTCTTTTATAGCGAAAGATACTATTGTTGTTTGCATGGTTGTGTCTGCTATGTTACTCTCCATAACGTTTGTTCAGTAATAAGAGGCATGAAATTCAAAAAAGTGTTTAAAAAAAGGCGCGTAATGGATTGCAAGAAGATATATATCATCGACACCAATGTTGTAGTGTATGACCCCAAAGCACTCTTTGCTTTTGAAAAATCTTGTATCGCTTTGCCTATTACGGTTCTGGAAGAACTTGATCAATTAAAAGAAGAAACTTCGGATCGCGGCCGCAATGCGCGCGCAGTTATTCGGTATCTTGATGAGTTGCGTTCCCGTGGTTCATTGCGTGATGGTGTCGAGCTTGACAATGGTGGTTATGTACAAGTTTTGTTTCCCGATCTCACACAAAAACGCTCCCCTTTCTTGTCATTTAATTCTCCTGATAATGAAATATTATCAATGGCACTTTTGCTCAAAGAACAAGGACAAGCGGTAGAATTTATCAGTAAAGATTTAAATGCGCGGGTGAAAGCTAATGTTCTGGGCATCGATGCTCAGGATTATCTCAAAGACAAAGTAAGCGAAGAAGCATTTTATCATGGCTGGGTTCGAGCGACGGGCGCTTCTGTGCAACTTAAAGGAGAATTCCCTGAAGGATTGCAGGAAGTTCTTGAGCAACGCAAGCTGAACAAAAACGAATTTGTGTTGCTCGAAAGTCAAAGTAATAAGCACAACTATCGTGTATTTCGATATTTAGGCTCGAAAAAATTCAAAGAAGTGCATCAACCAAAATTTGCCTGGCCTTTGCAAGCGCGCAACCCTCAACAGCTCATGGCACTTGATTTATTGCTTGATAAAGAAGTTACGTTAGTCACATTGTTTGGACCTGCGGGAACAGGAAAAACATTTCTTGCCTTGCTTGCTGGTTTGCATCAAGTACTTATTCATGATGATTATCAAAAAATTCTGGTCTCTCGCCCGGTGGTGCCATTGGGTCGTGATATCGGCTACCTGCCCGGTGATATTCAAGAAAAATTACACAGCTGGATGTTGCCGATTCATGACAATATCGAATTTATTGTGCACCATGCAGCGATTTCAGAACATTTGGAGGAAGCTACAACGGGCGAAGGGGAGGGCGGATATCAACGAGGACACAGAAAAGAACGGTACCGTCATCAGAATATTCGTGGTGGTTTAGGAAGTGTTGATAATCTTATTCAAAAAGGGCGCTTAAGTTTGGAAGCAATAACCTACATGCGCGGGCGCTCAATTCCGTATCAATATATTCTTATTGATGAAGTGCAAAATTTAACACCGCATGAAGTTAAAACATTGATCACTCGTGTGGGTGAAGGTAGCAAAATTATTTTGGCCGGTGATCCATACCAGATCGACTCGCCGTATTTAGATTTCAGCAGTAATGGACTTGTGGTAGCCAGTGAGCGGTTTAAAGACCAAGCAATGTTCGGATCAGTGTATCTTGAAAGCAGCGAACGCAGTGAGCTCAGTAAATTGGCGAGTGAATTGTTATAAATGTGAATGCTCACTCAGTGTATCTGGTGGATTTTGCTTTGTTGATGTAAAGGAGTGAGCGATGCAAACCTTTAATTGTTATGCGGTGTTTTTCACCATGACAATACTTTTTTCATCTATTTCCATCGCCCAACCCAAAGCTAAGTCATCGTGGAAGGGGCCACTTAACAATGCCTATATGTTTGGTAGCGTTTCATTATTAGCAGGATGTTTAGCCTTATGTGCGTATGACCCAAAGCGAGAAGTATTGGATAATGGTGCGTTCGGTGGTTTAGCCGTAACAAGTTTATTAAATGGTTTTGCAGCATTAACCAATGGTGCGGCGGCTCTCAAATATTATCTGTTTACGCAAGATGCAGTAAAAGATGATGCTCAGCCTAAAAATCAGAAAGACAAGTGAACATGCCAAAAGTTAAAGCACAGTTTATTTTTTTTATGATGTTTACCATCATCAGTAGCAGTTCCCATGGTAAACCGCTGCCGCACACTGAGGTGTTGCGCGAGCGACTTCGAAATAATACGATCCAACTAAATTCTGAAGATCACCGTGATTGGAAAAAACCATTACATGAAGCCGCTGCTTATGGTGTTGTTTTTACACTCACAGGCTGTGTTACTGTGTGCCAGTGGATTCACTGTACTACCACTGCAAACGCCAAAAGTGTGCATGAAAGTGGCAAATGGTTATATTACGGTGCGCTGTCTCTCATGAGTGGCGCTATCGCAATCCGTAATGGAACCATCGCGCTCACGAACTACCTACATCAAGATGATTCAGATGCTATTAATTCTGACAACGAAGGTTAATCTCTCGATTTTTTCTGCTTGCCCCAAGTACCTTTAACATGTCAGTTGTTTTAGTAAGAGAAAGGTATCTGTATGAAAAAAATGTTCCCACACATAGTATTGCTCATGACCATAGTTGTTCTCTCTGATGTCTGTTTTGCGCAACCACCACAGCGTCAAATTTCAACAAAACAGGCATTAAGTAAGGTGCTATTTCACGGTGGTGTGGCTATGACATCAGGTTTAGGATCAGCATTTGCATTATTTTATACCCCTCAAAATACCTGTAATCAGAATAGTTGTGGTGTCAATCCCACAGCTGGTATTTTAGCAGGTGTTGCCTTAACTAATCTTTATGTAGCAGCAGCACATGGAAAAATCGTAATTAAAAATTGTTGTTGCTCACCGGATCATACAGATGATGTCTCTGATAAAAACAAATAGAATGTTCACAAATCGCTGAAATGCAACCCTATAAATTTTTACTAATCTCACCCAGAATAGGGTTATAAAGCCCTAATCCATATGAGTATTTTCCCATATCTATAAAATGCAAATCTCTCATAATTGACAACTTGTATTTTTATGATAGAATTATACATGAAAGTTGTATATTAAGAGGTATTTTTATATATGGAGATATTATGAAAAATAGTATAAAGCAGGTGTTCTATGGGTTTAGTATTACCCTATTGGTATTGCTAATACCCAATGTTCATGCAATGAATTCAAAGAATGCGGGTTCGTCATCTACACAAAAATCAGGACTTGCAGGAAATAAACAAATAGAACAAGCTGAGGAGCAAGATAGTTTGCAACCTACGTCGCCTCAGGATTTTAAAATTTCGCCAAACATCTTCTATCAAGATCTTCCACTATCATTTCAATATGGACTTTCCGACTTTAAAACCGCTATGAGTGCGCTCAGTGTTACTGTTCAAGTTTTGGAAAAACAGCAGGTTCAAAGTTCAGTTGAAACAGTAACCGATAATCAGGTAACTGAGTATGATGATGATGTTGCTCAACTTGAAGGAATGGAAAAGGTCTTTGGTAATATAGAAAATAAGAAAGTGGAACCACTGAACGTTGGTGAGTTAGCATTAGTGTGCGCTTCGATTATTAATACCATCGAGAAACTTAAAGATCTTAAGAATATAGCACAAGAATTGTGGTCGCGCACATCGCCGAATTTTGAGAAGGAAGTCGAAGACACATATATTGCTAACATAAATATAGCAAATAGGTTCCGCAAACCTGATGAACAAATTGGTACCAGGGATTATTATAAGTATCTTGGGTTAAATGACTTTGCTGACTTGGATACTGTTAGGAAAACAATTGATAAGTTGAAATCAGAAAAAAGGGATGATGACGTGGAATTATGGGCAATTCGACAAATTGGGTACTCCTTTGCTAACAGAGCAGCGAAAATGAAGTATGATTGTTTTTTGAAAGGTACGCTCAAACAATTGCAGGCGTCGAATATTCCAAAACTGACAGATAAAATACTCCAAAAAAGCATAACACTCGGTGAATGGGAAGGTAGACTCAGTGCAAAACTTAAAGACATAAATAATATTTTGCAAGTCATTAGACAAAAATCTACTGCAAGTGCTAGCTCAAGTACATCTGGGACAAAATAAAATAAAATACATTAAGATTTTCGCACAGAAATACAAACTAAAAGCCTTTGTATGATGGCCCAAGCGGCCTTATACAAAGGCTTTTTTTGTAACACCTGTACTGCAAACTCACCACATGAAATGGGAAATCGGCAGGTGGCTGGCCCCAACAATGGGCGCAGGCCCATGATCATAAAACTAAGAAGCTTGGCGATCAGTTGAGGGATGTGTTTGAGTAGTTGCATAAATAGCGAATGCCTTAAGCAGGAGCTCTTTGAGGTGTGGAAAGTCAAGATTTGGTCCCCCTAGTTTCACAATGACGACGCAATCGGCCCCTTTTTCATATAACTTTTCTTCATAGAAAATAGCCTTAAGTTGGCGCCGGATTTTATTGCGGGTAGGGGCATTGCCAATTTTGCGGCTGGTAACGACCAAGACACGGCCCAAGGACTGGTTGGCGGGTGCCACCAAAATATGAAGGCCCGGATGCGTGAGGACGCGCCGGGCTTTCTTAAATAGCTGTGAAATTTCTTTAGGAGAGAAATGGGAAATAGTTTGGGCACTACGCGGCATTGATAAGTCTTAGTAGCCGTGAACTGCGAGGCGTTTTCTACCTGAAGCTCTGCGACGGTTCATAATCTTGCGACCATGACGAGTAGCCATACGGGCAAAAAAGCCGTGTTTTCTATTGCGTTTTTTTCTGCTTTTTTTGAATTGCGTTACTGACATGATAAATCCTTAAAATCTATGACTTTACGGGTATGATAATTCTAATATTCCTTAGTGTATCGCTAAATTGTAGTTTTTTCAAATTGATTCTGGTCCTCGCGCTCTCGTACCCACTCATTGGTTTCATCTTCTAGTACCTGCCGTGAATGTGATATGAAATCAATTTTAGGATTAGTTATCCGTTTACTAAATGGCTCATCCTCAAATTGGAGAGTTGTCATAGACTTATCACGTTGTATCGACTTTAGGAATTGGCGGACCTCGTCTGTTGTGAAACGTTCCTCCCTACCCAGTATTTCCTCAACCCAGGTCTTGCTACCCAGCATATCATCAAGGGGAGTTTTGAAATAAGTTCTGGTAACTAAAAGACCTGTGTTTGCAGGTAATGTTAGTTTTCTCAAAAAATCATATCGTAGGATAAAACATTCTAGTCGCTTTTGATGATGTCGGGACGGATAAAACTCATCGTCAAAATCCTGTTCCTCTCTTTCTACGCCCTGATAAATATCCATGGTGCAATCGACGTATCTATTATTTTTTCGTTCGTCAGTGTGAAACAATAAGGAATACGTTGGTCTACCTTTCCATAGCTCCTTGCCATTTTCTGTGACTCGAACGTTAGAACTAACGGTATATTTTACAGAGTCATTTCTTAGTCGTGCCGATATAGTCGTGTCTATTAAAGCTGTTTGGCGAAGACCTCGTTGATATTCAACGAAATTCTCAGGCTTTTTATTGCTCAATTCGGAGTCCTCACCATCATCATCCGACATACACATGGCCATATTTATAAATGTACAACATGCTAATGATACTAGAATGTTATGTATTTTCATCCAACTACCCCGCCTATTTTTTTTAAAGTGCGTTACTGACATGATAATCCCCTAAAATTATAACCCTATAGGTAAAATTCGTCTTAATAGTACTTAGTATATCGCCAAATTGTGATATTTTCAAATCCCCCCTCGCGGGAACTATATTGAAGCTCACGAGCTCAGGAGTTATTCAGTTTGGATATTAAATCACGGGTTTTATGAAGTAACGCTTGTTCTGAGATGCCATCTTCATAATTTTCAACGATATGCTGCACATGCGGTTTAGTGGCATTATGTAAGTCTAACGTGGCATACCCATCTTTTACATAGCTAGGACAGAATTGAAGGCGTTTGAAACGAAGTACCGTTTCTTCTGGCAGTGCTAAACTCAAAAAATCTTTGTTGTCATGTATGAATGTTTCTACCAATTTTTTTTCAAATGACTCATCAATGGGATATTCATTAGCATCAAACCCTTGGGTTTTGGTGGTTATATCATTGCTTGAAAATTGCATTGAATAGATTGGATAGCTTTTCCATACTTTGTTATCTTTTGTGACGTGCGTTACGGTACCCGTCGTGCATGTCCATCCGTTGGTAGTCTTTGTGACTTGTAAACAATTATTGCTGCGTTGCCGAGTTTCAGCTTTTCGCAATTGTTCGTCTAAAGCCATTCGACCTGCGGTTGTTAGTCCATCATTGTATCCTGGAAAAAGATCAGCAGTATCCATACTTTGAAGAATCATCACATTGCATAGAATTATGAGCAATGGCAAACTCAAAATTAAGCGTATAAACATTGGGTTCCTATCATTGAGTTAGGTATCTTTTTTTTCTTCTGCTTGCGATAACATCTGCTTAATTTTGGCAAACAATTCCGGACCACTTAGGGGTTTTTCTAACATGCAATAGTCGTCTGACGTGCAATTTTTTTTACTTATGGTGATGTTATAACTTTCATTGTCTCGCTCAAACGCCCACGGTTTATTATAATAAACTAAGAGAGATGTTTCTTTTGGCAACGATAAACTGAGTAGTTCTTTATTCTCTGCTACAAATAGGTCGGCAAGTATTTTTTCCAAAGAGCCTTGTGAGGAGTAGATGTCGAAACCATCTTCTTCCATGGATACGGTCTGATTTGAATAATGATATTTGTAATTTGGAGAGGTTTGTCTATTGTAAATTTGCTTACCGTCAAATATAGTTTGCTGTGTTCGGGTATATGAATTCACGCCCCAGGAATCGTGATTTTTGTAAAAACCCAAATATTGCACGATCCGTATGCAATTTTCAAAATTCCCAGGTTCGAAATATTGTTGTAATGTTTTGTCAGATTTATCCATGCACATAAGCTGGGCACAAAATACAAAGCTAACTAGGGACCGGAGTAATTTATTGCTCATATTTTTCTCCAAACTATTTTTGTTCAGATAAATATCGCTCTGCATCCAAAGCTGCCATGCATCCAGTGCCCGCCGAAGTTATTGCTTGTCGGTAGCGGTAATCCGCTGCATCACCAGCTACGAATACACCTTCAACGGAAGTATGCGTGTGATTTTTGACGTCAACGTAGCCGTACTTGTCTAAGGCGATATGCCCTTTAAAAATTTGTGTGTTGGGGTTGAGACCAATGGCGACGAAAACTGCATCGGTAGATTTTTTAGTTTCCTTGCCGGTTTTAGTATCTTTTATAGTCACTTGCGTGACATGTTTGCCATCACCATACATAGCAGTGATGGTGCTGTTGTACAAAATCTTTATGTCTTTGTTATTCAGCACGCGCTCTTGCATTGCGGCCGACGCTGTGAGCTTTTCCATTACCTGAATGATAGTTATCTTGTTAGTGTATTTGGTCATAAATGACGCATCTTCCATGGCTGTGTCGCCACCGCCAACAATGATCACGTCTTTATCTTTGTAGAATGCACCATCGCATACGGCGCAGGTAGTGACACCCTTGCCCCAGTAGTCATCTTCGCCAGGAACACATAGTCGTTTTGATGTGGCGCCCGTTGCGATGATAACTGCATGGCATTTCAGCTCCTTATCACGATTAGTCCAAAGGGTGAATGGCCGTTTGCTGAAATTGACTTTGACAATGTCATGTGCCATGAAGGTGGTGCCTAGACTTTGTGCATGTTCTTTCATGCGCACCATAAGCTCGGGGCCAAGAACGCGTTTATCGCCGGGCCAGTTTTCAACATAGCTGGTGCCCATGAGTTGGCCGCCGGGATTTTTTCCTTCGATCACCAGAGGATTGAGAGCTGCACGAGCAGCATAGATTGCTGCGGTGTATCCCGCAGGGCCTGAGCCTATAATAATTAATTTGTGGACTTGATTTTTTTCCATGTTTTAGCATCCGAACTTATTAGTTAGTCGAACAAATTGATTTTTGGTATTGGTGTCATCCTGTCCCTTGATTTTGCTAGAGGAGGGTTTTATCTTCCCTACCGTTCGCCCTGAGTGCCGAGCCTTGCGAGGTGTATCGAAGGGTCTTTTCATAAGGATTTTATGGTTCGATACAATTTGCTCGGAAACCTTCGCAAATCACTCACCACGAACGGAATAGAAGAAATCTCTGATTATTCAAAATGTTAAATACGTTTCCTCTGTTGTCTACGAACCATTACTTCTTCGTCAGATGATAAATTATATAATTTAAGGTTTTCTCGCGCAAACAATATTGTTTCAAAAATTCCGAAGAAAGTGGTAATTCTTGCCCGCCTACTTTTGTTTCAGGCAGCTGGAAATATAAAAAGTCCTTCATGCGTTGTCGCTTGATGAAGTTGAGATAACACTTAATGTCATCATCCGTAGCGATAATATCTTCTTGATATGCAATTTGATCGATGATCATAACTTCTTTGATTTGTTTTTCAGCCAGGTCGCGAACCCGCTCTTTGAAATCGTGTTGGGATCGATAGACATTGTAGTCAGGATTTTCTTGTACGGCATCCATCACCAATTTTTGTTGGCGCAATACGAGATGATTCGGTGCATCAAACTGATGCTTTGCGAGGAGAATTTTAAACGTCTCTTCGATAATTGCTCTGCGCTGCGTCATATCATTGCGATACGAAAAAACTTCGATCAGTTTTTGCAACATTTCTTTATTAGTTTTTAATCTGAAGTGTTTTTTGAATAGTTCAAAGCAGAAAAAGTTATGGCTTAAAATATCTTTAATCTCAAGACATAAACAATAATTAGTGTTAAGGAAATCACTAAAATATTCTTGCAGGCAGATGTTGTTTGAACGAATAAGATCACCCACCTGTTTGCCTAAAAAGAGGTCCCGGAATTCTTGATCAGCCTCTTCATCACCAATTTTAAGCCAAAGACGTTCCTTGTACGTACCAAAGATCGGCTTGTTTTTGGCATCAACCAACGTCATATCAAAGCAGACCCAGTCATTTGTGTGGATGGTTTTTGCATCGTGTTTGTCCGCAGCATCACGTTCATCTTTAATAAACGTGTCAACTTGACGATCAAGGTCTTTGTAATTTTTGCGCTTTGGCGCTTTGAAGGGGAAAAATTTCCAGTTTTGTAAGATAACTGAAGGAAACAGTGAACACTCGAATGAAAATTCGGCGGTGCGATGAGGTTCAAGAAAGATATCGGTAAGGCGTGGCTCGCCAGCAAGCGTGAGTTTTTGTAAGCGAATTTCTTTGTACAAATAACTGAGCACCATATGCTTGAAAAGAAATTCTTTCAGATGTTCAAGCAAGCTTGCTCTAAAATTATGCTCGATATAGCCAACCGGTACATTGCCTTGGCGAAAGCCTTGCGCAGACGTGTATTGTTTTTGGCCTTGCAGCGTTTCTTGGTAAATTGCATCGACTAAACGGGGCGGAATTTTTACTGTGGCTGTGCATAATGTAGGATGCTTGTAATCTACGTGGAAATGTAAAGACGTTGCTTCTTGTGCCATTAAAGCTCCTTTTTTTAATGCAAGAGAAGGGACTCGAACCCCCACACCTTTCGGTACTGGATCCTAAGTCCAGCGCGTCTACCAATTCCGCCACTCTTGCCTTTTCCCAAACTGTTGTCAGTTGTGGGACCAAATTAAAACTTGTGAAGGCTAGTTTATTTTTATTGCAACGTTAATTCAAGGATCTGTTTGCCTGGCTTCCAAAAAATGGATCCTGATTTGTCACCCTGAATTTATTTCAGGGTCAGGATGACATCAATGGCCCAACAGCTTTATCTAACTCCTTTGAAAAGATGGCGTCAGCCAGGCGTAGCCTGCGCGACTAGCCCTACTTCGCTCTAATGAGCTACGAAGGGCGCATACTTCGCTTATTTAATCCTAGGTGGCTTGCCATACGAAGCTTTAGCGAAGTATGGGCTGCGTTGGAATCGAACCAACAACCTGCAGATTAAGAGTCTGTCGCTCTACCAATTGAGCTAGCAGCCCATAAATATTTTCAAAGATGTATATTACTGTAACACAGACGGTAAGAAAATAAAGCCTGTCTTGCTGTGTACGCCATAGCCGCAGGCGACGGCTGGAAGCAAAGCCGAAGAGTCAGGCTTAGACAATCTTGAGATCTTTTTCTTTGGTATCACTGAGTTTTTGGGCTTGAGCTGTATATTTATCAGTAATTTTCTGCAAAAGATCTTCAAGACGATTAGCAAAGTTCTCTGAGATTTCTTTATCTTTTTTTGCATCGCGGATGAGGTTATTAAAATCTTTACGGATATTGCGGGCCGCAACTTTGCAATCTTCTAATTTTTTATGGAGCAACTTGATGAGTTCATCACGACGTGAGGTAGTGATATCTGGCAACTGGATGCGGATTAGCTTGCCATCGTTGATTGGCGTAACGCCAAGATCTGATTCCTGTAGTGCTTTTTCGATGTCGGCTATTATGCCAAGGTCCCATGGCTGAATCACAATGAGCTTAGGTTCTGGAGCAGAAAGAGCTGCCATATTTTTGAGCGGCATAGCTTGTTCGCCATAGACTGACACGGGAATATTTTCCACCATCGAGGTATGCGCGCGATTAGTGCGAATTTTGATGAGTTCGCCCTCAAAATGCTTAATCGCTTTATTCATTTCCTCGTCCATTGCCTTTTCAAAATCTTTGGTATTATTTTCTACCAGTACGATTTGTTTCATAACGTGTCCTTCTTACGCCATAGCTTTATGCGAAGGCGAATTAACGAATAATGGTTCCAAATTGTTCATGATGAGCAGCGCGCTCGAGTGCTTGTGGTGCAAAAATATTAAAAATTCGCAAATTTATGTTGTGTTCTGAGCCAAGGGCAAAAGCTGCTGAATCCATGATGCCATATTTTTTTTCAAGGGCTTGGGCATAGGTGACTTCATTAAGAAATTCTGCCTGCGGATTTTTTCTTGGATCTGCAGAATATATGCCATCAACATTGGTGCCTTTCCAGACCTCGTGAGCTTTTATTTGTAGACCGCGCAAGATGGCGCTGGTGTCGGTCGTGAAAAATGGGTTGCCTGTGCC
>Ga0207124_1017_pt1 | contig 39927 bp, 49 predicted proteins | sample Alteio_BWMinHeat_37_FD_153506 | JGI IMG/M metagenome (GOLD analysis project Ga0207124, IMG submission 153506) | Enriched cells from forest soil in Barre Woods Harvard Forest LTER site, Petersham, Massachusetts, United States -... | ecosystem: Environmental > Terrestrial > Soil > Temperate forest >... | reverse complement strand
AAAAACTTGTCAGCATGGAACGGATGAAGCGCTTTAAGCTTTGGGGAGTTATTTTCGGCCTCAGCAGTTACCTTGCATGGGATAAAGATTACCTCACTGCGGACAAAACAATGAGCGCAGGCAGCAAGATCACCAACCTGGTAACAAGGCACTATGCCACGTTATTTGGATCAACGGCAGCTAAAGATTCAAAAGCTAACGTACTTAAAACTGAAATTAACGAACCGATAACACAACAACCCACAACCCGAGAGCTCGAACAAGCGCAAAAAGCAGATCAAAATCCAGCAGATTCTAAATAAGAATTAACATAAAGGGGCCCGAAATTTCGGGCCCCTTGTTTTAGTGTAAGTCATCCTGCTTAAGGACGTTTTAAATTATAAATTCTTCTCTGTTAATTGTACCAAGTGTTAACCCAACCTAACATTTGGTATGCCCAAACGCGCATAGATCTAAGAGCGTTTTTCCCTGATTCATATCCCTGGCCAAAAATAACAGATAATACCATTTGACAATTTCTGCTAGCCCCTTAAGCTTGTTAAAGTATGATAAATGAGAGGTTATATAAAGGAAATTTTATGAAAAAGGTAACATTAATCTTAAGCACAGCTTTTTTACTTGCCAATTTCATGCTCCAAGCACAGGAAGATAGTACTAATGAACGTGCGTTTCAAAAATATGAAGAATGTCTTAAAAATAATAAAAATACCGTGCAGAGCGATGAAATTCTGAGCACCTTAAAAGGCAAACAAAATGCTCTTCGCACAAAAATATCCGCCCTTCCAACCCCAGACTCTTATGAAAAATATCTAGAAGCGGAACAATTATCCCGTGATTATAGTGACGTAGGGCAACAGGTTAGCAATCTTGAAACAAAACATAGAAAACGCTTTGAAAAGTGCATCTTTTCTCCTGATAACACTCAGGCAGAAATAAATTTCATGATCAATCTCGATGGAAAACGAGATTCACGTCTTAGCTGGGATATTAAACACAACCCTAAAATTGCTCAACGTCAGGCAGTTCTTGCTTGTCTTTCTCAAAATTCAGATTTAAAAAACTGCCTAGCTGGTTCCTGGTATCATACTGACCATGATCTTGAAAATTTAAAATTGGCGCAGGGATATGCCGATAATCCTGCTCTTCAAGCACAATTACAGCAGATGCAAGAAGAAACAGAAGCCTATGCTTCTGGCGTCAATACTGCCAAAAAAGTTGCTCTTGCAACTGGAGTGTATTTGGTAGGGGATGGAGTACGCTTACTGAGTCATTACACATATTGGTTAACTAATCGACTTACACCCCGTAACGCGTGGGATCATGATAGCGACGGCGATAAACATTTTCCCGATTATTATGAAGAGAAATTAAAAAAAGCCTGGCTTCCAAGCACGATTCGACCGGGATTGTTGCGTATCTTTTTAGATGAAAAAGATTATGGACCATGGGACGCACAAAAAGAAAAGTGATGATCAGATCAGTCTTTGCCTTATAATACCTTTGATAATTGGGAAAAACCCTTTATACTTAAGAAAGTATGATAAATATGGTTTATAAAGGGAAAAATATGAAAAAATCACTCAAAGTTTTTCTATCTTGTACGATAATTTTTGGAACAGCAAATCACAGTTTTGCAGAAGAAGAATTTTCTAACGAAGATCTTGAAGTGTTGGAAATGGAAGCAGGGGAATGTTTACGTAATGCAGATAATTTTGCCAAATTGAGCACGCACAATGCTTATCGGGAGAGATTAGACGCATGTTTGAGAAAAGAATATTGGAAAACAAATTATTCCAAAAAAAGACTCGAATTTGCCCAAAAACACGCACAATTACAATCGAATGATCAAAAGAAGAAAGTACAAGAGCGCGCTTTAGGGGATATAGACCAAAAGATAAAAGGTTACGATGAAGGGTTGAAGGTGGCAACGTATGTTATTTCACTAGAGTTAATTTTAGTTCCAGCATTGTCGTATGGTATTAATAAATGGGATCAGTATAAACGATCAGCTATTTGTGACAACCTTGTCAAAGGCATAAAGGACGAAGATTTTAATAAAGATGTACGTGAACTGCTTATTGAGTCTGATCGAGCGTTTCATGGCATTGTTGGACCAGTCGCCAAAATTTTAGTAAGTCAGCAAAAACAAATAGAAAGTCAGCAAAAACAAATAAAAAAATTAAGCGACAAACAATAAACGAAGCTTCGCATGTCCTGAAGGCCAGGCGTTATATGGCCTTTTGATAAATAAAACAGTCCTGGGATTTTTCCCAGGATTTTTTATTACAAGCCTTCTAAAACGGCTTCAAATCCTTGATCATTGGCAAAGCCCCCCCCGACTAAGCTCGGGACAGGCTTGGGCAATATGTTAACTATCCATCTACCCACATCATTTACAAATTGATGCACATTGTTATTAAACTTAAAGACATAAACCTCAAAAAATATAGGGTGAAAGTATGAAGCTTAGAATGTTGATGTTAATGACTTGCATGATGTGCGAAGTTTTTGCGCTGAAAAAAGACGGTTCATTAAGTACCGCAGTGCAAAGGGTTCTTTTTGGCTTGTTACAAAATAAAAAAAACATTTCTGATGTAGACTTTTTTAAACTATTTTCAGCAGGTAGTCAGGACAACTCAAATATTAAAAAACTCATAACGCTGATTATGAAAGATCCCAAGCTTGCCACCAAAAAACATCCCATAAGTGGAGAATCAACCTTATTTCTCGTAGTACGAAATTACAGCGCGGATCCCTTGGAATTAATGCTTATTGACCTTCTTATCACGGTAGAACCAACTGTAGTGACGCTAAAAAATCCAAAAGCTCAAACAATAATGGACATCATCAAGTCTTTTGACTTTGAGCATCAGCACGTTATCAATCAAGCGATTATGCAAAGTTTAGCTAAATTCAACATAAGTTCGGCACTTGCGGCATCATTCCAAAAAGCACTATCCACCAACAACTATCCTCTTGTCATATCGCTATTCTTAGCTAATCCACACCTTGTTAACTTTGTTGATACTAAGGGAAGAACTATTCAATATTATGCTGATAAGGCGCCAAATTATGAACTTTTTAGCATCATGCCTTGGGTAACAGCCTTTGGGCCAAAATGAAAGAGAAATCCTTTTTTTATCAGCAACGCTAGGAATTAACTTAGAAGAATTCTTGTTACCTAACTCTCAATAAAGTAAACTGACCACATTAATAGCCAAATTTTTTGCCTCACAATAGGTCAAAACTATGGAACCTAAATTTAGAAATCAAGACAAACTCGTAAAACTTCTTGCAGCACTATTCCCTGAATGCACCCTATATCTCTTTGGGTCGCGTGCACGAAAAACGCACAAGCCCTCTTCTGATATTGACCTAGCAATTGATGCCCGCCACAAACTAACTATGGAAGAACGCGCGCTTGCTCTTAATATTATCGCTGCACTTAACATTCCTCAAAAAGTAGATCTTGTTGACCTCAACAGCACTATTCCACCTGAATTAACAAGCGCTATATTAAAAGAAGGAATAATTTTGTGGAAAAAGTGAAGCTACGCCTGAATAATCTTCAGAAAGCATTTGCTCGTCTTACCTTCAGTAAAGCAACACTTGAAAAGACATTTAAAAATGGTGAACACAACAAAGATGAAATTCTTCTCTATCAAGATTCAGTAATTCAACGATTCGAATTCTGCTTCGAACTCCTTTGGAAAACGCTCAAGGATGTTTTGGAATATCAACATGGTATTGTTGCCACTTCCCCAAAAAAAATATTTCATGAATGTTTAGCTGTCGACATCACCAATGAAGAAGAAACTGCTGCACTATTAGACATGTCAGAATCACGCAATCTTACGACCCATGATTACAACGCAAGCATGGCACAGGAAATCAGTAACAAAATCTGCTTAACATATTACCGAACTATGCAGACCATCATCAACCGTCTTGCCATTTAATAAAAGAACACAAAACAACAATTTAATTCGCTGTACTTTAAGTAGCCACAAATCCTTGGTCGTTGGCAAAGCCTCTCGCGAATTCAGGAACGATCTTGGTACAGGCAATGAAGCAAACCGCTCATATATTACCATTTGACAATGCGCATGTGGGAATATATACTGAGAAAAGTATAAATAAAAAATTAATGTTTCAATTGAAAAGGATTTTATATGAAACAGGTTAGATTAGTATCGCTTATGATGGCCTTAATGGGTATCAACTTAACGGTTATCCCGCTTTGTGCGACCAACGATGCTCAAGATGCAAAATCTTCAAAAACTGCTACCTACGTAAAAAAAGGACTGGCATTAGCCTCAGTTGGTATTTTGGCAAAAAATATGCCAGCATTAATCGAAGGAGCAACTGACATTATGAGTATTCTATTAAAGGCTACTGTCCGTGAAAAACCAGACGAAAAAGTAGTCGCAGCACTATTCACTTGTGGAATTGGCGTAATTAGTCTCGTCAATATTGCAGCTCCAACCAAGGCAATGTGGGATGCTGGAAAATATATTTTGGGTTATCAATCAAAAGAACAGCAAAACAACACTGAACAAAAAAAATCTTCAGTGCTTTCAACTGTTGGCACCTATTCTAAAAAAACCATCGCAGCATTAACACTTGCAGTTGCAGGATGTTCGGCTGGTGTTCTCAGCATGTTAGCATTGCAAGCCGACATTTCTTCTCCAAGTGAAGCACTAGCATTTTCTAGTCATGTAGCCGCACTTGGTTATCTTTCAGCACAATTAGGTAAATACATAATTAGCTAGCTAAATGATCAAATGTAATAAAGAGGACCTTCGAATTTTTCGAGGGTCCTCTTTATTACATCCAACATCATCAATATTCAGCCAAAAAAGACACTGGTTGCAAATGAAGCCGATTAGTTCAAATCATCAACCACAATCTTGATGTTATTATTCTGATCCACGGTCAAAACATCTGCCTTGCCATCCCCATCGATATCGCCAGCAGCAACTGCCACAAATCCTTGGTCATTGGCAAAGCCTTGGCCAATATCGCCCATTGAGGCGCCTAATTTGCCCGTAAAATACGTTTGCCCTTCACCGCCAGGAAATCCATAGGAATAATTAGTATTGCCTTCCGGCTGCCAGCCTAGACCGCCTTGACCACTCAGCTGGGTCGAATATTTGCCATGCTCGGCATAATAGGCTTTTTGGGCCATATAGAGCGAATTGAGGTTCATATAGGCCTCGACTCGTTTGGCCTTAGATAAATAGCGTAAAAAACTGGGAACCGCGATAAACGAAAGAAAAGCTATGATTGCTACCACAATCATGAGCTCAATAAGGGTAAAACCCTTCTTTATTTCCATAACTCCCCTAACCCCTCAGCCTCAATTACATAAGATAAAATTGAGGACTCCCTATAAAAAATACCCCATCAATCCTGATTATTAGTATATCTGGGAAAGCTCCATAAACAGCAAGATCCCTTCGAATACCCCTATTTTCAAAAGGCAATAAGGCAATCTCGGTTTTACAAGTTAAACCAAAACTTCGGTTTTTATCTTATTGTAAATAAATAACCAGATCACCCAGGTTAATTTCTTGTTTGACATTTTTGAAAATTGAATTATCCTTATAATTAGTTTGGGCTTTGTATATACATTTTCAGGTACATACAGGTTTGGACAGCAAATATTGAAATTAACCCATAACCCCTGAGCTTGACTGCAAATAAACCCCTAAAGATAGGGAAAAGCGGCAAGTAGGCAGTAAACCCATATGGAGAAAATCATGAAAAGTACAACCAAACAAACGACGACAAGTTCGTTAGCACAGCCAGGAAAACAACGCAGTTATAACGAAGTTATCGAATTTTTGGATAATAATTGGTCTACCAATGCCAATGACACATCCTTAAGTTGCATTAAGCAACTTGATCAAGCCTTTGAAAATCCTTCCCAAAAATTAAAAACTATTCTTGTTGCTGGTACCAATGGCAAAAGTTTAACTATTCACTTTACGGTAAAATTATTACGGCAAGAAGGTCTCTCGGTTGGTGCATTTTATGCTCCACACATTTTGACCTACAACGAACGCTTCAGCCTCAATGATGAAGCAATTTCGAATAAAACATTTACCGAACTCGCAAATGAAGTTATTAACACCGCGCAATCAATGCGATTAACGCCAAACTCGTTTGATATTCTTACGATTATGGCGTTGCTCTTTTTCAAGCAAAGCAATGTTGATGTTGCTCTTATTGAAGTAAGCGAAGGCGGCAAACTCAACGCAGCTAATATTTGCAATTCAAAAATTGCGGCAATTACTCGTGTAACTCCTGATGATGCAGCTTCAATGGATGCAGCAATCCAAGAAGTTCTTGGCATTGTTAAAAAAGGCACGATCGTAATTTCCGGCGATCAAAGCAAATTAAACTTGCAAACGATGCTCGATATCACCGAAGAAAAAGGTGGCATTTGGGCTATGCCAATTCGTAAATTAGCACCATTGCAATATCCATATGAGCAATTGCATGGTCGTTGCGCAGCACTTGCTGAGCGTATCGCACAAACATTTGTAAACGAAGTATTAAAATTAGAATCAACCGTAGTTTCTAGTAGCTTGCTTTCCAAGCCAAAAGGAACTCGCGGTCGTCCAACTCTGGAAGCTAAACGTCAAGCAGAACTTAATCCACAAAGAACTTTAGAACAGTTCTGGAAAGAACAACACAGTGATTTATCAGCACGCTTCCAATTGCTTGATAAAGAAAAGCCAAGCATTTTGCTTGATAATGCACAAAACTTAGACGCATTTGAAAACTTATTACTCGGTATCAGATTGCTCCACTACCAACGTCCACTTAAAGGCCTTACCATCGTTCTTGGTTGCAATAATGACACCATGGATGTGAGTGAATTCCTTAAACAGTTACGCTATTTCTTCAAGAAAACTTCTGGCCAAGTTATTGTGTGCCCAGTTGAAAACGTACCTGGTCATAAAGGTGGCGCATCATGGGATGTGGAAAAAATCACCAATGATATTAAGAGCATGAAAATTAAAGCCAGATCAAGCAGCAACTTTAAAGAAGCTTTTGAAGCTGCATGCAAATCGGTTGATGAACGTCACGGTCTTGTCGTAGTCGCAGGATCTCCATCAGTAGTTACCGAATACTGGCGCTATAAAGGCATGAAAAAACTCTAAGGTTACTATGACCATAGAAGGCATACTTTTATCGAGCATCATTGGATGCCTTGCTGGATTGTTTTATGGACTCTCCTTCTTGTTTGCAAGAGGGAGAGTTTTTTCATATAGAAATCCTGAACCAAAACGTAAACTAATCATAGCAATTATTACTTCGTCTGCTGCCCGCATTCTTCTCTTGGCAGTACTCTTCTTCTATCTGTTGCGCTTGCCTACAATTAACTTTATACTGCTCATGATGGCATTCTTTGCAACATTTTGGGGAACTGTACTGAAAAGGAAGGCACGCTCTTATGACAGCAATCAATCTTCTTGAAGAGGGAAGTTGGCAACCCTTCGCCTCGTTCGGTTTTACTCATCCCTTTTTTTCTATTAGTTATCATACCGTTTTACAAACTTGGGTTATTCTTCTTGTTATTGGCATTTTAACTTTTTTTGTTGCTTACTGCTTGCGCAAGCCAGATAGCATCGGTCATTATCTTGTCGTTTCATTTGTCGAATATTTTATGAATTTGACCGAACAAAGTTTAGGCATGCGCTCATTCGCTCACTTCAGTTTTGTTACCTCTCTTTTTATTTTCATTTTCCTCTGCAATAGCATTTCGGTGATTCCGTGGCTTGAAGAACCTACTAAAGATCTCAATACCACCCTCGCCCTTGGCATCACCGCATTTTCCTACACGCAACTTTATGCTATCCGCCTACACGGGCTTTGGGGCTACCTAAAGGAATATTTTGCTCCCTTTTTTATTATGCTGCCCTTAAACATCATCGGCAGACTTTCTACCGTTATTTCTATCTCATTCCGACTATTTGGTAATATTTTTGGCGGTGCAATTATCAGCAAAATTTATTTTTCTGCCATTCAAGGTTCCATCGTTCTAGAAACACTTGGTATCATCAGCGGCCTTAACCTTGTTATCGTATTATTTTTTGCGTTATTTGAAGGATTTTTACAAGCATTTGTCTTTACTATGCTCACGCTTACCTATCTATCAATTGCTATATATGGTGAAGCGGGACATGAGGAAATTGCATGATCGCACTCATCGAATTTTTGCATTATATAACTATTGCACTTGCCGTGGGCATCAACTCAGTTGCAGTTGGCATTGGTGAAGGGCTTGCAACCAAGACCGCCCTGGAGGCCATGGATATCCAACCGCAAGCAAAATCAGAAATTCAAACGGTTGCTATTATGGGCATGGCGCTCATCGAGACTGCTGCCATTTTAGGCGTCGCCGTTTCTATCATCCTGCTTTTTGGCACACCAATAGAGCATAAAACGTTGTATTTTAGCATAGCGGAAATTGGTATTGTCTTTGCGACCTGTTTGCCGGGATTCGTAATTGGCATGGTATCTGCCTGGCCAGCACAAAGCTCGGCACTTGCCATAGCACGTCAGCCGTTTTCGGCACGCGTCATTATGCGCTTTATGCTTATTTCCCAATCAATTATTCAAACACCCGTTATTTTTGGCTTTATTGTTGCCATGTTCATCAAAACGCAAGCAGTACATGCTACAAATATTGGCGAAAGTTTACGCCTCATCGCGAGCGGTCTGAGCATAGGACTTGGTTGTATCGGCCCTGCCATTGGCATGGCATGGTTTTCAAAAACCGCATGCGCAAGTTTTGGTATCAACAAACAAGCATATAGCAAACTCATGCCCTTCATTTTTATCAGCCAAGCAATTATAGAAACACCGATCATTTTTTCCCTTGTCATTGCATTAATTATTTCGTCGAGTACGGCCAGTAGTGATTTGCAAGGCATAGGCTTTCTTGCTGCCGCCTTGTGTATAGGCCTTGGCACTATTGGTGTCGGCATCAGCTCGGGGCGAACTGCCGCTGCTGCCTGTAAACAAATTGCACGAGATCCGAACAATTATTCTACCGTGTCGAAATTAAGTCTGTTTGCCCAAGGTCTTATTGATACTAATGCTATTTATGCCCTTCTGATTTCATTTATTATTATTTTGTTTAGGTGAAGACCCTTCGATACACCTCTCTATGAGTGGTACTCAGGGTGACCGGAGAATTATGAAGCATCAAGAAGAATTCCATGTCGTCTACATAGTCACCAAGCTTGAGCTTGGCGGCGCACAAAAAGTATGCCTTTCACTTTTTAACGGGTTGCAAGAACACGGATGCTCAAGCACCTTAATTTCCGGCAGTGAAGGGAAGCTCGTTGCGAGCGTACAACCTTCGCCAAACGTTATTTTGTTAGACGCATTTAAACGGGAAGTTTCTATTTTTGGCATAGTCCAAGAATTCAAAGCTTTTATACACTTGGCGCGTGTACTTACACAATTGCGCAAAAAACATCCCAACCTAATTGTCCACACACACAGTACAAAAGCTGGCATTATCGGCAGATGGGCAGCCTTTTTTGCCGGAGTCAAACAGCGCGTGCACACCATTCATGGGTATGGGTTTCATAAACATCAAAGCATCATGGGTTGGCTTGCACGCTACGTGCCTGAACTTTTTACCAGTTTCATCACTACTCATTTTGTGTGCGTATCGTCAGAAGATATCAAAACTGGCATTAGACTATTTCCATTTTTCTCTGTCAAATATTCCCTTATTCGAGCCGCTGTTGAGGATGAACAATTTTTTGCACCAGCAACAGGAACAACTTGGCAACAACCTGAACTTTTTCTTATTGGCACCATTTCTTGTTTTAAACCACAAAAAAATCTGCTGGATCTTTTTAACGCGTTTGCCCAGGTACATAAAAAATTTCCACACACCCGCTTAGAAGTTATTGGCGATGGCATGCAACGACCACAATTAGAACAATGGATCCGAGAAAATAACCTAGAACATGCGATCATCTTGCATGGCTGGCAAAACGATGTAGTAAAATTTATGAGTAGGTGGCAGATATTTGCTCTCAGTTCATTGTGGGAAGGATTGCCATGCGCCATTGTTGAAGCACGACTTATGAAATTGCCGGTCGTATGTTATGACACGGGTGGCATTCGGGATGTGATATTTCATGGTGAAAATGGTCTGCTCTGCAAACAAAAAGAGTGGCAACAGCTTGCACAAAATTTGCAACAGCTGATCGAAAATCCTAAACAGCATATGCGCATGCAGTCGTTTTGCGACAATTTACACGATTTTTCTCGTCAACACATGGTCAATGATCATCTTTCGCTTTATCAATCATTGCAGTAGCAAAATCTATTCGTTCATTTTCTTCACTAAATTTTATAGTTTTTGTATCCTGCTACGCAGATATTGTAGACTACAAGTAAACAAAGGAGTCTCTATGGATTTCCGCGCCATACTTTTAGCCAGTTTATTGCTGTCCTTATATCCGCAGCAAACTCACAGTTGCAAAAACCTAGGTCGTAATCTAAAAATCGCCTTCATCTTATCAGGTTTAGCCATAAGCAGTTTGTATACTATTCAACAATATTATCCTGATGTGCGTACGCTCGACGAAATTATTGCGTACGACATAGGTGGCGAAAAAGAATCTGAACTTGATAAAGATTTACGGTTAAATTGGCGTAAGGATTATCTAAAAAAATATGCTAATGTAACCGATGATTAATGGTGAATTAAAATATAATGTAAATTTTTACATTTCTGAGTGACAGTAACTGAATTTTCCGTTAAGATACGTTCTCAAATATGCAAGACGAACACGATCGACTTCAAAAGAAATCCTCATCACCGTTCGTCCTGAGTGCCGAGCCTTGTGAGGTGTATCGAAGGATCCTTCCTAATAAATTCGGACTTATGGTTCGATACAATTTGCTTCGCAAAGCTACGCAAATCACTCACCACGAGCGGATTGGGATCGAGCTAATTATATTCACAGAGGTTACTGCATTATCAAAGGAAAATCATGAACGATTCCATTCTCAAAGCCATCGGCAATACGCCATTAGTTAATGTAAATTTTGAAACTCCCGCGACCATATTCGCAAAATTAGAATATTTAAATCCAAGCGGCAGCGTAAAAGATCGTTCTGCTCTGTACATGATCGAATACGCAGAACATCACGGTTTGCTCAAACCCGGTGGCATCATCATCGATGCATCATCAGGAAATCATGGCGTTGCAGTTGCAATGATAGGTGCAATCAAAGGCTACAAAGTTATCATCACGGTCTCAGAAAAAATTAGCCAAGAAAAATTACAAACTATCCAAGCCTATGGCGCGCAAACGGTGATGTGCCCTGCAACATCGTTCATTGAAGATCCACATAGCTACCACAGTGTTGCACGCAAGCTAGCGCAAGAAACACCACATTCGTTCATGCCAAATCAGTATTTTAATATCGTAAATGCGCAAGGCCATTATCATTCTCTGGGACCCGAAATTTGGCACCAAACAAATGGCAAAATTACCCATTTCTTTGCCGGCATTGGCACGGGTGGTACCATCAGTGGCACGGGCAAATATCTTAAAGAACAAAATCCTGCAGTTAAAATTATCGCCGTCGATGCTGCAAATTCCTTATACTCTACCAAGGGCAATCCTAAGCCGTACAAAATTGAAGGCATTGGCATCGATTTTGATTCTCCCGTACATGACTATTCAGTGATTGATGAAATTATCCCCGTCACGGATGAGCAAGGCTTAGGAATGCTACCAGTTCTTGCACGCACATATGGTCTGCTCGCTGGACCAAGCAGTGGTGCTGTTGCGTGGGTTGCACAAGAATATTCTAAGAACTTAGGCAAACATGACATTGGCGTCATAATTTTTGGTGATTCTGGACGTGCGTATCTTTCTAAGAATTTTTATGGTGAGCCGCAGCCTTCAGTTGAGCAACAAGGCGTGCATCACAAACAAGCACATCACTTGGAAGTGTAAAGCAAAAAACGCCGGATTGAACATCCGGCGTTTTTGTTTTGTTAAATACCCTTCTTTACAAACTCGCGTAACTCCTTCAGATATTTTTCTTTGAGCTCAGGTGAACAGAAAGCGCCTTTGAACGAATTTTCTGCACACGTCACAAGATCTTCGATCGTCAAGCCACCATGATCAAAAACTTCCTCAAAATTGTCCGCAATGTAACCGCCAAAATAGGAAGGATCATCAGAGTTTATGGAAACTGAAAGGCCAGCCGTGAGCATTTGTTTCAACGGATGCGCCTCAAGTGAAGGAACAACACCTAACGCAACATTCGATAATGGACACACCGTTAACGGCATGTGCAGCGCGAGCAGTTGCTTAACAAGACCTGGATCTTCCATGCACCGAATGCCATGATCAACTCGGTCAACATGCAATATGTCTATGAGTTCCCTAATCGATTCTGGACCGCTGCGTTCGCCAGCATGCGCGGTAAGATAAAAACCGTGTGCTTTTGCTTGTGCAAACACTCTTGCAAATTTTGATGGCGGATTATTGACTTCATTCGCCGCCAAACCAACTGCTATGATTTTGCCTTTATAGGGTAATGCGTCGTGCAAATCTTGCAGCGCATGTTGTTCAGGCAAGTGACGTAAAAAACAAAGTATTAACCCGCCGGTAATATTATGCATGATTTTGGCATCTTGTAGTGCTTCATACAGTGGATTAATGACCGATTTTGCAGGAATTCCGCGAGCAGTATAGGTTTGAGTATCGAAGAAAATTTCTGCATGCTTAACACCTTGGTCAACCGCTCTTTCAAGATACGACTGCATAACTTCATAAAAATCACGCTCTTTGCGCAGGACTAGCGTAGTAATGTTATAAAGTTCATAGAAAGTTTTTGGCAAATTAGTAGACCATGCTTTTTGCACTTCTTCTATGGTCGAGTAAGGCACTTTGACTTTATTGCGTTCGGCAAGCGTTAAAAAGTGTTCGGGAGTTAGAGTGCCATCAAAGTGAACATGCAATTCAGCTTTTGGTAAATTTTTAATGAATTCATTCATGCTTTTTTCCAATTTTGATGTAAAATTTTAGCCTAGTAAGTTTACTAAAAACACACTTATGCAGGGCTTCAATTTTTCTTGCAAAGCGCTCAGGAGAATATACATATGCACTATTCTATTTGTTTCCCTAAAAATATGAAATTACATGGAAAAATTTTATTTTTAACTTTTCATCTTAATATACTTGCAACCTTTTCTGTTGAGGCGATGAGGAATAAGAAATCGCGTACTGGCAGTGATGTTTCCTGGCTAACTCGACAAGAAAAAAGTGAAATTGACCCAGATGATCTTGTACAAGTAACAGAAGATGGCATTTTTTCTACTGAACGCAGTGCGACTGTTGGTCCAATCATTGCATCATTACTCAATAGAAAAAATGTTAAGATAAAGCCGAGTATAATCCCGTACAAATATATTTGGATTTATCAAGAACAAGCCGCCTATCTTGATGAGGATCAAAGTCTCTATAAAGGCTTGTTCACACCTAACCTCAGCCCCTGTATCGGCATCTCAATACACGCAACTATTGAGGATTCTGATGGAAGTTCGCACAATAGAATAGGCTTAATTCATGTTGACCGTGAAACTGATCTAGATCAAATGGCTACATTTATTGTTTCTAAATTTCGTTCAGCTGGTTGCATTAACTTACACCTCGTAACGCGCGCAAAACTTTCAGAGGATGTTAAAGCATATTACAATGCGAACTCTGTTAATTCTAATCAGAAAAAATTTGTTAATCTTGTACAACAAACAATAGTGGATAAAGCACAGCGACAGGATCAGAAGATTAATATTTTTAGTGTCATGGTAGGCAGAACTCGAGAAAAAGGGGATTTTTTACATACCTTAGGAATTTTACCTTCAGGACAGGTGTTTTTGGCTAAGATGTATGAAAACGAATATAGGACGGCAAAAGAAAAGAAACTTCACGGTGAGATATTGAAAAAACCTGCAGTTCAACAAACTTTTCTAAAAATATTTAAAACGGATGATGCATATTGGGGTGTAAAGAAGCGTAGCGCATTGTACAATTTCAGTGCTTACCAACCGAATGATGTCAAACTTTATCTATGGCCCCGGTCAACATATCTTGAAGTTATAAATGGCAACAAAATTCAAAGTGATCCAAAAAAATTGGAACATATTTATCCGGATCCTGAGCAAACACGTAAACGCAGGGATTATGAGGACCGCCCTGAGCATCAACAACAAGCTTTAAAGCGTCATAAATCTTCTAGATAAACTGATTAATTAATATATTGAATTTTCCCTGTTTGTACCTGTTATTTCTGAGTCGCTACTAAAAATCAGGTTCAAAATTTTCAGGTAAACTAAGCAAATACCGTAATTGACAAATTGAATATATATGATAAAATTATATATAATTTGAAATTTGAAGGAAAAAATAGGGGGAAATATGAAATTACAGAAGAAAATCGTATTTTTAGGTATACATCTCAGCTTGGTGCTTGGAGCCATGTCGATGCAGGCAATGCAAAGCTCAAGCCTGCAAACAAGTTCTTCAAAAATCTCTTGGCTACCAGATGGGCTTAAAGAGAAGATCGATTCCAATAATTATGTAGAGATTACAGAAGATAGTATTATTTCTGATAAAAATAGTGCAGAAGTTGGTCCGATCTTACAGCAATTACTTCCTTATAAAGGAATCAACGTTGAACCAACGCTGGATATCCATCAGACAATATGGCTATATCAAAAGCAAGCAGCTTTTCTTGATGAAGGCAAAACCAAGAAATATACTCGATTATTTACGCATCGCTTAAGTCCTTGCATTGGTCTTGCCGTGCATAGCAAAAAGCAAAAAAGGGATGGCACATGCTATAACAGAGTTGGGCTACTTCACGTTGATACAGAAACACATTTGAATGGAGTAGCAGAATTTATTGTGTTCAATTTTAAGTCAGATGAACCCATTAATGTGCATCTGGTTACCCGTGCAAATTCAAAGCACTTTCTTGATACTTACCAAGCAAAGTTTAATTATTCAACACAACAGGAATTTGTTAATCATGTAAAAAAGAAAATACTTGATATAGCTCAAGAACAAAAACAGAAGATTAATATTTTTAGTGTTATGACCGGCAACACCGATAATGCAAATAATTTTTTGAAAACATTAGGCATCTCAACGACAGGGCAAGTCTTTTTAGCAAAAATTGAGAATGATGAACAGAGAACTCAGGAAGAACAACAAGTACATGAAGCGAACTGCAAAGACCCTATTGGCCAAAAAGGTGTGAAAAAAATTAAAGATGCCAAGAGTGCTTACCAAAAAATATACAATCGTACTTCAAAATCAGTAGCAGAGAAATACGATGATACTACCGGCGCTTCTACATCAACCACAACGTACATTGATAGTATTGAGATAATTGATGCAAATGGGATTGACAATGATCCAAGTACGCTCGAACATATTTACCCGGATCCAAGAGAGAGAGAGAAAAGCAGACATTCGAAGTATTGGAAAGTTTACTTGGATAAATTACACTGACAATTATTAGCTCTTGGTTTAAACAACAGATTTATCAATTGGCATCTGAACCATATTTGAGCGAGAATTGTCCTCTATATAAATTGATTAATCGGGCTGATATCAATCGGTTCGGGTTTAAGACAACAATTCTTGTCGGTCATGGTGCAGCCAACACACTTGGCAGGATCAGTTTCTTTCATCATCTTAATATTAGTGGCATAAACTCGCTCATACCCTGCTTGTTCGAGCACATCCCACACACGTCCAATATGCGCACCGCCTGCCACTGCAATTACCGTATCTTTCCCTACGCACGTCGCGAGCATGTGCAGCATTTTGACATCAAGCAATGTACTATCAAACGTGAGCAGTTTGCGTATCAAGGCAAGGCGCCCCGCATCTTTTTCATGCGTTGCTATATAGTCTGCTACGCTCATCTCTTTGTGATCACGCAGTTGTAAGGCCGCAATTTCTTGAAAAAGTTGGGCAACAGAAGTTTTATAATAATTATTCACAATGCCACCCTGCGCAAATGTAGTCAGCTCTGCTATAAACATGTCGATTTCTTCCAAGAGTGAACCTATAGTAATAGCTTTTGAGGAAGGAAAAGAATCTAAAGAACCATTAAGATTATTGATAATTGGACCCAATGAGGTAACACGACAATAACGATATTCGATATTATCGACATCTTTGACCCCACATGATTTGCAAATTTCTGTTAATCCACCCAAAATGCCACCATGCGATTCCACAAAAAAATTGCCACAGCACATGCGGCCTTGGCTCCCCTTTGAACTAATATCTTCCACAATAATTTTAGGATCTCGCGAGCAACACTGGGTAAATGCCGCTTTGAGCGTATCCATTTGCGTTTTGTTTGCAGCATCTATTTTGTCATGAAAATCGCTCAGGCCAATAAGATATTGATAGCGTGCTTGTGTTTCATCCCATCCTCGCACGACACGAATTTCATAAATATACGCTTGTGCCGAAACGGTTATTAAAGTACACCATAGAAAATTGCGTATAACCTTCATCGTTTTCTTTCATGTATTAAAATATATCCTACTTAAATATTAATACAATCAGAAAATTTAATTCAACAAAGATTACATTTTATATAAAAAAAGAAGCACCATTAAGAAATTCTTTATCTTTTTTCTTAATGGTGCTGATTCTAATTTAAGATTGCTGCAAAAAATTTATGGTTTCCTTAATATATTTGTTCTCACAAAATCACGGAATTTTTCACTTGGTGTTTTATCAGATTTATCTTGAGTTCCAGGATTCTTTTGTTCGATAGGTTTAATTTCTTCAGCTATATCTGTTTCGGTTTCTTTAGGGCTAACGGTAACATCAGTTATACTACCGGTTTTTCCTACAACAACTATATGTCTTACGGGTTGCTGCATACTCGATATTGTATTTCCCGGAACATTTGTCAGAGCAGTAGATTTTTGTATCTCTGTAGGTTTTTGTATTTCTTCTTTTTTAATCTCTTTTTGTTCATCATTTTGTGGAGCAGGCGCATTCTTTTTGCTAAATCCAAACCAATTGGTGTAATAACCTACTACACCGACAAGCGCAACGACACCAATTCCTCCAAGCACCATCTGGCGCTTGGTTATTTGCTGAGGGCGTGTGACGATTTCCGCATGTACCCGAGTGGGAAAACAAGCCAGAAGAAGACCTGGCATAAGCGTAACTATAAGCTTGCGAGCATAATTATTCATGAAAACACCCTTATATTTAGATATTTTTGGCTGATTCTTCAGAATTGGCTGATTTTACAAGTTCATCTATTGTTTGTGGATCCGCGGTAGCAACTGGAGTTGGAGCACTTAAAGAAGCAGGCATTTGTTCTTCAGCTTTCTGCGCTTGGTTAATATCTTTTGATTCTTCTTCTGGCTTGGCAGGTTCATGTTGTTTGCAATAGCCAAAACAATGGGTAAGCAAGAAAGCATAAGTGCCCATTAACCCCCATGTCACAACAGTAACTGCGCTTCTGAGTGTTTTATCGTGAGGTTCTTTATCGGAATCATGGCGTTTATTATCCCAATCTCTTGGATGCCACATACCAGCAATTTCATGCGAAATGCTCGCCACTACAAAACCTGCAATGAGATAAGTCATGAGTACTTGAGAATAGTTTTTCATAAAAACCTCAGCAAAAATGTAACTAAAGAATTATTTCAACAGTACGAGAAGTTTCTTTAAGATACGGCGTTTTCAATAGAATTTGAAGTGGCGCACCAATTTTTGGCAGATGCAACTGCTTGCTCTGCACATGTTGGGAATTTTCCCACCACCACTCACGCAAGTAGATCATTGGTGTATCAAATTCATCAGTGCCAAACGCAAAAGTTCCCCAATGCATCGGAATAAAATGGTGCGCTTGTAAATCCAGAAATGCTTGTCCGGCCTGTTGCGCACTGATGTGGGAAGGATCCATCCATGATCGAGGTTCACAAGGACCAATGGGCATCATGGCAATATCAATCAGCGGAAATTCCTGAGCAATCGCTTTGAAATGTGAGGAATAAGCGGTATCACCTGCAAAATAAATACCACCGTTCGTGGTGAGCTTAGTCGAATCCATCGCTTCTATCATCCAACTTCCCCACAATGACTTGTTTTTATCAAAAAGTCCGCGCTGTGACCAGTGCATGGCCGGCAAAAAGGTAAGTCGCATTCTCGCTTGTGCATGTTCAACATCAATAGTTGTTTGTTGCCACCAGGTAAATTCTTGCACGCGTTCAAACCCACGCTTCTCAAACCATGCTTTATCGCCTTTGGGCACCAAAATATGAGCTTTATGATGACGCAAAGCGTGCAGACTACTGGAGTCCATGTGATCACGGTGGTTATGCGAAAGAAGAATTATATCAATAGACGGCAACTGATGCGGCAGTAAACCTGCAGGCAACACACGGGGATAAAAAAAGGAAGCGCCGCCAAAAATAGGATCGGTGAGAATATTAACACCAGCGCATTGGATTAAAAATGTAGAATGACCAATCCAGGTGATTACTGGTTGATCGTGCAGATGTTTTTCGATACTGCTCGATTTTTCAACCCATGAAGCAACTTTGAGGGGACATACTTTTTTTTGCGAAAGGCGAAAGGTAAGATACATGAAAAGCGTGTGGCCAATAAATCGTTTGAACTGCTCATGCTCATAATTATAAAAACGATTGCCACGAATATGCGGCTGTATTTTATGACTAGCCACGAAAAAATCCACTTTATAAAATTAACCCCCATCCAGACAGAATGTCACGGATAGGGGAAATGGAGGTTATCACATTAAATTTTTTGCTTGATGCAATCTTCGATTACGCTTTAATAGTAACAAACTTTTCATAAAAATCAAACAATCTTGTGCTTAATAACTGACAAATGCCCAAGTCTGCGCCACATGCTTCGCGCGTTTTATAAAATTCTAACTGAATTTTTCATTTGGTAAAAATGTCACAATATTTTTCTATCATAGCAACTTCATTAAATTCACTCTGCACCACCTTGTAGGCTTGAGCTCCCAATTCTCGTTTCAATGAGTGGTCGGCGACAATTTTAGTTACGGCATCGACTAAGGCAGGTATATTCCCCGCTGGCACCACCAAGCCAGTCTTGCCGTGCTGAAGTACCGGATGCACGAGCCCCGCATGGGTAACCACACAAGCCACCTTGCAACTCATGGCCTCCAGCAAAGCCATAGAAATACCTTCTCTGTCGGTAGTCTGCACAAACACATCAAAGAGTGGGTAATAACCCGCAGCTTGTTGGCCCACGACAAAAATTATCTGATCAGCAATACCTAGTTTTTTTGCCAAATCTCGTAGATCTTGTTCGAGCGGTCCTTGACCGACCAACACAAGGCGCGTTGCCGGAAAGCGCACATGAAGCAGAGCAAAGGCATGCAATAACAGATCATATCGTTTTATGGGGTGAAATCGACCCACCGAGCCGATAACAACATGGTCAGCCGATAACCCCAGAGAGGCACGAGTTACCACCAGTTTTTGGCTTTTTTCAAACAAGGCCTGGGCATTCACACCATTCTTTATAACTTTGACGTTTTTTGGCGATATCTGTGGTGCATTCTGAGAAATTGTCAGCGCAACTTCGTCAGAAACTGCCACGAGTTGGTCCGTGAAACCGATCGTCAAGCGATCAAGAAGATTGCGCAACCCTCCATCAAGATCAACATTATTGTGATATACGCACATCACAGGAACACGCAGCAAAATCCCAACAATTCGGCTCGCAACATTTGCAGCCCATAACAAGGAATGGATTTTGTCAGGCTTTATTGAACGAACCTTCAAGAACAGGCGCCACCAAAAGAGAGGATCATAAAGACCAAGAAGCCCTTTTACGTGATAGGTAGGAATTCCTAAATCCTCAATGCGCTTGCGCATGGGTCCATCATGAAAATAAATAACATGATGCTCGAATCCTTCAGATAGATTTTCCAGAAGTTTGCAAAGCACTGTCTCGGCACCACCAACTTTGAGGCTTGAGGTAATGTGCAGTAATTTAATTCTTTTATCGATCATAAAAATTATCTTCGAAATAAATGACCAATTTCTTGTAATAGCAGAAATTTTAATAACTTTCTGTGTTTTTTTCAATGCAGATATCCAGAACAATAAATACTCATAACTCTATAAACACCTTCCGAGGAACCCGATTTGCTCAATAAAAACATACAGTGAACCATTGATTTATCACCTCTCGGTTTGCTATATTTATAACTGTAATAATAGGATGGTTTGTATTCAAGTAAATCAAGGGAGATATTATGTTTACCAAACGATTACTCAGTGCCGCAATTGGTTTATTCCTAATAATTGTTGGAGCAAAATTAAACGCTTTCGATATTACTGTTATTAAACAAGGCAAAAAATCGATATGGGATTTAGATGTAGATTTTGCTAAAAGAGTTACGATAGGCGATCTTAAAAAGAAAATTGCAGGTGCTTATGGTTTTGGTTCTGACATTTCTAAAATCCGTGGCATACAACAATTTGAAATAGAAGGAATAAAGATGGAGAAACCCTTGTATGACGCTTCATCAGTAGTTAAGAATGACGACGGATTGCTGACGTTTATTATAGAATAGTAATTTTACAAAATAAAAATGAGCAGAGATGATATAACCTCTGCTCATTTTTATTTTATCTGCAACCGCAAAACTTTTTTATCCACTTTTCCCGTTGCGGTCAGCGGCATAGCATCAACTACGATAAATGCCCGCGGCACCTTATAGCTGGCAAGATGTTCATTGCACAAAGCCCGTAGTTCTTTTTCTAAATTGGTGCTTTTGCCGCGTACTTGCACATAGGCGATCGGCACCTCACCCGTTTCTTCATCCGGTTTGCCAATGACGCCCACATGAATTACCGCCGGATGCAGCATGATTACATTTTCTATTTCTGGCGGATAAATTTTGATCCCTTTGTGCGCAATGACATCTTTTTCACGCCCACAAATAATAATTTCACCGCGCTTATTGATCATCGCAAAATCGCCGGTATTAAGAAATCCATCGTGTATGATTTCACGCGTTTTTTCGGGTTCATTGTAATAACCCAGCATCACATTGTCGCCTTTTACCCAGAGAACCCCAATTTCACCTTGAGGTACTTCATCGCCATTGCTGGCTCGAATACTGCAAGAAATACCGATCAGCGGCCTGCCAACATTGTTTGCTAGGCACAAATTGTCTTCAAGATGTGCTGAAATTACCGGAGAAGTTTCGGTGAGGCCATAGCCGTTGCATAATTTGCGTTGATACACCAATTCAAATGCCATGCGAATTTTTTCAGGCAACGTATCACCACCGCAAATGCAATAGAGAACACTGGAAAGATCTGCCGTTTTGAGCAAGCATAGTAAGCCATATAACGCGGGAACTCCCAAAAATATGGTCGGCTTATGACGCAAGCCTTCCAAGATGGATCGACGATCAATTTTGGGTACCAAAATTACCGAACAACCAGTGAGAATACTGCCCCAGACAAATGCAAACTGCGCAAAGCTGTGGAACAAGGGCAAAATGGCAAAAACACGTTGCCCCAAATCAAGCGGCAAGCGCGAAAGCCCTTGTAAAATATTGGTCATGATGTTGGTAGAACTCAGCATCACGCCTTTAGGAAAACCGGTGGTGCCAGAGGTGTACAACAATACCGTCATTTCATGCGGCTGTGCAACAGGAATAGAAAATTCTGGCAACTGGTCCGGAACGGGCGTTACAAAATCCATATCTGCTTCGGTCATCATAGGTATTTGCGTTGCGCCAAAAAGCTCAACCTTATGAGAAACTACAGCAATCATTGCTGGCTTTGCATCCGCTACAATATGTTCAAGCTCTTTTTCTTTTAAAAAAATATTAAGTGGCGCCACCACCGCTCCTGTTTGCCACACGCCAAAATAGGCCACATAAAATTCGATGCTATTTTCAAACAACAGCAGCACGCGATCATGCGGCTTAATGCCCTGCTGTTTGACGCGTTCACTGAAGCGGCAAGCTCTGAAATAGAGTTCCTTGTACGTAATTTGTTTTTCTTGAGAAATTAAGGCGATTGAATGCGCAAAACGCGAGGCCGCTCGCTGCAAAAGTTTGCCAGCATAGAAAATTTCACCATGTTCGGTGATTAATTCCTTATAAAAATCATAACGTGCACGTTCTTGCTGATCAGTCATGCTCGTATCCTTTACTGGGTAATGCAGCCATCATCTTTTTTGGGTGGAAACTGATATTTTAGCAAAAATTCAAATTCGGGTTTGATTGGTCGGTTGTACTGTTCATACTGAGATTCAGTATCGTCAGTAGGAAGTAGCTTTAAAATTTGTTGATTGTTTTTCGCGGTTGCAATCTTTCTTATATCTTCAATTTCATGATACTTAAGCAGCTTGATCTTGTCTGTTACAATTCGCAGATAGATCGCATCATCGCAGATGCATGCAGCATGACACATATCCTCATGATCATTTTCGGCAAGAAACCTCTGTGCAAGTTGCTCTTGCTTTTCTTCGTATGCTTTTTTTAATAAGACGACATGCGCAGCAATGCGCTTATCATTAGGAATATTGTTCTTGGTATTATAGAGGACACACGCTCTTTCATACGAAACATATAAATCACTCAATAACGTGCGATGCTTAATAATATGCAAGTTACTGTAGCATAATACCATAAGACCAGCTCTCTGCTCATTGTTGCGCTCTAATGACAGCAATTTGTCATGCATTTTTGATACATCGATAATATCATTAATGTTCCTGTTTCTTTCTTCGAGTGCAATCTTTTCTCCCGTGTCAAATGCAACAACGTAGTTACATTTAACTGGAAACGATTTAGAGCGCATAGCAATGGCACCATTGATTGTCGCTAGAGAACCATACAATAATACAACCGATCGCCTCATACTACACTCGCACTTTCTACTTTTTTCGCCCCGTTGAATAAACAAGGCTTAAGATTCAATTACTCTTCGTATTTTATCACATTAACTGGACACATACGCGCTGCTTCTTTGATAACTTCTTCATTCTTTTTTAGTTCGGCTTGTGGATTTACATGACTGACATCAGTCACTTGAAAAACTTCAGGAGCCACAAACTCACAGGCGCCACAGGTAATACACCCGGGTTCAATGTATACTTTTTTCATATGGTTCTATTTTCTTAGGGGTTTTTGGGCTTTAAGTAAGTGTATAACAAATCAGCTGTAAAATAAAAAAGGTTAGGCCGATTTTCTATAATCGTATAGACTAGAGTCTACAACTACAAAGGAATTTGTATGCCAAAACTTACTAAAGGTATTTTACTAGCCCTTGAAGGCATTGATGGCTCAGGCAAATCAACGCTTGCCCGCAATTTGCACATGCACGCCTCAAGCCATGGTTTTGATGCGCTGCTCACGCGAGAACCAGGCGCCTCGGGATTAGGTAAAAAGTTACGCACTATCCTGCAAGAAAAAGAGGTCAATGTAGGTTCTAAAGCAGAATTTCTCCTCTTTGCTGCCGATCGCTCTCAACATTTTGATGAACTCGTAATACCTGCCCTGCAGCAAAAAAAATTAATTATCTCCGACCGGATGGCTGATTCTTCTCTGGTTTATCAAGGTTATGGCCGCGGCCTTCCCAAAGATCTTATTCAAACAGTGAACGCATGGGCCATGAATAACCTAAAACCGGATATAACTATTTATGTACAAGTTCCTATAGAAATCGCACTGCAACGGGTCACCAAACGCAAAGAATCGCTCACCTCATTTGAAAAAGAAAAAGTAGAATTTATTGAACGGCTTGTTCAAGGCTTCGAAACCATTTTCAAAAACCGCACCGATGTTATTATGGTGGATGGGCAAAAGGCCCCTGAAGAAGTTGCCCAAGATGCTTACAACAAAATGCAAGAAATGCTGCATACCTTTAAAATAATCGAACCATGTCCAGCACCTACTACCACCCAGCACACATCTTTATAGGATCGCCAACCAAGCTTGTTGATACCGCAAATGAATTTTTGCGGCACGTTTTTTGTGCTAATGCCGGTTGCGGTGTTTGCACTATCTGTTATCAAATTCGCAATCAGCAGTTTTATGCAACAACCTGGCTTACGCCAGAAAGACAGTATTCACTTGATGATCTAAAACCCATTTTTAACACCATCTCCTATGCGCTTAATCAGAATGAGCATCATTTTTTTATTATTCAGCAGGCAGAACTGTTAACGCCTGCATGTTCAAATAGTTTGCTCAAAATTGTGGAAGAGCCGCCAACGGGCTATCATTTTATGTTTCTGACTAATCGATTACACAGTTTGCTGCCAACTATCAGATCCCGCTGCATTGTGCATGGGATTGCACAACCATCGAGCTCAGAGACATCAAGTTCTTTACTTGCTTGTTTTCAAGAACTGGGCATTGTGTCACCAGCAGCATTTTTAAAAATATTTGATCAAGAAAAAATTCATGAAGCAGAAACTATGATGCTCATGGATGATTTGTTGGTGTATTGGGGAAATAAAAGCAGAGAAGCTTTGCAAGAACATCCTACTTCCGTTCGTGGTGAGCATAGTCGAACCATAGAGCAAGCACAGAACATGATTGGAATTCTGCACAAAGCTCTTGAAGAACCACCCATGCCCGGAAGTAGTAAAATTTTTTGGCGGAATTTGTTTTTACAGGTTAGCGCCATTCGCCATTCAGATAAAAATAGCGAACTATGACATCGGTTATAAAAAAAATTGAAATGTACATAATCAAATTATAAGCGCCAATCTGTGTCCAAGAACTTTCAAGTCCAAAACCATAAGAACCAATGAGATGGCCAACATAGAAACTTGGAAGAATGAGCATTAAACGAATTGTTGCATTTTTTAGTGAATTATAAAGCTTGAAGTTCATGTTATTTCTTTAAAAAGTCATCCATCGTTAACTTCGACCGCCAACCACCTTTTAGATAACGATATCGGCCGATCAAATCGCCTATAAAAAATATTGAAATAAACATTATTATAGTATAGGTACTGTGTTGCGTCCAACAATCTTCGAGTCCAAAACCATAAAAACCAATAAGATGCCAAATACAGAATAAGGCAACAATTATTGTTACATGAATTAAGGAATTTTTAATTGAGGTATAAAGTCTGATGTTCATGATTAGTCTTTATTTATTTTTGCCGCTTCTTCTTCTAACAAATCTTCAAGAACTTTCACTGCTTCTTGAGCTTCTTTATATTCTCTAATGTCAGACTCATCGCTATCAAAGTCTTCTTCTATCCCTTTTTTGGCCATAAGCTTTTCTTTCGCACTTGTTAAAACATCTTCGATTCTTATGGGAGTGTTGGATCTACATTGAGATACACATCTTTCAAAAGTTGGATAGTCCATACCAAAGTCACCGGTAAATACATACTGATTTATGCAACCGCAAACTTTTACACATGCTTTTTGTAGTGGCGTTTCCTTGTGATCTTTTGCAAGCATGCCGACGGATAAACTCAAGAGTGAAATACATAAGAATTTTTTCATCGAATGCTCGTCGCTTAAAGTATTGTTATGAAGCTCGTAATGGATATCGTTCTACAATCTTATATAGTGGCCCTTCTGATGTCAACACCGATTCCATCAACACAAATTCAGTGACTTTGAACTGTAGCTTCTGCATGTGATAACGCTCAACTTCTTTGAAAAAGTGATTCTTATCAGCAACGCTTTTTATACGCGCTAATGTGACATGGGAAACAAAAGGACGCTCTTCGCGTGGCACAATTGGCTCAAGTGCATAATCAATGGTACGCGCAAGTTCGGGCAGCCAATGGCTTATGAGATCGAAATACAAAATTTTAATGATGTGATTTGTTGTAAATGCTCCAAGATTGCCAAGTGTTATGGTAAAAGAATGCATTGAGATTTTTGAAAGAATTTCATGGATCATGGGAATTTGATCGAGTTCAAGATCACCCAAAAATTTGAGCGTGAGGTGCAAGTTCTCTGCTGGAATGCATCTGCCTTTAAACAGTCCCTTGTGGGTAAAATAAGAACATGCCTCAGAGGCTTCTAGCTGAATCTCATGAGGCACGTTTATGGCTATGAATAAGCGTTTTGTAAGATCAGACATGATTATTTAATCACAGGATCATAGTGATATTATACGTTCCAATCTTTTTGCTCCGGGTCAAATGCTTTATGCTCTTTACCATCAATTTTATGCACAAATAGTACGTCAGTATGATCCATATCTTGCGGAATAGAATCGGTCTTTTTTAATACATCAACTAATTGTTCTTTAGTGACGTCCAATAGCGGGGTACCTGGTAAAGCCTCTTTAACTTTCTCCTCAACACCTTGATCAAGAATGATTTTTAATGAACGCTGTATTTTAAGTTGGTCAGGCTTTTTTTCATTGTTGTCCATGGCATATAGTGTTGAGCCGAAGACAATTGCTACAAAAATGATTTTGTTGAATTGCATTGTGAACTCCTCCTTTATAATTAAAAAAACGGATTTAACCACCTTTAATTACCGCCAAAGGTTTTACTTTCACTACTTTGCGGGCAAGTTTAGCACTATCAACAACATTTACCACACTGTCTACATCTTTATATGCCAAAGGGGCTTCTTCGGCAAGTCCTGCATCAGAATCGCAGCGCACTACAATGCCATGCGACTCCATATCGCGTCGCAATTGCGACCCGCGCACCGCGTGTTTCGCTTTTATCCGCGACATGCGCCGGCCAGCACCATGACAGGATGATCCAAATGCAAGATCCATACTTTCTTCAGTGCCCACCAAAACATAAGATGCGGTGCCCATGGTGCCTGGAATTAACACCGGTTGTCCGATGGAGCGATATTGTGCAGGAATTTCTGGTCGACCAGGTCCAAAGGCGCGCGTTGCACCTTTGCGATGCATCACCACATCAACCTCTTTGCCGTCAATGCGTTGTCTCTCTCTTTTACCAATGTTGTGCGAAACATCATAGACAGTGCGCAGCGTTTCTTTTGGTCCCATAACACTCTGCCATGCTTCGCGGACCCAATGACCAATAAGATGACGATTTGCCCAGGCAAAATTGGCGGCAGCTGACATCGCTGCAAAATATTCTTGCCCTTCTTTTGAGGTGAATGGTGCACAAACTAATTCCCGGTCGGGCAATTGATAGCCCCACTCGGGAAGTTTTTTCATCATGGTGCGTACATAATCGGTACAGGTTTGATGACCAAGTCCACGCGAGCCACAATGGATCATCACGGTAACTTGGCCCAGAGAAAGTCCTAACACGTGCGCAGTTTCTTTATCATAAATCTCATCAACCACCTGAACCTCCAAAAAATGGTTGCCAGAACCTAGTGTACCCAACTGATCATGACCACGTTTTTTTGCTTCTGGCGATATAGCATCAGGGTCTGCTCCCGCCATGCAGCCATTTTCTTCGCACACCTCGAGATCTTCTTGCGTGCCATAACCCAACTTTACCATTTCGCGTGCGCCATCGCGCAATACTTTATCAAGTTCAGGAATGGTGAGCTTAACTTTGCCATGGCGACCAACGCCCGAAGGTACGGCATGAAATAATGCGGTTGCAACATCTTCTATATAAGGATGAAATTCATCCGCAGTCATGTTGGCAGCGAGCAAGCGAACGCCACAATTGATGTCATAACCAATGCCACCGGGCGAGATGACGCCGCCTTGATTAATGGCAGTTGCAGCAACGCCACCTATAGGAAAACCATAGCCCTGATGAATGTCAGGCATGGCATAAGCTGCTTTTTGAATGCCCGGCAACGTGGCAACATTTACAAGCTGCGTAAGAGAAAGGTCCTCGACAATGTCTGTGAGCATGTCCTCACTCGTATAAATGCGTGCAGGAACGCGCATGTCAGCACGAAAAGATTGTGGAATTTCAAACAAGTTCTCATCAATTTTGATAAGATCTTGGCGTGTAACCTTTTTCTTTTCTGCCATGCTAAACCTTATTTGTTTAATTTCGTCGTTATCATCTGAAGCATTAATTTTTCCATACAATGCCTTCTTCCAAAATCGTATCTTTAAGGAGTTGTGGTACCGCATGCAGGTCTACAATATCCACGTTAAATGGGATCGGCAAATGTTCAAGGGTTACTCTCGCACGATTCAATTCATGGGGATCAGCTTTTGATCCTATATCAATTGCTAAATCAATATCTGCACCGGGACGATTGGTACCACGAGCACGTGAACCAAAAAGATATACTTTGCTACCTGGAAAATGATATTCCAGGGCTCTAAGTATCATATTTTTATCAAGCTCTTTCAGCTCGCCATCATCAAATTTTTTATCTTTGGACATACACAACCTTTTTCTTTCTCAAATATCAAATACAATATCAGTCTGCCACAACCCACCCTGTTTATGAATATCAAGGTCATGATAGGTCACTGCTTTAATTTCCACATTAAAGCCGGTTACTTCCACACCACGCACTGTAGCTCGCACGTTAGTGTTCGTAATTTCATGAATGGTAGCATCCAGATATGCTTCATTATGAACATCGGACAAATATAATGCGTGGGATAAAAAATCAACTAAGAGGGATGCAGCATCAGGAGATTCAACCGTAATTTCATGCGACTGGGGTAATGAGCTGCACACAAGTCGATCTTGCTGCACCGTGCAACCCTGCGCACGTGGTTCAATTGCTTGAAACATGCCAATCACCGCATGACGGAAAAGTTCTGCCAAATTGCTGCCATACACGCGAATTTTGAGATCAGCAGTGTGGGGAATTAATTCAAAATCTTTTGGCATAAGGTCAAACTTTGTTTAGAACGTTGTAGATGGTAACCAATCTGCCAAAGTTAAAAACTACACGCAAGTAAGAATTTAGACACACTAGAAAAGGCGGACCTATTAGCCGCCTTTTTAGTTTGCAGTCACAATCGTATTATTTTTGTTCTTCTTTTGCCAACGGCAACTTTTCAAAAAACAATGGAATTACAATAATATCGCGTTTGGTTTCCAATCCTTCTCGTGTCTTCACGGGAGATGTGGAATGGGTATTAATCTGATTGTTAAAAATAAGACCTTGATTGAATTTTGGAATAATGGTTTGTACTTCTTCCTCATCATATATATCGGTGGGATTTCCCGAGCGAATAAAGAATTTTCCGTCATCCCAGCCATGCTTAGGATCATCTTGCTTGCCAAGCATCAACACGAGGGAATAATGTGCTTGATGCGTATAATCTTCTCCTGGATCTTGGTGCCAGGCCATCGGGTCGCTTGTGCTGCAACGTTGAAAAAATATCTGGGCAAATAATCTTTTGGGTAACGGTTTCCATTGCTGTACCGTTTTAAACATTTTTGGCAAAATTTCTTGCTCAGTAATATCTTTTAGTGTTGGGTGGTTCATAATAGATTCTGGGTAGCGCTGTTCAACTTTGCCCTGTACCTCAGTAACTTTTTTTGTGTCAAATTCTTCAAGTATTGTTGATGTTGCCGTTTCTACAGAAACATCTGACCAGACATGTCCTCTTCTTCCAGAATAATCTGGGTAGTCCTTTTTACTTAGTTCAATGCCATCCATCACCTGCGTTAATTTCGCGATGGTGTTTGGATCTGAAAAATAAGGATTCACGATGGCCAATTCTTTAACTTTATGCTTCTCCTGTTGCATGCAACTGCTTGATCCGTATACGCCAAGAATCAGTAACGTCACAACAATTAGATTATGTCTCATAGGCTCTCCTCAACAATATAGATTAACGCCGATTTGGGCTAAGCAAATTCCCTCTAATCCGGTCATGTGGTTCGACTAAGCTCACCATGCACGGAAAGAGGTGAGGCTCCCCTGAACCTGTCGAAGGGTGATTTGCGTAGCTTAGCGTAGCAAATTGTATCGAACCATAACTCCGATTAGGACTGATCCTTCGATACACCTCCCAAGGCTCGGCACTCAGGATGACCGGGAATGGATCGTTTTTCCTGTTCTTATCCCGAATTGACGTTAGATTAAAAGCTACCGCCCGGTCGCGCGCTTAAGGCATTGTACAAATCATTAGGAATGATCTTTAACAATTCAGCAACTTTTTGCCAACGCTTACAAATGTAAGCAACCTGAGTTTTATTTTTTATGGCCTCAAAAATTTCTTGTGTTGCGTCCTCTAGCGTCTCAACCCAATAGGCATTTGGTACTGCATTGTAATCAAAGTCCTTTTTGCTATCTATCCAACCAGGCACAATGTCAGTAATAAAAATAGGCATGTTACGTTGTATATATTTGTTGCGCTCCGCTTCTAAATAGCGTGAACAAAAAGCTTTTGATGCTGAATACGCCGGACAAAAGGCAACCCCATGCAGGCCATCGATGGATGAAAAACCGACCAAATGTCCATAGCCTTGCTGCTCAAAAATTTGCAACCCTGTGCGCGCCAAGGCAAAAAATCCAGTTACATCAACATTGAGCACGGCACGCGAATCTTTCCAATCCTTGCTTGCAAAATCACATTCAAAAAATCCAGTAATAGCGATAACTAAAAGATCCAAGCCGCCCATTTCTTCGACTAAGTTATTGAGTTTCTCTACCGCATCATCAGGATTTGATGCATCCATTTGAACAATGTAGGTTTCTGTAGGAATTTCTTCTTGAAGTTTTTCTAATAATGAGATTCGTCGCGCCGCCATACCAACAATATAGCCATCTGCAGCAAGCAATTTTGAAATTTGTGCTCCCATTCCGACAGAAGCACCAACAACAATTGCGCGTTTAGTATTTTCAATTGTTTCTGCCTGCGCTCCAAGACACCAAAGTACGAGCGATAATAGAATAGCAATCATGAGCAATCCCCCTAAAAATAGACTCATATTATTATTGAAACTATCGATTGCTCGTACTGAATGTCAATTATTTGAAAAGAATCGAAAAATAACGTATTAAACCCGAGGCACCTTGAGCAACCTCGCTATAACTGGAATAATCTGTCATCATTAGAGGTATATTAAATAATCATTTGAAAATCTTTTTATGTTTACAACACCCATAACAGTGAATGGTCAAAAGCTCACTGACATTTGCAAGCCGGGCGAATTAGTATCATACGAAAGTTCTCAAAATGAACTCATCCTCACATATGTGGTGAATTGCCGGCGACAAATTTGCTACAGAAGCCCCAACACTTGTTTTACCCGCACAACTGGTTCCTTTTAGAAATACTATGGATACTGCAGATGCTGGTATTTCACAAAAAGACACCATGATGATAAAAATTCTCCTGACTTCCATGCCACTCTCCTTTTTTTATTAATTTCACATATATAACACAATACGCATCGTTATGTGATCTCCGGATATTTTTCTGGTTCGGCCAAACAATATCTTTCCCCAAAACTTCCGACTGGATGCTCTGCTGTCTCTACAAACATACGTTGCCCAAAGCCGCCCCGCTCCTTACCTTTTTTCAATTGGGCTGCCCGCACCTCATCAAAATTAAAACCGTGGAGATTCGCCAGCGTCTCAATTACTTCAAACATGTCGGCAAGTTCACCTAACAACTCATCCTTTGAACGGGCACTTTTCACTTCATGAACTTCCTCTATCATCTTGACGCGCAATTCGGCATCAAACTCCTCATCATTAAGTCGGCGCCAATTCATGCGGGATCCTTGCTTTTCAAGTACATCGACCATCTTATCCCGCCACAATTTGTTCTGTAAGAAAACACGATATTTCACACTTTCCCCTTCATTGTTTTTTTGATGAATATAATGAAATCCATCCGTCGCCCGAGAATTGTTTCATGAACTCCGGCAATTTTTTCCACACAACCAAAAAATTATAACATTTTAAATTGGTGAGCACATACTTTTGTGGTATATATTTCTTTGTTATTTCTACTGCTACCAACTAAGGTACTAGATATGAATCCAATTCTATTTGAGCTTCTAATTCCCATAAAAACACCCGCCTGCTTCTGAGCCCACCGCAAGCTGGCGCCGATAACAAAGTCAATGAGGAAATTCAAGAATCGTTTGATGTCTGGTATAATTGTAATAATCTGCCACCATTAGATGTAATATATTAAATAAACATTTGAAAGTCTTTTTATGTTTACAACACCCATAACAGTGAATGGTCAAAAGCTCACCGATATTTGTCGGCCGGGCGAATTAGTATCATACGAAAGTTCTCAAGATGCAGATAACATCACGTTTGATTTTAAGAATGGGGCACTAGAAATTGGTTCAGTAAGCCTGCGTAACCTTCAAGAAATTATTGAGAAGCGTGACTACCTCGAGAAAAACAAAGAGAGTTTAGATGTCCTTGAGGGAGAATCAAAAGTTCCAAAGTCATTGGCACTCGTCAAATCAGCTGCGGACAGTGATATTCGCAACGAGTATCTACAAGGCACCGAAGAAATCATTGTAAAAGCTGAAAATTGTCTAGAAATAGAAAACTCACTTTTTGATGCTAAAGGGACGTATATTATCGCGCAGCAGGTAAATTTCAACAATTGTTTCTTTGTGCAACATATGGAAACATTGCAATTGATGGGAAATACCGATGATGCACTGTTTCAAGCTCTGCGATTTACGTTCAAAAAAAATATAGCCCAACCCTATCTTGCGCATGGCTACATAAATTTGGGAAACCATCAAGACACTCCAAGTAGTTTTATTGTCATTGGGGCTCAATGCCTTGATATTTTATTTCATGATGCCGCTTGTAAGAACTAACGGTCAAAAACCAGAACCTGCTTTCGAGCATCATTATACAAGATCTTCCTTGATCCAAAATGGCATGTGATGAGAAGAGACTTTTGTATCATTCAAATCCTGCCATCTAAGATTGACATACATTCCAGGAACTCGGATAAATCCTTGTTTAGCCCAGAAAATATCGGCCACCAAATAATTCGCTGGTTTTAAGTGTTCATCAACGCTCGGCTGAATCGTGCACAAGTACATGCCGCTATAATGCTTTTTAATTTCCTCTTCAAGCAGCTGATATATTTTTTTGCCCAACCCTTTATTGCGGTACGCAGACAAGATAATCATATCGCCCACGAAAAACATTTTTGTTAGATCTTTGTTGGTTTCTAGATAAAGTTCATTATGCAATAAATAATTTTTATAAAATATAAATGCATCCTGCGCACACAGGCCAACAGCGATACCTATAAGAGCTTCTCCATCAAGAGCAATACATGCAATAGTTGTTGCAGGAAGAGCCTCATACATTTCAAGAAATTCTGATGCCGGTCCTGGGAAAAAATAGGGATATTCTTTATAGACGTGCAAAAAGAGTTCAGAGACCTCTGGCAATTTGGGTTGTAACTGCTCCCACGACACCAGTTCAAGGCGAAGTTCTTGATGATTATTAGGTTCATTTGCGGGATTTGCAGGCATCATAGCAACATGCAAGATCAGAAACAGTAGCAAAAATAATCTGCTAGGATGCAATTTCATAGCTTTTGGCGTACGCATTACTGTATCCATAGTTCAAAGGGTAAAAAAAATCGTATTTTTTTATGAATAATTTTACCATAGCTTATCATAGGGCGGAAAAAAAAGAGATTATGAAGAAAAAATCATTGCCGCTGTCGAAAGCGTACCAACATAAAATAAGGCAGTGTCTGACTGAAGTAAACATGTTAAGCTGTAGCCAAATCATCTCATCAAAAAAATTATGAGTATCCGACTAGGAGCAGTATATGGAAATTTTAGGTATCGATAATATTTTTTTTACCGTCACCAATTTAGAGAAAGCGAAAGAATTCTATCAAAAATTGGGATTCAAACATAAATTTTCTATACCTCCCATCAAAGCTGCGCTATTTTCCATTGGTCAAGAAGTACCAGGTTTAATGCTTTCTGAGCGAAGTACGGTAACTCCATCTCGCTTATGGGTGGAGGTAAAAAGTGCCAAGGACTTTAAACATGCTTGCGTGAAGCTTGGCATTGCAGGCACCATGTTAGAAACTGCAACCGGATTAACGTTTGAAGTAACGGATGCTTCAGGAAACATTATTGGATTTGCCGATTATACCAAAAAACCTGAGCTGGCGAGAAAATGAAAACATCATTATTTATGGCCTTGTTGATACTGCATTAAATAACCCTCATTGTTCTGTTCTATCACTTTAAATCCGAGTTTTTCATAATAAGGCATCAAATCAATATTTGTCGGCACAACATTGAGAACAATTTGTTTTTCCCGAGCAAATTTATTAATCATATTTTTTATCAATGCAGCGCCAATACCTTGTCCCCGTTTTGTTGGCAGAACATAGAATGAAACAAGTTGTACTTTTGGCAATGATGCATCCGGCACGGCTCCTATCATGCCGACAATTGTGCCATCTTCTAACGCAAACATCATATTGGTAATCCACTGCTGCCAAGTTTCTTTCGGAAACAATAATTCCTCATCGTAAGCAGCGCCAAAAGCTTCTGGTTCTTCCTTGAGCGCCTTTAAACGAAAATTTTTATAGCGTTCCCATTCACTTGGGCTGAGCGGACCATAGGTAATTTGCATAGTAATCCCGATTTTTAGAACTTTTCATATTAAATTATTTTCATCAGCAATTTCGTTTTTACAAAGCATTGGCTAAACCATTTTTTATGCCATATATTTAGCCATAATGAGCACTAAAAAGATTATCTTATTTGTAGCATAAATCAGGAAATCCTATGAACAAATTTTATTTCACCCCCATCATTTTTATCACGTTTAATTTAGTCTTTATTGCATCGCACCTTAACGCAATGTCAAATGAACAGAAAAATAAAGAAGAACCTTTTGGCATACTAAAAACGCTTAAAGATCAAAAACTTCCCCTTGATGAGGTGATCGTTTACCAAAAAACAGATGATCCATCAATACGAGTAATTGATAGTGTACAGATAATTAAGGATAATTCATGGCATTTACGCAGAGAGATCACAAAAATAATCATATTGTCTAAATCGGATTATTCACTGAATCCTAAAAAGTCATTATTGCTACGTGCAGATACACTAGCGACACAAGGACCCCAGAGCAAAACTGGCAAAAGTATCGATTATTGGACGAAATTCGATATCAATCATGAAGAGAATTGGGATAATGTTGATAAGGAAGCTTGTGCCATCGCTTGGGAGGCAGTAAGGATGAAACAAGGTAAATGCTCAAGAGAAAACGCTATGGAAAGAGATAAGGTAATGGTGCAAAAACTTGAAGGCACGTTGAAACAATTTGAGGCATGGAAACAATCAAAAGAAAGTTCGCTCAAAAGCAAATTATGATGCATCATCAATACTCTGATTTTAATCATCATAAAAATTATACTTCAATGCCCCGTAGTCGTTCGTCAAAAAAATCACGAATGTGCTGCGCAATCCTCATTCTTACTTCATCCGCGTCTTGTGTAGCAACACCAAATAAGTAAGCAAAAGGTTGTTTAAGCAAAATATAATCGGAAAAAGCAGTATGGTCTGCGCCAGGCACCTTCACAATGTGAGCTTTGGGGCCCATGACATTAACCTGTTTTTCAAATGCAACATCAAACCCAGATTCGTTCAGCAAAAATAAAAAATCTTTCGTGAATGGTGTTGTTACGTTAACTGTTTTGGTCCAACCATCCAGATTGATGCCCGCCTTGCACATATCATGCGTAGCACAGAAATCGGCCATTACCCACCCACCATGAGAATGTCCCATAAAGCCAACGTTATGCAGATCCAATTTTTGATAAAAAGGTGATGCAACCTCGTCATTAATTTGCTCAAGTTTTTTTACCACAAATTCTATATCATGTAACCATCGATAGTGCGCTTTAGTTCTATAATCATAAATCTGGTTTCGGTTATTTTGTTCCATTGCTGCACGAAATTGTGCACGAAGCTCAACAACCCGCCCATCTGGAAACACAACAATCGGCACGTCACCAGCTGGCTCCAACTCAACAACTATATATCCATGGCTTGCAAGATCTTCAAGATACACCTGGTAAAGATTATCACCACCAATGCCCGGTAAAAAAACGATAAGCGGATAAGATGATTTTTTGGAAGATATGAGAGCATTTGGCTGCGCAAAATCCATAATATTGCCAAGCAGACATCGCCATACAAAACCAGGAATTATCGAACCTTGAGCTCGGTATGTCGCCAAGGCTGCCATTTTTGCAGGTTGATATGGAAATGTCATGTTTTTATTATCGCGATCACTCGGGTACAATATGTTTACCATCAATTCTCTCTTGTCAGAAGGCGTAGCATCCTCGAGTCGATTTTTATCGACGAGATGGTATGCAGCAACTCCAACTGGAAAAGGACCAGAAGGTCTCGGAAAAGATTTCAGGAGTGGACACAAATACCACCATGTTCCAACCACTAATATACTGATGAACAAAACGATAAAAAAAAGAAAACGTTTCATTATTAATCTCGATTTTTATGTGCATTGGCTAAACCATTTTTTATGTCATATATTTTAGCCATATCGAGCCAGTACAAAACAAGACAATGAACATAAAAGATATGCCATTTATTGCATGGCCATCAAATTCTTGTTAAAATTGTTGAAATTTTCAATGTTTTTTCGCTTATTGAAAGGATTAGTCTATGAAACGCAATATTCTAATTATTGTATGCGCATTCGCAGTCGTTACCGGTACCCAATGTTCACTTACCGAGAGATTGGCCAAAGTTGGCAAAAAAATATCAAGCATAAAGGCGGATATTCAGTCAGGAAAAGGTGAGGTGGTTAGAACGTGTGATCAATGCAAGAATGGGTAGTTCTAAAAAAAGAAAACAACATCTTGTAACATAAAAAGTATATCAGGCTTCTATAAAACGGGAGCCTGATATTTTTTACCCGTGCTAAATAGCGGTACTCATGAAAATAACAAAAACATCAATCATATTCTTACTCATCACTTTAGTGCCTGTGTTTTATGCATATAACTATTTTGGCGGGTCAAGATTAAATAAAGATCAAGTGATTGAACAAGTCATGCATTACGCAATGAGCGATATAACTAAACGATGTCAAAAAGATTTTGGTTATTCTGATGCAGACATAGCAATTTTGGAGAAAGAACTTAAACGCTATTTAATTTTGGCTATAGTCGCCAACAATGATAGTGATGGATTTGGAATGTATAGTAAGGATGTTGATAATCTATGGCATTCTTTTATCTTATTTACCAAGAATTACTCCAGTTTTTGTGATAAATATAGAGGAAAATTCATTCATCATAACCCAAGAACAGATGAGATGCAAACCGTAAAACAGCGGGCTGAAGCACGTCAAAATTTGTGTAATTTTATAAAAATGTATGAAGAAATTTTTGAAGAAGAAATACATCCAGTTTGGGTGTTAGATATTTGTGAAAATTTAGAACCTACAGAAAATATTATTGTTTAATCCGCCAACCGCGCAAGCCCCTTTTGCTTACTGCGATTAAAGCAATAAACAAATACCATGATTGCACAAACCGCATACACTATGCCTAACGCGTATCCCTTAAGCAGATAAGATGTTGGGTCCTGCTGATGCATTACATATTCTCTCATGCCCTGAAATACATAACTCATCGGTAACCAGGCGCCAATCATCTGGCCCCAGCCAGGCAAAACTTGCAGGGGATAATATGCGCCACTGAATGGCATCAAAAACCAACCAGCGACAAATCCAAGTTCTACGCCACGCCTTCCTAAAGTGATTACGATTTGTAAGCACGTAAAACCAACCCAGATGCCAGCGATAAAGAGTGGTGGTGCAAAGATCAGGAATGTGGTCAGAAGATACCATAGTGATACATCATACAGCATGGTTATAACCAAGATGCAAAATAGTGAAGTGAAACTCATAATGATCGCATTGAATAACACTATGCCCCACATCCATTCAGTAGTTCGCAGAGGCAAGGAAAATAGGTTCACCACATTGCGGGACCAAAGCTCTTCAGTAAAGCAGAACATCATAACATTGCATCCTCCGCGGCCCACTATTTGCCACAAAAGAATGCCAAGTAATGCAGCAGCTTCATAGTTGTGAAACTGTGGTGCCAGGGATTGTCCAATCCATGATCCCAAAAATCCCCAAATCAAAACATCAAGCAGCGGCCAATAAAATCCCATCAGAAACATATTAAGATCTCGTCGCCACACATAAATATGGCGCAGAACTATTGCCCAAATTGAAGCGAATGCAATCATGCAGTTCCTTTTTTATTTAGCGATGCTTAAGAAATAATCTTGCAGCGTCGGCTTATCGATTGAAATATGTGAGTAGATTATGTTGCGCTCACCCAAATGTGCAAGAAACTGTGCGATGGCATGCTCATCAAGTTCAATGGTGAGATTGTTAACTTGAGCAGTATAGGTCAACTGATTATTGCCTAGATATGTAAGCGCGAGATCAAGCCCATCAGCGATGGTCAGATGCACACGAACCTTAGAAATTGATCGCGCTAGTAACTCAGGTGTATTGTCAGCAATGATAACGCCCTTTTTGAGAACTACTACGCGATCACAAAGTTCAGTTACTTCATCCATGTTATGTGACGTGATCAAAACAGAAATGCCTCGTTCTTTGCGCTGTGCCAGAATAAATTGTCGCACTTCATGTGCAACATCAGGGTCAAGTGAAGCTGTTGGTTCATCAAACAACACGATTTCTGGCTCACAGATAAATGCTTTAGCCAGCATAACGCGTGTGGCTTGTCCTGCTGAAAGGGTGCCGGTTTGACGGTCACGCATCGACCATATACCAAAAAATTTCAAAAGATGCTCAATTTGCTGCATGCGGCGTAACTTTGTAAGACCATAAACGCGTCCTACAACATCAAGATTTTCAAGCACCGTTAATCGGTCAGGAAGTTTGTCGTACCCACTTGCATAACCGATTTTTTTGAGTGCTGCAATGCGATGTTGTGCAAAGTCGGTGCCAAAGTAGGCGATTGTTCCTCTGCTCGGCATTAAGGTACCCAGAAGCATTTGAATGGTAGTTGTTTTGCCCGCACCGTTCGGCCCAAGAAAGCCAAGAATTTCACCCTTGCGTAGCTGAAAGGAAACATCATTCACCGCCGTGAATGTTTGTAGTGTTTTGAATGGCCAAAGACCTGAAGTAAATATTTTGGTGAGGTTGGTTACTTTGAGGACGGGCATAAAGGTTCCTTATCAATATACTCTGCATAAAACACATTCAATGCTCTCAAACTCGTCAGATTATGGTGCAATCGAGCAAGAAAATTTTCATAATTTTTTTCTTGCAACAGGCTCCAGCAAATTTCTGCGAGCGCATGCGAGAGAAGCTCATATATTCTGCGGGTTATGATATTTTTGTTGTCGATGGTAAAATTATCAAACTTCCTTCGAAAAAGAAATAATGCCTAGGAGCTTATATGAATAAATATTATTTCTCACACCTTATCACTCTTCATTCAGTTTTTATGGTGCTGCAAATGTACGCGTTACCAAACGATGATACATCTGAGCCGTTTATACTAAAACAGTCAACGGATACACGTAAATATTGGCAAGGAGAAATTAGGGAATATGAAAAAACAAGAGAACAAAATGAAAAAACAAGCAAACAAACTATAACAATTTATGATGGTTTTATGGAATTTGAAATGAAAGGAGAACACGGTTATGGTGCATCATTTACAAATGAAATGCTTAATTTTGTTAAAATAGTCCATAATAACCCATTACAAAACACAAGAACCATATTGATACGCAGAAATGCAACCGTAGTTGATTACATACGCGCAGGCATACAAGGGTCAGACTATCAAGAACGTCTAGAAAAGAAATTACCAACCGAGATACTATTTAAACATGATTATCGATACAAAGTTCAATTCAAAACTGCTGCCCT
>Ga0207124_1016_pt1 | contig 40658 bp, 45 predicted proteins | sample Alteio_BWMinHeat_37_FD_153506 | JGI IMG/M metagenome (GOLD analysis project Ga0207124, IMG submission 153506) | Enriched cells from forest soil in Barre Woods Harvard Forest LTER site, Petersham, Massachusetts, United States -... | ecosystem: Environmental > Terrestrial > Soil > Temperate forest >... | reverse complement strand
CGATCTTTATGGTGATATGGTATCGCTTAGGTGGTTTGCAGCTTGGTTTAATCGAGCGTTGGTGCTCCTATGTCACCTATCCATTTTTGCAATTGCAGAAGAATTATATTGCACCGTTAGCTGAAATGTTGCGTGAACGAACAACAAATGCTGCGTTGCGCGAAGAACTGCAAGGACTTCAATTCGAACAAGCTAGTCTGCGTGCGCAGGTCGTTGAATTGCAAGCAACACTGCTCTATGGACAGCAAGTGCACGAGCTTGATGAATTTAGAAAACAGTTTGGTCTTGCGCATGGAAAAATAACAAAAATTCTTGCATGCACTCGATCCGAGCGAGAACATGTGCTCTTGGTCGATGCTGGTGCTTCGCAAGGTGTCCAGGTCGATATGATAGCTGTTTATAAAAATTGCATTGTCGGCAGAGTGAGTGAAGTGTTTCCGTGGTACAGCAAGGTTGTGCTCATCACCGATAAATCCTGCAAGGTTGCAGCATACTGCACTAAAACCGGTGCCTCTGGTATTCATGTGGGCAACAACGGCGAATCCACGCAGCTGCAACGCGTGAGTCATTTAAGCAAAGTTGAGCTTGGAGATCTTGTGGCATCAAGTGGTGAAGGTTTAATTTTCCCACAAGGATTTGCGTTAGGGGAAGTTCAAGAAATTACACTCGATGGCTTATATCAAAATGTGTCTGTGCATCCATACCTTGATCCAACATCATTAACTCATTGCATGTTGATTCAAAAAGGCGATGTGCCGGTTGCATCGACGCAAGCACAGGAAGTTGTAGCTGCTGGATAATTTTACGGATTTAGCTTTTTGTCAATTTGGTACAAAAAATAAAAAAGTAATGCTGGTGGAAACAGAAACAGTAAAAAAAGTCGCAAGCCTCTACTCATTTTGGTACTCCTTTTTTTATAAATACAATTTCATACACAAAAATTGTGAACATACTTGGAAAATCCGTGAAGCCAATGATTCACTACTTCCTTCGTCTTCTTGTCCAAACAAACGAGCGATGCCTGAAGGCGCTTTTTTATGAATCCATTCTATCTCGCCTTCAATAAATGCCTTTTCTTTGATTAGTGCGATAGCTGTGTGTGCTGAGCCTACGATATCAATGAGACCAAGTTCAAGAGCTTGCCGTCCGGTAAAAATTTTGCCATCTGCCCAGGTGCCTAGCGTAGCAATCGATAGTTTGCGTGCGGCTGCAACATCCTGGGTAAATTGTTGATATGAATCATCGAGCAGGGCTTGCAAGAGTACTCGGTCTTGTGGGGTTGCATCAACAAATGGATTGGTCATATCTTTGTAAGATCCTGCTTTGGCTGATTCAACATGAATTTTTAAGTAATCACAGAGTTCTTTGAGTTTAAAGAGGTAGGGGAATGAAGTGCCAATGCTGCCAATTATCGCCGTTCCTGGAGTGATAATCTGATCGGTGGCACAGGCAACGTAATAACCACCCGACGCGCAAACATTTTCAACAAGTGAGATTATGGGTTTTGGATATTCTTTTTTGAGTTGTTGAATTTCATTGAAAATCGCTTGAGCAGAACCCGCTGCTCCACCAGGGCATTCTATTTTAACTAAAATCGCTTTGATCTCTTTATCCTTAAAATAGTTTTGCAATATTTTGTGATAGCCGTCTGAGCTATAAATGATACCGCTGATCTCAATGACACCAACCTTGGTTTTAGGCTCAAGATATTGTCCATACTGTTTTTTGATGCCTTCAATAAAGAAGGGTGCGAGCTGGAGCATAATGAGAATAAGAAATATAGTTTTCAGGTAATCATAAAATTTCATTAAATCGGCCTTTCAGGAATAGTCAGAAACGGTGTTACCTGAGCTTATAAAAAAAATCATTCTTTTTAAAGAAATTCAGTAAAACCGCTTTGACATTAGCCATTTTTTCCACTACAATTTTGTCATTCTTTGAAAGGGCGGTTAGCTCAGTTGGTAGAGCATCAGTCTTACAAACTGGGGGTCGTAGGTTCGAATCCTGCACCGCCCACCATACTTCGCTAACCTGGCCTTCGTAGCAAGATTGCGAAGTAGGCAGCTTCGTATGGCAGGCCAGCGTCTTTAATGGATTAATGATCAAAATCACAGTTACACTGGATGGTAAAAAAGCGAAGTATGCCCTTCGTAGCTCTGCAAGAGCGTAGTAGGGCTGACCAAGCAGCCATAAAGATCTTATTCAAAGATTTTCACTAAGAATACATAAAAATTTTGGACATTCCTCGGTAGCTCAGTTGGTAGAGCAAACGACTGTTAATCGTTGGGTCGCAGGTTCGAGTCCTGCCCGAGGAGCCATACTTCGCTCCTTACGGAGCTTCGTATGGCAGGCCATATTCACAAATGATTGATATTTATAGAAAATTGAAAGCGTAGACCCGTCCTCCGAAGCTTCATGCGAAGGAGGAATGGCTAGCGCCATAAATATGAAGTAGATAACTTCGTATGGCAGGCCAACAAAAATTAAGAAGTCCGTTCGTGGTGAGCAGAAATCAAGCCATACGGACAAATTTGAAATATTGGTTAAGGAGCTGTAGCTCAGTTTGGTTAGAGCGTCCGCCTGTCACGCGGAAGGTCGTGGGTTCGAGTCCCATCAGCTCCGCCAGTCTTCGCTTATCCGGGCCTTCAGGCTCGGCAAGTTACGCCTGGCTTCGCCATCTTTTTAAAGGATGGAAAACAAGAAAAAATGATCCTCTGGAGAAATCCAGGGGATTTTTTTTGGGCTAAAATTTTACCAGGAGTTTGTATGAATATATGGTTGATGGGTAAAGCTTTTGTTAATTGGATATTGTCTTTTATAACAGGGTCTGGAATAAACTTAAAATATGCTAAAGCTAATACAAATAAAAACAGTTTTAATGCAAATCAGGGTACGGTGAATCAAATTTCTGGTGACAAAAACACAATAACTTTTTGTAACAGTCATGGCGAACATCGAGATAAAGTTGAAGCTAAGCGGGCATATAATGCTGCGCTCGTAGATTTAGAATATAATGCTCCTGGCATTGGCAGTGTTCAGTCACCATTTAGGATTGAGGGGATAAATGAAATTCTTAGTTATAGTGGCCCATATAAATTAAGTGTAGAAGATAATGCATTGTTTCAAAAATATTTGAATGATATCGGCAGATGTAAGGGTGGGAGTCGAAGTTGTCAGCCGGGTCATATTCAAAATCAGCGCCATCATTTAAAAGCTATTTTAGAAATATATATAAAGCATTTGAATAACTAGGCTGACTCGCATAAAACTGAATGCGATAAGTACCTTGAACATGCAAATCTTAGAGTACAACGACTAAGACAATAATGGCCAGCTCATTAACATGGGGGCTCCCTGAAAAATCATAGAAAATGGCTTAAATATAGGCTTTTTTGGCACAAACCATTGCCAATCTGAGTATAATTTAGCTATCCTAAATAGGTAATGGTTTTGAGTACCGTTTTAGTAATTTAGGAGTAACTATGAAGCAAAAAATATTATATTTATTAGGCATGATGTTTATTATTATTGGTATAAGCAAAGCACAAACAAATGACAAGGGCTTCACGGTTTCTGCCGATGGCATACAGGTTTTTGAGCTTTCTCCAATGCAAAGGAAAGTTTTCCGCCATTTCTCTATTGATTCTGATGGTGAGTTTGATAAAAAATTTTATGCAGAGTTAAAGCATAAAATAGAAAATTGGATTGAGTCTACCTTCAATGAAGGCTATGAGGATAGGGTTAGTGAATGGCTCCCTAAGCTTAAATCCAGAAACATAAAAATAAATCAAATTCCCAATAAGAATGCTTTTATCGACTTAATTTTTTCACAGTCAGATTATGGTGATAGCATGGGATGTAAGCGTAATGCTAAGCCGGTGCAGGTTATGGTAAATGGGGAACAATTGCCTACGATAACAAAAGAACGGCAAATGCTAATTTGCTCAGTGCATGGGCCTTCCAAATTTTCAGTGGATGATTTTAAAAAAGGGCTTCCAGGAGTAATCCTCGGTAGTAATTATCATAATGATATACAACTTCTCAGAAAAGAATGGGAACCAAAACTAAAATCCAGAGGTATTACGAATATTCCTAAATCTGATGAGTTATTTGCTGATCAAACTTTTTTAGATCTCGTCTTCTCTCAGCCTGACTACAAAAATAAATTTCAGGAAAAATTTCCTGGTCGAACAATTAAGGTTCAGACCTATACTCCTGAAGGCATGAAATATGATGACATGACAATCCCAGGAGAAATAGATCAAAAGGGATCAGAAGCGCAATATATGTACATGAGTGAAGAATTACACAAAAAATATCCAACTATGTCTAGCTTTGATGTTCGCTAGAAGAGATGCAAGGCATAGCAGTTGCTGGGAATAGGGAGTCACTATGAAGGAAAAAATATTATATTTATTAGGCATGATGTTTATTGGTGTTGGTATAATCAATGCACAAGACAAGTTAACAGTCTCGCTCAACGCAACGCCAGTTTTTGAATATTCCCCATTTCAGCAAAAAGTGTTCCTTGATTTTTTTACTGCTGATGAGCTCTTTAAATCTGAAATACAAAACATTATTGTTCGTCTTATTGCGGATGAAATCGAAAGGTCTGCTGCTGATTATCAAACAAGTTATGCAGCTTATGTAAAAGCGCGTCGCGCTGCCGGAATTACACAAGGTAATGACGTGTGCTATCAACTTCAAATGCGAGGGAAATTAAGGGTTGCCATAAATGCTGAGCAAGTAGCAGCGATCGAATTGCCGGATCGTAAAAAAATTTGCGTTAAAAATATTGAGGATTTTATGGATCAACGCATTAAAAATATTGTCACTCAAAAATTAACCGATACTTACAACGCATATCTCAGAGCGCTCAGAACCGAGTGGGAGCCTAAGCTCAAGGCTAATAATATAACTATACCAATAGATGATGTGGCATTTGCAGAAGTTGCCTTCTCCCAACCTAACTATAAAAATGCAGCCCAAAGAGCAGAACAAAAGAAGTTGGCTATTGTACCAGTCAAGGGACGGTTAGGAACAGCTCCCGATGAAAAGTTCACCATTGAAGTAGCTATCAATCCAGACCTCTCGGTTGCTACTGCAAAAAGTCTGATTGAGGGCGAAGCTCATAGGCAAAAAGGCAGAGCAAATATGTATTATGTTGCCTATTTTATGGGGGAATCTCTTGAAAATTACATCCATTACAATCCCAATGATACGGTAAAGACTATGCAAGGAAAGTTAACTCAGCCACAGGGGCCACAGATGCCGGGACGTGAACCACAAGTGGGATTTACTGTCGAACCTTTTGGTCGATAAGTACAGTAGATTTATATTTACCCAACTATCCCTCAATGGGTGCTGTGTAAATCCACTTATATTGCCTTGCTATTATATACTGTTCTCATTAGTTGTAATTGTTCTCTTAAATGAGTCCATCTAAAAGTTCGAAGTGTGCCCAATGTTTGCCGCCAGTCTTCGCCCATAAAGGGCTTCGCCTGGCTGACGCCATCTTTTTAAGGGATGGAATACAAAATAGTAAAAATTATCCTCTGGAGAAATTCCTACTCTGCATAAAGCTACGTAGGACATGCCAGGGGATTTTTTTTTGGGTAAAATTTACAGATGTTTTACTGTTTTTTCGGTTTATATAACTTCATTTTTGTGTCTAAGGGAATACTATTCAATTAGAGGCTTGGCGGCACCAGGGCAACTAAAACCATCATAGGCTTTTATATGAGTAACAAATTTTTTGAGCAAGCAATTGGCCAGGGATAATAGTTAATCTCCCTCGTTTAATGCATTTACTATCCATCGATTAGAATCTAAATTCGGCGGACTGAAATAATATACTTCACAATTTTTTGGGGGGTTCCGATCAGCAATACCTGCCTCAGAACGTGCATCATCAGTTAAAAAATAATTTCGTTAATTTTACCTAAAAGGTAATGGCTACCGCTTACACGTTTTTTCTTTTTTGAAAGTAGCTGTTCGCGAGGAATCTTTACTATAAGCATATCTTCTATGCCTTGTTTGCTTCGAATAACTTCTTGGCCATCTGAATTATAAATAGCAGAATGTCCCGGGCATACAAGGATGCCATCATTAGGCCATATCCAATCGGCTGCCACAAGCCAACAGCTATTTTCGTGCGCGCGAGCCACAAAGTGACTGTAGTAAGATGGACGTTGGGCCAATGGATGCTGTAGAGGAACTTTATTGCATGCAGGAACAAATAAGACTGTTGCCCCTTGTAAAGCGCAAAGACGAGATGGCTCAAAATAGTTTGAATCTAAACAGACCACAACCCCAAAACACATGCCTTTGCTTATAAAAGTAGTAAAAACCATTCCTGCATTACAAAAATCGTGATAACGATAATGTTTACGTTGGACACCAAGCAATACACCACTTTCAATGATCGCAGCTGAGTCAAACAAATCATCGCCTTCACGTTCATTAAATCCAATAATAATGGTAACACGATAGGGACGTATACTTGTAAGGAACTGTTGAAATAGTGCATCTTGCGTATGAAAAGAATTTTCTCGTGTTGCTGCTTCTTCATTATAGTAGCCGGTTAAAAAACCTTCAGGCAGACAAAGAAAATCAATCTTAAGTGCATCTGCATTAGACAAAATGGTATGAATTTGCTCATAGCGCAGTTCAATTGTTGGTGCAGGCATTGCTTGGTAGGCCGCTACGCGAATCACGGGTTCCTTTCGTTATATCTATGTCACGAAAAATAATTCCCCCAGACATAATCATACATTGTTTAATTTCTTTAACGCGTGAATAACTTCATATTGAATGCTCTTGCGTGAAAAGTTTTGAGACAAACCAGCAAGCAACTGTTGTAATGGTTCAATGGCACGAGCATCGCCTATTTTGCCTAATGCCCTAACAGACGCTCTACAAATTTCTTTATTTTCATTTTTTAAAGCATTAAGTAAATCATCTATAGCATTGGTTTCAGCCATTTTACCCAAACCATTTGCAGCTTCCCAACGAATAAATGCTACATATTCTTGAGCCTTTAATACAGTCTGAAGAAGTGCTGCCCCTTTTCGATCACACAATTCACCAATTGCTCTTATTATTTTCCACCTTGTTAGATTATCTTCACGCTTATAAAATTCAAAAATCAATATCTCAACAATACTCTTGTCCCCAATTCTACCCAGGGCATCAACCGCTTGTTGTACTTCAAAATCATTTCCAGATTTCATTATTTCTACTAATGCTGGAACGGCACATTTGCCAACTCTTACCAGTGTTCTGGCAGCAGGATCATGTACATAATAACTCTTATCCCAAAAAGCTTCCTCAGGAGGATTGATATCTTGAGTTTCTTTGATTTTCCCGAGATATAGGATTAATGGATCTACCGCAGCGCAACCAATTTTACCAAGGGCTTCTGAGGCTGCCAAACGTGAATATATTTTCCCCGTAGACAACACGTTTATTAATGGAATAATAGCGAGAGTTTCTTGCAAATTACCCAAGGTATTAGCAGCTTTAATTTTACAAATTTGATTTTCTAAGATATTGTCACTTCTTAACAAATAAGAAATTAATTTTTCGTTGTCTCCATTCTCAAATACCGCATTTTTTATTTTTTTAAATTCGCTTGCCGTAAGACGTATAGTAACTTTTTTCATCAGTAGAATATAATTATGTTTTTAGTGCTATATAAATTTTCACTATAGAATTTGCATCATCTGTACTCTGAGAATCATACCATTCAAAATCATGAGTAAAACTTCTTTGAAAATCTTTATTCTGCCAAATATTCGCCCATTTTTTTCCTATTTCTGTTGCAAAAGGCCCTTTTGCTGTAAACACTGCATATTTTGATGCCATAATTTCCTTAACCACCATACCCTTAGGAATAGCCTCTACTGATGTAACAGGCACTCCCATTATGAATGAAAAATAACCACTGGTAAGTGAAAAATCTGGTGTATAATCAGTATAAATACCCAAAAGAACATCTTGATACATTTTGTTCGGAATTTTTGAAATACTATTTTCTTTTCGCTGTTTCTCCCAAAATGCTGGAAGAGCTGAGTAACATTCATTATTCATATATGTTGTATGCAATTCTGCACCGACAATCGTCATTGCAGGCATTGTAACTATCTCATAATTCATAAATATCCCAAAAAAATATTGTTCAAAAATGAAAATAAATTCATCAAAAATTTTTCCATGCACCAATCGCATATATTCTATATTACCATACTATATAAAGTTACCGAATTAATCACCCTTTTTCAGGAGCATATTCATGAAAGCAATTCTCATCGCCCGCCAGTCTTCGCTTATCCGGGTCTTGCAGACTCGGCAAGCTACGCCTGGCTGTAGCCATATTTTGATAGGAGTTTTTATATGAAAGTTTTCATTTCTCCAGTGTATATCCCTAGCTCACGCGCTGTCTCTGATGCTTCGTATTATAATGATGTCCAATCTTTTTTGTCGACTCGTCAGCATTGGTTAAATGCAGATGAAAATGCACGTGTTTTGATTGAGCGGGAAATACCCTATTTTGCAAAGACAATAGTAAATTTTCGATGTTTAAATGAAGAGACTATCTTGCAAAATATTCGTAGTTGGATGTAAACGTCAATTTTAAAGGTTTAATGATAATTATCCTCTGGTGAGAACCAGGGGATTTTTTTTGGATATAATTTAAAAGAGATCAAGGAGGTCATCAGTCTCAAATGTTATGAACCAGACAGGCTTTTGCATGTTTTTGGATGTTGGTTTATAGTTATATATGAGTCATATATTATATTTACTAGACGGGAATATTATGAAGAAAGTTGGATTATTAGTTTTAGTTATGCTTGGTTTTGCTCAGGTTAGTAGCACAGCAGCAGATTATTCAAAAATGTCGGCAAATGAATTAAATGAAGCTCTTATTATAGCGGTAAAAAAAGGTTCTTCTGACGAGGTGCAAAAACTTGTACGATCAGGGGCTAATATTAATCAAAAAATTACTTACACTAAGTCTAATTATGATGACTATGATTCTGTTATTACTTGTACACTTCTAGAGTATGCTGCCAAACATGGTTATGTAGATGTTGTAAAGGAGCTTAAGGTAAAAGCTAAAAATGATGATATCAATACAGCTCTTATTTTAGCTGCAGAAGAAGGCCATGAAAATGTGGTAAGAGAGCTTGTACAAGCAAAACCTAAAGTTGATGCTATTAACAGAGCGTTAATTTCTGCGGCAAAAAACTTTCCGGGTATTACTGCACATCTTGCAACAGGTCGTCTTGAGCGTACAGCTCTTAAGGATTATTTAAATGTAATAAAAGAGCTTATAAAAGCAGGTGCTCATGTTAATTATACAGACGCGTGGGGAAATACAGCACTTATTGAAGTTATAGAATGTTCTCTTTATACAGAAGCACAGAAGAAGGATAGAGCAGAAATTATACAAGCTCTTTTAGAAGCAAAAGCCAATGTTAATCACGCTAACAAAAAAGGTGATACAGCTCTTATACGAGCTATACAAAAACATGACTTTGATGCTGTGCAAATTCTTTTAAAAACTCCAGGAATTAACATTAACTATGCTGATAACAATGGAGATACTGCTCTTATGGTTGCTTTTAAATGCGTACGATATACGTATGTTGATGGTGACAATAAACAACGTAATAATTGCAGAAATAGCCAAAATATTTTAGAAATGCTTATGCAAACTCCAGGAATTGATCGTCATCATGTCAATAAAAATGGTGATACAGCGATTAAGTTGGCTAAGAAAGCATATGAAGAAGCGCAACGCGCACGTTCAATTATGTAAAGTGAATGATTGATGGATTTTTGCTTTTGGTAATAATTGTTGTAGCTTGTGCCATTGAATAGTTCGAAGTCACGGCATAGCCTTGGCGAAGTATCAGCACAATCTATGGCCAAGAAGGATTAGCGAAGTCGGACAATACACGGCAGGTTGCTTGTCTATACGGCCGAACCAAAAAACGTCCTGAAATTACCTTAATGAACCTATTAAAATTGCCCATTTTAAACCATTACCCATTTTGCCCATTTTGTGCTTATTATAGTAATAAGAATGAAATCAAATCACTTAAATAACAGGGAAGATCTATGAAAAAAGAAGAATCTGTATACCTTAAAGTAGATTCACGCAACAGAATATCATTAACCAAAGTGTCTAATGATCTATCCAAACTTTATAAAGCACGTCTTGATAAAAACAAAATTATCTTAGAGCCGGTTTCTGAAGTGCCAGAAAATGAAGCATGGCTATTTTTGCCTGAAAACAAAGAAATTTTAGCACAAATTAAAAAAAGCCTGACCCAAAAAGCTACTATTGATTTTGATACATTTAAAAAAACGCTTAAAAACAAATAATATGCCAAAATTAATTTTAACTGAGTCGGCTGCTGAAGATTTGAAAATACTCGACAACGATCCTTCGCAAATAAAGGTTTTAAAGGCCGTACTAAAAGCATTAGAGTTTATGAAAACAAATCTAAGGCATCCATCGCTCAACACGCATGAATTTAAGAGCCTTAAAGGTCCGAATGGTGAAAAAGTGTATTGAAGCATATGCACAGCAAAATACGCCGAGTGCATTTAGAATTATATGGCATTAGGGACCGGGAAAAGATGAGGTCTCAATTATTAGTATCATACCTCATCCGAAATGATTTAAATTTTATAAGCTGCTCACGCAGGATTCCAAAAGGATTGTGCATCGTAGGCAGCTTTATTTTTTGTGCATCAGCTACAAATCGCAGCCAGCTTCTTTGGGTGCTCTTGGCAAACAAGCCCCGCAGCTCACGGGCATGTACTACTTCAAGTGCTTTCTTCAAATCAGCTATTCATACCTAAAGTTCCCCTCATATCTCGCACTATTGACCGACGGTCGGTCGCGTGATATAATAGTCTTTATAATCGAAATAAAAATACGGGGATTAATTATGAAAAGAACAGTAAAAAAACCATTAGAACGGAAATCAGATATTGTAGAAGCTGCCCGCTACTTATTCCAGACCAAGGAATATGACAAAACAACCATGCAGGATGTGATGGATACCCTAGGAATTGCCAAAGGAACCATTTATCACTATTTCGAATCAAAAGATGCACTTCTTGAGGCAGTCATAGAAAACATAGTGGATACCACTATTGAACGCATGCAAACTATTGTTCAGAAATCAACAGGAACGGCGTTAGAAAAAATGCAGATGTTAGTTGAAGCAGGTCGTGTAGCCACAGACAATGAAGACATTTTGGCGAATCTTCATCGGCCAGGCAATGCCGGCATGCACGTACGTCTACTTGCTGCCACAATGGTAAAACAAGCTCCTTTATATGCACAATTGATCCAACAGGGATGTGAAGAAGGAGTTTTTCAAACAACTGCTCCACTTGAATGTGCCGAATTTATCATAGCTGGCATTCAGTTTCTGACCGATACGGGTATTTACGCGTGGTCCTATGAAGATGTAAACCGCAGGGCCCGTGCCTTTCCTAACTTGCTTGAACAAATGTTAAAAGCGCTGCCCGGATCTTTTCAGTTTATGGTACATCAAATTTTGGTCTCGAAATAAAAGCTTTTTTTGCAGGACTATCTATGAAAAATATCATATACATTGTTTGGGCGTTGGCTAATCTTCTGCTAATGATATGCATAATGTGGCGTTTTTTCGCGCGCCGCTATTCTCTTCCATGTCCAACCTGGTTAGGCTGGCTCGTCGAACTCGATAATCCATTCACCACAATTAATCGGGCAGCGACTATCGTCCAACATCTAGAGCTTGCGCAAGGCATGAGTGTCGTGGATGTCGGCTGTGGACCTGGGCGGGTTACCATCCCCGTTGCTTGCGCAGTCGGCCAAACTGGTGAAGTAGTAGCGCTGGATATCCAAGCTGGTATGTTGCAACAAACTCATGAAAAAGCGCGAGCAGCAAATCTCACAAATATCACATTTCTTGAGTCCGGCATTGGCGAAAAAAAACTACGGCATAATAAATTTGATCGAGCATTATTGGTGACGGTGTTGGGTGAGATACCAAATCAGGAGGCAGCTTTGAAAGAAATTTTTGATGTACTAAAACCAGGCGGAATGTTATCGGTTACCGAAATTATTTTCGACCCTCATTTTCAGCGGCGCAGTACGGTGCGCAAACTTGCTGGAGCAGTTGGGTTTCGAGAGAAAAAGACATTTGGCAGTTGTATTGCATATACTCTAAATCTAGAGAAGCCTGTCTAGGTTCTGTCGAATTTTAGTGTTGTTAAGAAAACAAGAAAGCAGAAAAAATTAATTAACGGGATAAAAACTGCTCCGGACTTCTTAAAGGTTAAAAAGTCAATGGGACTTCGAGTCTAGTCAGGTAATAAAATATAAAGGACATTATGCAAATGCCATATACATATAAACCATTTCGATTTTTTTTGATCACGTTTCTAGGAACCTGGATTCCTGGGTTCATCGCAGCCTATTTTAGCTATCAGACAGGAATGGAAGGATTTCAACTACTCTTAATGTTTGCCGGGTTGCTCGCACCGTGCGTCACTGCGCTAAGCATGATTTATCATTCGCATAACAAAGAGCTTAAAAATGATTTCTGGGATAGATTGCGTTTATCTGCTATCAGATTGAAACTGCTCCCTGTGATACTGTTACTTATGCCAGCCGCTGTATTCTTGGCAACTGCAATTTCATTATTATTCGGAAAGTCGACCGATCAATTCGCTCTTTCTAAGGAATTTAAGATTATGAATGGGCATGCCATGCTCAGTGTGCTGATTCTTTTTCTGGCACCGATATTAGAAGAACTAGGTTGGCGGGGTTACGGGGTGGATAGTCTGAGGGCAAACTTCAATTTATTTAGCACTTCCTTATTGTTTGCATGTCTCTGGGCGCTGTGGCATGTGCCGTTATTTTTCATTCATGGCTATTATCAGCATGAATTGTGGAATGCCAGTATTATGTATGTCTTCAATTTCTTTGTTAGTGTGCTTCCAGTAACAGTCTTAATGAATTGGATATATTACAAAAATAACCGTAGTATTCTCGCAGCCATTCTGTTTCATTTCATGCTCAATCTTTTTTCCGTCCTTATTCAAACAGAGCAGTTCACCAAATGTATCATAACAGTTCTCTTACTCGTGGTTTCAGCGATCATCATTGCAACAAATAAGAAATTCTTCTTTAGCGAGAATGTTAAGGCTATGCAAAAAAAAGAAAATTATTCTTATGAATAAGTTAAAAATTATCATTCCAATCGCATTGGTGGGGATTATATCTTATGTTGTTATTATTCATGGTTCTCAAAAAACCCTGAAACAGTTATTCAAGTCTGAGCTTGATATACTTCGCAACCAATACGGATTTCCGGGTGCCACTGCCGCATATGTCATGCCCGACGGCACTGTTGGCGTGGTAGCAACAGGTCTTGCGGATGTCGAAGCTGAAGTACCGATGACGCCGCAGTCGCGAATGCTGGCTGCTAGCATCGGCAAGAGTTTTGTTGCCGCAACGGTTCTTGCGCTCGCCAAAGAAGATCGGCTGAATCTGGATGATCCTGTCTCGAAGTGGCTGGGCGAGCGTGCATGGTTTTCGCATGTGCCCAACCATTCCAAGATTAGTATCCGGCACCTACTCACGCATAGTTCAGGCCTGCCAGATCATGTTCATACGAAGAGATTTGTGCAATCGTATTCGCAGAATTGGCATAAGCCCGGTAACCCTTTTCCACCCGAAGAGCTTGTAGGATTTATCCAGGACCAGCCAGCTCTGTTCGAAGCCGGAAGGGGCTGGATGTATACGGATACTGGCTATATTCTTCTAGGACTTATTATTGAAGCCGTCACCGGACATAGTTACTACAAAGAAGTAGAGCAGCGGTACCTGAAGCCATTGCATCTAGCTCTGACTGAGGCATCAGATTCTCCAGCGCTAACGGGGTTGGCGGCGGGCTATACCGCAAAAGACAACCTGTTCGGTTTGCCAAGTAAGACTACCGTTGCCTCAGGCCTGATGGCCTGGAATCCAGCCGTGGAATGGACAGGAGGAGGCTTAATCAGTAATTCTCGTGATCTTGCGATATGGGCCAAGCTTCTTTATGAAGGTCATGTAATGAAGGCGGATTACTTGGATGATTTATTACGATCAGTGCCAGTAGGCGAAGAAGGATCTGGCATCCACTACGGCGCCGGTGTAGCGATTTGCGAGAAAGGGTCTATGGGTTCGACATATGGCCATTACGGAGTTATACCGGGCTACAGTTCCTGCGTGCGCTATTTTCCCAAGTATCGTGTTGCCATAGCCTTCCAAATTAATACGGATATTGGCGTTTCCGATCATTCGACGCAGCTTATAAGTGATATGGAGCGTCGCCTAGCAGAAATTGTCGTTGCGCACGTGCAACACCAATGTTCATGAAAGAGCCAAATATGATAAAAGTCCTAAGTAAGAATGCGAAGAGTTTCTGGAGCTAGTCTTTAAATAGGTGATGCAAAAAGCGATGAGGATTGTCTAAAAATTGTTTAGTTATTTTATAATGTTCTGTATCGGTATACGAAATACGGGTCAAGTTTGAATCGCATGAATAGATGGTTGCATGTGGGTAAGCCAGTAGTAGTGGTGAGTGTGTAGCGATGATAAATTGAACAGAAGGGTTCTTGCATGCATTATGCATAATAGCCAATAATGCCAATTGGCGTTGTGGCGAAAGTGCTGCTTCTGGTTCATCGAATATAAAAAATCCATGAGAACCTAAACGGTGTTGAAAGAATGAGAGAAAGCTTTCTCCGTGCGATTGTGCATGCAACGATTTTCCGCCATAAGAGGCATAGGCATTTCCACCACATTCACGTTCTAGATAATCAATATAATTAGCAACATTAAAAAAACTTTCTGCTCGAAAGAAATAACCATTCTGTGGTTTCATGCGCCAGGAAAGCGTTACATGATCGGCAAGTTGCTGAGTTCCTGAATAGGTTTTTTCTTCTGATGTTTTAAAATTAATATTTTTACTGCCACCTTCTGCGCCAAATCCAGCTTTGTTGGCGATAGTTTCAAGAATGGTCGATTTGCCGGTGCCATTTTCACCAATAAAAAAGGTTACTTGTGTTGGAAATTCAATTTCCTTTAAATTTTTGATTATTTCTAACGAAAAAGGATATTGATGTATATTGGTCTCAGGAGAAAAAGAAACCTTAACTTTATCTAAGAGTGGTCCATCTGTATGAGCCATATATGGTTTTGATGATCTTTTCATACAGTTAAGAATATCAAATAATTATTAATGCCTAAAGTAAATTTCTATACGGAGGTATTACCAACTAAGGCTTGAGTTCTATTCCCAAATTTCCATTTAACAAATTGTTAGGATGGCATAAAATTAACGTGACGAATTTAAAGAAGATTATTAATTAGATCAAATTAGGGGATATTAAGGGAAAATTTATGTTTTTACGAAGGAAGGTCCATGGAAATAATCTACTCGCACACAAATATCATCGCTCAAGATTGGAAATTACTCGTTTCATTTTATAAAAATGTCTTTAACTGCCAGGAAGTTCCCCCCCAGCGACAACAATCGGGTACATGGTTATCCGATGGAACGGGTGTACTCGATGCAAAACTTGAGGGCATGCACTTACGATTGCCAGGATTTGGAGAAAAGGGTCCAACGCTCGAGATTTATTCGTTTGCTCATATGGAAGATAATTTACCCCAAATTGCAAATCGCAAGGGATTTGGCCATATCGCGTTTGCTGTTCCAGATGTAGAAATGACGGTAAAACAAATTCTTGCGCATGATGGAAGATTGCTCGGCAAAATAGTGAAAACAACAGTTCAAGGCGTCGGTGAATTAACGTTTGTGTATTGCCAAGATCCTGAAGGTAATATTGTAGAAGTCCAGCATTGGAAACGATAAAAATAAATCGACTAAATGTAAAAGATAAAAGTCCGCTAAAAAAAGCGGACTTTTATGGTGATGAAAATTGTCTATATTTTTTTGAAGAATATTTATCGTTGCTCAGGACGGATAGCAAATAGTAGAACAGCATTGTCGATTTTCATTTTTGGATGTTGTTCATACATGACCCAATTAGGGTTGCTGGAGATATTTGCAAATTCGTCGTGATAAATATTTATCACGGATGTTGCTCGCAGCGTTAAATGTTTGGGATATTTTTGATGATCAGCATAATGTAAAATGTTGGACAGATAATTTTCGCCTTTATAAGATGATGTAATGCCAACATCATTATTATTTGATTTCCATTTACTTCCTTCATTAAGCAAATAGACTTCACCTGAATTTTGCTCTTCGTAGATTATTGCGTTTCTTTTCTGGCTCATGTCATCATTACGCACGAGGTGCAACTGTTGAGAGTTACAACGAAAAGTGCCCGAGCCTAAGAAAGAAATGATAAGAAACAATTTTGATAACTTATGAATTGTCATAGAAAGCCTTTCCTATTGAAATTAGTATTCTATCTACAAATATACATGATTATTTCAATTATGCAATAGCAGCAGGATTTGGCATTGCTATAAATAGTTTCTAATATGTAATTGCATGGGGGCGGGTAAAAATATCGGAAATATCTAAATAGAGAAAGGTTAAAAAATGAATAACGTTGTTAACATCAAAGCAAAATTTGCACTATTTAATGAATATTGGGCACCGCGCATTGTGGGCGAAATCAATGATTATCACGTAAAAATTTTTAAGGCCAAAGGTGAATTCGTTTGGCATAATCACGAAAATACTGACGAATATTTTCAGGTTATCAAGGGGCAATTGAATATTAAGCTTCCCGATCGCGAAGTCACTATCAAAGAAGGAGAATTTTTTATCGTGCCTAAGGGAGTTCAACATTGCCCGTATGCTCGCGAAGAAGCCCATATTTTATTGCTTGAGCCAAAAGAAACGGTAAATACAGGTGATGTCAAATCTGACAAAACGGTCAAAAATCCAGAAAAAATATGACGATCGCTTAGAAAACCTTATTATTTTAATCTTTAAGGAGAGCGTATGAAGATAAAAGATCGGATACTTGGTTTTGTCGAAATTGGTGCATGGTATGCACTTGTCTACACGCTTCTTTATAGCATAAAGCATGATGTAAATCTCTATGTCAGCTCGTTGATTATTGTAGCGCTGATCTATATTGGCGGTATTTCATGCCCCATTGTCAGACATTTACAGGCATGGAAGGATATGTGGAAAGAACAATAACAAACAAAAGTTGCTGCATTATTCGTGTGTGTGAAAAGTACAATGTCCCCTGGAGAAATTCAGGGGATAATTTATTATAGTAGGCATAGTATATGAGTTTAACGAAATGAAAGTAACAATGGCGTATATCATACTTTATATAGCAACGAGCACAGATGGCTTTATTGCTGACAAACACGGTGGCGTTGACTGGTTGCCAGGACCAGAAACAGAATGTGATGGCGGGTTTGAGGATTTCCTTAACAGCATTGATGTTATTGCACAAGGCAGCACAACATTCAAGCAGACACTGTCATTTATTGATGCCGGCATTGTGGCGGATTTGCCGTATGGCGGCAGACACATGTATGTATTTACCCGTGAGCCAATGACAACAACGCGCAGCGATGTAACATTTGTATCAAGTATAAAAGAGTTCTTACAAATCCTTAAAAATGATGCCACCATCAAGCGCGTTTGGTTGCTTGGTGGAGCGGAACTTGTAGCATCATTTAAAGACCATGACCTCATTGACGAATGCATCATTACGATAATTCCAAAAGAGCTTCATGAAGGCATAGCATTGCCAAAACATGTCTTGCATGGCATGCGGGAAGTAAATAGCAAAAATTTATCTCAGGGCATGATAGAAACACGGTATGTTCGTAATTAATGTATAATAAAAGGAATAAGCTTATGGCAATTTCAGCACGATATCGCACCTTGTACGTTTGTAATATCTTGTTATTGTTTGCAAGTAATCAGATCACTGCTCAGAGAAATTTTCAAAATTCCATTCCTCAAGTGAACCACAACAAATTCGCATCCTTGTGTATGGGAGGTGTGGGATGTGCCGCATTAGCTGCTGCATTATTAGGATCCTATTTTACCTATACTGCGCAGAAAGAATTAACTGCTCAACATTCAGAATTTGACCGGCTCTATAAACTTTTGGAAGAAATGGGCGCAAAAGTGATGCAATGGAGAGATCGTGAGTATGATCTCGTTTACAGTAATATCAAAGTCACCTGGGACAAGCAACATCCAAGAAGTAGTGAAATCGAAAAGCATGCGCAAGCATTAACAAACTTGTTTGATGATCGCAGTGTTCAAGAAAAAGTTAATAGATATTTTGTGTATTCCGGCACGTGTGCATTTTTGGCGTATTGCTTTTTTTACAACATGTCTCCGTGAATATGGCAATTCAGTACCAACAACGTAAAACATGTGCGTTATTGACAGAAGCGATCATTATTTTTTATGATCGCTTCATTAATTTTTGAAAGAATTTTTAGAAGAAGCAAGAATAGAAATTGAAACTTTTTGGGAGAAATAGAAATGAAGAGCCTTAAATTTGCAGTGCCTATCTTTCTTTTAACGATCACAAATATTCATGCTTGGTCTGCGCGCTTGCCGGAAAATGGTGAATCATCTGCTGTACGGGCATGTAGCCCATGTGAAACATGGGAATTGTATTTTAGTGCCCTTGTTGTGCAGCCAACGGCGAGCAATATGCATTATGCGGTAGAAGCTATACCATTGCCGCTTCAGTCACCAAATTGGAATGTTTTTGATGTGTGTCCAAAATATCGTTTCGGTTTTGACATTGGCGGTCGCGGATGGATTGGCGATTGTGGCACCAATGTCGTTGTGCATTGGGAACATTTCCAATCATCAATTTCTGCTGTGCAACAAGTTGGTACTCAAAATTTGGTTGGACCATTTTTTGAAATTGGTCCCGATGCAGCGCCCTATGGCCAAGTCGCCGGCAATGTCTGTATTCGATTTGACGAGGCTTCTGTTGACATTGGACAATTGATTTGTGTGAGCGATTATTTAGCAGTTAATCTGTTGTGTGGTGTTGATGTTGCCCGTATTCAAGAAGATCGCGCTTCATTTTTTACTAATCCTGCAGGAACCATCACACGCACTATCACAACGCCTCTTCAATTTATCGGCGCTGGTCCTGAAGTTGGTGTAGAATTCATATACAAGCTTTTCTGCGAACTATATCTCACCGGTAAAACTCAAGCAGCACTGCTTGCAGGAAGGATGAAGAATAATACCCATTATGTTTCTACATCGCCATTGCTAACAGCTCTTGGACTGCCTAACCCTAACGGCCAGAATGCCGGGGTACAAAATAGATCTGCTCTCGTGCCAGCTTTTGAAGAAAAGCTTGGTCTTTCGTATAATTTTAGCTCATGGTGTGGATGGTTTTTATGCGCGCTTGAAGTTGGTTATCAAGCGCAAATATATCTGAGTGCACTACAATCAATTGATGTGGGCAGTGAAGTTGACATGGTTCCCGTTGGCGATGCAAGTGTTGGTATCTTTGCACGGACATTCCAAAGAAATATCAGCAATTTTGCGTTGGCCGGTCCGTATGTGACGCTGAGTGTTGCATTTTAATGAATTACGGATACTTAGCCCACTGACGTGTGCTAGCGTCATATTTCACCCAACTATTTAGATCATAATCATAATACATTTGTTCGGTATTTCGTTGCTCTGCCGTAACATATTCTCCCGTTGTGGTGCCATATAATTTTTGTTGTGGCGGTTGCAAAGGTGCTTCAGGTTTTTGTGGTGCCGTTGTCAGTTGTTGCTGTTTTAAAGATTTTTTCTTTGCATCTTTGATGGTTTGCGCATGTGTTTCGAGAGTTATGCCAAGATTTTTGATAGCTTGCGCTAGATCGGTCACGGTGGCTTCAAATTCTGTTATTTTTGAAGTTGGTTTGCCTGCTGACAATATTGATATAAAATTTACAAAGCCTTGATCTGTAGATTGGATAGCATTACCCAGGGTGTTGAGTGCTTCAACGAGAACCGTATATCCTTTTAATAATATTTCAAATTTTTTATCAAAGGGGCTAGGACTATATGCTGGGTCAGTAAACATTTTGAATGTTTTTTCTAAGTTTGCAGTTTCAGGTTCGATGTATTGTAACTTAGTCAACGCATTCATCAATTCTTCAGCAGCCTCATTAAATGCTTGATGTTGTTTTTCGATGGATTGATAATTGCTCTTTATGGCAAAAATCATTTCATTTTTTCTTTCAAGAATTTTTTGTTGTTCTTCCGAAGGTTTTGCAGGTTCTTTGGCAATAATATCAACTAAGCCGGCAATTCCTTTTTTTGTTTCTGGGGCTGGCAATGTGGCCGTCACTTTTGTAGTATCCGCAGCTTTTGTTAGCGGTACAACTTCTCGTGCTGGTGTTACGTCTTTCACAGGTTCTCGTACTACCTCTGCCAAAGAGGGCGAAACGACTGATCGCTCAAGCGTCACGGGAAATGATTTTTTATAGCGCGCAATAAGTTGCTCAATCGGAGCAAATAATGTTTGCATCTTTTTTTTGATATCAGCATCAGGAATTAATGAGGAGTAGGCGATTGGTCTATAAATTTGTTCAATTTGTTGGGCCACATGGCCGGTAAAGGTACTGCCGATTTCTTTAAGTTTATTGATAATTTCGACTAATTTTTCAAGTGCCACATTGTTTTGGCGTGTAGTATCAACTTCGTCGAATTGATTTTTTATGGTTGTTTGCGCAGTAGTTATCGCATCGGTCAATGTTTGTGCGCCTGTTTGAGCTGCAGTAATCAAACCATCAACCGTTTTTTTTGCTTTCATAAATAGTGCATCTTTTGCCTGTTGGCTCTCAAGGAGTTTTTGATTGAGCACTTCCTCTGATTCTTCGATAGACAGTTTAGGAGTTGACATCGACGAAATTTGTTGCACGAGACATAGCAGTTGGAACCACAACAGTATTAGCGATTTTTTCATACGATTAATCCTTTTTTAACGCACATCCTAGTTGTTAGCTTAAAGAAATTAATTTCTGAAAAGCAATTGAATGTTGTTTAGTCCATCATGAGAGGTTTATGGCATTCATCGAAGTTTTGTAGTGCGGTCAAAATAAAAACACACAGGATTGCAATCTGCAATCCTGTGTGTTTTTATTTGTATTTACTTTATCTTGGATAGATAAATGGCTTGCCGCCGAAATCATAGTATGTTTGTCCAGCTACTGGATTTGTGATCAGAATGCCTGTTGATGTATAAGCTTGGGGTTTTTCACCCGTAGGTTTTTCTGGATAAGTTATTAATCCACCAAACTGTTTCCATTCTGTGCCACTTGGATAATCACGATAATATTGTCCAGGTTTACGGTTTGCAGCAGCGACAGGTTTATCTGGACCCTCTGTATATCCAATATAAAATGTGCCTGGTTTTACTGTTGGCTTTTCTGGTCCCGTTGGTCGCTCAGGTTCACCACCTTCTACTTTAGCAAATTTAGTTTTAGCTTTTCCAATTGCGGTTGCTGCTTCATCAGTTTTTGTTTTTAAGTCAGTAAGGAGTTGTTTTTGCTTCGCTAAATTGTCCTCAGCTTGGGCTTTGATAGTAACTGATTTTGCCTCGGGTAATTTTCCAAGATTGTCGAAAAATGCAAGAACACCATCATCAACGGTTAGTATATTATTAGCTAGCTCTTGAATTGCTTCATTGATCAGAGCAGCACCTTTTGCTAGTACATCAAACGTAAGTTCTTGACCGGATTGAAGATCTTCAAAGAATTTCCTTAAGTTTTGAGCTGTATCATCCGATATTGTTTTTAATTTACTTACAGCGCTTGCAACCGCATCGGCACCTTCGTTCATTTTCTTAACTATACCTGCATTGGCAGTTTCAATTGTTCTGATTGCTGCAATTTTGTCTTTCTTTGGAGCAGTTCTCCAATCCTTAATAGCATCGCCAGCAATTTCAGCACCGGTTTTTAATATTTCTTTACCTATGCTCGAGAATATTGAACCCCATGTAGACCCTGTCGTCTCAAAACCCCGTAATTCAATAGCTTTAAAACCTTTTTGCATTTTATCTATGACAACATTCATGTTTGTTAGTGCTGCAGCAACGCTTTTGCGTGTATCTGCATCGGTAATAATGATACTAAATTTTGAACTGCCAAATGGCGTAAGCAGCTCAGCAAGATGCGCTTGTAGTTGTTTAATCAGTTTTAAACCTATTTCTTTTTCAAGTTCAAGTAACTCTGTGCTTTTTTCTAAAGCTTGCTGTTTATTCTCTGGAGCTGCTCGAGCAGAAAGCTTGTCTAATGCTTCAATTAGGTCGCCAAGCGTTGCCACCTTTTTGCTCAGTTCGGCTGTTGTCGCTTCTGTAGCATTGCTAGTAGCTTTAAGTGAGCTATTAATCAGTTTTATGACCCCATTCTGCAAGTCTGCTTGTTGGTCAGTTACTTCTGTCCACTTGCCTTCAACTTCTGCATCGGAACTTTGCTCGGTAACTTTTTGTGTCAAAAAAGCCCATGATTGCTGCACCGTCAAAAGACTGATGAGCAGGCCTAATATTCCATATTTCTTCATACAACTACTCCTTTAAAATTATATAATTATTCATAATCTCTATTTTCAGATTATCGGAATAAAATACTAAAAGTCAATAATAATATAATTCATATGATTTTCAAACCACTACAAACCTTGAATTTAATACGTCGTTGTGACGATTATGTGAATTTTCTTATTGTCAGCTGCGGGCTCATAAATATCGGATCCTTTTCCCCCCGGCGGCCATACTTCTTCAGTTTTGTTGTTTTCCCAGGTAACGGTAACAGGTTGGCGCTTTGTGATGGTAGCACCTTGACCCAATGGTGGTATGGGAGAGCCTTCGGGAACGAATATAGTTTTTGTTTGCTGGATTACATAATCGTCAGCTAGTTGAATTCTTCCGGCCGGGGTTTCTTTTTCTGCAATTAGTTTTAGTTTATTAGGATAGAGATATGGATATTCTTCTTCCAAATAATCCATAATGCGAGCTCTGAGGTCAGAAATTTTGATAATCTCAGGTTTTACTAATGGTTTATTACCTCCTTTTGGAGCACCATTGATTATCCAATAAAGATTTGTAGTTTGATCATAACTTTCAATTTTTCTATCCTCTACAGGAAAATAGTGTTTATAAACTTTTGCCATGGGATCGGCAAATTTTTCCTTATCAAAATGTAGATACAAATCGAAATCTATGCTAGCGAGGGCTATGGATGAAAATAGCAGGTTGCAGATCAAGAGGGAATTTAATAGGTGTATTTTTTTTGAAATCATATGAGGTCCTTTTTTCAACTCGAGATATTCTGAAAAACACGTGAACTTCAACTTTAAGATTAGCAGAGATGGCGGCCTTAAAACAATAATTTAAACAGGAAATTATCAGAATAATATATGCACTAACAGTGTTAAAATAGTAATAAAATAGGGCTTTTTGGGGGACTCTTCTTTACAATAGCCTGTTTTTTAGCAATACTGAGACTATTATTATATAATGCGATCATTATAAGGAGTTTTCCTGTGAAACAAGGTATTCACCCAGAATTACATGATGTTACCGTCACCTGCACATGTGGCCATACTATTAACACTCGTTCTACCTCAAAAGAACTTTCAACCACTCTGTGTTCACATTGTCATCCATTTTATACGGGTGCACAAAAGTTTGTGGATACTGCAGGTCGTATTGAGAAATTTGCTAAGAAGTATAAAAAAGGTACTAAATAAGCTTTTATGACCAATCAATGGCAAGAAATTCAACAGCGACATGATGAGATCGTTCAGAAATTGACCGATTCTGGTCTAGAAGGTTCAAAACGCGCATCATTGCAAAAAGAACTTTCTCAACTTTCTACTATTCTTGCCAAGCATGCTGAAATAGCGTCTCTCGAAAAAACGATGGAAGAAACGCAAGCTCAGGCCGCAACCAATGCAGACCCTGAGCTTGCTTTGTTGTATCAAGAAGAGCTCTCTGACCTTGAGCATCGGCGCAGTGCCCGTGCGCATGAGCTTGAAGATCTTATGTTTCCACCAGATGTTCATGATAACCGCTCGGTATTTCTCGAAATTCGTGGCGGAACTGGTGGCCAAGAAGCGGCATTGTTTGCGGCCGACATGGCAAAAATGTATACCAACTATGCCCTTAAGCAGGGCTGGAAAGCTACCATTGAAAGCGCTAGTGGTACCGATCTTGGCGGATTTCGTGAAGTTGTCCTTCACATCGATGGCGAAAATGCTTACGGACATCTAAAATTTGAATCGGGCGTGCATCGCGTGCAGCGAGTTCCAGCGACCGAAACTCAAGGACGCGTACATACTTCAACGGCAACGGTAGCCGTGCTCCCTGAAGCTGAAGAAGTTGATGTGGCTATTAACCCATCAGATTTGCGTATTGATACATTCCGCGCCGGTGGTGCTGGCGGCCAACACGTTAACATGACCGATTCCGCTGTGCGCATTACCCATATTCCTACTGGCGTAGTCGTTTCTTGTCAGGACGAACGCTCGCAACATAAAAATAAAGCCAAGGCCATGAAGATGTTGCAATCGCGAATTTTGGCTGCTCAAATGGAAAAGGCGCATGCGGAAATGAGTAAGCTGCGCAAAGATCAGGTAGGTACAGGGCAGCGTGCTGAAAAAGTGCGGACGTACAACTATCCACAAAATCGTGTTACCGATCACCAGGTTGAAGTTACTCTCAAAAAGCTCGATATGGTTATGCAGGGCGAGCTTGGTGAAATTATTGATGCCTTGCGACAAAAAGACCGCGATGATCGGCATAAGATATCATTTCTAGAGCGAATAAAAATTCAGTTGTAGTTGGGCTTATACAATGTTTGTGTAGTGCTCAATTTTTTTCATATTCTTATCTTGTTGTTGCTTCTAATTCACAAAAAATATAACAACACGTTCGTGGTGAGCCTGTCGAACCATCACGAACACAAAATAAATTTTAGAAATGCTTTTTCTTCTAATAAATTTAAGAATTAACCCATATTCAGTTGGGATGTAATTTTGAAAAGCAATTTAGGTTGACCTTGCACATTTCGCGCGTTCGTTATGGTTCGACAGGCTCACCACGAACGGAATAGCTAATTTTCTTATTTTTCCTCCGACGCAGCAAAAAACGAATACATAATTCGTACAATATTTTCGAGATTTTCTCCACGTTTTCTGTTACATTAGTGCCCATGTTTTGCGTATCTAGTTTCTAAGGAGTTTTTACATGCTTTCCTATTTTCTCGAACATAATCGTTACATGAATATTATTGGCATTTTCGTGATTCTAGCAATTGCAGCGCTCCTATCTAAGAAGCGTTCAGCAATTAATCTCCGTCTAGTTATGAGCGCATTAGCCTTACAATTTTTTATCGGTTTTCTCGCCCTTAAAACGGGTGTTGGTCAACGAGTTCTGCAAGCAATTTCTTTTGGTGTTGGGCGACTTTATATGGCAGCAGATGATGGTGCTGCCTTTATTTTTGGTGATTTGACCAATCCAAATGCAATGTGGGGATTTATCTTTGCCTTCAAAGTATTGCCGGTCATTATCTTTTTTGGCGCATTTACCGCACTATTGTTCCATTGGGGTGTCATTCAACGTGCTGTTGGTCTTATTAATTTTCTCGTGCGACCATTTTTGGGAACTTCAGGGGCTGAAACGCTGTGCGCAGTAGCCAATAGTTTTTTAGGTCAAACTGAAGCTCCATTACTTATTAGGCACTATCTCAAAGATATGACACGTTCCGAAATTCTGGTCGTGATGGTAAGCGGTATGGCTACCATAAGCGGGTCGATTTTGGTGGTCTTTGGCGCCATGGGAGTGCCGGTGGTGCATATGTTAGCCTCGAGTGTCATGTCGATTCCTGCAGCAATTTTGATTGCAAAAATTATCTATCCAGAAACTGAACGAGCAAAAACGGCAGATGGGGCAAAAGTAGAGATAGAAAAAACATCACACAATATATTTGACGCAATTTTTGCAGGAACTTCAGATGGTTTACAACTTGCGGTGAATGTTGGTGCTATGCTTATCTCATTTCTTGCACTATTGGCACTGTTGAATTTTGTATTAGCATTTGGCGGATTTAAACTGAATTATCTTTTTGGGTATATGGGCTTTGATTTTCAATTGCCAGAATTAAGTATTCAAAAACTCTTTTCTTATGTATTTGCACCATTTGGTTATTTGCTTGGATTTAATGGTGTTGAGGTTTTTAAGGCTGGTCAATTGTTAGGCACCAAAGTTGCGGTGAATGAACTTATTGCGTACGGCGACATGGTGCGCATGCATTTATCACCACGCAGCGAGGCAATTTTAACCTATGCCTTGTGCGGATTTTCTAATTTTTCCTGCATAGGTATTCAACTTGGTGGCATTGGCGCTCTGGTACCAGAAAAACGCAGCTGGATCGCACAATTTGGATTCATCACGGTTATTGGCGCTGCCATGGCAAATTTATTAACGGCCATGATTGCGGCATTGCTATTATAAATTTCCGGTCATGTGGTTCGACTAAGCTCACCATGCTCGGGATTGAGGTGAGGCTCCCCTGAGCCTGTCGAAGGGTGTTTTGCGTAGCAAAATGTATCGAACCATTATTTCCGTTCATAAAGTCCAACTAATTTACCAAGAGCAAGCACATGATCTTGCATTGCTTCTTTGAGCTTTTCCACCGTTGCTCCCTCTTTTAAATCAAGCTTGGCGTCGAGTGCGTATACGGTAAAATTATAATGATGAACGCCGCTGCGTTCTGGTGGGCAGGCACCGCCGTACGTTGATTGTCCCCAGCTATTTTGCCCTTGAGTAAATTGAGAAACGTTTTTTGCATCAAGATTTTTGGTTGCTGGATCAATATTAAAGACTATGCCGTGTACCCAAGGGTTGCCTTTTTCATCATGCCCGTTCGGATCATCAATAATGAGCGCAATACCTTGCGTTCCTTTTGGAACTCGCGACCAAGCCAGTGGTGGCATTATATTTTGGCCGCCACAATGCGAGTGCACGGCACTCAGAGGAAGTTGTTCATTGTTTTTAAACGCAGTGCTTGATACCGTGATAGAATTTTGACCATTAATGACGGCGCTGCCAGCGAGCAAGGGTGCCATGAACTGCATTTTTTTCATACCCATCTCCCCTAACGAAAATTGTTACAAAACAATTTTTGTAAATTCAGTTATAAAATTATTATAAGACGTTACGCTCTTAAAACACAATGCTTTTTTATTTCTTTTTTGTTATTCTTGAGCGACGTGATTGTGAGAATTTTTTAGGATTATTTCATGACAAAATATATTGTTGTCGTTGGTGGTGTAATTTCTGGCGTTGGTAAGGGCATTACCACGTCATCACTCGGAAAAATTTTAAAAGAATATGGCTACAAAACAACCCTTATAAAAATTGATCCCTATATTAACTTCGACGCAGGCACATTGCGCCCGACCGAACATGGCGAAGTCTGGGTTACTGATGATGGTGGTGAAATTGATCAAGATTTAGGCAATTATGAACGGTTTATGAACCAAGATATGCCTAAAAAAAATAATATGACCACGGGGCAAATTTATAAAGCAGTTATTGACCGTGAACGGCAGGGTGGTTATTTAGGCGAGACCGTCCAGTTTATTCCTCATATTCCTCAAGAAATTGTGCGACGCATAAAATCAGCAGCTGATGGTTATGATATTGCTCTTATCGAAATTGGTGGCACGGTTGGAGATTATGAAAACGTGCCATTCTTATTTGCCACCAAAATGCTTGAACAAGAACTTGGTGCCAAATCAGTTGCTTATGTGCTGGTGACCTATCTGCCTATTCCTCATAATGTTGGCGAAATGAAAACTAAACCAACGCAACAGGCAATAAAGCTCCTGCGTGAAGAAGGAATATTCCCTGATTTTGTCGTGTGTCGAGCAGAGCAACCAGTTGATGAGATTCGCAAGAAAAAAATTGCCGCTTCAAGTTTTGTAAAAGTGGAACATATCGTAGCGGCGCCTGATGTGTCTTCTATTTATTCAGTGCCGCTTAATTTAGAACAAGATTGTGTCGGGCAAAAATTGCTCCACTGCCTTGATTTAAAGCCAAAGCAAGAACCTGACTGGAAGCTCTGGAAAAATCTGGTTCATAAAATTATTGAGCCTGCAAACACTATCTCTATTGCAATTGTCGGTAAATATCTTGCAAGCGGTGCCTATATGGTTCCTGATAGTTATGTCAGCATCGACCAAGCCTTGACGCATGCGGGTGCTGCGCGCGATGTTGGTGTCAAAATTACCTGGCTTGATGCACAGCGTTTTGAAAAAGATCCACAGGCATTAACGGAACTTTCAAAATTTGATGGCGTTATCGTGCCCGGTGGATTTGGTTCTACCGGTGTAGAAGGCAAAATGGCGGCAATTAATTACGTGCGCACGCACAACATCCCGTATCTGGGGCTTTGCTATGGCATGCAACTTGCTTGTGTGGAATATGCACGTTCGATGTGTGGACTACGCGCTGCGCATACCACGGAAGTTGATAAAAATACGCCATATCCGATTATTGACATCTTGACGGCACAAAAACAGGTTATGGAAGAACATCGCTATGGCGGGACTATGCGACTTGGTGCTTATCCTGCGGTGCTTAAATCTGGAAGTAAAGTTCTTGCATTGTATCAAGAAACCGGTCGCTTGGCAGAAGATGCGCCAAAAGTAGAGCGCTATGCGCGCGAATATGGTTCGACTAAGCTCACCACGAACGGAGATATAATTTCTGCTAAACCAGATAAAATTGTATTAGAACGACATCGTCATCGTTATGAAGTAAATCCGGCCTACATAGCAACGCTTGAAGAAAAAGGGCTGGTATTTTCTGGCAATTATGAACGACCAGATGGGACGAAATTAATGGAATTTATTGAACTCCAAGACCATCCATTTTTTGTAGCGACCCAGGCGCATCCGGAATTCAAGAGTAGGTTGGGCAACCCAAGTCCACTGTTTTACGGATTTGTGCAGGCGTGTAAAGAATCCAAGAAAAAATAGCAGAAGCGGCTCGGAAAAACTCCGAGCCGCTTCTGCTTCCTTAATAATTATCTAGATTGCGCAATAATTACTTGTGGTTGTGCCGGTCTATTATTCATAGCCACCTGCCACTCTAAGGATCGAATCGAATCCTTCAAGCCTGAAATTTGCGCATATAATGATCGCTTTTCATATTCAAGATTATCTATGCTGCGATGCAGACTACTAATCTTGCCTTTGAGTTGCTCATTTTCAGCGATGAGCTTACGTGTATGGTCAACCATGTACAATTGATTATCATGACCATAGCGCGGATGATTGCCAACTGCGCTTTGCAGGTGTTGTAAAATTTGGATCAGCTTAAGCAATTCTTGCTCGCTGAGTTGTAATTGAGCAATCTGATGCTCACCAGCAATACGCAACGCTTGAGGCGTATTCAATGCGGATGCACTTAACAACAAGCGGCTCATTTCAAGACGCTCTTTGGTAAGTTGTTCAAGATTATGGCACATTTGGTTGATTGTCTGATTTAGTAACAACCAATACTCTTTAAGATTATCTTGTCCGGAAAGACTATGCTCAAGTTCTGCATGATGCGAATGAGCAAGCGACGGATGATGCAACACTGCAATATTTTGACTGTGTGCGATAATTCGTTCAATAAGATTAGAACTTGCAGCAAGTGAATCGCCAACCGTAAGCAATGAGCGCAATTCCAGACATTTGAGTTCAATAGACTTCAATGCTTGCTGTAATCTTTGAGATTCTTGGTAAAAGGCATCGTGCGAAGAATAATGTCTCCGACGATCTTTGAGCTTATTGAAATAGCGGATACTTTCTTGTTCTAGTGCACGCAATTCTTCAATGCCATCGTGCAACATGCTGCGATATTTTGTTCCGCTTGGATGAGAGCTCATAAGCAATGAAATCTGCTTTTGATCAGAAAGTAGCGTAAGAGCGTGATTTACAGAACTATCATCATGATCTTTGTGACAGAACTTTTCTACTTGATTAACAAGTCGCGAATCACAGGTGCAATAATCATAGATCAGATAACTCGCTACACCAGCAGCAATGCCGCCAATTATACCAGCCACAAGAGCATCACTTGAATCTTTTGGACGGGTAGTAGTTGAATTGATGATGAGAGCGGTAACAAGAGATGTGGTAAGTAAGGAACGTTTATTCATAAGTCCTCCCGAGTAAAAGGTTACTCCAATAGTTCCTCTACAAGCCTATCATGCAGAGATATTAATAGCAAAAAGGGTACAATTTTGCGCTCGTTAAATTTCAAATTGATTTTCTGTCAAACAGGCGACTGTATTATTATGCATAATCGCTATACCTGCTGCCTTATATTCAAGCGCTTTAGTAGGACGGGAGATCCAATTCATGAGATGTGGTTCGCGCAAAAGGAGGCCAACATCGCAGGCTGCCAAGTAGCGATAAATTTCTTTATGAGGCACCGTAAGAATGGTGTAACAATTAGCGGGGAGTGCATTCTTTTTCGCGAGCTCTTCAAATTCCTGCTTGTCCTGAGTGAGTACTAACAGATAGGTATGAGGATTTCTGCGTAATTCTTCTAGAAAAAGCGCGACTGTTTCTTTAGGGCATTGCCAGGGTTTGAGTGAGCCATTGTAACAGAAAACATGAGCTGACAATGGAATGTGCAACTCTCGCCTTATCTCTGTGCGCCAGGAAGCTTTTTGTGCCGGAGTAATTGCTGTGGGGATATCATATTCTGCTACGGTAATTCGTTGGGCCTGTAAATAATAACGCGTGATGAGATGTTCCTTTAGCGCCTTGCTTACCGCCTCGATGTGTGTCTGAGGGTAATATTTTTGTAAAATTGATTCATGGTAGATAGTTCGCTCAAATGCGTTATAGAGGCATAATCTTATTTTTTTTAACCAGTATTTGAGACTTTTTCCGTTCGTGGTGAGCTTAGTCGAACCATGAAGATTGTGCGTATATTCATACTCGGCAGCCAATAATCCTCGAGCTTGCATGTCGAAAGAGCGGCAAGCGGTTTGCGAAAGTGCCTGTAAACACAAATATCCAGCGAGTGGACCCCGAGCTAATAAGTGATATGCAGGTATTTGCTGAAGAAATGTGCGTAATTGTCTGACCGCAGGATACAAACTCCAACCACCTAAGAAGGGATATTTTTTTAAAACGATTAAACGTAGCGGTGCACCTTGAGGAATGATTTTTTTGAGAGCTTCTTGTGATGGTGGGTTTGCTTCAAAGCTTATGATGACAATTTCTTGAGCTAAGCCTTGTGCGCCACGTTTTTGCAAAGGGGCAAGTACCTGACTTACAAATACCGGATTGTTGATGCCGTCATAAATAACACAGATTAATGGAATGTGCATATACATATTTTCCTATACGCAGAAAAAAGGGTCGACATAGAAAGTCGACCCTTTTTTGCAATAATAAATAATTGCTAAGTTACTTAATAATTCTTGGAAGGCCTAGTGCAAGCAAGAAGGCAGCCAAATTTGGCGTTTTCAATTTCAACAAGCCATTTCTGAACTCGCCGTCAAGCAACATGGCAAAACCAAGCGCATCACCGATACCGCGTCCTATATACTTACGAAGTGAAATAACAGTACCAAGGATTCCTTGTGGGTGAACGGTGATAGTTTTTACATAAACTCTGCCGTTTTCATCAGTCTTTGCAGACGAGCTGCTGTAAATACGACCAAGAACAAGATCATCAATAGCGTACCAGAATTTTTTCATGGTGCCATTAAAGTCAGATTTTAAATCAGCAGCTAATTGTTTAGGGTTTGCCAATAAATCCTTAACTTCTGTCCAAGAAATACGAGGAGGTTCATTGCTACTTGGTTTCATAATTAAATAAAACATTGTAGCTAATGTAGTTGCTAAGAAAGCCTTTTGGCCTGCAGATAAATCTCCAAGATTGGTAAGTGTTTCTTCAGTGATTCCATCTTTCTCCCGACCCAGTGTCTGAGCATGCATCAAGCTTGGAGTAATGGTGCCGCAGATAACGGCAGTCAATGCCAGATTGAGGAAACTTTTTTTGAGTCTATATGAAAATAACATGCGAAAATCCTTTTATCTAAATAATTTTATATACACGCTTAGCTGCTTTAGTTTGCCTTAGCATTAACTGCCAATAAAGGTCCCCAACCCCACACATTCAAGAATTCTTCAAGCTTGCCACTTGCTAACAAGAGGGCTGCGACTGAATAGTGGATTGCAGGTTCTAATGGCACTGTAAGAGCATGTATAGCGCCACCCCAACCTAGAGGCTTGAATGGTCCTTTTAAGGATACTGATTTATCTTTTAAATCGCCTTTGAAATAGGCAAATTCACCAGGACGACCAATCATTAAGTCGCTTACCATATACCAAAATTTAGCCAGAGTTGCCTTACGATCAGTTTTTAAGCCTTGAGCAAGTTTCGTTGGATTAGTTACTAATTCTTTGATTTCAGGCCAAGAGGTACGAGCGTCAGCATTTGAAGGTTCTTTGCAGCGAAAGACAATGAAAGCAAAAAGAGCCGCACCAACAAGACTCTTTTTTAATGGACTCTTTTGTAATCTTTTGAGGGTATCGGTAATGAGACCTACGGGAGTTTGAGCAGTTTGATTTGCTGCCGTTAAGGGAACTGATTGCAGGGCGCTTCCACCGATTAAAATTGCTACCAGTAAATTTTTACCGAGTTTAGGTAACATCATATGAGGTCCTTCTTAGATAAATATAAATTATACTAACAGCCTTCAGAATATAAGCATTTGTCATATTCGTCAATTGCCCAGCTTGAGGTTTCTATTAGAAATTTATGTTGCAATGCATCAGTAAATAGGCTCCACATGAATCTAATTTCGCAGTGGTGTCCCTTTTTATATTGACTTCTCCCTGAGGGCTGATAGAATACTGCGCAATAAAATATGAGCCATGTAACACAGCAAGGAGACAAGTATATGAAATCCCTTCCATTATTTCTTCTAGCTCTTTCAGGTACCACAACTTTATTGGCATCCGATACCGCCATATCGTTTTGTGCATTGAAAATTCAAAGGCTCGAGGAAGAAGTCAAAATTCTGAAAGGCGAACTTGAAGAGCGGAAAAAAGTAGATCAAATTCATGAAGCCAAGTTTCTCGAAGTCGCCTTTTACTGGCAACAAGTTTCTGATTATTTAAACACAAACCCTGTTGAAATTCTTGCAATTCATAAATTGATTCAAAATGATCCACATTTGCCAAAACATTTCAAAGACAGTGGCCTGAAAAGCACCTTAAATAAGTTGCAGAATGCGGTCAATTCGGAGAACATGCATAATCTAATTTTGGGGTGTGCTTCGTTGTATGAGCTAATTAGTTTTGAACAAGCACAAAATAACGCAATTCAAATCGACATGAGGCGCTGCATTGATCTTGCTCATCATATTAATGAAGTTACCACATCAGAATTAGAAGCAAAAAAAGAAGACAAATCTACGTAATCCGCCGCCGCTCATTTTATGAGCTAAGGCGTGATGAAGTCACGGCGAAGCTTGTAGCGAAGACGGATTTAACCAATTATTTACACAAAGGAGTTTGTATGGTGCATCATCAAAAACATGCTGGATTTATGCTGGTAGCATTAATAAGCGTGGTGCAGATACGAGGAGAGAGTTTACAAGAAGAAATTCAAAAAGGAGCAGATCTTACCGGTCGAAATATTCGTATTGGCATTACAAAATCTTTTCCCGAAGTTCCCGTGGTTACCAATGGAGCAACTCAAGTTGGATTTGGTGATCAATTTCAATATACCGTGGTTTATGAAGAATATTTGAGGCAACAGGGTGCCAATGTTGTAGTAGATGCCTCAAAGCCATTAAAAACGCTTTTTAAAGAAGCTTCGCAGATGAAATTAAGTGACGGTATTGATACCAAAGATTTTGAAGAGATTCAATTACGTGATTTGTTTGATACATTGAATAGTCGCGTGCCAAATTTTGAAAGAACAACCGGACCATTATTGAATTGTCCCGATGCCGATGTCTTGAAATGGGACAAAATCATTAAAGAGAAAACAAATGGTTTCCAACCCGTAGTATTTTTCACGCTCGGAGCACCACATCACCCTGAAAGATTCCCGACAACGGCTGAATGGAATGAATTTACCAAAAATATGCCAAAGGCATTCTTCATCAATGCGCAATGTAAAGGCGATGATATCAACAACAGTGTGCGGCCATCAGCATGGGTGACAGATTTTGATAAAAAAGCATTCATGGATAGTTTGGCTATTGTGGTTGCGACAATTGTTCTTAACAGCGGATTTGCAGTTTCACCTGACACTGGCACATTGCATTTGGCAGCGGCGGGTGTTGAAGGTAAGGATGCAGCGGTAAATAGAGTTCTTGGTGTATTGGCTAAGCATCCAGATCAACGCTGGAGATTGTTTAATTACATGAAGACCATTGCAACAAAAGATGGTGTTAAGATTAACAAGTGTGTTTGGTATCGAAAGTCAACACTTCTGTTCCAGCAAACTGGGGATAATTTCTTGCTAGTAATCAAGGCAATGAAGGAGCATATTAATAATCCAGATGCAATAACAAAAGCCGCTGCAAAATAAGAAAATAAAAAATAGTAAGCGCCAGGAAATTTCCTGGCGCTTTTTTTGCGCAGATATATGCTTATAAGCCTGTTTATAACTGAAAACCATAATTAATTATTTTACTTCTGGGAGTTTCAACGATGCGTCATGGAAATATACAGGCTGGATGTGTACTCACGATATTAATAACGCTGTTGCCGCTACAAGGTAACAGTTTGGACCAAGCAATCCAAAAAGGAGAAGATCTTACGGGCAGAAATATTCGTATCAAAATCAGCAAATCATTTCCCGAGGTTCCCGCGTTTACTAATGGTGCTTTTCAGGTTGGAAACGGGGACTGCTTCCAGTACATGCTCTATGTTGAATATTTACAAAATTTAGGTGCGCGTGTCCTAATAGATTTGCCGGATAAGCTAAAACCTTATTTTGCAAAAACTACTAGTCTTATGTTAAGTGATGCGGTTGATACAGCCAATTACGAAGAAATTCAGCTAGCAGACTTATTTCACCTGCTACTAAATCGTGTGCCAAATTTTGATCGAGCTGCGCCATTCTTTACATGCCCTGAAGAAATTGTGTTGAAGTGGGATAAAGAAATTAAGAAAAGAACCGGTGGAACATTGATACCAATAGTCTTTTTTATGCAAGGCGCGCCGCATCATCTTGAACGCTTTCCCGTAAAAGAAGAATGGGAACAGTTAACCAAAGATATGCCGCAGGTGGTTTTTTTCAACGCGCAATTAAATGGAGTTGCTATCAATAATAGCGTACGTATGTGTGATATAGATCTTAGTTCTGATAATGTTGCATACTTAGATACTTTTGGGTTGATATTTGCCACCGTGGTATTAAATAATGGATTTGTTATTTCACCAGATACGGGTTCGCTGCATTTGTGTGCTTCGGGCGTTGAAGGCAATGCCGCAGCAAGCAATAGAGTTTTTGGTGTTTTGGCAAAGCATCCTGATCAACGCTGGAGATTGTCTAACTTTATGAAGAACATAGAAGCCAAAATTGGTGTGAACATTAACAAGTGTGTTTGGTACCCAAAGTCCGTACTTCTTTTCCAGCAAACAGAGGATGGCAACTTCTTGCCAGTTATCGAGGCGATGAAGGAATATATTAATAGCATGAGCGCTGCTGCATAAATCTAATTGTTGTGTGATAACAAAAGCGCCAGGAAATTTTCCTGGCGCTTTTTTAGTTTCAGAGATTGCGTAGTGATCAATTATCGGTAGTAGGAAACAAGAGCGATTACGAACGTTGCAAGTACTGGAACTACCACGGGCCTAAAGTTACATAACTTGTAAGCGATGTTGGCAAAAGTGAGTGCAATCATTACTGGATAGCCAACATAGGTAATAATGCCACCAGTAAGTGAGAGTACTGCGCCAAGACCATAGATTGAAAGTGGTATCGATGCAAGCATCACCAGTGCTAATGATGTAACAAAACCAATACGATTTTTGCAAATGACTTCCTTAAAATATTCAGCTACCACTGCACCAAGTGCAATTGAGGTGGAAAGACATGCCATAAGTACTGCAGTTGCAATAATTAAGGCTCCATGGCCACCAAGAACGCGGAAGGAGATTTCTCTGAATATTTCTCCTGCATTACCGGCAAGTTCAGCGCCATGATTAACACCCAAATAACTCATGCCAATGTACACAAGGGCAAGCAAGAATACGCCCAAAAGACCAGCTTGCAATCCAAACCACGCCAGTGTTTTGATATTCGACTCCGTAGTTTGTCGCAGAATTTTAATTACAATCGAAGCAAAGAATATGGCGGCAAGCAAATCGAGCGTTTCATAACCCCGCATAAAATTAATTTGGAAAATATTCAACAAATCATCACCAGCTGTTATTGGTGCACTTTGTGAGAAAAATCCTTTTATAATAATAATTGCCAAAGAAATAAGCAGTAATGGGCTTACGATGGTGCCAAGCAGATCAACAATTTTATTTTCACGATAGGTGGCCAAAAAGGTGATTCCCAAGAAAATAAATGCGAAAAGTGCTGAGGAGAAAGGCGTGATCGTACGCAATATTTCCCAAGGTATGAAGGGCGCAATCATAGTGTGTGAAAGTGTCGTGATGCGAGGAATTGCTATAAGTGGTCCTATGATTATCATACATGTGGCGATTAATAATTGCCCAGGGATGTTACCAAGGCGGTTAAAAAATGCTTTATAATCACCATCAAACAAAATCATGGCCACGAGGCCAGCAAGGGGCAGTAACACGGTAGTAATTAGGAAGCCTGCAAGGCCAATGAGATTGTGTTGACCAGAAGTAACACCAACCATGATTGGATAAATAAGATCGCCAGCGCCAAAAAACATCGAAAATATGGCAAGACCAGTTGAGATTATATGCCAACGCGAAATATTATTCATTGAAATTCCTTAATACTAAAAAGTGCTACTCTCGCATGCAGAAAAAAAATCTGCTTTCTAACTTAACAAAGAATTTTAAAATTTTGTGTGAGGGAAGCCGATTAGGCTTTACAAATAATGGCGACGCTTGGTCGCATAATAGTTGAGGATAAGGCGCACGCGCCTAAAGAGAGAGAGGAGAGGTTGCTAGTATGTACAACATCGCGATGATGGTGATGAACATCAGCTGTTTTAAGTATACCCATAAGGTTACTCCTTGAATTAATTAAAAATACTAGGAAAAACCTAGCTATACAGCATAATATTGATTAACTATAACAAATAGTTGTTCATTGTACAACCTATGAGAAATTGTTATATCTAATGCACTTATTTTAGCTGAAGTGGAACATTATGGACTACATAAAAAAGTTTGAAGAAATAAGAATGGCAGACATTGGCCAAGTGGGAGGTAAAAATGCCTCACTTGGTGAAATGATTTCCAACTTATCCAAGCGCGGCATCAAAATTCCTACCGGTTTTGCCATTACGGCAAAAGGGTATTGGCGATTTTTGGAACATAATAATCTAGTACCTGAACTTAAAAAATTACTGAGTGCCTTGCTTGATTATACTGACATTAAAGCTATCGCTAACGTTGGTTCTGCAGTGCGGGCAAAAATTTTGCAGGGCTCAATTCCCGACGATCTTGCAGCTGAGATTGTTGCTGCCTATAAAGATTTGAGCAAACATTATAACCAAGAAAATTGTGATGTGGCTGTGCGCTCATCGGCGACAGCAGAGGATCTACCAACGGCCTCATTTGCGGGGCAACAAGAATCTTATTTGAATATCTCAGGTGCACCTGCGGTGCTGGAGGCATATAAAAAAACAGTAGCTTCATTATTTACTGATCGTGCCATTGTCTATCGACAAGAAAAAGGATTTGATCATTTTAAGATAGCACTTTCTGCAGGTGCGCAAAAAAAATGATTCGCTCCGATAAGGCCGTTTCGGGCGTAATATTTACTCTGGATACCGACTCGGGATTTCCCGATGTTATCATGATAAATGCTTCTTACGGGCTTGGCGAACTTGTTGTAAAGGGCGAAGTTACACCAGACGAATTTTGGGTACATAAACCGACCTTAGAAAAAGGCTTTAAGCCAATTCTTAAAAAACAGCTTGGAGATAAAAAATTCAAACTTGTGTACAGTTCAGCTTCTGGTGAGCCCACCAAAAAAGTTCCAGTTCCGCCGGCAGAGCAGCACCAATTTTGTCTGACGGAAGAAGAAATTCTAGAGCTATCGCGTGATGCCGTGACCATCGAAGATTATTATTCCAACCTCAAAGGTAGTTGGTGTCCCATGGATATTGAGTGGGCTAAAGATGGCGATGATCAGCAGCTCTATATCATTCAGGCCCGGCCAGAGACGGTGCAAAGTCAAAAAAAATCAGGGCATACGAGTGCTTATAGTTTTAAAGCTTCCCCATCTTCGCTGAAAGATAAGATTATTGTTGTAGGTAACAGTGTTGGCCAAGCAATTGCATCTGGCATAGCTCGTGTCATAAGTTCCGCAGCTGAAAGTTCTCAGGTGCAAAAAGGGGATATAATTGTTACCGAAATGACCGATCCAGATTGGGTACCGGCCCTCAAAAAAGCTGCAGGGATTATTACTAACAGTGGCGGTCGCACATGCCATGCCGCAATTGTAAGTAGAGAACTAGGTATTCCCGCCATTGTTGGCGCTATGGTAGCAACTACCAAAATTCAAGATGGTCAACCTATCACCATTGATTGTAGCCAAGGTTCTCGCGGCTTTGTGTATGAAGGCTTAATACCGTTCGAAGTTAAAGAAATCGTGGCGGATCCAGAAAAAATAAAAAAAATTAAAACAAAACTTTTGCTTAATATTGCGCAGCCAGAAAATGCTTTTGCAACATCATTTTTTACCCAATGATGGTGTTGGTTTGGCGCGAATTGAATTTATTATAAATAGTGCGATTAAGGTGCATCCAATGGCCTGTGTGCATCCAGAAAAAATTACGGACGCAAAAATACGCGAGACTGTTGAGCAATGTGCACTTGGCTACAAAACCTTGCCAGAATTTTTTGTGAGCACCTTAGCTCAGGGTATTGGTACTATAGCAGCGGCCTTTTATCCAAAACCCGTGATTGTGCGTACCTCTGATTTTAAGAGCAATGAATATCAAAATTTAATTGCTGGTACTTATTTCGAGCTTAAAGAAGAAAATCCGATGATCGGCCTACGCGGTGCATCGCGCTATTATAATGAAAATTATCAAGAAGCATTTGTGCTTGAATGCGCAGCACTCAAAAAAGTGCGTGAAGAAATGGGACTTACCAATATTAAAATTTTGATTCCCTTTGTACGTACACCGCAAGAAGGTCAAAAAGTTGTTGGCATTCTAGCCCATGAAGGTCTCAAACAGGGAACCGACGGTCTTGAGATTATTATGATGTGCGAAATACCATCGAATGTGATTTTAATCGATAAATTTGGCACAGTCTTTGATGGATTTTCGATTGGTTCTAATGATTTGACCCAACTTGTCTTAGGCGTTGATCGTGATTCTGGTCTGCTTACATCAATGTTTGATGAGCGTGATGAAGCTGTGCAGCAAATGATGAGCTCTGCGATTGCAGGTGCTCAACGCAATAACCGGTACATTGGCATTTGCGGGCAAGCGCCGTCAGACTATCCTGAAATTGCACGCTCACTGATTGCACAAGGCATCGATTCCATTTCTTTAAATCCAGATTCGATAGTGTCATTTATTAATGGGTTTGACATTTCTTCACATTCTTAGGCTTCATGTTCATCAATCCAAGTAATGGCATCTGTGGAGAATCTATCGCATTAAGCGCATTTGCCGAGTAGCGATTGCGTACCGCTTGTGCAAGGGCTGGATCATGCGCATGTTTGCATTGCATACAGTGATAACCTCGATACCAATATTGTCTATATTGCTTGCACGGGCAATTGCACTGCACATAGTTATAATTTTTAAAATCGGCTTCACGGCTTAGATGATAGCTATTGTCCATGCAGCCTATTTCTGCCATCGCAGGTGCATAAATAGTTAAAAGAAGTATAAGATATTTATTCATGGCATTTCCCCCCGGACTAAAATTAGAGCACTGATTTCTTTGTTTGAACTTTATGCTCCTGATTTTCTTGTGGGCTTTCTCGCTGCACCTGCTTAGTACTTGCGACATTATTGACGGTGCTTATTTGCGCACTCACGTCACGCATAAAAAATGGTTTATCATGTTGTTTCAAACGTGCAAGGCAGGTTGCGCAGCCATATGTCGATACGTAAGAACCAATTGCGAGTAACATTGAAACGGTAAAACAGACAAGTTTCTTCATACATCCCCCTCTAAATTTATTGCAGTTTAGTTATATCTAGCAATATGCTACCATGAATATATTTCCGTTTGCAATAATATTGAAATCAACAGGAGGTTTCAGGTATGGAGACAAAAAATGGCTATTTCTACGATAAAAACTGTTGAATTATTAATTTAAGTTTTGCTACACTTGTGGTATAAAACAAGCTATTTTTTGATTAAAAAAAAAGGGAGATAATATGAAGAAGTTTT